>Ga0105045_10002822_pt1 | contig 14761 bp, 6 predicted proteins | sample MAT02_FD_78089 | JGI IMG/M metagenome (GOLD analysis project Ga0105045, IMG submission 78089) | Freshwater microbial communities from Lake Fryxell liftoff mats and glacier meltwater in Antarctica - MAT-02 (megahit assembly) | ecosystem: Environmental > Aquatic > Freshwater > Ice > Liftoff...
ATGGTGACGCCGTCGGCGCTGAAATTCTCCCACGTCCGCGGTCGGCTCGATCGGGTGATCGATTCCCATGTGCAGGCCCTCGACCTCGAACTCGCCGAAGCCGGCGTCACCCGCATCCATGGCGCCGCGCGATTCGTGTCACCTCACGATCTCGAGGTGCGCAACCCCGCCGGGCTCGTGCGCCGCCTACGGGCCGACCACGTGGTCATCGCCACCGGATCGCGGCCCCGATTGCCGGCCGAGATCCCGATCGATCACGAGCACATCCTCGACAGCGACTCGGTGCTCGGCCTCGAGTACCTGCCACATTCGATGGTCATCATGGGCGGTGGCATCATCGCTTGCGAGTACGCGTCGATCATGGCGACGCTCGGCGTGCTGGTGACGATCGTCGATCGTGCCCCGCGGCCGCTCGGGCTCGTCGACGCCGATCTGGCCCAGGGCTTCGTCGATGCCTTCGAGGCGCTGGGCGGACGCTACCTGGGCGGTCGCACGCTGGCGCGCGTGCAGACCGATGGGATCTCGAGCACGACGAGCCATCTCACCAGCGGCGAGGTGCTGGTGGCGGAGAAGGTGCTGGTCGCCCTTGGCCGCCTGCCGAACACCGCCGGCCTCGAGCTCGCGGCCGCGGGCGTGACGATGGCCGATGGCGGACGGATCGCCGTCGATCACCACGGCTGCACGAGCGCTCCTCACATCTACGCCGTCGGTGACGTCGTGGGGCCGCCTGCGCTCGCCTCGTGCTCGATGGAGCAGGGGCGTCGCGCGGTGCTGCATGCGCTCGGCCAGCCCGAGCTGCACGCGGGCGGCGGGGTGCCGATCGGCATCTTCACGGTGCCCGAGCTCGCGGCGGTGGGCGAGTCCGAGGACGCCGCCCGGCGTCGACTGGGCGACATCGTGGTGGGGCGCGCCGACTTCTCCGGCCTCGCCCGCGCTCAGATCGCCGACGAGCCGGCCGGATTCCTCAAGCTCGTCGTCGATCCCAGCGGCGAGCGCTTGCTCGGCGTCGGCATCGTCGGTGAGGGTGCCACCGAGCTCATCCACCTCGGCCAGCTCGTGCTGCTGGGCAGCGGCCGGGTGCGCGAGTTGGTCGACACCATCTTCAACTTCCCGACGATGGCAGAGGCGTACCGCGTGGCCGCGCTCGACGTGCTGGGGCAGATCCGCGTGCGGAGCTGCGGCCGCGCGGACGCGGCCTGAAGCTGCGCCGATTCAGAGCCCGCAGATCTCGGTGCACTCGACGAGCGCGGCGGCGCAGGCGACCTCGTCGCCGTCGTGCCCGATGTCGTGGCACTCCTGGCCCTCGACGGTCGCGACGTCGTGGCAGCCCGAGCCGAGTAGGGGGCACACGGCGTCGCCGGTCTCGGTGCCCGTGCTGTGGTCGTCGCCGGTCGAGCCCGATTCGGCCGCGGCTGTGGAGCTGTCGTGGCCCGTGGAGCCGTCGTCGCCCGTGCTCTCTTCGCCGTGGGTCGAGCCGCTGTCGCTTTCGCTGGTGGGCGACGACGTCGAGCCGGTCTCGGTGCCGCCGGCACAAAACGCGAGGCACTCGTCGCGGATCATCTCGCACACCGCAGCGTCGCCGTCGTGCGCCTGCTCGTGACAGTCGTGGGCCGTGCCCGAGCCGGTGTCGAGATCGTGGCAGACGCTGCTGATGTCCTTGCAGACCTGCGGTTCGTCCTGGCTGTGGCCGTCGTCGGCGTCCGCGTCGTCGCCACATGCGACGGTGACGCCGGCGGAGCCACACAGGACGAGAACCAACAGGGGGATGGATCGAAGGCGCAGTGCCATGGCAGTCAGATACGGGTATCACCGGCGCCGTGGATCGAGCAAGGGCGCAAAACTGCGCACCTCGTTGCTGGCCGCGCACCGGCGTGCTACGCGAAGATGATGCACTGCAATTCCTTGTGGCGCCGTGAGTGGCGCCGTGAGTGGCGCCGTGAGTCGCGCCTGGGTGCGGTGCTGCTGGGGCTGGCCGGCTCGATCGCCGCCTGTGACCGCGAAGCGCCGGTGCCGGCGTCGTGCATGGTCGAGGACAACCTCACCATCTTCGAGCGGCGCATCCAGCCGTTGCTCGTCGACGAGCACCCCTCGACGTGCAACCAGTGCCACCTCGCCGGCGTGGAGCTCGCCGACTATGCGCAGGGCGACGAGTGCCGCACGATGGCCTGCATGGTCGACGAAGGGATCGTCGATCTCGACGATCCCGAAGACAGCGTCGTGCTCGGTTGGATCCTCCGCGGTGTCCCCGACAGCGCCCTCATCACCGAGCAGGTCATCCGCTCGGAGCACGACGGGATGCTCGAGTGGATCCAGCACCACGCCTCGTGCAACGGCGCCGTGTGCGAGGACTACGACGATCCATGCGGGCACGGCCCGCATGCCGGCGAGTGCGAGGTGCCCTCCAGCGCTCACGATCTCCCGCCGCGCGAGTTCGACGACCCCGGCGACTGCAGCGACAAGACCCTCGAGACCGCCTTCGACACCCTCGTGTACAGCTGGCGCGGCCGCTGCAATCCCTGCCACTACGACACCTTCGTCGGCGACAAGAACGACGACGGTCCGCGGTGGATCGCGATCGGCGACTGCAACGAGTCCTCGCTCCGCACCATGCGAACGGTCGTGAAGGACGGCTACGTCGACACCGCGGATCCGAGCCAGAGCCTGCTGCTGCTCAAGCCGCTCGCGGTGTCGGCTGGCGGGGTCGCGCATGGGGGCAACGACAAGTTCTTCGAGACCGATGATGCGGCGTATCGGGATTTCCTGCGCTGGATCGAGCGCTGGTCTGCCTGCCACCCGGGGTGAGGGTGGGGGCTGCGGGACCATGGGCGTGCGACGCGGACGCGCGAGGCCGTCAGACCAGGCCGTCAGACCAGGCCGTCAGACCAGGCCGTCAGACCAGGCCGTCGAGCGGACCGCTGCCGTCGTCGAGCGTGCCGAAGCTGGTCACGTCGTCGAGCCCCATCAGGTTGCACAGCGACACCAGCATGCGGTTGTGCCGTGCCCCACCGAAATCGAGGTAGCGGCCGCCGACGAGCTGCCCGCCGGCGCCGCCCGCCAGCACCAGCGGCGTGGGCTGCTGCGAGTGATTCCAGCCGTCGGCGAGCTCGTTGCCCCACACCACCAGCGTGTTGTCGAGCATCGTGCCGTCGCCCTCGGGGACCGCGTCGAGGGCGTCGAGCAGGTACGCCAGCTCGCCGGCGTGCCAGGTGTTGATCTGCACGATCTGGCTGCGCGCCGGCTCGTCGCTGCCATGGGCGATCGTGTGGTGCTCGGTGTCGAGGCCCAGCCAGGTGTAGCGGACGTTGCTGCCGGCCCGCGCCCACAGCAAGCTGGCCACCCGCGTCAGATCGCAGGCCAGCGCCAGCACCATCAGGTCGATCTGCAGCCGTGAGACCAGCGGGAAGTTGTCGTTGGCGTCGGGATCGATCTGCGCCCCGAGCATCGGCACCTCGCAGACCGCGGTGGTGTCGAGTCGTTGCTCGATGCGCCGTACGGCCTCGAGGTGGGCCTCGATCTTCACGCGATCGACGGCGGCGACCTTGCGCTGCACGGCGTCGAGGTTGCCCTTGACCACGTCGATCACGCTCTTGCGCCGCGCGCGGAGCTGGGTCAGTTCGGCCTCGGTCTGGCCGAACTCGGCGAACAGCCGGTCGAACATGGCGTAGGGGTCGTCCTCGGGCGGAATCGGCTGGTTCACGTCGGCGTAGCTGACGCGCGAGTAGATGTGCGCGCCGCCGTTTTGCACCCCGAACTCGAGCGAACCAAACGGCGTGCTCGAACCGACGTGCGCGGCGATGCGTTGATCGACCGAAATCCCGCCGCCCCAGCCGCACGGCCGGTCGCCGGTGTTGTTCTGGAACTCGTTGCCCTCGAGCATCGGCGTGCCGTTCCACAGCATGCAGATGCGCATGTGATCGACGCCGGGGCCGTCGCCGTACTGCCAGCCGAGTCCGTCGAGCACCACGAGGTCCTGCTTGTGGGCCTCGAGCGGCGCCAAGACCGGCGACAGCGTGGTGAGGGTGTTGCCGTCGGCGGCCGGCTTCCACTGCTCGTGAACGGTGCCGTTGGCCGAGCACAGCAGGATGATGCGTTTGGGCAGGTCGCCCTCAGCAGCCTCGGACTCGAGCAGCGGCAGCAGCGGCATGCACAGGCCCGAGGCCCCGAGTCCGCCGAGAAATGCCCGTCGCGACGCGCCGTGACGCGCCCACTGTGACGATCGGCGTGGTGATCGACGGTTCATGGACCCCCCTCGATGCGGCGGTGGCGGAAGGAATCGGTCGTGACCATGGCCACCAGCAGCTCGCGGATGTCGTAGTCGGAGGCCGCGAACGCGGTGTACATCGCGTCGAACGAGCAGTCGTCGCCCTCCCCGCGGGTGCGACCAAAGCCGTACACGAACCACTGCTGGGCGACGCAGGTGCGCACCTGTTCGCTGTCCGCGAGCATCTGGCCGAGCTCGATCGCGCCGTCGAACGTGGTGTCGGGTGCGTCGCCGCCGACCACCTCGCCCGAGGCATCGATCGGCTTGCCGGCCTCGACGAGGCGATAGGCGCCCATGCCGTCGTAGTGCTCGAACCCGAAGCCCAGCGGATCGATGAGATTGTGGCAGCCGGCGCAGGCGGGATCGGAGCGGTGCTGCTCGAAGCGCTCGCGCGTGGACTCGGTGGGGTCGAGCGCGGGCGGCACCAGGTCGATGTCGGGGGGCGGCGGCGCCAGGGGCTCGCACAGCAGGTGCTCGCGCACGAGCACGCCGCGGTGCACCGGCGAACTCTGGTCGGCGTGGGCGTGGGTCGCCAGCACGCTCGCCTGGGTCAGCAGACCCGCGCGCTGGGTCGGATCGAGATCGACCGGCTCGCTCGGATCGTGATCGACCGGGACGTCGACGCCGTACAACCCGAACAGCGGGCCGTCGAGGAACGAGTATGGCGCGGTCAGCAGGGTCTCGAGCCGCCCGTCGTCCGCACGGATCACGTGGTCGGCGAACCGCGTGGTCTCGGCGGCCATCGCCTCGCGCAGCTCGGGCGTGAAGCCGGGGTAGACCTCGGCGTTCTTCTCGAGCTGGGGCAACCGGTCGAGCTTGAGCCACTGCAGGTGGAAGCTGGCGATCGCCTCTGCGGCGCGCGGATCGTCGATCATGCGCTCGGCCTGGGCCCGGAGCTGCTCGGCCGTGGCCAGCTCGCCGCTGCCCGCGGCCTGCAGCAGCGCGTCGTCGGGCATCGAGTCCCACAGGAAATACGACAGCCGCGACGCGACCTCGTAGGGCTCTAGGGCGACCACGTCCGCGCCGTCGTTCGGCGTGCCGAACTCGAGGTGATACAGGAACTGCGGTGACTCGAGAAAGGCCTCCACCGCGAGGGTGAAGCCGCCGGCGAAGCCCTCGTCAGCGCGGCCGAGCTCGAACAGCCCGATGATGGCGGCGCGCTCGTCGACGGTCAGCGGGCGACGGAACGCGCGCAGCCCGAACGTATCGACGAACTGGGCGCCGCACGTGGCCTCGTCGAGCAGCGGATCGCACGGCACCAGCGTCGCCATGTTGGACACGGCCTGCTCGGCGAGATCCTCGGCGGTGCGCATGTACTGCTCGGCGAGCAGCTCGGTGACCGGCGCGCTCGCGTTGCTGTAGAACGCCCCGACTTTCTCGTCGGGGGCGAGCTGCGCCGAGGGGTTGCCGGTGATGCCCAGCAGGTCGCGCACGGTGTTGTCGTACTGCGAGCGGGTCAGCCGGCGCAGCGGCGAAGTGTCGGTCGAGGGATCGGCGCAGATCTCGGCCGGCCCACCCGTGCTGCCGCTGCCGTCGTCCGCGCTGCCGGTCCCGAAGGTGCCGTCGTCGTCGGCCGAGCCCGGGACGCCCTGGTAGCAGCCTGCGCCGCCGACCAGCCCCGCCAACACCACCTGCGCTGTCCATCGCACCTGCGCAGTCTCCTCCGATCGGGGGCAACACACCAGCCTCGCCGCGGCAGTAATCCCCGCGTGGTGCATCGTATTGCGTACGCGTAGCGGGCAGCCGCCGGCGGCTTCGATCAGAACGCAAGCCACGGCACGGTCTCGGCGTGGATCCGTCAACGCCGCGCGGGCTGCGTGGTAGTCGCGTCTGCTCAGTCCTTCTGGGGGACCGGCCCGCTCCCCCTTCCACCGGGCAAAGCCCCGCGGAACCTTCGCCCTCGGATTCGCTGTCGCTCTCTCAGTCGTCGTCGGCCTCGAGCAGCGCGCGGATCAGATCGCTGGTGGTGACCAGGCCGAGCAGCGCGCCGTGGGCGTCGACGACGGGCAGGCAGTGGAATCCGCCGCGCGCGAGCTCCTGGCAGGCGTCGCGCACCGTGGCCTCGCCGAGATCGCGTACCTGCTCGGCTACGACGAGCAGACCTCGTTCTTCCGTGCGTTCCGGCGGTGGCACGGACGCACGCCGGGCGAATACCGCCGCGCGCAGGCAGGGGCGGCGCAGTCCGGCGGGGCGAAGCGGTAGCGTCGGAAGTCGAGCGCGCCCAGCCGATGACCGCGTGGGTGGACACCGAGGGGCCGGCAACGGCACGTCGCGTGGGTCCCGGGCCTGACCCTCGATCGATCATCGCGGGTGGGCCGCTGGCACCCCTACTCCTGCAGCATCACCAGCACGTTCGGATCCCCGGTGGGTCCGCTGACGTACGCCTGCGCGCGCGTCGTGCCGACCGGTGAGGTGCGGGTCGGACGGTGTCGCGCCGATCTGGTGGCGGCCGGTCCGGCGACGCGCTGCGTCACCGATCGATTGCGCGTCGGCAAGCACCTCGTGCACGCGACGGCAACCGTCGACGGCACCCCGATCACGCTGGATCGGCGCTTCTACGTACGCGAGCCGGCGCCCGCACACGAGCCTGTGCGCACGCCGGCGATCGCCGCCGCCCGGTTGCCACCGCCGCCCGTGCCCTTCGAGATCCGCGCGCCGCCGAGGGTCGCGCCACGCAAGCCCATGTCGATCACGATCGTCGGGCCGTGGCGCTCGGCGACGGGCGTGCTCGCGGTCGAGCAGATCGGGCTGCGCGAGGTGATCCCGTTCACGATGGTCGACGGCGTCGCCGAGGTCCGGGTGACCCCGGCCGCGGACCTGGGGCCGACCGTGGAGCTGATCGCCCGCGTCGCGCCCCCCGGACGAGGCGGTGGGCTGCGCGAGGAGCGCTCAGCGCAGGGGTCGGTGCAGATCGAGCAGGACCGGCGACTGGAGGTCGCGATCGCGGCGCCGCAGCGCGCACGCATCGGCGAGACGGTGTCGGTGCAGGTCGCGGTCACCGATCCCGAGGGAGGGCTGCCCGACGACATCACCCGATTTCGCATCACCGCGATCGCGTCGTCGGCGGTGCCCGGCCATGCCGAGACCGGGCCCGCGCGCTTCGGTAGTGCCATCGCCACGATCGCGACCAGCACCCCGCTCAACGTGCGCGCGGCGATGCCCCGCGTGATTCGTCCCGGCGATCGGGCGACTGTCGCGGCGCTGGTCACGATGGCGCGCGACGGTGCGGTCGAGGTCGCGCTCGAGCTCCCCGACGCGGGGCTCCGGGCCGTGGGTGCAATCCGCAAGACCGTCCGTGGGCGTAAGGGCACCATCGCGCGGGCGACGTTCACCGTGCACGCGAGCGCGCTCGGCCGACCGCGGTTGCGCTTGCGTGCCCGCATCGCGGCCGACGGACGCGCGCTCGCCCGCAGCGGCGCGGTCGAGCAGCCGCTTCCGATCGAGGCCGAGCGTACCCAGTCCGATGCGGTCGCCATCTACGGCAGCTTCGACGATGACGAGACCTGGGCGCTGCCGATCCACTTGCCATCGCGGGCGTTGCCCGGCACGGGATCGGTCGACATCGACACCACGACGTCGACGATAGGCGAGCTCGCCGACGCGGCGGACTACCTCGAGCACTATCCCTATGGGTGCGTCGAGCAGTCGACCAGTAGGCTGGCGCCGCTGCTCGCGTGGGCAAACCTCACACAACGCAACGCCGCGGCCGTCCGGGTCGCCGCCACGGCGCCGGGGCTCATCGCCCATGTGCTGTCGATGCAGCGGCCCGATGGATTGTTCGACTACTGGCCCGGCGCCGGTCAGGTGCATCCGTTCGCGAGTGCGTACGCGCTTTGGCTGCTGCAGCTCGCCGAACGTCGTGGTTTCGAGGTGCCGCCGGATGCCCTGGCGCGGGGGCGCGCGGCGATGGCCGAGCAGGTGCGCAGCGATGCCGCGCCGACCTCCCGCGACCACGCGCTCGCCATGATCTTTGCCCTCGATGCCCTGGCGCAGGCAGGCGAGGCCCAGGCCGCCGATTTCGACGCCCTGTACGCCGCACGCGGATCGCTGCCGGTGTCCGGACGCATGATGCTGACGATGGCGCTGCACCGGGCGGCGCCGAGCGATCCGCGTCTGCCGGCGCTTGTGCGCGGCGCCACGGCGCTGCTCGAGGAGCGCGCGGCGGTGGCCCACGTCGTCGAGCCGACAGCCAACGCCCGCGCGCACTGGGACTCGCCGACTCGGAACGACGCGCTCGCGTTGATGATGTTGATGCAGGTGCGCCCGGGCGATGGCCGCATCGATGGGCTCGCACGTGGCATCGCGGCCCGCCGGCAGCGCGGGCGGTGGCGGACGACCCAGGAGAACGCCTTCGCGCTGCTCGCATTGGCCGAGTACGCCGGCCGGCGCAAGGCGGCCGCGGCCGACCACCGCGTGCGCGCGTGGATCGGATCCCGTGCGGTGCTCGACACGACCGTGCGTGGGTTCGACGCGACCACGCGCGGCAGCAGGGTCGGCCTCGATGCCCTTGGCGAGCCCGGACGTCCGGTGACGGACACCCGCGTGCTGCTGCGGCGCGAGGGTCGAGGCCGCGTGCACTGGCGGGTCGGCGTGCGCTGGACCGAGGCCGATCCCCAGCCGCGGGCCCAGGGCCTGGCGGTGCGCTCGCGGATCCTAGACGACCACGGCACGCCGGTCACCGAGCTCGTCGCGGGCCGTCGCTATCGCATGGAGGTCGCCGTCGAGTCGTCGACACCGCAGCAGTTCATCGCCGTCGAGCTGCCGCTGCCGGCGGGCGTCGAGGCCGACCCGCACGACCTCGGCCATGGTATCGCCGCGCGTGCCGCGAGCACCATCGAGAGCAGGGCGCTGTCGCACCTCGAGCTGCGCCCCGATCGCGCGCTGCTGTTCTTCGATGATCTCGAGCCGGGCACCACCGTGCAGCAGATCGCCGTGACCGCGACCTCGAAGGGCAGCTACGCGTTGCCGGGTGCGACAGCCGAGGCGATGTACGAGCCCGAGACCCGCGCGCGGGCGAAGGCGACACGGATCGAGATCGTCGATCCTCCGGCCCCGTGATGGCGACGGCGACGGCGACGGCGGCGGTGCTGCCGTGCCCGCTCGGTCGGGTATGATCCGGGGCACGCGTGTGGCACGATGCGCCCCCGAGCAGTGCCCGCCGCGTCCCCATGACCGATCCCTCGCCGATCGCCGCCCTCGACGTGGAGAGGATCCGCTTCTCCCTCGAGCCACGCCTCGCCGCGGTGCTCGAGGCGTTCCCCGGTTTCGCAGCGCGTCGCGGGTCCCTGGTGCCAAGCGACCCCGAGGCGATCCGTCGGCGCCTGCTCGCGTCGGCGCTGCGGCTGTCGGCCACCATGGCGCCCAGCGCTCACGCCCAGGCCGAGGTTGCCAAGCGCGTGCTCGGGGTCGAGGGCGAGCTCGAGCTGTACCAGTCCAGCGGCCGCGAGAACGCAGCGCTGCACCTGGTGCGGGCGCCGATCCTGCTGGAGATCCAGGGCCGCATGCTGTCGCTGCTCGATCACGACGCGGGCGTCGCGTTGTTCGGCCACGAGCTCGGGCACTTCGTCGCCCACGGCCCGTGGACGGAGCTCGGCGCGACCGCCCTGGCCGGTGCGGTGCTCGCCGACGCGGGGGTGTTGCCCGCGGTGCAGACCGACGCCGCGCGGCGACTGGTCGTCGCCCGCGAGATCACGGCCGATCGCTTCGGGCTGCTCGCCTGCCAGGATCTCGACACGGCGCTGCGGCTCGAGATGATCGCGACCACGGGCCTGTCGGGCGACGCGATCACGTGGGACACCGCGGCGTACCTGGGCCAGGCGCGCGAGCTGATGGAGCGCACCATCGCGCGCGGCGAGGCGGCGCTCGCCACCACCCATCCCGAGCACAGCCTGCGCGCGTGGGCGCTATGGCTGTTCTCCGAGTCCGACGTGTATCGCGCGACCACGGGCCGCGGTCCGGGCACCCGCGCCATCGCCGACGTCGACGCGGCGATTGCCGGCGCGCTCGGGGCCCCCGGCCTCGATCTCGCCTACGACGGTCGCGACGAGCCACCGGCGTTCCTAGCCGAGTGCGCGCTCGCGGGCGCGGTGCTGGTCGCCGCGGCCGACGGCGTGATCTCGCCCGAGGAACTCGCGGCGATCGAGGATGCCTTCGGCCGCGCGGTGCCCGGCTGGTCCGAGCTGCTCGATCCCGAGGTCGCGCTGCAGCGCTTCCACGACACCGGCGGCATGGTGCGCGAGGGCGGTGCCGACCTGGTGCGCAGCCTGTTCCTGCTGCTCACCCACGTGATGGGCGCAGACGATGTCGTCGACGCCCGCGAGGTGCAGATGCTCCTCGCGATCGGCGAGGCGCTCGGTCACGGCGGCAACTTCCGCCAGTGGATCCGCCCGTCGATCGAGGCGATGAAGTCACCGCTCGAGCTCGAGCTGCTCGAGCCGGTCGCGATCCCGTTGCCGGTGCGCAAGCGCGAGGTCACCGACGCGATCGAGGCGCTGTGCGACGCCGTCGATCGGCGCGGGCACCAGGTCATCGCACCCCGTCGCCTGTTGCGGTTGGTCGGTGCCGACACCCACGCACCGGAGGCGCTGGCCAGGGTGCAGCGGGTGCTGATCGCCCGCGGCATCGAGGCCACCCCCGCGCTGGCGGACGCTGGGCTCGACCAGCGCGTGGATTTGGTCGCGACGCGGCCGCGCCGGGCTGCGACCGCGGTGCCGCCGCTCGACGCGTCGCGGCAGGGGCTGCTCGCCGCGATCACACGCCTGCGCGACGAGCTGGTCTCGGGCGATGGCCGCAGCCCGTCGGTGCGGCTGCGCCGGCTGGTCCGCGGGCGGGCGTTCGACCTCACGATGCTCGATGGGATCCGCCCCGGCACCGCCGAGCGCACCTTGCAGCTCGTGACCGGGGGCCGACGCGCGGCGCTGGTCACGGCCGACGACGCCGGCAGCCACGACACGGCCGAGCGGTGCTCCGAGGAGCTTCGCGCGTTGCATCGCGAGGGCCGCGATCGGCTCGAGGAGACCGGCGCCAACGACCTCTACCTCGGCTACCCGGTCGTCGTGGGTAACGTCGCGCCGCGCGGCACCCAGGCCCCGGGATATGGCGTGCGCGCGCCGCTGGTGCTGTACCCTGTCGAGCTCGAGCGCGACGGTCGTGGCGCCCGCGGGTTCGCGTTGCAGCGGCGCAAGGACGACGAGCCGATCGCGAACCTGTCGCTGATCCGCTTGATGTTCAACAAGGCCAACCTCGCGCTGCCCGACGCGCTCAGCCGCGAGCTCGACGAGATCGCTGCCGACCCGGCGCGCGGGGTCGCGGAGATCCTCGTCAAGCTCCGCGAGGTCGGCGTACAGGCCAGCGCCGAGGGGGCCGTGCTCGCGCCGTTCCGCGATCGCGATCGCGATCTCGACGACGTCGCGCCGTTCCTGGCGATCGAGGAGTGTGCTGTGCTGGGCATGTTCCCGCAGTCGAGCTCCGATCTGCTGCAGGACTATGACGCGCTGCTACGTGAGCTGGCCGATCCGGCGCGAGCGGTCACCGACGTCCTCGCCGCCGCCGCGTTCGTGCTCCCGGCCGGCGCGCTCCCCGAAGCTGCCGCCGAGCCGGCCCAGGCGCCGTCGGGTTGGCCGGTCGTGCCCGCGGATCCGAGCCAGCGCGAGGTGCTCGAGCGCTGCCGCGCCAATCGCATCACCGTGGTCGACGGTCCGCCGGGCACCGGCAAGAGCCAGCTCATCGTGAATCTCGTCGCCGACGCCCTGCGTCGCGGCGAGCGGGTCGCCGTCGTCGCCGAGAAGCGTGCGGCGCTCGCCGTCGTCGGCCAGCGGCTGGGCGGCTGTGGGCTCGGCGACGGCATCGCGGTCGTCCACGACGTGCACGAGGATCGCAAGGCGCTGTACGAGCGGATCCGCGGGCGCCTCGACGCACCGTCCGCCGAGCAGCCCCCAGGTCAGCGACTCGAACTGGTGCGTCGGGAGTACGACGAGGCCGGGCGTGCGCTCGATGGCGACGGTGCCTTGCTCGCGCAGCGCGTCCTGGGCACGGACATGACCGTCGGCCAGCTCATCGCGCTGACCACCAGTGGCGCAGCCGAACTCGGTGCGCCGAGCCTCGCCGATCTCGACGCCCAGGGATTGGCACGGCTGCTCGAGCTCGCCGAGCGCGTCCATCCGCACCAGGATCTGTGGAGCGCCGCGTCGTGGTGGCGGACCCAGACCGACGCCCCACGTGGCTCGCTGCGCGGGCTCGACGACGCGGCGCTACACGCATTGCTCGGGCGCGTGCGTGCAGCCATCGATCTCGCGAGCGCGGCCGAGCGATCGCTCGCAGCCGATCCGGTGCCCGAGTCCGCGTTGGTGGCCGCGCGCGAGGGCCTGGCCGCGGCCCACGACGCGGTCGAGGTCGGCACGTCGAGCGATACCGCGATGCTGCTCGCGCTGGTCGCCCACGGCGCTGTCGGCCTCGACGAGCTCGCGCAGACCTGGCAGCAGCAGTCCGTCGCGCTGGCGCGTTGGAACGTGCCCCACGGTCTCGCCGTCGACGACGGGCTCACCCGGGCGGTGACCGTGCTGCGCAGCTTCGCCGGTCGTGTCGGACGCTTCTTCTCGCCGCTGTGGTGGCGCACGCGCGGCGAGGTGCGGCGGGCGCTGGTGCAGGCGTGGCCCGAGCAGGCCGCCGCTTCGCTGAACGCCGAGTTCCTCGACGGGCTGCGCGGCCGCCTCGAGGCCGCGGCGGCGTGGGCCAGCGCGACCGCGATGTTCACCCGTCTGGGCATCGCCGAGCACACGCCCGCCGACGCCGCAGCCGTCGCCATCGCGCTCGCCCGTTTGCGCGCGTTTGTTCCGATCGCCGCGGCCTTGGTCGCCGCCGCGCCGGTCCTCTTCGCGATCGGCCTGCCGGTGCCACGCCACCCCGGCGAGCTGGCCGCGCTCGCGGGCCCTCTGCAACCCCGCCGCGATCAGCTGGCCGCCTGCGATGCCCTGCGCGACGCGACCGCGGCGCTGCAGCCGACGTTCCCGTGGCTCGGCCCACCGGTGCCATCTGGCGTGTCGCCCGCGCTGTTCACGATCCTCCGCGCGCTCGCGGAGCGACTCGCCGCCGACGGTCACCGCCTGCGCGAGGTCGACGGCTGGCTCGCCCTGGTCGACGAGCTGCTGCCCTCGGGCCGCGCAGTGCTCGATCAGTTGGCCAGCGCCGTGCCGACGGGATCGCTCACCGACTGGCGCGAGGCGATGACACGCGCGTGGGCCCACGCCCACCTCGATCGCGCCCGCCTCGCGCACCCACGGTTGGCCGAGCTCGGGACCCTCGCCGCCGATCAGCGCGCCGAACGATCGGCCGACACCATGGTGCGGCTCGAGCCGGAGATCCGCGCGCTCGAGGTCGCGGGCATCCGCGCCAAGCTCACCGACGCCGAGCTGCTGCGGATCCCCACCGCCGGCTTCCGTGCCCGTCGCACCGAGGAGCAAAAGGGCAAGGAGGCCCTGCTCAAGGAGGTCAGCAAGAAGTCGCGACTGCTGCCGCTGCGTCGGTTCGTCCGCGAGTTCGCGGGCATCGGCCTGCTCGACGTGCTGCCGTGCTGGCTGCTGTCGCCCGAGACGATGGCGGTGCTGTTCCCCCGCGAGCCGCTGTTCGATCTGGTCGTCTTCGACGAGGCGTCGCAGTGCACCGTCGAGTCCGGCCTGCCGGTGATGTTGCGGGCCAAGCGGGTGGTGGTCGCCGGCGACGAGAAGCAGATGCCGCCGACCTCCTACTTCACCCTGGGCGCGCAGGCGACCGAGGACGACGATCGCAGCGCGCAGGAGCTCGAGGTACGCGACGTCTTCGCCGCAGAGTCACTGCTGGCGCTGGCGCGCGCGCGCTGCCCCCACGCCGGCTTGACTTGGCACTACCGGTGCCGTGACGAGTCGCTGATCGCGTTCTCGAACCACGCGATGTACGACGGCGAGCTGCTGACGATCCCCTCGACGGCCGGTCCCGACGCCCAGCCGGCGCTGCGCTGGATCGCGGTCGAAGGCGGCGAGTACGACGCCGGGCTCAACCGTCCCGAGGCCGAGCGCGTGGTCGATCTCGTGGGCGAACTCCTCGCCCGTACGCCGCGCCCGACCCTGGGCGTCGTCACGTTCAACCTGCGCCAGCGGCAGACCGTGCTCGACGCCATCGAGGCGCGCACCGCCGCCGATCCGGCCTTCGCCGCGGGCTGGCGCGCCGCGGTCGACGTCGAGGCCATCGACGCGCGCCCGTTCGTGAAGAACCTCGAGTCGGTACAGGGCGACGAGCGCGACGTGATCGTGTTCTCGCTCGGCCACGCGCCCATCGAGAGGGTGCGCAAGGGCGGCCGGCCCGAACGCTACGTGCCCGCGCGCTTCGGACCGCTCGGCCAGCGCGGTGGCGAGCGTCGCCTCAACGTCGCGATCTCGCGGGCCAAGGCCGAGTGCTACATCGTCGCGTCGTTCGAGCCCGCGCTGCTGCACACCGGCCCCGCGATGCACGACGGACCGCGGCTGTTCA
>Ga0105045_10002823_pt1 | contig 14760 bp, 13 predicted proteins | sample MAT02_FD_78089 | JGI IMG/M metagenome (GOLD analysis project Ga0105045, IMG submission 78089) | Freshwater microbial communities from Lake Fryxell liftoff mats and glacier meltwater in Antarctica - MAT-02 (megahit assembly) | ecosystem: Environmental > Aquatic > Freshwater > Ice > Liftoff...
AAGGATCATTAAAACTAATCCCAAAGTACCAGTAATGATGTTGGTGAAATAAAGTGTTGCGAAAATGGCTGCGATTATTGTTCTAATAATTCAATCAGCTGAACCCATATTTTTTTAGATGATTAAGGTCAACAATTTGATAAAAAGCGCCACCACTTTCCATGGCGGCGCTTGGAAAGCCGGTTGCTATTTGGCCTGTAAAACCTTGCTTTGGCAAATAAAGTCGGTTTTGGGGATAGAGGTTTCGGCAATAGCCTTAAAACCACCCGCTATTTCAGTGAAATTTCTAAACCCGCGCGCTTGTAAAATACTGGCGGCGATCATGCTGCGATAGCCGCCAGCACAATGCAAATAAAAATGCTCTTGCGGGTTGACGTCCCTCACCCAATCGTTGATATACGTCAACGGTTTGCTGTAGGCGTCCTCTACGTGCTCAGCGGCATACTCACTTTCTTTGCGTACATCGATTACTTTGCTTTGACCAATGGTTACTTTTTGGGCAAATTCCTCGGCAGTAATCCGGTTTACACTGTCGGTTTCCTTGCCTGCGCTTATCCACGATTGGATACCCCCTTTGAGATGACCAATTTGGTTATCAAAGCCCACCCGCGCCAAACGGGTAACCGCTTCTTCTTCTTGGCCCACTTCACATACCAGTAGGATCGGCTGTTTGACATCGGCAATTAAAGTGCCCACCCACGGCGCAAAGTCTCCCATGATGCCAATATTGATGCTTTGTGGAATAAATGCCTTGAAAAAATCCTCGTTGTTGCGGGTGTCCAATATCAATGCTCCCGTTGCTTCGGCCGCTACCTCCAACTCGGCAGCGGTAAGGGATTTCATTCCGTTGTTCAGTACATTTTCAAAGCTGTCATAGCCTTTTTTGTTCATGGCTACGTTCATGCCAAAATACAAAGGTGGAGGGGTCAGCCCATCCAATACGGCGGTAATAAATGCTTCTTTGGTAGGTTGGTTTAAGGCATAATTCATCTTCTTTTGATTGCCCAAAGAGTCCACCGTTTCTTTCATCATATTTTTGCCACAAGCACTGCCCGCTCCATGTGCTGGATACACAATGACATCATCTGCCAATGGCATTATTTTGGTCATCAAACTTTCGTAAAGCAAGCCCGCCAAATCTTGTTCGGTAACACTGCCCGCTTTTTGAGCCAAGTCTGGGCGGCCCACATCACCAAGAAACAGCGTATCGCCGCTAAAAATGGCGTAATCTTTGCCATTTTCGTCCTTCAATAAAAAGGTGGTGCTTTCCATGGTGTGCCCGGGCGTGTGCAACACTGTGATGGTAACATCGCCTACGCTAAATACTTGTCCGTCGGTAGCACTGATACATTCAAACTCACAAACTGCATTTGGGCCGTACACAATAGGTGCATTGGTTTGTTTGCTCAAGTCCACGTGCCCGCTCACAAAATCGGCGTGAAAGTGGGTTTCAAAGATGTATTTGAGTTTGACCCCGTCTTTCGCTAGCCGATCGGTATATGGCTTCGTTTCACGGAGGGGATCAATAATGGCGGCTTCGCCATTGGAAGTGATGTAATAGGCACCTTGTGCCAAACATCCAGTATAAATTTGCTCTACGTTCATTTTGTTTATTTTTTGATTGTGTGATTTATTTTTGTTGATTTTTTAAAACTGCAAAATACAAAATTCTGAATGGTGTCAAATGGGGTCGTATGGTCTTCTGTAATACACCGAATTTTGTCAAATCCCTTTTTTAATTCTGTCGTTAGTTTCTCTTCATTATATTGCTTGATTTCAAGTCCACTACATTTGGTCGGCCCGTTTTCCGAAAATGTGCCGATGGTCAAATACCCGTTCACTGAATTTTTTGCAATCGCCAAATATTTTTCCACCTGTTCGTCAGTGATCAAAAAGTGAAAAGTTGCTCTGTCGTGCCAAATATCAAAAGTTGTTTTTGGTTCAAACTCCAATATGTCGCTGACAACCCATTTTACCTTCTTGGCGTTATCTCCAAGTCGGTTTTGTGATTTTTCAAGCGCTTTTGCTGAAATATCGAGCACCGTAATATTTTCAAATCCTTCCTCCAGCAAATAATCCACAAGTTTACTATCGCCACCACCGATGTCTATAATTTGTGATGTTTTCGGCAAACCGAATGAATGTATAAATTCTAGTGAAGTCTTTGGCACAGCCTGTGTCCAGCTAACCTGGTTGGGATTTTTAGTTTCGTAAACTGTTTCCCAATGTTTTTTATTTTGAGTGTTCATTTTTTTAATGAGGTAAATGTTCTCTAAATTTTCCATATACCCAAGTACCAGCCAATGCGCTCAGAAAGGTTATTAAGACAACCAAAAACCCACTGCCTATTTGGGCAAACAATGGGCCAGGGCAAGCCCCGGTGATGGCCCAACCGATACCAAATATCAGTCCGCCAAAAACCTGTCCTTTGTTGAATTGTTTATCTTCAAAATTTATTTTTTCGCCGCTCAAAGTTTTGACATTAAATCGTTTGATGAGCCATACGGAAATCATCCCCACTACTACGGCTGTGCCGATTACGCCGTACATAAAAAACGATTGCAAACGAAACATTTCTTGTATGCGAAACCAGCTAATGATTTCTGCTTTTACGAACACTGTACCGAAGGCTATACCCACAACAAGGTACTTCAAATTTGACAAAAAACCATTTTCAGGTTTCTTGCTTTCGTTGGTACACATGGCATCTTGATGACGAACTTCTATGCTTTTTAGGCTTTCCATTTTAGAAGAATTTAAAAACTAGTGGCAACAATACATTTGCAGAAAAGAAACCACCCGCCATAAAGCAACAAGTAGCAATTAAGGAAGGAAGTTGAAGGTTGGATAAGCCCATAATGGCGTGCCCGCTGGTGCAACCACCCGCGTACCGAGTACCAAACCCTACGAGAAACCCACCTACTACAAAAAAGAAAAATCCTTTGAGTGTGAGTATGTGTTCGGTATTGAATATTTGTGAAGGCATTAATTGGCTATATTCTGTTATACCAAAACTTGCCAGAGTTGCTTTGGTGCTTTCGGCTACCACAATAGCATTGGGATTACTTAAAAATTGGGTTGCCAAAAATCCACCTATTAGTACGCCAACCACAAAAAACATGTTCCAAATTTCTTTTTTCCATTCGTACTTAAAGAAAGGAATATTGGCGGGAACACACATGGCACAGATATGTCGCAAAGACGAAGAAACGCCAAATTTTTTGTTGCCAATAAGCAATAAAGTGGGAACAGTTAAGCCGATTAAAAGCCCAGCAACAGCCCAATGCCAAGGTTGTTTGATTAGTTCTAACATTTTTCTTTGTTTACTGGTTTACAAATTGATTTACATTCTGCCAAGTTCCGCCATTGGTGACCTTGGTGAAGCCATTTTGATTTAAAACTGATTTGGCTTGCCCGCTCCGGTTGCCGCTTCGGCAAAAAACAATAATCGGCTCCTTGCCTTTAAATTTTGCTAATTGGCTTTGTACCTTGTCCAAGGGAATGTTGACTGCCCCTTTTACCGAACCTCCCGCAAATTCTTGGGGGGTTCGTACATCTACCAGAAATGCACCGTTTTTGATAAGTTCGGCAAGATTTTCATCGTTGCTGCCTTGTCGTCCAAATAGATTTTTGAGAAGCCCAAACATCGTTGTGTTGATTAATAGTGATGAAATTATTTTAATACTGTTTCCTTGATGATAATGTAGATTCCCATTACCAACACAAACCATCCAAAGGCAGGTTTTAGTTTCTCGCTATCTATTTTTTTGGAAAGTAACGAACCGATAAAGATTCCGACTACGGCAAAGGCGGTAACGGTCGCGATTAATGTCCAGTTGATAACGGCCTCTCCACTCTCACCAAAAAAGCCGATCAAGGATTTGGCCGCAATGATGACCAATGAAGTGCCGACCGCTTCTTTCATGGGTAGTTTTGAAAGAATCACTAGGGCTGGTATGATCAAAAAACCGCCGCCCGCACCCACCAAACCGGTAAGAACGCCCACAATTGCTCCTTCGATCAGGATAAGCGGATAGTTGAATTTCTGTTCGCCTTCGCTGGTATCTGTTTGCGTCTTACCCGTTTTGATCATGCTATACGACGCTGCGATCATCAAAATGGCAAAAAGCAACATCATCAGTGTGCTTTTGGTGACAACAAAACCACTCAAGCTAAAAACTTCGCTGGGTATGGCAGAAACAATATAGGCTCTCGTCACAAATACGGCAACGATAGAGGGAATCCCAAAAATAATAGCCGTTTTGATATTTACCAATTTATTTTTGAAGTACGAAATAGAACCAATTGCACTGGTAAATCCCACGACAAACAGCGAATAGCCAGTGGCTGCCACCGCGTCAACGCCCATTAAGTAAACCAATACTGGTACTGTAAGGATGCTGCCACCTCCGCCTATCAAGCCGAGTGCCACCCCGATTAAGATGGATGCCAAATAACCCAAAATTTCCATTTTGTTCTTTAGATTGCTACTATGATACAAAGATAGTTATGTTTCTATGTAATTCCAAATTTTTCAAATCCTTAAATCTAAAATTAGGTTAAAATTAATTAAATTCACTTTGTTATACACGTAGATGGGATCAAGACTTTCTTTGGTAGCGTTGATTTTACCCGCGATCAACAGCCTTATTTCCAGACCTTTCCATAAATTTTCAAAATTATAGGAGGATACCAAATTGATTTGATGGTAGGAAGGCATGCCATATTTGTTCATTTCAAAATTCGCAATATCTGGCAGGTCATAATAGCCATAAGCGATACCCGTTTTCATTCGCTCCTTCAAAAAGTTCAAGGTAAAGTTTGTAGAAAAAGCATCGGTATTTCCGAGCCCCTCATTTCTTTCACGCGCCAGAAACGTGTAGAGCGGATCCCTCCCCCACTCACGGGGCATTAAGTACCGTCCATCGTCGGTGATATGAGTGTAATTGATATTCCAGTCTATTTTTTTGTTCTTGATGCCTAATCTTGCACTTATAGTATTTGATTTCGCTCCTTTGTTGATATAAGTTTTGGATTGGTCGCTATTTCCGCCATTGTTGACGGCATCTTGGCGAATGAACATCAAACCTTCATAAAATTTGAAAGCAGTACTCCTGCTCTTATGTTCGTTTTTGATTTCTAGGAACACCGTGTTCATTACATTGTCGAAATACCCGTCCCAGATACTTATTTCTAGCCCATTTGTTGGTTTGATATAGATGTTGCCCATGGCAAACCCATTGCTCACAATGTTATGTTTGTAATTGGATTTTGTACCATCCGTATTTACCCCTTGTCCGTATATGCCCACTGACTCGGAGGCCCTAAATACTTCAACGGTTGACCTTGGTGAAACGGCCCAGATAAATCCACCATTAAAGCCAATTTTTTTTGATTGTTTCAAGGTCAACCAAACACCTTCCTCAATGGTGGGCCGCATTCGTCCGTCTTGCATGTTCATGAAGGGGGTCTGCAATTCCATGCGCCCAACGGTAATTGAATTGTTTTTTTTGTCAGTGTAGCGAATAAATAAGTTCTCTAGCCGGTTGAGATCTTTTTTGTTCAGTTGGTTGACCAGATCGTATTGTCCCAACTCGTACCTATTTGCAAGCCCAGTTGTTGGATCTTTTTCCTCTAACTTTGAGGACACCACATTAAAAATAAAATAACCGCTTAACCCCAATTGAAAACCTTTGATAGGTGGAGTCAGCAGCCCGATCCCCACTCCTTTTGCCAAGGTAAAATCATCTTTCAGATTCCCAGCATTGACCGTGGCCATAAAAAAAGTACGACTGTGGAGACGCCACTCGGAATGCTGTATAAAATCCTTAATCGAGCGTATTTTGTGATTTTCAGAATCTGTTGTACCGTGATTTACTTCTTGCGCAGTTGCAAAATGACCGTTGGACAATAAGCTCGTTAGAATTATAACCAGGTAGTATTTGAATTTCATTTTTTGTTCAATTATTGATTAAAACCTGATTTTGCGCACTCAATTACTTTCTACTCTAGAAATAACGGGTGGAATTTCTGCGGGTTCGTAGATCACATTGGAAATTAGCTGTTCTTTTACCACATCCGGTTCTTTCAATGGTAATTCGCGATCATAAAAACTAATTCCCATGTCAAGCAGAGCACCGATCCTGCTTTATATTGCATTTTTTTGATGACACGTATATTTAAACGGAGGCAAACTACTTTTAATTCTGCCGAGGGGAAATATCCACTATATTGGCCAATCGTTTCATTAATGCGTTGGGCGAAAGCGTGTCCATACCGATTATTTGGAAAAATAGTTCATGAGATTTTATTTTTTCAGGTGTTGAGCGTATTTTGGTTTTGTGAAAGTACTATGCCCATAAGCAACAATAGCAGGAGCGATAAAATTACACTCATTGTGTTTGTTGTTTGCGTGTTTAATGAAATTGATAGTCAACCCCAGTTACTTGGGTGAGCAAATCTTGCGAAGCATCCAATATGATGGCATTTAGGGGTGGGGTGGGCGTTACTGGGCTATTTACTTTCAAATACTCTTTCATCACACTGTGCAGGGTGTAAGGAGTGTTTTGCGCATTTGCCACACCCTTCATCCGGCAAATCATATCGGCTGGATCCCCGTCTCTTTCACAGGCACAAATAGTGTACACCTTTTCAAGGTCAAGGGAAGCGTTTCCTACCAGTACATTCTGAACGCGCTTCCCCTTTTCGGCAAAGGCATTAAATGCTACTTTCATTCCCTGAAATTTAACAACCCAGCCACCAAATCGCTCTGAGGCATCTTTGGCAAATACATTGTTCAATTCTTTTTCCAACCATTCTTTGAGGTGTTTACCGGTCACGGATCCAGTCCTTATATGGCTATCCACTGGCAACATATCAAAAAGGTAGCCGCTCGTTATCGGGATATTGCCTGTGTTATCGGGTACGAAGCGCGGCGGGCAAAATCTAAAACCGTTGGACAAGGCGATGTCGATTTCTTGCATTTTCCAATGTACGGCGTTTATAATCAACGTGTCTATGGTGTTTTCTACAACAAAGTACCGATATAATGGAATGGTACTATAACCTACGATTGAATAGATGTCTTTGGCAAAAGGGGCTTCATCGCTATGTATCAGCGACAATACTTCTTTATCAGCTTTATATTTTTTAGCTTCTATTTCTACCAATTCATAAGCATCGCCTACTACTTTCCCATTTTGAACAGTGAGGTTTAATTTCCCCACAAAAGAACCGAATGCACCAGGTTCAACTACTTTAGCGTATTTGCAAACGATGGGTTTGCGTACTCTTTCGTGTGTATCCCCACCGAGAATATAACTTACACCGTCACATTCAGGCAAATTGGCCAAGTGAACTTGTTGAGATAACCCCAAGTGAGCTAGAATTAATACACTCGCACATTTTTCATCATTTTTGAGCACGCTCACGTAATGGGCCAAGTTTTCTTCGGGCTTGGTATAGATGATCCCTTTGCTGTAATTGGGAGACTGGCGTACAGGAACCATTGGATCGGTATAACCCAAAAAGCCTATTTTTACACCTTTTATATTCCAAATATAGTAAGCGGGAAAAATTAATTCACCTTTTTTGCCCTCGCCCAAATCGTGGTACATATTGGCGCAAACTTTGGGAGCGTAGAGCGAGCCCAACAGCGTTTGCATTGCTTTTTTATAGTAAATTACTTCCCAGTTGCCGGGCAAATACAAATCGTAATTTAATTTGTTCAAAATCGGGACAATGACCTTCCCCGAAGTTTTTACCGATAGCTCGCTTCCCTGAAACATATCGCCCGTATCGATTAAAAACGAGTTAGGGTTGTTCTTTCTGTACTCTTTTAAGTAGGTTGCCAAGTGCGCATAGCCACCGGTTTTCCTAAATACCGCTTTCCCATCTTCCCAGAACAACTCATCGTGGGGGTGCACCTGACAATGTACGTCGGTGGTCTGTAGAATTGAAATAGTGAAAGGTTCGCCGTTATTTTCACCGAAGGTTACTTTATCTGCACGCCCGGTTTCTGCAATAGCATCAAATGGTGCGGCTGCGGACAACAGGGCTGTTGAACCCAGAAGCCCTGTTTTTATTATGAAATCTCTTCTGTTGTTTTCCATAGGTTGCTATCTTACCGCTACTGCTGCTTTGGTTTTTTCCTTCGCTTTTTTAATCGAATCCAATCTTTCTTTAATAGGGTTAAACGGACCGTACTTGTGCTGATTTTCCGTAAAACCATCGGCAAAGGGGCCAAAAGGGTGATCAAATGGCTTTTCATCGATTTTTGGCCAATCTTTTTTGATGTCAATGCTCGGACGGGGTTGTGAATTTACGAAAGCCGCAACATCCCATGCTTCTTCATCGCTCAACTGGGGATTGGAATGACTTGCGCCCAATGGCATGTTGTATTTGGCATACTTGGCAAAATTACTCAGCCGATAGAGCCCGGCGCCACTGTTGTAGCTTTTCTTGCCCCAAAGTGGCGGGAATGTGAAAGCGGTTTTTTCGGGATTCAACACCCCTTCGCCATTGGCTTGATGGCAATTGGCACATTTTTGTCCATACACTAGCTTGCCGGTTATGGGGTCAGCGGCGCGATCCAAAAATGCCATATCCTTAAAACCGGAACCCTTTGGTTTTTCGCCTTTGGGTACATTTTTACCCACGAAATTAATGTAAGCAACCATCGCTTGCATTTCTTTGGCAGCAGTATCCAATGCTTGGCCATTTAGGCTGCGCTCGAAGCAATCATTGACCCGCTTGTATATGTTTTCTACAGTGCCAGACCTGGCCCGGTATTTTGGGTAACTAGCATAGACCGCACTGTAATTGTTGCCAAAAACTTTTGTCCCAGCATCCAAATGGCAGTTTTGGCAATTCATCCCATTGGTTGCGTTTTTACTTACTTTACCATTGGGCCCAAAAAAATCTGCGGTGTGCGAAATAAGTGCTTTGCCGTATTCCAATTGACTTTTTTGGGAAATATCAGTCAGCGAAGCAATGTCGGGCGCTATCCAAAAATCGTCCTTCATTTCGTTGTTAATTATCACGTTGACTTTGGTTCCGGTCATCTTTTTTGGTGCAAAATAGGAAGTAATTCTTGCACTAAAAACAATATAAAATGAAATGAAGAACAGCAAACCCAGTAGGGAAGTTGCCAATACCAGCGAAAGTTGAATTATTTTTATCAAACTATCTTTGATGTTCGGGTTTTCCATTTTTTAAATAGTTGAGTGCACGGTGCAGCAATCTTCCAAACAATTTACAATGGTTTGCATGTTGGGAAAACGAAGCGAAACGTATTTGTTCCGGCCCACTTTTTCAGCTTTTAAAACCCCCTTGTCTTCCATCAGGGTAATTTGTTGGGAGGCGATGGCTTGTTCCAAACCTAAGGCAACTTGAATGTCAAGCACGGTCATTCTTGTGTTTTTCGTCAGTAAGTCCACAATAGCCAACCTTATTGGGTGCGCAATGACTTTCAGCATATTGATGGCCGATTGTAGTTTCTCTGCTTGTATTCTCTCGGTTAAAACCATTTGTGTCTCCGGTTGAATTTTCTATGATGCAAAGATAGTTATATATCTATGTATATTCCTAATTTTATAGATTCTTTTTTGCAACGAGGAGGTCAGATGGGTTTTGGCGGCCTACAGAGTGAGCAATTACTAGCTCATTAACAGTCAGTTAGGGCTTGGCGTGGCCAAAACTTCACACCGCATAGCGCTCGTACAGGATGTTCAAGTGGTGGCGCTCGTGCCCGGCAATGAGGTAGGCCAGTGCCCGCGCGGTGATCGGCCCACCGGAGGCTTGGCCCACAAAGTCGAGCTGGGCAGTTTGGCCAAAGGTTTCCAGCAATAAAAGGGTGGCCGTTCGGACGGCAAAAAATTCTTGGGCCAACGAGACCAAACTGCGCTGATCAAAATGGCCATTGTCCGCGTACAAATCTTGGTCGAAACCTGGCAGCGGGCTGGCATCGCCCCGGTACAAGCGCAGGGCGCGGTAGGCAAATATGCGTTCGGTGTCAGCCATGTGGCCCACTACCTGTTTGATGGTCCATTTGCCCGGGGCATAGGCACTGCTGGCGGTCTCTTCGGTAATGCCGGCCAGTAGCTCGGCGACGGTCACCTGTTGCGAACGTAGCAGGGCCAGAAGGTCGGCCCCATCGGGTATTTGACCCACATACCCGGCATAAAACGGCGCGTAGTGGATGGTCAAAGGTTTGCTGGCGATCATTTTGTAGACAAAAAGTTGGGATAAAAAAGCGGCATAATCTGAGCTATACCCAAAGTTATTTGATTTCAGCAATGTAAATTGACGTTTGGGGATTTTGGCCCCCACCTAGGCCAAATTTTTCCTTGAACACCTCGATCCGGGCCGCGTCGCCCAACAGGTAACCGCTCGGATAATTGCCCGTGCCCACGGGCAACCAGCGTTCGGCTCGCCCCAAATCGGCCAGCACAAAATTGAGCAGGGCAGCCACTTGTTTTGTTTGGGGGGCATCGACCCCCAGTTGCATCCGATACCCCCTTTGTTGGAAAAAGGCCTGAAGGGTGTAGTGATAGCTGCCGTCTTCGGCACCTTCACTGGCCTGAACTTCGGTTTGCGAGGTTCCCACCACCAATCCGGGCAAATATTGGCGGGTAACCTGGGCCATTTCATTCCCCGGCACAGTCATGGCTTCGTCCTCGTCATCAGAGGTCGCGGCGCAAAAAATGGGGGTTTGGGCCAACAGGGCATAGAGGGCGGGACTTCCGTTGTCGGCATGGTCGGCCCGGATCCGCTCCAGTGCCGCCGGGGCAACCGGCCGGGCCAACAGCCCCAGATCGCTCAGGCTTTGGGCCATTTCGCGCAGGGTGGCACTGTTGAGCTTCACGTAGCCTTGGAGCCGGTTGGCCAATTTCTTATCCTTGAGAACGAGGTCAGCTCGATTTAAGGTGGTCTTTTGATCCAATGCCCATAGCGCACTGGCCACCTGATCCACCTTGAAATCGTCATGGTTCCCGTGTTGCTCAAACTGGGAGAGAATATAGTTGCCCAATCGGTTGTCCCAGCCCAAATGACTGGCACTGGTGAGCAGATCGAGCGCATTGGAAAAGTGCTGGCGGTTGCGCAAATAACTCAGAATAAGACTTTTGTGTTTGGCCCCTTCGAGCCGCACCAATGCCCGGGCCACCCGCATATTGTACTGGCTTTTGGGCAACAGTACCTTGAGAAAAGCCAAGTGGCGAACTCCCCCAAAGTTGGCCACTAGCTGTATCATCTCATTGGCGTGGCCTTCATTGGACAAAAAAGAGTCGTCCAACCATTTTTTTTTCAGGTACTCCACGGCCAGATCCGCTACCCGGCCGCGGGCCAAGCTGTCCCCATTTTCGGCAAAACCAGCGAGGCCCGCCACCAAGTTGTAGTTGTGGAGGGGGTTGAACCGATCGGCCAGCAACATCGTCTGGATGAGCGCAAAGGTGCGATCGAGGTTTCCACGGGTTCCGAGCCAATAAACCAGCATTTCGGGGTTGAGCGACTGGCCCGATAGCAGCCGATCCTCCAAGGCCATAAGGTAACCGTTGGGCTGGATCGCCCCCAGTGCGGCCATGGCATTGACCTCCACCACAGTATCGGTGGATTGGAGGTTGGCCATTATGGCGCTTTCCAGCCTAGGATCCACCGTGGGCAACTGCGCGTCGGCGGGGTACCAATTGCTAAAGGAAAGCAACAAGGCTTGCTGTTTCGATGTGCTGCCCTCCTTCAACTCATCGATTAGTTCGGGCAGTACCTTCCGATCGCCTTGGATATAAGCTTCGGCCAAGTTGGTTGGCTCAGCCGGATCATCCTCCGATTCCTGCGGCCCCGGGTTTCGCTGGGTGCTGTTTTGAATGTCGGCGCGCATGGTGTTCAGCTCGTCCGCATCTTCTATTACCTCCACTTGGTAGGTTTGGGCCGCATCGGTCACAAAACTGCTCTCCTCCACTTTGGGCGCGTCCTTTTCTGGTTCTAAGGGAGTGTTGCAGGCTCCCAAAAGCAACAGCGCGAACCAATAACAGGAGGCTGGGCAACGATATTTGGTGATGGGTTGCATTGTCGATACCAATCAATGTTTGAGAATTAGGCCAACACTTCTTTCACCAGCTTGCCGTGGACATCGGTCAGGCGATAGCGGCGGCCTTGGTGCTTAAAGGTCAGTTTTTCGTGGTCAATGCCGAGCAGGTGCATCATAGTGGCCTGAAAGTCGTGGACATGGACACCATCTTGGGCAATGTTATAGCTAAATTCATCGGTTTCTCCGTGCGAATAACCGCCGCGCACCCCGCCCCCGGCCATGAAAATGGAAAAGCAGCGCGGGTGGTGGTCGCGCCCATAATAATCTTTGGTCAGTTTGCCCTGGCAGTAGTTGGTGCGCCCAAATTCACCCCCCCAGATCACCAAGGTGTCATCCAATAAGCCCCGCATTTTGAGGTCTTTGATCAAGGCGGCCGTTGGTTGGTCTATGTCGTGGGCCTGGCGTTTCACTTGGTTGCCGCAGTCGCCGTGGCCATCCCAACCGGTGTGGAACAGTTGGATGCAGCGCACGTCCTTCTCGGCCAATCGGCGGGCCAGCAGGCAGTTGGCGGCGTAAGTGCCCGCCCGGCGCGAGTCTGGGCCGTACAGGTCATAGATCGAGTCGGGTTCGCCCGAGGTATCCATGATTTCGGGCACGGAAGTTTGCATCCGGTAGGCCATTTCGTACTGGGCAATGCGGGTGGCGATTTCGGGATCTTGCAGTTCCTCGAGTTGCATCTGGTTGAGTTTGGCCAATTGATCCAACATATTGCGGCGGCTGGCAGCGTTCAAGCCGTTGGGGTTGTTGAGGTAGAGCACCGGCTCCGCACCTGACCTAAACTGTACGCCTTGGTGCAGCGAGTGGAGGAAACCGTTGCCCCACAGGCGGGAGTAGAGCGGTTGGTCACCGGTATTGCCCGTTCCCTTGGACAGCATCACCACAAAAGCGGGCAAGTTCTCATTGTCGCTGCCCAGGCCGTAGCTCAGCCAGGCCCCAATGCTCGGCCGGCCGGGTTGTTGGCTCCCGGTCTGGAAAAAAGTGATGGCCGGATCATGGTTGATCGCCTCGGTGTGCATGGTTTTGATGATGCACAGATCGTCGGCCAAGGTGCTCAAATGGGGCAGGATCTCGCTCATCCACTGCCCACTCTTGCCGTGTTGGGCAAATTTATAGGGCGAGCCTACCAGCGGGAACGACTTTTGGTAGGAGGTCATGCCGGTGAGCCGTTGCCCGTTCCGCACTGATTCGGGCAATGGCTGGCCGTGCATCTCGATCAGTTTGGGTTTATAATCGAACAGCTCGATCTGCGACGGTGCGCCGCTCTGGTGCAGGTAGATCACCCGCTTGGCCTTGGGCGCAAAATGTGGCAGCCCGAGCGGCTTGCCCAGCGGATCGGAGTCGTTGCTGCCGGCCAGTTTTTTGACCGCTTGCCCCACTAGATCCATCGGGTTGCACAAGTGGGCCAAAGCCGCCGCGCCCAGCCCCAAGCTGGCCTTGGACAAAAAATGGCGGCGGTTCATATTGTAAAAATACTCGGAGATTTCCTTTTCGGGCGTTTTCATTGTCGACGGGTCGTCCAAATGGCTTATTGCCGTTAAAGGTAATGGATCGGGATGAAAAAGCGAAAAGCGGTGGGCTGCAAACCGGGCGAGACCTCCCGGCAAAAAAATTGCCCAACGGCAACCCCCGGTTCAAAAACCAAGTTTGGTGTTTGAAATGAGTAAGGGCCAGCGTGGCAGGTTTGACCACCGATCGGTAAAACTTGTCACTTGGTTCGGCAAGTCTACCCATTGGTTATCGATGGCTACCTGAAATCGGGGCATAGACCGTCATTTTAATCACCGTAGGTTCACACATCTCCCCGGCCATTATTTTCTTGTTGGTTTTACGCTAACTTTCAGGGTTGCAAACCCAACGATAGCGCACAACCGGTAAAATAAAAAAATCGGCTTCGAGCCCGTGCTGGACTTTTTAGCCGACTTTTTGAAAAGGGTGCGGCCAATGACCACAACTTTTCCCTAGTAAATATGAAAATGAAAGAACAAAGGTAATGGTTAACAATTTGTATTTTAACGTTTTCCTTGAAATAGGGGCTATTTTATGGCATATTTTAAATTTTTAACATCTTTTATTGCCAAGTAGCCCATAAAACAGGCTGAAAAATACATAAATTAAATTTTTACCGGAAAGTTCCCTTACACCTCTTTAGCCCGTCAACCCTCCAACCACTGGATGAACCAAGCCGCCCCCGAAATGTGGTTGAGTCTAAAACAAGGCGATGCCCAAGCCGCTGCCCGGCTGCTGCAGGCCTTTTATGCGGACTTGTACCAGTATGGGGTGAGGATTGCGGGCGATCAGGACTTGGTCAAGGACAGCATCCAAGAAATATTTGCCCATTTGTGGCAGAAACGGGCCGTCCTCCCCGAGGTGCAGCAGGTCAAGGCGTATTTGCTCAAATCCCTGCGCCGCCACTTGCTCCGGGCCTTGCAGCGCGAACGAAAGCGCCACCTGTTCGCCCGGGAAATGGATCCCGAAACTGATATTACCTTCTCAGCCGAGGATTTTTTGATTGCTGATGAGGCCCAGCAGGCCCGCCAAGCCCGGTTGGCCGAGGCAATCAACCAATTGACCAAACGCCAGCGGGAAGCCATTTTCCTCCGGTTTTACCACGGGCTGTCCAATGCCGAAATTGCCGAAACGATGGGCCTCAACCCCCAATCGCTCTATAACTTGAG
>Ga0105045_10002824_pt1 | contig 14758 bp, 15 predicted proteins | sample MAT02_FD_78089 | JGI IMG/M metagenome (GOLD analysis project Ga0105045, IMG submission 78089) | Freshwater microbial communities from Lake Fryxell liftoff mats and glacier meltwater in Antarctica - MAT-02 (megahit assembly) | ecosystem: Environmental > Aquatic > Freshwater > Ice > Liftoff...
GTTATAATCAATTTTATCCGGCAGTTCTTTGTAGGCTGCCGCAACATCAGTTGGCAGGTCCGGCGAGCAGGACATCATTTGCGCCACTGCCAACAGCAGCAATAAAATCAACCAAGGCTTTTTTAAACAATGCATTCGTACCAATTAATCAATGGGAAAATTTTGCTCGCCTAAGTTAGGAACTAAAATTTATAAATGACGGGATGGCAATAAGATTGCGTTTAAAGCAATGGCCGCTTCTTAAACAACCGGCTTTTTTATTTTGGGCCGGGCTAAGAAGCTTTGTGCGGCTTTAGTGGCGCACTCTTGTACATTATAACCATTTTGAACTTTTATTGATGAGGTGGGAAAAGGATATGGTTTGAGTTGAAACAAACAGTAGTGTTGCATAGTGAAATGTTTTCGGCTTAAGTTGTCCCGGCGGTGTTTTCATAGCATAAACTAAAAATTAATAAAACGGCTTCCGTGAAAAACCGACGTTGAATACACTCCATCAATACAAACGACCACACTTTGATAGTATGAATTTGAATTTAAGCAACCAGTAATTATTTATTACACAACAAATTCGGCCCTGCTACAATACACATTAAGCACCACTGCATGGAATAAAAACAGTCAATGTATTTTTTGTAACCAGTTATAATTTATGCATATAATATAAACGTACATTTGAAACTTAACTTTAAGCCAAACCCAACGAATGTTTGAACAGACTTTTAAAAATATAGACGACATACTACACAAAGACCCCGGTTGCTGCAGCGAACTTGATTATGTAGAGCAAACCTCTTGGGTGTTGTTCCTGAAATACCTGGACGATTTAGAAAAGGAAAAGGCCACCGCAGCCGAATTAATCGGCAAAACCTACACAAACATTATTGCACCCGAATATCAATGGAGCAAATGTGCAGCACCCAAAATCTTCGGTTCCCTCGAGGCAGGTAAGGTGGGGGATTTAGATCACCACAATGCGTTAACAGGTGCTGACCTTTCTGACTTTGTAAATAATGAACTCTTTCCAGGCGAATTAAAAACTAACAATGTATGTGTTTAGTAACCGATAAAATAAAATTTTGTACCTGTAAAAGTACCAATGTAAATGCGCTGAAGCATTATTAGATATTACATAGATATAACAAGCATAAGAATAATGATATTGTAGGTCTGTTGATGCTGCCAGAAGCGATAAATACAAACTATGCAGACAATAAAAAAATGCTGCTACAAAGAATAAATGCTGCAGATGTATTTGATTTTGCAACCGATTTTAAGGCAAAAGATGTACTAGAAATCACATTGAAGGCCGATCCAAAAGAAACGGAAGAAAACGCAACATTTTATTTTCAATTTAAAAAAGATAAATGGCAATTTATTGAGCATCGCGTATTTTCAATAATGAACGATTACGATGAATTGCGTATCGGAAAATTAAAAGGAATAACGCAGGGGCAGGGTTTACCCCTGCCCAAAATATGCGAGGGCAAAGGCAACTGTAAAGGATTGCCCAGACGATTGCCCCGACGAAATTTGCGAGGGCAACCGTAAAAGATTGCCCCGACTGACGATAAAATAAAAACAAATGGCATACAATCCCAAAATTCATCATCGCAGGTCTATCCGGTTAAAAGGATATGATTATTCGCAGGCAGGTGCGTATTTCATAACCATTTGTTGTGAACACCGGATTTGCCGTTTTGGAAAAATTGAAAACAATGAAATGATATTAAATGAATTGGGAAACATTGCATACAACGAATGGGCAAAATTGGCAGAACGGTTTGCAAATTTTGAAATGGATGTATTTCAAATAATGCCAAATCACATGCATGGCATTATTGTGTTGAAAAACGTGGTAGGGGCAGGCTTTACCCCTGCCCAAAATGATGATATGGTATTAGGGCAACGGCAGGTATTAGGGCAACCGCAAGGGATTGCCCTGACGACTGTCTCGACGGTTGGCGATATTGTCGGGGCATATAAATCATTGGTTTTTAATGGTTGTTTGGAAATTTACAAATCAAGAAACGAAAGGATGGGCAAATTATGGCAACGAGATTATTATGAACACATCATCCGAAACGAGCACTCTTATCAAACCATTTCCGCATACATTATAAATAACCCTTCAAAATGGGGTGACGATAAATTTTATAAATAATGAACGAAGCCTAAACAATAGCAGAACTAATAGACCCCAAGCTAAAGACTTGTGGCTGGGGCGTTGTAGAAGGTTCTGAAATTCTTCGTGAATACAACATTACCGCAAGTAAAATACAAACAGGTGGTGCAAGAACTAAAAAACTCACAGCCGATTATGTGTTGGTTTACAAAGGAATTAAGCTGGCAATAATAGAAGCTAAAAGCGATGATTTAGGCGTGGGCGAAGATGTGGCACAAGCCAAACAATATGCAGCCAAACTGCAATTAGGCATCTACAAAATTATAGAAAGTGAAAAATTCTTTGCCATCAAACAAACAGGTGCCGCGGCCTGCAATTTCTTTAAACTCTGTCATGGAGTTGACGGGCCGCATCAAAACGATGTTCGGGATATTCAGTGCATCTACACCGGTTGAGAGGTTTTTCAACAACATTTGTATAAGCAGAAAGTAGCGTAGGGAAGAATGCTTTTTTTACATACCAAGTTGCCCAATTCCTCCGTCCAAGCAGTCTCTCAACGAGCCTAAGCAGCGGCGAGGACGTTGCGTACCAAGCAGTAAGTACCAACTCAACCGGATCTATCAATTATATTCCTCTCCGCACGGCGGGTGTAATGTTGGCAATTACTAAACCGCTTATCACCAGTAAACCGCTTATTAAATGAATGGTAGAAAAAGCTTCATGTAAAAACAGTACGGCTTCAATGGTGCTGAATATCGGAATGAGGTTACCAAACAAAGCGGTACCAGCCGCACCAAGTTTTTGAATGGCAGCATTCCAGCAGAAAAAGGCAATGATAGAGTTGCCAACACCGAGATATAAAATGATGAGCAGGATATTTGTATTCCATTTTATCGGCGGCTGGTGTAGTGCTTCAAAAATATAAAATGGTAAAAGACACAATGTACCCACCGTAAAAATGGTGAAAAGAAATACGAGTGACGAAATGCCTGCGGGCTTTTTTCTTACTAGTATATTGTAGATGGCAAACGTAAAGGCGCTGATAAGAATCAGGATATCGCCCTTGCCAAAGGAGAAGTGTGCCAACGTTTGAAGGCTTCCGCCACTCAATAAAAATAGAATGCCAAGGATGCAAATGACCATACCGATCAATCGTAGTCGGCTTACTTTTTCCTTTAAATAAATGGCTGCCATAAAGGTAATAAAAACCGGTGCCGAAGTAGTGGCGATGAGTGCAAGGTTGATGGCGGAGGAATAATGACCGGCCAGGTAAATGAATGTATTAAAAATGCTTACCCCGGTTAATGCCGTCCATAAAAAGTATTGCTTGTGTTGGAGAATAATGGTTTTCTCCTGGCTGAATTTTTTAAAAGCAAGGGGAGCAATGCACAACGAAGCCAATGCCCAACGGTAGAATGCAAGACTGATCGGTGGCACTTCATTTGAAATGCCCCGTGCAATTACATAATTACCCGACCAGATGATGGTAGTTACAACCGCCAGTAACACACCTGTATAAAAGTTTCTGCGAGTGGTTGACAAACTGAAATGTATAAAAGTTTTGTAGCGGTAAAAATAGGGAAAACCGTGGTGCAAGTTTTACACATCATTTCTGCTAATATGGTTTGGTAAATTAATATTAATTATTCGCACCCAGTAATAACCGTCAGTCACAGAAAAGAATTTCCCGCCTGAATATTGTTCCATCACATAACTTTAAATCCCATCTGAAAAAACCTACAGAATAAAAAACCACTTACCATTTCAGAAATCAATAACCCTGTATAAACTGGTACAAATTGAAATCTGTGCCGGCGTCTTCAATCAGCTTCTTGATTTCTTTTTTACTGATATGTTTCATTCTTTTTTGCTGGATGAGGAAGAAGGTTTTTTCTGCGAGCAGCCAGTATTTCTTTTCATTAAACAAGTGCAGATCGATGTGGGTGATGATCGCATCATATAATTCTCTGATGCCCTGTTTTTTTGAAGCAATGGTTTTAATAACGGGTATCGGTATTTCTTTTTTATGAAAGGCAGGCGCCAGCATCAATCTTAAATTTCTTACAAACAAATCCGCATCGGGCCGGTCTGATTTGTTTACTACAAATATGTCGGCAATTTCCATCAGTCCTGCCTTCATGGTTTGTACTTCATCGCCCGCCTCGGGTACCACCACTACGATGGTAACATCTGCCAAACCGGCAATTTCAATTTCGCTCTGTCCAACACCCACGGTTTCGATGATGATAAAATCAAAAGGAGCGGCTTTCATCAAATCGCTGATCTCAATAATTTTTGGATGTAATCCACCAAGCGAACCTCTGGTAGCAAGTGATCGGATAAATACATTGGGATTATTGTACCAGTCACTCATCCTGATTCGGTCGCCCAGCAAAGCACCTAAATTAAAGGGCGAAGATGGGTCGATACAAAGGATGCCCACTTTTTTATTGTCTTCAATCAACGTGCCTATCAAAGCATCTGTCAGCGTGCTTTTACCGGCACCGGGCGGACCCGTAATGCCAATGATCGGTTTATCGGAAGGGGGTAATAGTTGCAGCAGTTGCTCATAACCTGTAACCTCATTTTCTATCAAAGAAATACAACGGGCCAGCGCTTTTAGTTCGCCTTGTTCAATCTGGTGCAGGTATTGTTGCCACATCAAACAAAATTGCTTGTAAATAAATCAAATTCCAAAAAAAATACCGGGCTGTTATTTTTAAAAAAATGCTACTATCAACAATGTCGCCTTGCACTTAAAGCTACCGTATATTTTCAGTCATCAACATCAATGCGTTCCAGCAAAGCGGGTGCATTTCAAATTGTCGCAGTGCCAGGTGGTTTGTGAAGACACCAGCCTTTGCCCAGGTCGGTATCTCCACCAACCGAAAACGGGAATGACTATTTGAAATCCACCTAACAAATTGACTGATAGTTTCTTTCAGATTTGATTATTATCTTCGGTAAAATTTTTAGTAAAAATGACCAATTTCATTCCCATATTCCCATTGGCTATTGTGGTGTTCCCTGGCGAAGAGTTGAACCTGCATATATTTGAACCCCGTTACAAACAATTGATTTTTGAAACCCAACAATCCAAAAAGCCATTTGGTATTCCATCGGTTATGAATGAAAAGATAAATGAAATCGGGACCGTAATGGAACTCGTTGAAATATCGGAAATATATGAAAATGGCGAGATGGATATTAAAGCGAGAGGAATTAAAGTATTTCGAACGTTGGAATTGGTGAAGGAGATTCCGGATAAACTTTACAGCGGCGCCATTGTAAATTATCCTGAAAACATTGAAGATGGTAAGCGCACTATGATGTTAAAAGTAATAGCCGCCATACGCAAACTACACAGTATGTTGAAAGTGAATAAATCATTCAGGAAGGCAGATGATGATTTGATAAGTTATGACGTAGCGCATCATGCTGGTTTATCGTTGGCCGAAGGCTATGAATTGCTACAGCTAATGAACGAAGCACAACGACAGGAATATTTAAGGCAACACCTGCTGAAAGTGCTGCCCGTAGTAACCGAAATGGAAACATTAAAAGAACGAATACAACTGAACGGACATTTTAAAAACCTGAGTGGGTTCGATATTTAAAAGGAAATTAAAAGCGGATGATTGATCTGCTGGTTTTAGATTTTTTAGTATCTGAGTTGTGTAACTTAAATGATGGCGGATAAAATACAGTTCCATGTCGATTCCGTAAACTTAGCCCATTATTGTCCTTTATTAACCAAACATCCATCAACCAACTGTTTTAAAATGATAAAAACGCTCTGCCTCGATTTTGGAAATACCCGCCTAAAAGCGGCCATATTTGAAAATGAGGTTTTTAAAGAAGAGTTTGTTTTACCGGACGATGATAACGCAACGATTGAAAATTTCCTTGCAACTTATCAACCACACAAATCAATCCTGTCATCTGTTATCAATCACAATCCTGCGATAGAGCAGATTTTAGCAGCACACACCATTTTTCACAAACTTTCCTATCTTACTCAAATAAATTTCACCACACCTGTTGGCAAACCCGAAACCATTGGCGCCGACAGACTGGCGCTGATGGCAGCAGCCGTGCATTATTTTCCCGGAAAAAATAATTTAGTGATTGGTTTGGGCAGTTGTATTACCTATAATTTTCTCAATCAATACCATGAATTTCTGGGTGGTAGTATATCGCCGGGTATGGAAATGCGGTTTAAAGCCATGAATGAACACACCGCTTTATTGCCACTGGTGCAAAAGGACTGGAATTTTCCCGTAATTGGTTATGATACCAAAACAAATTTACAGAGCGGTGTAATAGCTGGCATAACCTATGAAATCAGCGGCTACATTGAGTTTTACGCCGAAAAGTATCGCAACTTTAACGTGGTTTTAACCGGGGGCGATGCAGGCTATTTTGCCCGTCAACTTAAAAACAAGATATTTGCAGACTTAAATTTTTTATTCAAAGGACTGTATGCACTCAGCGAAACTAACAATCTCTAAAATCTTACCCGTACTCATTGTAGCTTGTGGCTTGCAGCATGCGGTTTACTCCCAGGAAAATTCGCCTTATTCCCGCTATGGATTAGGTGATATCGTACCAAGGACAAATATTGTTTCTCGTGGTATGGGAGGCATTGCAGCAGGCTTCTCCGATTATCAAAGCATCAATTTTACCAATCCGGCCAGTTATGCCAATTTAAAAAGTACCATATTTGATATTGGTGTAGAAGCTGATAATCGTACTTTAAAAAGCACCATTCCTCCAGCAAGATTTTCAGCAACCAATGCAGTTATTTCTTACTTGCAGTTGGGATTTCCTATAAAAATGAAAAAGGCGAATAAGAAAGATATTTTTTGGGGAATGAACATTGGATTAAGACCTGTTTCTAAAATCAATTACAAAATATCAAAAGTGACCAGAGGGGTAGAAAGTATTGGCACAATTTATGAAGGCAGCGGCGGGTTAAGCCAGGCTTATTTGGGTTCATCCGTTAGCATCAAACATTTCAATATTGGCGTAAATGGTGGTTATATGTTTGGCAATAAAGACTACAGCACCCGGCTTTCTTTTTTAAATGATACTGTTCAATTTGCACAATCCAACACCGAGAATAAATCAAATTTTGGCGGATTATTCCTCAATGGAGGTATTCAATATGATTTAAAAATTAAGAATAAGAAAAGCAAAAACATCAGCATTCTTCGCTTTGGGGCTTATGGAAATTTGAAACAAACCATGACTGCCAGCCTTGATAAAATAGTGGAAACAGTTCAGTATGATGCTTCTGGTAATAAGATCAGGATCGACAGTGTATTTACCAGTGGACAAAAAGGAACCGTTATTTACCCTGCCACCATTGGTGCCGGCGTTACCTACCAAACCTTAAACTGGTTATTTGGAGCAGATTTTGAAACTACCAAATGGCAGGATTACCGGTTTTTTGGTCAGCAAGACATGGTGCAAAACAGTTGGAAAATTAGGGTAGGTTCTGAATATTATCCATTGAAAGACAATACGCCTTATGGCAAATATTTCAACTTTGTAAAATACCGTTTTGGCCTTTATTACGGTCCAGATTATATCAATTTAACTAGCAGCCTTCCGGAATATGGTTTCTCATTTGGAGCTGGTTTTCCGTTGAAGTTGAGGAAAGGTTACTATGAAACCCAAACATCCATGTTAAATACAGCCATTGAATTTGGAACCCGTGGTGATAAAAAATCAAATCTTCGTGAAAGTACCTTGCGGATCAGTGTTGGTTTATCATTGAGTGACCTTTGGTTTGGCAGACAAAAATATCAATAATAGCACCCATTTTAACATGAGCACTCATTTTTTAGCATTAAGATATTTTGCAGCCTTCACAACAGGCTGTTTTTTTTTATGTAGCTGCGAAAACGATGTGAATGTAATCAAAGAACTGAGCGCAAAAAAGACAGGAGTAGAGGAGGCGATAAAAGTTAACATTCATTACTCTACCAATGGCAAGCGTAAAGCCTTGTTAACAAGTCCATTGATGTATCGGGTGCAGGACACCGTACCGTATGTTGAATTTCCCAAAACCATTCATGTGGATTTTTATGGAGACAATGACAGCATTGAAAGCAAGTTGGATGCCCGATACGCTCAGTATAAAGAAACCCAGAGCAGGGTTTTTTTGAGAGATAGTGTTAGAGTAATAAACATAAAAGGTGACACGCTATATTGTGATGAGTTATACTGGGACATGAAAAGAACAGGTACTGAATTTTACACCGACAAGCCTGTTCGCATACGAACTAAAACCCAGATCATTGATGGCATTGGTATGGAAGCTCAGCAGGATTTTAAAGAGTATAACATAAAAAAAGTAATTGGTGTCATAAAAGTGGCTTCCACGCAGTTTCCTAATTAGGGAAAATAAATGAATATCATTAGTCAAATTGGTAGGTTATAGTAACTTTAAACTTCACAAATCAAATCAGATGGAATATCGTCGCCTCGGAAAATCGGGACTAAAAGTAAGTGTACTTTCTTTTGGTAGCTGGGTAAGTTTTGGCAAACAAATCAACGATAAAGTAGCGGATGAATTAATGGGCATAGCTTATGATAGTGGCGTTAACTTTTTCGACAATGCAGAAGTATATGCATTGGGGGAAAGTGAAAAAATGATGGGCCGGGTTTTTAAGAAGAAGAAGTGGGATCGCACTTCTTACACGGTTTCCTCCAAAGCATTTTTTGGCTGGCGGGGGAAGGAGAATAAACCCAACCAAACCGGCAATAGCAGAAAGCATTTGATAGAAGCTTGTAACGAAGCATTGCATCGCCTCGGTGTTGAATACCTCGACATGTTTTTTTGCCACCGGCCTGATAAAAATACACCCATTGAAGAAACCGTTTGGGCAATGAATCACCTAATTGAGCAGGGAAAAGTTTTTTACTGGGGAACCAGCGAATGGAGCGGCGTAGAAATTATGGAGGCGCACCGGATTGCAGAAAAATTCCGGTTGATAGGTCCAACCATGGAACAGTCGCAATACAATTTATTTGAGAGAAATAAAATTGAGAACGAGTTTTCGGAGATCTATAAAAATGTAGGGTTGGGTACCACCATCTGGAGCCCGCTCGCTGCGGGGCTTTTAACCGGTAAGTACAATGATGGCATTCCTAAGGGCAGCCGTTTTGCACTGGAAGGCTTTGACTGGTTGAAAGACAAATGGGTAGCAGACGACCGGATTAAGAAAGTAAAAAAACTAACCGAATTTGCTGCCAAACTGGGTGTGTCCACCGCATCACTCAGCATAGCCTGGTGCATTAATAACCCGAATGTAAGCACTGCCATTTTAGGTGCCACCAAAAAGCAGCAGTTAATGGATAACTTAAAGGCATTGGAAGTAGTACCAATATTAACACCAGAGGTTATTGAGAAAATAGAAGCAATTATGAAAACAAAACCGGTAATACCAGAATATTAATATGAATACTATTATTGTTTACGGGATACCAAATTGCGACACCATCCAAAAAACACTCGATTGGTACAAGAAAAGAAATATACCGGTTGAATTTCACGATTATAAAAAGCAGGGCATCAAAAAAGAAAAGCTGGGCCATTGGTGCAAAGAAGTTGGCTGGGAAGTATTGTTGAATAAAAAAAGTACCACGTGGAGAAGCTTATCTTCAGCCGACCAAAAACTGGTTACCAACAAAGATGTGGCCATCAAACTAATGATAGAATTTCCAAGCATTATTAAAAGACCGGTGATAGAAATGAATGATAAAATAATGGTTGGGTTCAACGAAACATATTTCACCAAACAATAAAAATAAAAAGCATGAAACGTAACGCAACAGCCGTTTGGAACGGAACAGGTAAAGAAGGTACTGGAAATTTAACTACCGAAAGTACTGTATTGAATCAATCGCAGTATTCTTTCAATACCAGGTTTGCCGACGGCATTGGAACCAATCCTGAAGAATTGGTAGCCGCCGCACATGCAGGCTGCTTTAGCATGAAACTGAGTTTTGTATTGGGTGCTGCTGGTTTTACCGCAGATGAAATCAACACCAAATGCGAAATCACCCTGGACCCTGCTGTAGGTGCTATCACCGGATCGCATTTAATTATAAGCGCAAAGGTACCCGGTATTAGTCAGGAACAATTTGACACAGCAGTGCTTGATGCAAAAGCCAATTGCCCGATTTCGAAATTATTGAATACTGATATAACGCACGAAGCGGTGTTGGGATAGAAGAGAAAGGAACCTCTGTCCCCTGAAGAGGAACTTAGGATAAGCTAGTAAAATTGAAAGCCAGTTACTTTTAATTTTACTGGCTTTTTTTTATCATATCAAACTATTCTTTTTGCAACGTAAATCATATCCTCTAGTCCATCCACCAGGTAGTTTTAAATAAAGCCAAAGAATGAATTTCCCTTTCAGTAGAAAAGGAACATCATTTAAAATGCAATATTCAGCTAACGTTTAGGGCATCTCTAAAAACTTACCTTTTCCTCTCTTTTAGAGAGGAATTGAAAGTGAGGTCAAATAAAAAAGTGAGTTTTTAGAGATGCCCTTTAATTAAAGTCAAACAATTGTTTAAGTTTTCATCAAAATTGGGCGCCAATAAATTAATCTTTTAAACGACGGGTAGAATTGAGTGGTTCACCGGCTTTTTGTTTAGATTTGAAAAAATAATTGCTATGTCATTTCAAAACAAAACTGTAATCATTACGGGTGCTTCCCGTGGTATTGGTAAAGCCATCGGTTTGCGTCTCGCTAAAGAAGGCGCCAACATTGTTATTGCCTCAAAAAGTGTGGAAGAAAATCCTAAGCTCGGGGGCACCATATTTTCTGCAGCTGCTGAAATGGAAGCAGCCGGAGGCGCGGCACTGGCAGTGCAATGCGACATCCGGTTTGAAGACCAGGTACAAAACGTAGTAGACAAAGCAATTGAAAAATTTGGAGGCATTGATATATTAATCAACAACGCTTCAGCCATTTCACTTACCAGTACGGAGCAGACGGAGCCAAAGCGGTTTGACCTGATGTATGATATCAATGTACGAGGAACATTTTTTGTATGCAAAGCCTGTATCCCTTTTTTAAAGAAAGCCACCAATCCGCATATCATCAATTTATCGCCACCCATTAATATGGATATGAAATGGTTTGCCAATCATTTAGCCTACACGATGAGTAAATACAATATGACCATGATTGCATTGGGCTTATCTGCCGAATTAAAAAAATACAATATTGCTGCCAATACCTTATGGCCAAAAACAACCATTGCAACGGCTGCAGTAAATAATTTATTGGGTGGCGAAATGCTGATGAATATGAGCCGCACACCGGAAATTATGGCCGAGGCAGCCTGGTATATCTTATCCAAATCATCCACTGAATGTACCGGTAATAGTTTTATAGATGAGCAGGTACTAGCCAATGAGGGTATTACAGATTTAAGTAAATATTCCGTGGTGCCGGGTGCAAAATTATACACGGATTTATTTGTGTAAAAATGATGAGAAGAAAGTGTAAACGCATATTTCTTTTGATGAATGATGACATTTAATCGGGTTGTTACTTGTTTTTTCTTGCAAAGCCCAAAGGGCTTGAATTTGAGTAGCCGTTGGTGAAACCCATGGTTACCAATGTAGTTTTTAACAGCCCAGCAGGGGTTGAATATAAAATGCAATGGTTCAATCCCAACTTGGTTATTGAAAAAAGATATGTTATCACCGGATAAAACAAGGGCATATTTAAATTAATCCCTGCAAGGGTTTTAAAAAACGATTTTAATTTTCGAAGGATCAGCAGTCCTGTGACTGTTAGAAAAAGATGATGCCGTTCTAATTATAATTACTAAACCCCGTTCCAGCACAAAAAAAATAAAAACCCCGCCAGCCTATTTACACCGGCGGGTCAATTTTATTTCAATAATAGCCAATCTTAAATTTGTCTAAATTGTCCGTAAAATATCCCTCAATTTCAGGGAGCTCTTTTACCGAAGTGCCATTTTATAAACCGGCTTTTCCAATAAATATTTGTAGATAAACTGTGTTTTCAAATTTTGAAAATGCATTCCTTTATTGCCACCCCAGCCATGTTTTCCGCCGGGGTATACCATCATCTCAAAATCCTTTTTAGCATCCTGTAATTTACTGATGAGTTGCAGGCTGTTTTGCAAGTGTACATTATCATCAATTTCGCCATGTACAATTTGTAGCATCCCTTTATATTGGTCTGCATAATTCATCACGTTGCCTGTTTTATAGCCAGCAGGATTTTCAGCGGGTAAATCCATAAAACGTTCTGTGTAATGGGAATCATATAAAGTCCAGTCTGTAACAGGTCCGCCAGCCATACCATGGGTAAACACACCGGCACCTTTTGTTAAAGCAAGTGTACTCATGTAACCGCCATAACTAAAGCCAGTAATGCAAATTTTTGCAGGGTCGGCATTCTTATTAGCGATCAGCCATTTTACCATGGTGGTATAATCTACCAGCTCCCAATTACCTAAATCACGGTGCATATAGTTTACGCCTTCTTTACCAAAATGACCGCTTGCACGGTGGTCCATTACCACCTGTATTAATCCTTCTTTTGCATACCATTGTTGTGGTCCGTTCAATGCCCAGCCATCCCAGCAGGTGCCGGCATTTGGCCCGCCATAAATTGAAATAAGAACCGGATATTTTTTAGCCGGATCCATATTCATCGGCCAGATAACTTTCATCGGCAAATCATAAAAACCATCGTCGCTTTTTACACGAATGAGTTCTGTTTGGGCTAAATTGTATTGATCAAAATCTGCTGCTTTAGCATCGGCCATTTCTTTAATAATTGTTCCTTTATTGTTGACCAACGCCATTTTTGGTGGAGTGGCGGCATTGCTGTAAGAAGTAATAAAATAGCTGCCATTGGGCGATGTATTGATAGACGAATGGTTGAAGTCTCCAAAGGTTAATCGCTTCAAATTGGTGCCATTCATTTTTACACTGTAATAATCTTTACGGGCCGTATTTTCCCTGCCCCGGGCAGTAAAATAAACAAGGTTGTTTTTCTCATCTACATAATCCACGCCGGTGACCGTGAACTTTCCAGCGGTGATGGCATTGATCAATTTACCATTCATGTCGTAGTAATACAAATGTTTCCACCCGGTTTGATCACTGGTTAAAATAAAGCCTTTGCCATTGTTTAAAAATGAAATCCGGTCATTGTCATCTAGGTCGATCCAGGTTTTTTGTTGTTCTGTATAAAATTCTTTCAGATCGCCGGTTGATGGATTTACTTCATAAATTTTCAACTGATCCTGGGTGCGGGGCATCCATTGCACCAGCAAGGAACTGCCATCTGGTTTCCAGTAAGGCATTCCAAAATACTGATCATCTTTTTCATTGATTTTTGTCCAGACCACATCACCCCCATCCGGATTTACAATACCTATTTTTACAGCCGGATTTGGGTCGCCTACTTTTGGGTAGTGGGTATTTTCTACTTCTCCGTGTAATCCTTTGGCACTGGTAATTACAAAAACAGGCACCTTGGTATCATCACTTCTGAAAAAGGCAATATTTTTACTATCGGGGCTCCACCAGAATGCACGATATTGGGATGCCCGGCCGAGGATCTCTTCCATATAAACCCAACTGGCATATCCGTTTAAAATAAGATCCGTGCCATCGTTCGTTAGCTTTGACTCTTCTTTGGTAGCAATATCTACCGTATAAAGATTGTTGTTTTTTGTGTAGGCAATGTATTTACCATCAGGGCTCAAAGTTGCATTCACTTCTTTATCCTGATCGTTGGTAAGTTGCACATCATTTACATACAGATCATTCAGTTTATTGATTACTGTTGGTTTTGCAGCTACTGCTTTTGTCGCTTGCTGACCCTCTAACAATAATTCAGAACCGGTTTTGCAATCCAGCAGATAATTTTTTCCATCTCTTAGTATTTCAGCATGCCTGTCATCAATCCAGTTTTTTACAACTGGTAATGTTTGAATAATTCCTTTAAAATTGGATTTGAAATATTGTTCGTTACCCAGTTCTTTTTTCTGCGCCAGCAGTGTGAAGTTGATTAGTGTCAATACAAATACAGTTACTGCTTGTCTGATAGGAAATAGCATATTGGTTTTTTAGTTAAGATGTCAAGATAGTTTGTTTGATGGAATTGTAAGAGAGAAATATATGAAAGGAAATTTGGCATATAAAAAAAAGAACAAACGGGAAGATTGATCTTCTTGTTCGTACTTGATTATTTGAAAAGCGAAATAAAGAAAAATTTAGTCAAAATTTTCTGGTCGCATCATCGGGAAGAACAACACATCCTGTATAGACTGCTGGTTGGTTAACAGCATTGCAATACGATCGATGCCGAAACCAATACCACTGGTTGGCGGCATACCATATTCAAGCGCTCTTAAAAAATCATGGTCAATAAACATAGCTTCATCATCACCTCTTTGCATTAGTTTGGTTTGCTCTTCAAAGCGCTCCCGCTGTTCCAGCGGATCGTTTAGCTCACTGTAGGCATTGGCTATTTCTTTACCATTGCACATCAACTCAAAACGCTCTACCAGTCCGGGTTTGCTGCGGTGCTTTTTTGTAAGCGGACTCATCTCTACCGGATA
>Ga0105045_10002825_pt1 | contig 14756 bp, 14 predicted proteins | sample MAT02_FD_78089 | JGI IMG/M metagenome (GOLD analysis project Ga0105045, IMG submission 78089) | Freshwater microbial communities from Lake Fryxell liftoff mats and glacier meltwater in Antarctica - MAT-02 (megahit assembly) | ecosystem: Environmental > Aquatic > Freshwater > Ice > Liftoff...
CTGAAGAAAGAAATCGAACTGATCGTCACCACCGACTATTCGTCAATGATTGAAGCCATGCGATTCGGTCGCATCGAGGTCGCTTATTTCGGCCCGTTTTCGTATGTGCTTGCCAAGTCGCGGGCAACCGAGATCGAGCCGTTTGCGGTTGGTGTAGAGCGCGGCTTACCGACTTACAACTCGATCCTGATTGCTCAAGCGGGAGGGCCCGTCAAGACTATTGCCGATGTAAAGGGGAAGCCGTTTGCGTTTGGTGATCAGGCTTCAACATCAAGTCATCTCGTGCCCCGTGCGTTTTTGTTGGGACAAGGCCTTGAAGGGGATAAGGACTACAAGGTTGTCCATCTCGGCGCGCACGACGCCGTTGCGCGCGCTGTACAGGCGGGCCAAGTGCCTGCGGGAGCGTTATCTGAGCCGATTTACAAGTCGCTGGTTGCGCGAAACGTGATCGACCCCGCTAAGGTGGTACAGATCGGCCTCTCACCGCCGATCCCAAATTATCCAATCGTCATGCAGGGAAATTTGGCGCCCGCGTTGAAGGCGGCGATCCGCAGCGCCTTTTTGGATATGAAGGATAAGGAAGTCCTGAAGGCGTTCCGCGTCGAGGCCTTTGCACCAACGGACGATAAAGCCTACGACGTACTGCGGGATACCGCGCGCGTTCTAAAGCTCGATCTGGCTAAGATGAAGTAATGAATAGTGCAACGCTGCGCCACGATGAGATATTGACGGCCGCTAGTAAGGAGAGCGGTCGCCATGTTCGCTTGGCAATCGCGATCATCGTGACGTGTATCGTGGCGTTGTGGATCACGGGGTTTTTTGATGCGGCGCGGTTTATCGAGGGAGCCCCAGCGCTCGCCCAGCTTGCCTCTGAAATGGTGCCGCCAGATTTTTCTCGCTGGCGGAGCTATATGCGCCCGTTGTTAGATACGCTGGCAATGTCCATCGCGGGCACGGTGCTTGCGGTGGGATTTTCATTACCGCTGGCGCTCCTTGCTGCACCTAACACGACGCCGCATCCGCTAATTGCTGCGATCGTTCGCACCGTCCTCGCGGCAATGCGCTCCGTCCCTGAAATCATTCTTGGGGTAATTTTTGTGGCTGCGGTTGGATTTGGCGCGCTACCGGGCGTGCTGGCACTCGCATTGCACTCAATGGGAATGGTCGGCAAGTTCTACGCAGAGGCGATTGAACACGTTGATCCCAAACCGTTGGAAGCGGCGAACGCAGCCGGTGCATCGCGATTTCAAGTGATCACGCATGCGGTCTTGCCTCAGGTGTTGCCGCAACTGTCAGACATCACCATTTACCGTTGGGAGTACCACTTCCGCGCTTCAGCCGTGCTCGGTATCGTCGGAGCCGGTGGCATCGGCTTTGAGTTGATGGCTGCCCTCAGACTGATTCGCTACGACCAAGTATCGGCGATTCTCCTCACTATTCTTGCTTGCGTGCTGGTTGTCGACGGTATCGGTGCGCGCTTGAGAAAGACACTCAAATAGGTCATGAGAAATAAAGCAAAAATCGTCATTACGAATCGCGTGCATGATGAAGTTCGGGAGCGCTTGTCGACGTTCGGCGATGTGGACATGAACGTCGCAATTGAACCGTGGCCTGAACCTGAGCGGCTTTCTCGTATTCGCGGTGCCACCGCAGTGATGGGCTTTATGACGGACCATGTGGATGCGTCGGTGCTCTCTGGCGCGACCGAACTGAAAATCATCGCGTGCGCGCTTAAGGGGTTCGATAGCTTTGATGTCAACGCGTGTACAGAAGCTGGGGTGTGGGTCAGTATCGTGCCGGATTTGCTGACGGTGCCAACGGCTGAGCTAGGTATCGGACTCGCAATTTCTCTTGCACGACATGTGCGCCGTGGCGAATTGATTGTACGCTCTGGTTCATACCTGGGATGGCGTGCGCAGTTGTACGGGCAAGGTTTAGCCGGCACCACAGTTGCTGTCATTGGCCTAGGAAACGTCGGGACCGCTGTCGTTAGATGCCTTTCGGGCTTTGGGTGCGAGCGGATTCTAGGGGTTGACCCTCAGGTAACGCATCACGCTACGACACTATCACCGCTGGCGGACGCGATGGCCGTGGCCGACTATGTATTTGTGGCGGCACCGCTGACGGGAGAGAGCGAGCATCTGATCTCCGATGCCGTTTTGTCCGCCGGCAAACGAGGACAGTTTGTGATCAACATTGGTAGGGGATCTGTAGTGGATGAGTCCGCTATTCTGCGGGCGCTCACTACTGGTCGGATTGCTGGCTACGCGGCAGATGTTTTTGAATTCGAGGACTGGGGACGGGAGAATCGCCCGATGGGAATTAATGCCGCGCTGCTCGCCCATCCCAATACGCTCTTCACACCCCACCTAGGCTCGGCAGTCGCAAGCGTTCGATTGGCAATCGAACAACGGGCAGCTGACAATATTGTCGCGGTACTTGGCGACCGCGCGCCGCCAGATGCAGTCAATGAGGTAATGAGCACGGGCGCATCGCAACGAGGCAGAATCGTCTCGTTGCAGCGACGCTAACGATGAGACAACAGCGCGACTTTGCGCTCGTTGATTGGTTGACAACCAGCCGCAGTCAGATCTCCTCCCAGCCAAACGCCTTGTCATTTGGGGCGCCTGGGGCACGCGTGGTCAACAGGAAGCAACTCATCGCCGAGGCCAGCGAAGCAATTGCCCACAGCACGAGAAAGCCAAGCGAATAAATAGCGGTGCGCGAAGCACGAACGTGCTCGCCAAGCACCACTAGTTCGAGTGGATCGACTAGCGAAAAGATGATGCCAATGCCGACGCCTGCGGCGATGAATGCTGGCCAGAGAATCAAGAGTGTGAGACGCAGCATGGCGTTATGGCGTTTTGCTTGGCAATATACCGACGGGTATGGCGGCGGCTGGCGGGGTAAGTTTGATTGGCGGGAGTGCCTCTGATCCGACATTGATTTGACGCTGTAAACGCCAGTGCTTTTGTTTATCTTCCAGTAAAACATTCCATTTGCCAACACGTAACGCGGGAAGTTGGCCGACGTGGCGATCACCATTGCGGGTGAGTGGGATAACGCTATCAAAGCCAGCACGGGTGGCGTGCACGAGCGATAGTGTAAGCGGCTCGGTGACAACTACAGCGGGTGTGACATCACCACCACGTTTTACGACCACCTCGACCCGATCATTGGCTTGATCAAACGTAACGAATGCATTTAATCCTGCCTCGCGCGCAACAACATCGCGATGCAGTGTGTGATTGATGGTCTTACCTTGCTTGTAGTAATCATCCACCACCAATCCATCCGTGCCCGATACGGCAAGATATAGAGTGATAAATCCAGCAACCACCACAATTGCCGGACCAGCCATTAACAGCCACGGCCACGGTTCGCGATACCAAGGGTTGGGTGCTGCGGGTATGGTTTTCATAGCAGATTTGTACCCAGATTAAGGTTTATAAAACGAAGATTTTTCATTGAGGCTAAATTCAGACGGTGCGACTCGGCCATCTTTATCTACGGCGGTAATATCGAATTCGATACGTGAAATACCCTTCGGTGCGGCGTCGCTATTGACGCGTAGCGAAATGGTGAACATATGCGATGCAGCAGAGCCAATTTCCAACGGTTGCCGCAGATCGTAAACCTGAATCCCATCAATCCCGCGTGCCGACACCGTAAAGCGCTGCGGCTTTTCCTGCGTATTCATGATTTGCAGTCGATACACATTCTCGATTTGTTCACCGGCGCCTTCGCGTGCGAGGATATTGCGATCACGAATGACATTGGCCTTGATGGGCGCACGATTCCACAGCGTGATAGCAGTCGCGATAATAATCACCCACAGCAAAGCGGTGTAAATCAGCACCCGTGGTCGAAACACGCGGCGTATTATTTCTGACCATTCCGCTTGTTTTTCTAACGCATTGGCGGTGGAATAGCGAATTAATCCGCGCGGATAATTCATCTTATCCATCACTTGGTTGCAGCCGTCGATGCACGCGCCGCAGCCGATACACTCATATTGCTGTCCTTGGCGTATATCAATACCGGTTGGGCACACCTGCACGCAGATATTGCAATCAACACAGTCACCAAGACCTTTCGCCTTGTAGTCGGCGCTCTTGCTACGGCTGCCGCGCGGTTCACCGCGGGTGTAGTCGTAGGTAATTTCAATGGTGTCGCGATCAAACATCGCACCCTGAAATCGCGCGTAGGGGCACATATATTTGCACACTTGTTCACGCAGCCATCCGGCGTTGCCGTAGGTTGCGGCACCATAGAAAAATATCCAAAATGTTTCCCAAGGTGCCACAGCGAACGTCAGCGCTTGGCTAAATAGTTCGCGCACCGGTACAAAGTAGGCCACCAACGTAAAGCCTGTCCAAAGTGAAAGTGCAATCCAGGCGGCGTGTTTCAAGGCTTTTCGGCTGACTTTGTCCGCCGATAGGGGACTTTTGTCAAGCTTCATTCGCTTTGCGCGATCACCTTCAATCTTGCGTTCAATCCACAAAAACATCTCGGTATAAACCGTTTGCGGGCACGTATAGCCGCACCACAACCGTCCCGCCACGGCAGTGAAGAGAAACAGTGAAAACGCAGAAATTAGTAACAACACCGTCAGGTAGATGAAATCCTGCGGCCAAAAAACGATGCCGAAGATGTAGAACTTGCGCGCGGTCAAATCAAACAGCACCGCTTGACGATCATTCCACATGAGCCAAGGCGTGCCGTAATACACCAACTGAGTAGCGAATACAAAAAACCAGCGCCAGTTGGCAAACCAACCGGTGACCGCACGTGGATAAACTTTTGCTTGAACTTCATAAAGCGCCTCCACCTGATCGTCTGGCGGACTATTAGGACGATGAGGACGATTAGCCTGTGTAGGCGGCGCAGTGCTGACGACAAGTGGGATGATTTTAGGCGTCATTAAGTGTGGCTTGTAGATGCACTACTGGCCTGTCAGTTTCGCGGGAGCAGCAGCAGCCGGAGCGTTGTTTGCCGATGTACTGGCTTGGACTGGATTGCTTTCAGCCGCAGATACTGCAACGGGTGGCTCTCCACCGCCCAGACTGTAAACATAAGCAGTTAATAGATGAATTTTTGCCGCACCCAGTTTTTCACTTTGCGCGGGCATCGCATTCTGTCCTTCAACCAGCGTATTCATGCCGCGACCGTTTTTTATCGTGTAGGCGATTTCCTCAGCGCCACTGCCGTACAGCCACACATCATCGGTCAAATTGGGCGCACCCAATTGGCGATTGCCTTTGCTATCCGCGCCATGACAAGCCGCACATACCGCGAATTTTGGCGCAGCCGCCGCCGCCAGCGTAGCGTCGTGTTTGAGTCCAGACAACGAGCGGACATATTGCACCATTTCCTTGATACCCTGATCACCTCCAATCGCTTCGCCCAGCGCTGGCATCACGCCATTGCGGCCGTTGACGAGTGTGGCAACAATGGTGTCGGGGTCGCCACCATACAGCCAGTCCTTATCGCGCAGGTTTGGGAACCCCTTGCCGCCACCCGCATCCGAGCCGTGACACTGCGAACAATAATTAAGAAATAGCCGTTGTCCCGCTGCCACCGCCTCTGGATCCTTAGACAGCGTGGCAATATCGATCGCCACGTACTTGGCAAAAATGGGACCAAACTCTCGGTCTGCTTGCTTCACTTCTTCTTTATATTCGCCTGTTGACGTCCAACCCGCTATTCCCGCAAAGCCGCCAAGCCCCGGATAGATGATGAGATACACCACGCTAAAAATGATGGTGATATAGAAAAGCCAGCGCCACCAGTTTGGTAATGGATTATTGTATTCGGCTAAGTCTTCATCCCACACATGGCCATGTAACTCGGCCTTGGTATCTTTTGGAAGTCGGTTTGTGGTTTGCGTCCACAGTAACAATGCGCAGGCAAGAATCGACACAATCGAGATCGACGCCACATACCAATGCCAGAAGGTAGTCAGATGGTCAGTCATGGGCTTACCCTGGTTGCTTCTTTTGAATTAGGGTCAGGTTCAGGCGTGGGCTTGGGTGCTTCCAGCGGCAGCTCGTTGTCATCCGCGAAGGGCAAATTGGCGGCCTCATCGAAGCGCGCCTTATTCTTGCGAGCCAACGCCCAATACACAATGCCAGCGAAGACAATAAACGAGAGTAGGGTAACGGCGGCGCGTAGTATGTTCAGATCAATATCCATCGTCGTCCTCTTATTTGGTTTTGAGTGCAGTACCCAGCACTTGCAGGTAAGCAATCAAGGCGTCTTCCTCAGTCTTGCCGGTCACGGCTTCAGCGGCTTTGCTTATGTCATCATCTGTGTAGGGCACGCCAAGGGTGCGAAGTGCGCGTAGTTTTGGCGCGATCTCTGCCGGATTGAGTGGTGCTTTTTCGAGCCACGTGTAGGCGGGCATATTTGATTCCGGCACTAAGTCGCGCGGCTGGCGTAAATGCAGCCGATGCCACTCATCGCTGTACTTACCGCCGATACGATGTAAATCAGGCCCGGTACGTTTACTGCCCCATTGAAATGGACGGTCGTAGACGAATTCGCCCGCAACCGAGTAGTGGCCATAACGCTCGGTCTCCGCGCGGAAAGGACGAATCATCTGTGAGTGGCAGTTGTGGCAACCTTCACGGATATAGATATCGCGCCCCGTCAATTGCAATGCTGTGTAGGGTTTTAAGCCGGCAACGGGTTCGGTCAGGTTGCGTTGAAAAAATAGCGGAACAATTTCAACTAAGCCACCTACCGAGACCACCAGAATGATCAAAATAATCATTAAGCCAACGTTGCGTTCGATTTTGTCATGAGTAAATTTCATGGCTTAGTCTCCCTGTGTGGCAACGTTACCCGATGCATTAGTGCGTATCGGGATGGAGTTGGTAGGGACACTCTCCGGTATCGGCGCATCGTAGGGTGTGCCTGCGGCTATCGTCCTAAATACGTTATAGGCCATGATCAACATGCCGCTGAAAAATAAGAACCCACCCAAGAGTCGTATCGTCCAGTAGGGATAGCTTGCTTTCACCGATTCAACGAAGGTGTAAGTTAGCGTGCCATCGCTGTTGACCGCGCGCCACATCAGGCCTTGCATCACGCCGGAGATCCATAGCGCGGCGATGTAGAGCACCACGCCAAGTGTGGCAATCCAAAAGTGTAGTGAGATGAGCTTAATCGAGTACATTTCCTTACGGCCGTATACCCGCGGCAGCATGTAATAAATGGCTCCGAAAGAAATGAATGCCACCCAGCCCAATGCACCGGAGTGGACGTGGCCGACAATCCAGTCTGTGTAGTGTGCAAGACCATTGACCGTTTTGATCGCTAACATCGGCCCTTCGAAGGTGGACATGCCATAAAACGAGAGCGAGACGATCAAAAACTTTAGTATTGGATCATCGCGCAGCTTATGCCAAGCACCCGATAGGGTCATGATGCCGTTGATCATGCCACCCCAAGAAGGTGCCAATAAAATCAGCGAGAACACCATGCCAAGCGACTGCGCCCAATCCGGCAACGCGGTGTAGTGCAGGTGATGTGGTCCTGCCCACATATAGGTAAAAATTAACGCCCAGAAATGCACCACCGACAAACGATAGGAATAAATTGGCCGCTCCGCTTGCTTGGGAACGAAGTAATACATGATGCCGAGGAAGCCCGCGGTTAAGAAAAAACCAACTGCATTGTGTCCATACCACCACTGAATCATTGCATCTTGCACGCCGGCATAAGCGGAGTAGGATTTCCAGAAGCTGGAAGGCATGACAGCACTATTAAAAATATGCAAAATGGCTACGGTGAGAATAAAAGCGCCGTAAAACCAATTGGCAACATAGATATGCGGGGTGCGCCGCTTCATAATTGTGCCGAAAAAAGCAATGGCGTAAACCACCCACACAACGGTGATCAGAATATCAATGGGCCACTCAAGCTCAGCATATTCCTTGCCTTGAGTGTAACCGAGCGGTAGCGTGATTGCCGCCAGCACGATAACGAGCTGCCAACCCCAAAAGTGAATGGCAGCGAGCGTGTCCGAAATGACTCGTACTTGGCAGGTGCGCTGCACCACGTAGTACGATGTGCCAAATAAAGCACAGCCACCAAAGGCAAATATCACCGCATTCGTATGTAGTGGCCGCAAGCGCCCATAGGAGAGCCACTCAATGCCGAAGGTCATGTCAGGCCAAATCAGCTGCGCCGCAATGATGACGCCGATGAGCATGCCGACGACACCCCACACGACTGTCATGATGGCGAACTGTCTAACTACTTTGTAGTTATAAGTGTTGGCGTTGGTATTGGCGATAGCCAGCATCGTGGGAACCTTTTTTTGGAGTGGAAAATCATTGGATATTCGTTATGTTCACAGTTAGCAGAAATGACGTTTTGATATGGATCAAACCACTGGCAGTACGTTTTCAGATGGGTGCTGGGCACTTCGTTCGCTAGTGTTTGCAGGAGGTTGCAGGTGTTCTATCGACGGCTTGATTGCCGCAGTGGGTACGATGGGTGTAATGGTTGCCTTGGGCGTTATCGGTGCATAGGCGCCGGGGGGATTGTCGTCGTCGATGAGAATACGCTCAGCTGGAGAATCAAGATCATCCATCTGCCCATCATTGACGGCCCACCAAAACGCCCAGCCAATCACGCCCGCGATGACGAGCGATAGTGGAATCAGAATCCACAGAGATTCCATCGCGTTACCTTGCCTCTGACGATACGCTGTGGCGTTGGCTGTCAGGTTGAGTATGGATTTCGGCGTTGCTGCGGTCTTGAATATGGCTGCGCTGTGGCGCACGCATTAAACGACTGGCGTTAATCACCACGATGAGTGAGCTCAATGCCATTCCAAAGGCGGCAATCAGCGGCGTCACCAAGCCTGCCATGGCCAGTGGCACGGCAACGATGTTGTAGATGAGAGCCCAAATAAGGTTCTGGCGAATGATGCGATTGGTTTTCCGTGCTGTGTCAAACGCATCTGCCAGCGTGCCTAACAGCCGCTCGCGATTTGCCGCAAGCACGGCATCGACTGAAATGCGTGTCAGCGTAGCACCTTCTGCTAAGCCGATGCTGCCGCTGGCGGTGGCTAGCATCGGCGCATCGTTCACCCCGTCACCGATCGCGATCACACACGCGCCTCGGCCGACAAGGGCGGCGACATACGCTTGTTTTTGCTCTGGCGTTTGCGATGCGCGCACATTCTCAACTGCAATGCCTACTCGGGTGGCGCACGATGCTACAACTTCCGGTGCATCACCCGATAGCAGGTGTACGTTAACGCCATTGGATTGGAGACGCCGAATGCACGCTAACGCGTTAGCACGCAGTGGATCCGCCATGCTGAACATTGCAAATGTCATCGGCTCGATGCCGTCCACACCACATAGCGCAATCTGCGTTTCTTCGCTTGATGGCGATGCTGTTGCCAAACGCGCACGTTGCTCGAACGGTACCGCGAAATCCGGCTTGCCAAGTCGGTAGGCGCGTCCGTCAACATTGGCTTCAATACCTTGCCCGGCGATGCTGGTTAGCGCACTGGCGACTGGTATAGCAGCGGCGGGCTCAGACATCCCGACCTTGCTAAAGTAGTCTGCGGCATAGGCATTGATGGCGTTGGCGGCGGGGTGGATCGCGCCGCGCTCCATTGCGACCGCGATGTTGAGTGTACGTGCCAACTGATCGCTATTGCAGCTGACTGCGGTGACGCGCATTTTTCCAGTGGTGAGCGTACCGGTCTTGTCGAATACAAGGTCGGTGCAAGTGGCCATTGTTTCGATGAGAGAGCCACGCGCCACTAATAAACCGATTTGGGTCAATCGACTCAGCGCACTTGCCAGCGCCGCAGGTGCCGACAACGCAAACGCACAAGGGCAAGTGATGGCGAGAACGGCGATCGCAACTTCAACGGCACGGCTAGCGTCGTGTTGCCACCAAATGATTGCCGCCATCGCTGATAACAACAGCGTGATCGGCGAGATCCAGCGCGCGGTGCGTTCAGCCAGCCCGTGTAATACCGGTCGATTGATGAGGCTGCTTTCGATCATCTGCCCTAAGCGCGAAAGTAGTGTCTTGTCGCCCACGGCGGTCACGCGTGCTATCAGCGGCGAATGAACATTGAAGGTGCCGCCAATCAAGGTGTCACCAACAATACGCAAGACTGGCTTCGATTCGCCCGTCATCAGTGCTTCGTCAATTTCAGTCGCACCACGCACTACCAACGCATCCGCTGGGACACATCTGCCGGGGCGAATAGAAATGACATCGCCGATCTGCAGCTTGTCCGCACGTATCGTGACGGCCAATTCATTTGTTGGGTAATCAGGAAGCCGTTCGCATGTCAGCGGACGTGCGTTGGCGAGCCGGTCAATACTTTCCGCGGTTCGCAGTCTGATGGACGACTCCAGCCAGCGTGCACCGAGTAGCAGAAATACGAACATGGTGATGGCATCGAAGTAATGCTGTCCCGACTGCGTCACCAGCGCGATGGTGCTCGTTACAAACGTCAGCACTAGTGCCAACGCCACTGGCACATCCATCCCAAAATAACCGCTACCCACAGTTTGAGACACGGTGCGAAATGCACTAAGAAAAATCGGTCGCGCTGAAAAAAGTAGCACGGGCAGTGTTAATAGCCATGCTGCCCAGCTCATTAACTGCTTGGCTTCAAACGAGACATCACTAGGGTCAGCCAAATAGATTGGCACCACCAGCATCATCACTTGCATCATGCAAAGTGCGGCAACGCCAAACTCGAGTAGCTGCTTTCTGCGCGTGTGCTTTCGGGCAACCAACCGCGCTTCATGCTCTGCTGGTTCGGCATCAAAGCCCACACGTATCAGTTCACCAATAATTTCAGGGGTGGAGATGGCGTTGGCATCGTAGCGAATGAATGCGCTTTGCGTGGTCAGATTTACCGCGATTAGCTTGATGCCTTGCAGGCGACCAAGCGCACGTTCAGCCAGCCACACGCACGCCGCACAACGTAAGCCAGTCAGGTACAAATGTAATTCGATTGACTTCACGTCTCGCACACTGCGCGTTGCGGCGATAGCACTTGTGTTTGATTCAGCTAAAGATGCGACACGTTCTGAATTCTCAAGCGGCGATGTGCGCGGATCAAGTTTCTCTGAATAGCCAACTCGGTGGCGGTAAAAGTCTCTAAGCCCAGCGGACATGATGGTTTGAGCCACACTCTCACAGCCAACGCAGCACATCGGCTGTCGCACACCATCAATTTCTACCGCGAATTGCGTGTCATCCGCCACGTCCAGCCCGCAATGAAAGCAGGGTATTTGAGACGCCGACCCGGTCACGTCATTGTCCGTCGGCAATTCGGCTTTGAAGAAACGGTTGGTGCTTGTATTCATGCGTCCCCCAAACACAGGCGCATCAATGCAGCAAAGTCAGAGAGTTGTGTAACGCGTGATAGCCCGATGATGCCCAAACCAATCACGATAACGCCAGCGACGATTCTGGCGTGCCGCATCTTAGCTAACCGCCGGAGCGGAACCGCAGCGGCACTCGCGGTGAACATGGCGGGCAGTGTACCTAGACCAAATCCCGACATGATGAGCGCGCCAACTTCAGCGCTGGCGCTCGACATCGCAGTGGCCAATGTGCCATACACCAATCCACACGGTATCCAGCCCCACAGCAGACCAAACGCAAACGGTTGGCCTGGTCCGTTGGCAAAGTGTGCTTTGAGACGCGGCGCTATCCAGCGTTGCAAGTGTTTCCACAGCCATTGCCCCGTCCGTTCAAAGGGCGTGAGAATGCGCGTGAAGCCAGCAATGTACAAGCCAGTGGCAATCACCAGACATTGACCGAACACAAATAGCATCAAGCGCAGTGGTGTGATGTCATTAATCACCAAACGCGTGGCAATGCCGCTCGCGAGGCCGCCCACTAATGCACCGGCAATGATGTAACTGACGATACGCCCTGCATTGAAAGCTAAGCTGGTACGGACCAGACTAACTGCCTTGTCGGACGATGCAGTGTAGTTTGGCGCGAGGTTGGTGGTGGTGAACGCTGACGCCGACGCGCCAGAAATGACTGCAACTGATGCGGCTGTTCGTTGAATTGCGATCACCTGATGATCACTACCAGCGGGATGGCGGCGGCTATCATCACCACGCTTACTGCGCTGGCCACGCTGCATAACGCTGGCAATCGTCGCCCCACACATGCTGATGCAATGCAGGCTGCCGAGAAATCCTGTTGCCAGCGCAGCAACGAATGCTGACAGCACAGCGGCATTCATTTCCATGGTGGCGCTCTTAACGGCATCCTAATTTTCCCTTAAATCAATTTTGAAAAGCCAGCGCGATCTTGGTCTTGTTGCAGGTGGCGATCAAACGCCATCGCCACCACACGCACCATGACGCGTCCCCTTGCGGTAACCGTGATCCATTTCGTATCCCACTCCACTAGCCCATGCTCGCGCAGCGTTGCGAGCGCCGCCATTTCCCGATGAAAGTAGGCGGCGAAATTGATCATGTATGACTCTTCAATAGCGTCTATCGAAAGTTCAAACTGGCACATCAGTGTCTGGATGACATTACGCCGTAGCAAGTCATCTGCCGTCAGCGCGATGCCGCGCATAGTGGGCAACTGGTCACGATTGAGGCAGTCGTAGTAATCATCGAGCGTGCGCACGTTTTGGCTGTAGGTGGGACCGACCTTGCTGATCGATGAGACGCCCAGTCCAATCAAATCGCAATCAGGCTCGGTTGAATAGCCTTGAAAATTGCGATGCAGGCGACCTTGCCGCGCGGCGATAGCGAGGCTGTCATGCGGCAGTGCAAAGTGATCCATGCCGATATAAACATAGCCAGCCACTGTTAAGCGTTGAATCGCCAATAGCATGATCTGCAATTTGGACTCTGCCGGTGGTAGGTCAGACGAAAGGATACGTCGCTGTGGCTTAAAAACGGTTGGCAAGTGCGCGTAGCTATAGAGAGCAATACGGTCAGGTTTGATGGCAATGATGCGATCTAGTGTCTGATTAAAACTAAACACATTTTGTTTTGGCAGGCCGTAAATGAGATCAATATTTACCGAGGCCATGCCGGTCGCGCGTGCGGCTGCAATGACGGCGACGGTTTCTTCCTCGGATTGGATTCGATTGACCGCCTGCTGGACTGCTGGATCAAAATCCTGCACGCCGACGCTGATACGGTTGAAGCCTAGTTTGGCTAGCGTCGCAATTTTTTCTGCATCGGCGGTTCGCGGATCGACTTCTACCGAATACTCGCCCTCTGCCAATTCGAAGTGTGTTGATAGCATTTCAATGAGTGAAGTGAGTTCTTCACTAGACAGAAAAGTTGGTGTTCCGCCTCCCAGATGTAATTGCTCGACGCGTCTTCCACCCGATAGTTTTGCGGCGGTTAATGCCGCTTCACGACCTAGATATCGCAGGTATTTTGCGCTACGGCCATGATCGCGTGTAGTAATTTTGTTGCAGCCACAGTAAAAGCAGATGGTGTCGCAAAACGGCAGGTGCACATAGAGCGATAGCGGCGCGTTTGTATCGCGCACGCCACGGCGATTGAGTGTGTCAGCATGAGTTACGGCGGTATACGCCTCGACGAACCGGTCTGCAGTCGGATAGGAGGTATAGCGCGGCCCAGTTTGGTTGTAGCGGCTGTAGCGACGTATTAACTCGGCATCGAGGATCAAATCAGTAGATGTCGGGTAATTGTGATCAGTTGATGCCATAGCTGGAGTTTGGTTGGAGGGCGCTAAGTTCGTTGAAAACAAGGTTTATCAATGTTGATTCCGGTATGGTTAGAATGATCTACCAGCATAAATAGCGCGATTTGATATGGATCAAATTGATGCTGATAAAGATAATGATTTTGGCTACGAACTGGACGAACTCACATCCCTAAACCGCTAGAGTTGAGATCCCGATGAAAAACGACGCTGCATCACCGACGCCACAGAAGCCTCTACCGCTTGATTTAGCGCGACTCAAGACAGCTTGCAGTAACTGTAATTTGCGTGAAATTTGCCTGCCAGCGGGGCTTTCGCATGACGAGATTGACCAGCTAGACGACATGGTTTACACCCGCAAAAGGCTGCGCCGGGGTGATGCGCTTTACCGTACGGGAGAGCGCTTCGATGCGATCTATGCAATCCGCAGTGGCTTCTTCAAAACGCGCGTCACCACCACTGATGGACGCGATCAGGTCACCGGCTTTTCGATGGCAGGCGAAATTTTAGGCATGGACGGCATTAGTCACGATGTGCATAGCTGCGATGCGGTTGCACTCGAAGATAGCGAGATTTGCACGATCCCCTACAATCACTTGCAGACACTGGCGATTGCGGTACCTTCGCTACAACGGCACTTTCATAAAGTGATGAGTCGCGAAATCGTGCGTGAAAACGGCGTGATGATGTTGCTAGGCGTGATGCGCGCCGAAGAACGTTTGGCCGCGTTTTTGCTGAATCTTTCACAGCGACTCAGCGCACGTGGTTATTCGGCGCTGGAATTTAATTTACGTATGACGCGTGAAGAAATCGGCAGCTATCTCGGCATGAAACTCGAAACTGTCAGCCGGGCATTCTCAAAATTTCAGGCCGATGGTTTGATCGAGGTCGATCAAAAATACATCTGCATTCGCAACCTTGCTGGACTACGTGAAATCTACGCCCACCACACGTATTGATGGTGGGTGGTATTTGGTTAGCGGCAGACCAGCACCGGTATGGTCGAATGTGCGAGCACTTTGGTTGTTTCACTACCAAGCAGC
>Ga0105045_10002826_pt1 | contig 14755 bp, 10 predicted proteins | sample MAT02_FD_78089 | JGI IMG/M metagenome (GOLD analysis project Ga0105045, IMG submission 78089) | Freshwater microbial communities from Lake Fryxell liftoff mats and glacier meltwater in Antarctica - MAT-02 (megahit assembly) | ecosystem: Environmental > Aquatic > Freshwater > Ice > Liftoff...
AGCCGGTCCATTGCACTGCCTGGCGTTTCGGTATTCAGTTTTGCTTCCGCCGCATGTTGAATCGATTTGTTCTCTAGATCTGAGGTGATCCAGTCGTCGACCTTTTCGATCCAATCGTTTCTAGCTTGATTGAATCGGTCGATGTTTCGTTTCACTTCCGCAATCTTAGCGTCCGTCACATCGCGACTTCTTGCGATGTCTTCTTCGTGCCATAGCAAATAGTTGAACTGGTGTTGCTGGCAGGCCGTCGCGAAGAGGGAGGTAACCGTTCCGTCAACGGCGAAGGGATTGGAGATAGGTTCTACGTGCCATCGAGCGACGCACTCAACTTGCATTTGAACGATTTCTTGGACGTTGATCATGGAGGATATATCGAGGACGGGTTGAGCCCAAAGGGGCCGTTATGAATATCTCACCTTGTGAGCGGCAAGGCACTAGCCGCCGGTATTTCGACTGCATATTCACCTTGATTTCCGACACCTGCGGCTAGCGCCGAACGGCTCACACATCGCGTCGGCTCACACATCGCGTGAGGCCTACCTAAGCCGCGCGGACGGCGCGGCAGTTTTGTGCCCATTGAATCCAATCGGAGACTTCTTTCATGTCTGGAACGCTCGCGCCTCGCAGAAGTCGAACGCCTTGCTTGCTGCTCGCAAATCGAATGACTTTATCCAGCAGTTCTGTGGGGGCGCTGGCTGCAACCTGTTCGGCCGACATCAACCCGCTTCCGACGATCATTTGGGCATCGTGCCCTCGAAGATTCGGAATACGACAAACAAGTAGCGCTTGATGTTGCCATTGCTGAATCGTTTCGGTCGAAACCGCACGATCGGCAAGCTGCGATGCAACGCTTTCCGCGTTGACTGCTACCAAATCACCTACGCTACGAAGGTTAAAAGGGGCTAACCGTTCCGCCATCTTCGGTCCGATGCTAGGTGCGTCGACGATTGGACTATCGATATCCAAGTAAAACTTCCACTGTGAGCTAGTGGCCGAAGTGGATCGAACGGAACTAGAACGCTGCGAGCTATTGTTTTGAGATCCATAATTTTGCGGGTTAGCATTTCGTGAACGACTTGCCGAGCCAGATGAAAGGTCAGTGTAGCCAGCAACCGCTCTTGGTGTTCGATCGAATTGTGAGGAAGGGGAAGGTTCGCTTCTCTTTTCGCTGCTTCTTTCGCTCGATCGCACGATTCGTGGACGCGATTCGTAATCGGAATCGCTGCGGACACGAGTTGTTCGTTCTCGGCTCGATTGCCCACGATTGGCTCGGTCTCGAACCGTTCTTCGCTCGGATCGAATCGGGACAACTTCCCTGTGTGCTCGATTGCTCAAGGATTTTCGCATGTCCGAAATCCAATTTCGGATCCGTGCGACTTCGAACGAAGTAGCGCTTCGCAATAAATCTTGGCCCGCTGAGCCCGTCAAGAAAGACTCTACGCGATGCACCAAATCCGCAGCAGGCAGACTTCGCAACGCATCCGATCGATGGATTCCGCATCCGACCAATACTTGTGCGTCAAAAGCTCGTAGTCCTTGCGTTCCGCACATCAATTCGGCAACGCGTTGGATTTGGTCAATCATGGCGATATCCACTCGGATCGACGAACTCAAATTGCCCGACGAAGATCGCAACAGATCGCCCACACGATAGACACCGACCGCATTCAGCCTGCGCATCAATTCTTGCGTAATCCCGGGTGCGTCCTGAACTGCGTTGTCCACTTGGAGAAAGGTTCGGCGTCCAGGCTGCGATGGTTCACGCGATGTCTCGTAGTGCGTATTGACTAACTTGGCTCCATTGGGCAACCACCACGAATGGTGCGCTTGCTCGTTCGCCAAGCCTGTAAGCTGCTGATTTAATTCTCGGATCTCCATTTCTTGGGAGCCAACATTGTGGATTCGCAAACGCCTTGCTTGGTGATCGCTGGCGAAAATTGCGGATTGGTCCATGCTAGGATGCATGCCAAGTTCGCTTTGAGTATCCATGACGAAGTTCGGCCGTGCGTATCGCAGCACCTCGACCATACGAGAAACCGTACCGCCATGTGCTGCGATTCGGCGAGCGATGTGCTCGTCGCTTGTCGAGATGAGAAGCTGTCGGCCATCTCGCGAGAAGCCTGACAATACGTGTAAGATTTGTTCTAGCGATTCGCCACGGAATGCTCCTAGTGAGTCATCTAGCAACATCGGAATGCGGCCAATCCGTGGAACTGCAACTTCCGCGATGGCGAGCCGAATGGCAAGATCGACAAGCTTGCGTTGACGTGTGCTGCCGCTTGGCAAATGATTGTCGTAATGCTCCCTGCGATTGCCCAACTCCCCGACCGTTGAAGCGTTATGGGTTGGAATCGCCTGTTGGTTGAGATACGACGCTTCGACGGCCCAAGGCGGGAGTTGTCGAGAAGCACCCGAGGTCAGTTCGCGAAGGTACTTTTCGGCAATAGGAATCAACGAGCCTTCGATGGTTCGTCGGTAAGGTGATCGCGTTCTCAAGTGCGATTGGACTTCTGCGAGTCGACGATGCGTTTGAGCACGGCGGTCCCAACGTCGCAGCATTTCTTCGGCGTGAGCGTGCTCTTGCCGAAGCTGAGCATCATCCCAACGCTTGGTCGGATGTGACACGTGTGACGCCGTGTAAGTCGTATGCATTGAGGGTGATTTTCGACCCTCAGCTTCGACTGATGCTTGTTCGGCGAGTAGTTGCTCGATACGGTTTTGCAATCTATTGCGCTCGGATGCGAATTCGTTGCGGGCGGCGTTGGACTTCCCGTTATCGAAGGCGCCGTTGTGCGACGAAATGTTGTTGAATAAGTGCGTTCCAGATTGGACGTTAAGGCTGTCGCGATGTTCGCTCAGTTGCGAGTTGGCTTCGTTTACCAAGGAGTCTTGTTGCAGCGCACGAAGACGAGCGATTTCAACTTGGGTTGTGACCAGCCTTTCGTTTCCAGGCGTTGAACAAGGCTCGCAGCACCGATCGGCTTTTTCAGTAGCCTGTTGGTTCAAGGTTTGAACATGCATCAATTCGGAGGCGATTCGGTCTCGTTCGAGAGACCACCAAGCGCGATCATGGTCAACACTTTCGGAACTGCGTAGCCGATCCAAAAGCTCTTGTTCTTCGGCCTTAAGACGCTGATAGCCTTCGTCCAATTCGCTTTTGGCTGGCGAGTGAACACCTAATCGGCTGGCAGCCCACCAGAGTTTCTCAGGGGAAATGGTGCCGAGTGGACTGCAGAAAACCATACCGAGGATATCGCCTCGGAGTTCGTCCCAACGTCCATCATGCTCGTCCCCTTCCCAAAAGATGTTACCTAGCCCACGGACTTGGTCACGATCGTCGGCATGAAGCGCCCGTTCCGATGGGTGCAATGGCGAATGTACAAAACGGGACGGCAAAAGCGGGGAGCCGCCGGCATAGGACATTAGTCGAACGTGGCCGGTGGCGTCGGCCCACTGCATCGACCCGTCGATGGTTTCGGTGTCTTCGTTGTAATTGAGTTCGTTGGACCAGTGGCCACGAAAGAGAAGCCCTTTGATGAAGCGGCTCATGGCGGCGGTTCCGGCAGCGGCCGTTGCATAGATCGCGTTGACTCCGCAGCCAAGCGGTCCAACCTGCAAGTGCTCAGCGGAATTTTTCCGGTCGATATCCATTCGAATAATGTGCATACTGGGGCTCCTCCCTCACCAAAATCCATTTCAAGGTGACCTATCCATCAGGTGCACCGTGGGTCAATGAGCAGCCTAGCACAATGACGTAGACTAGGTAAAGAGCAGTTGACCAGGCGATTTGGCAAGGCTTTATATTACCTTTATCTTTGGCTGTTGCTCCCCTCACCCCTTTTCAGAGGAGGGGCTGGGGGCGAAGGGTTTTGCACTGTGTTTTGATTGAGGACTCAATGATATGCCCAATTTAAAATCCCGAACAAATGACTGGACCGGAGTACTGCAAATCAGGGCTCTACCCCTCACCCATCGACCCCCTTCTCCCCTAAAAGGGGCGAGGGGGAGAAAAAACGTTGTTTGCGGCCTTGCTAGCTAACCCAAGCTCGGACTTCGTATTCGATCTGCTCGTGCTCAATATCTTCGTGGGCCATAAGCAGATCTTGCACAGCTGCGATGGCAGCCCAAACTCGATCGTTCGCCAGCGATCGATGCAGCTTGGCAATAAGTTGCTCCATCATTTCTAAGCATTTGACATCGCTCAAGGCTTGGGGCCTAGCGAGCGACCAAGCCTGCTGCCAGTCCAGACTCCATTCAGGCACAAAACCAGGATGAAGCGGTTCGCCACGGTAAATCATCTCGGCCACAGGCCCCGCCAGAATCACCGAAAGTTCGTTTGCAAGTGTTCGTTTGCTTGGCCACTGAATGTCCACTTTACCAAAGAAGTTGTCTTCTTCGGGCGAGACCGATGCATGACAAGCTCTCGCGCCACAGAGGACAGCCATCACGCAATGTCCGGCTTCATGATATGCCGTCCGGGCTAATTCTTCTTCATCGTCGCAATCGTCTTGATCGTATCGAGCAGTCGAGTTCATTCCATATCGCCTAGTTGCTGGCGGATCCTGCGGAGCACGCGACTTCGGATTTGTCGCAAAGCGGGTTGAGTTATACCGAACTCATCCGCGACGACAATCGTTGTTGTCTGGTCAATCACGCTCCGAATGAATATTTGCCACGTTCGCTCTTCAAACTCGGCCTCGACTTGACTGATGGCGTTGGCTGGCATCGCCATTGCTTTGGAAACGGAAAAGGGCAAGTGGGTGATCGAGTCGAAATCGGCCAACGTGAATATCAAGCTCTTGCGGGACTGGACCGTTTACGAGCAGTTTAAAATCGAGCTTGGCACGAGGGAAACACGACTGTAGGCTGGGAAATATGAAGTCGCGATTGATGGCACAGGCAACGGGATCTACGTTGACGGCAGCGAGATGAAACTGCGGCATGGCAAAACGACCATCGCTTGAATTCGTCAAATGCCATAGGCTGCAAGCGCTGCAAGCCGATCCTACTTAGGCCATTAGGCTGCATCCATAACCCGTTGTGCCAACCGCAATTCGGTCGACTGAATCAAATCTGCTGGTATCTTTTGCCCATCAGCGAGATAGCTGACCGGAATGCCGCAACTTTGCAAACACGAAAAGAGCGGTCCTAAACCGCCCGACTCATCTAACCGGGTCAAAATCAATCGGTTCGGCGACAAAGACTCGAACGTCTGTTCATATCGGAGAAAGGTGCGAACATTGCAGGTGCTTGAGAGAACCAAATGCGTTTCATTCGGTTTGACCAATTCCAGAATCTGTCCCAGTTGCTCAATCGACTCCTCTTCGTCCGGCGAGCATCCACCTGTGTCCAATAGAACAAAGCGGCAGCCCGACAGTTTTGCCAAGCAACTCGGCACTTGCTCCTCGGATTCGGCAACTTCAAATCGCCAACCAAGAATGTCCGCATAGTTATGCAACAAGAAATTCGAGCCGAGCCGTTTATTGTCAGTCGTCAGAACCCCGACTGAAAGTCCTCTCTCCATCGAAAGGTTTGCGGCTATCTTAGCAAGGGTCGTGCTTTTTCCAGCCCCAGGCGGTCCAATGAATGCAAGCACTTGTTGCCGCCTATCGTCTAGGTTCAATGGCGGCGCAGCATGGACCATATCGCGAACCCAGCCCAACAACTCTGACCGCAATGTCCAAACATCCTTCATCACAGTAGGATTGTCTAACGCCCGAGCCGCTTCGATCCATTGACCCGCGATCCCAGGGTCAATGCCGGCTTGAAGCAACTCTTGGTGCACTTGACCAAGGACTCGCTCCGGACCCATGAAGTCGTTCGGTGTCGTTTCAGGTGATACGCCAAACCTTGTGGTTGAGTCATGATCGCTGGCTGAATCATCGCCTTGAGTTACGGCTTCTTGTTTGGCTTGCTTTTCTATTCGTTCTTGAAGCCATTCTAAACTTCCAGGCAATGCACTCGTGTCTGGTTGAGTCGGCTCCGGAGCGTTTTGCTCGAATGCGTTGGTCTCGGAACTTGCCGTCACCTCGATTCGAGAGCGGCCAAAGATTCCGTGACGGGATGATTTCGTTTCCAGAATTGCCGCATCTGGTCCAAACTCCGCCCGGATTTTTTGAAATGCCTCCTGAAGCGTTTTTGTTCGGAAAGTTTTAATGCGGATGGGCTTATTCATTGGAAATCCTTAACTCAAGGAATCGATTAGTCACTAACCATGGCAATGGACTCGACGCTGGTGTCGCGTGAGATCTCGTTGTAGCTAAGCACCCGGAGATCCGGCAGCGCTTCCTGGGTGATTTGTCGCAGCGGGACACGAATCTTAGGGCTGACGACGATGCACCGCGGCTTGCCAAGCTGATCGAGTTTGCGAACTTGATCGGCGATCCGGCTGCATGTTTTCGAAATGGAGTCCGGAGACATGCGAACAAATACGCCCCGGTCGGTCTGCTCCGTTCCCGCTGCGATACGGTCTTCCATTGCCGGGTCGAGTGTTACGACTCGCAATACACCAGTGCTGTCTCGATAGCGATGCGATATGGTCCTGGCTAGTCGATGCCGAACGTACTCGGTCAGCCAAATCGGATCCTTGATACGATGAATGTAGTCGCCAAGCGTCTCAAGGATGATGCTCAACTGCCTAATTGGGATATCTTCGCGCAGCAAATTCTGAAGCACTTGCTGTACGTCCGCGAGCTTCATTTGCCCCGGGATCAACTCGTCCACCACGGTCGCCGACGTCTTCTTGAGCTGATCGATAAGTTGCTTGGTCACTTCTCGGGTAAGCAATTCGTCGGCATGTTTCCGGGCAGTCTCCTGAACGTGGGTTGCCAACACAGCACCGCACTCGACAACTTGATAGCCGTACAATTCCGCTTGTTGACGGTTGCGAGGATCGATCCAAACAGCCCGCTTCCCAAAGGCCGGATCGGTAGTTTCGTCCCCGATGATCGCACCTTTGGTAAGCCCCGTATCGATCGCTAGCAAACGATCAGGGCGAAGGAATCCTGTTGCGATCCGGTTGCCTGACATTTCCAGTTCGTAGCTATACTCGGGCAAGCTCATGCGATCTTTGATTCGGACCATTGGGAGCAGAACTCCCATTTCCGTTGCCAAGGTGGCTCGAACGGTCGAGATGCGTTTCATAAGGTCGCCGCCGCGATTCGGATCGGCTAGCACAATCAATTTGGCTCCCAGCTCGAGCCGTAATGGATCGACTTCGAGGTAGTCTTCGACTTTCTTTTCGGGCGCCGCCTTCTTGGCGATTTCCGCATCTTTACCCTTCTTTTCGACAACCTTGGCATCTTCTCGTTTCTGCCGTTGCATCATCAGTGCCAAGCCAATGCATCCGCCCCCCATAGTGACCATCGGCACAGCCGGCAACTGAGTGAAGGTCAACAAGAGCAAGAAGACGCCCGAAATGATCAACGCTTGCGGTCGCGAAAAGATCTGTCGCAGGAATTCGCCCGAGAAGTCGGACTTCTGCGTACTGCGGGTTGTCAACAACGCGGCTGCCAATGAAATCAAAAAGGCCGGTACTTGGCTAACAAGTCCATCACCGATGGTAAGTTTTGTGTAAACGTTGGCAGATTGGGCGAGTGTCATTCCTGAGTACATGTAGCCCATGTAGAGCCCGCCAACGATATTCAGCAACGTGATCGCGATACCTGCAATCGCGTCACCGCGAACGAATTTGCTAGCACCGTCCATCGAACCGTAGAAATCCGCTTGTTTGGTAACTTCTTCCCGGCGGCGTTGAGCCTCCTTTTCGTCGATGGCACCGGCGGTCAAGTCGGCGTCGATTGCCATTTGCCGACCTGGCATTCCGTCCAACGCAAATCGGGCGGCTACTTCGCCGATTCGGGACGCTCCCTTGGTAATGACGATGAAATTGATCAAAAAGATAATGATGAAAAGGACAATACCGACCTCGAGTGAGTCGCCGGACACGAACTCACCAAACGCCCGAATGACGTGCCCTGCAGCATCGATTCCATCGGAGCCTGTTCTGGTCAAAATCAACCGCGTCGTTGCCAAGTTGAGGACCAGCCTCGAAAGCGTTGTGGCCACGAGCATCGCCGGGAAAATGTTAAATTCTAGAGGAGATTCGACGTAAATCGTGGTCAAAAGGATGATGACCGCGATAGCAATGTTTGCAGAAAGTAATACGTCTAATAACGCGGGTGGGAGCGGGACCAAAATAACGACCAAGCAGGCGATGATTCCAATTGGAACGATGGCGTGTCGGTGTCGCAGGAATTGCTTGGTCCAAAAATCCATCCAGTTTTGCCCTACGTCGAGAACTTGAGAAAATCCGGGAACAATTTGGGAAACTACTTACGTTTCTTTGTGATGTCTATATCGTTTTCAAGTTCCAAGCGATAATGTACGAGATCAAGTGCCCAAAAACGGATTTGGATTCGCACCCTTTGTTTGACATCATTAGCACTAAAGACGACTTCGTCGAATGGCTTCTATCGAATCGCCCGAAACCATCCAGTACCCAACCCTCTCGCCTCGGTTTTGGCACGGCATGCCCTCGCGCGTTTGGATACCGTTGCTGGTCAAGAACTCGTTTAAAGTATCCCTGTCACGCATGCACATCGCTTCGGGTGTGACGGCATTCATGCCTCTGTCCGATACGTTGGGGCTGCTTCACCACGTGTTCTTCGGTCGCCAAATTGCCGCTACCAAGCTTGCCGGCCCACCTTTATTTATCCTTGGACACTGGCGAAGCGGTACGACTCTGCTACATGAGCTCCTCGGCTTGGACGACCGATACGCGTCGCCAACGACCTTTCAGTGTTTTGCTCCCTCTCATTTCTTATTGACGGAAGCGATGGTCTCTCGATTTGGGAATTGGCTCATCCCAAACCGCAGGCCGATGGACAATATGAAAGCCGGCTGGTCTCTGCCACAGGAGGACGAGTTTGCCCTCATGAACCTCGGTGCCCCAACTCCATATCTTCGACTCGTTTTTCCATGTCATGATTACCCATACCAAAGCACTTTGGCTTCCGACGGCTTTAGTCCCAAAGAATTGGAGCGTTGGAAGTATCTCTTCGATTGGTTCTTAAAGGCATTAACTTACAAAAACCAAAAGCCGCTGATCTTGAAAAGTCCGCCGCATACTGGCCGAATCGGTATTCTCAAATCGCTCTACCCCGACGCCAAGTTCGTGCATATCGTGCGAGACCCTCGCAAGCTGTATCCGTCGACTATGAAACTTTGGAACTCGCTCGATCAAGTCCAATCGATCCAGGTAGGTGAATACCAAACCAAGCTTAAAGAGTTTGTTCTCAAGTCGCTAACTACGATGTACGATTCATTTGAACGAGACCGAGTGGGTCTGAGTAAGAACCAATTGATCGACGTTCGCTACGAGGAATTAGCAAAGGACCCTGTCTCGGTTTGCAAAAGCATTTATGATCAACTTGAACTCGGAGGCTTTGAAAAGATGGAGCCCTTATTAAAGGATCGAAAGGAGCAAGAAAAGGAATACAAAACCAATCGCTTTGGATCGACGCCTGAGGAAGAAGCGGAGTTCATGACGGCATGGCACAGTTACGCGACCAAGTACGGATATGCTTAAGCCGCTGCCGATCGACGAACATTTGTCTTTGATATGCCAATATGCTCGAGACAACCCCATCACGATTGTGGAAGCACCGCCAGGATCCGGCAAGACGACGCGCGTGGCCCCAGCATTGATGCAGATGCCCTTTGCAGCCGGAAAAAAAATCTACCTACTCCAGCCGAGACGCATTGCCGCCAAATCGGTCGGAGAACGAATCGCTTGGGAGCACGGCAGCCGAATCGGGCAACGCATCGGCTATCAAGTCCGCTTTGATTCTCAGGTCTCACGGGAAACGCAATTGATTGTTGCGACCGAAGGTGTTTTACTGAGGAAATTGCAGGACGACGCCGGACTTTCGGACACGAATATCGTTTTGCTCGACGAGTTCCACGAGCGTTCGCTCGACTCGGATCTGTTGCTTGGGATGTTGCGGCGAGTCCAACAAGCGTTGCGCGATGATTTGCGGATCGTCATCATGTCCGCCACGATCGATGCCAATTTGATCCTATCCCAACTGGGTGCTACTCCCGGTGGCAACATCACAACCCGAAGCGTCGGCGAGGGGCCGGCTGCAATTCCTATCGTGCGAGTGGATTCCCCTAATTTCCCGGTGTCGATTCGCTATCGCCCAACAAAATCCGAGGATAGCCTTTCGGACCGCATGGTCGATGCCATTCGAGATATTGCCGAAACGAACGATGGAGATGTTCTCGCCTTCTTGCCCGGCATGGGTGAAATTCAGCGATGCCATGATAATCTTTCGCAAACACGGCTAGGTCGCGATTGCGAGATCATGCAGTTGTATGGCGGTATGTCGCTTGAGGACCAAGCCAAAGCGATCGAGCCTGGCACCAAACGCCGAATTATCCTGTCGACCAATGTCGCAGAAACTTCGCTAACGATCGAAGGGATTCGTATCGTCGTGGATAGCGGCCAAGCAAGAGTGATGCGTTTCTCTCCAGATGTCGGATTGGACCGACTGGCGCTTGAGAATATTAGCCAAGCTTCCGCGACCCAGCGTGCAGGTCGTGCAGGTCGTGTAGCTCCAGGTGTCTGCTATCGACTGTGGAGCGATTCGTCTGAGCGAGCTCGATCGGCTTTTTTGGAGCCTGAAATTCGACGCATCGACATCGTATCGGCTGTTTTGCAACTCTTTGCTTGGGGCGAGGGAGAAAGCGATGACTTTCCATGGCTTGAGCAACCGCGACCGGACTCGGTGGCCAGAGGTCGAAGCCTGCTCGAACAACTTGGGGCAATCTCCAAGAACAAGATCACGGAAATCGGCAAGGCGATGAGCCGCTTACCGACCCATCCTCGATTGGCCCGCATGGTCATTGCCGGCTTCGAGTCAGGCTGCTACGAACGAACTTGTATGATGGCCGCGTTGCTTTCCGAACGCGATCCGTTTCAGCAAAGTCGAAACGCTTCCACCCGCTCCGCCAAACGTTGGGATAGCGATTGTGTTGAACGACTCGTTGCACTGGAGATTTACCTCGACGGTCGCCAATTCGATAGCCCATTTGGTACGCTGCATCGCAACGGAGTTCGATCCATTGTCAATGCCGCGCAGCAACTTCAAGAGCAATGTACGTCCGTTCTCAAGGGAACCAGCATTTTGCAAGAAAGGCAGCGCCCGAACGAGCCCGAGGCGCTGATGAAAGCAATGCTTTACGGCTATCCGGATCGATTGGCCAAGCGAAGGAACGTTGGCAAACCGCACGGGCTGATGGTGGGCGGCAAGGGAGTTGCGATCTCACCCCAAAGCGGTGTTACCGAATCCGAGTTGTTCCTGTGCATCGACATTGATGCCGGCGCTGGCGACGCGGTTGTCAGGCAGGCCAGTCGTATCGATTTCGATTGGCTGCCCAAAGAGCAGCTTCTATCCGGTGAGGAGTTGTTTTTCCACCCAAGTCAAAAGCAAGTTGTCGCGAGGCGGCAAACGAAGTGGCAGGATTTGGTCCTGAACGAAACCCCGACCGCCATCACGGACACGCAGCAGTGCGCCGAGATTCTCTGGCGTGAAGCGTTGAAGAACTGGGAACAAGCGTTTCCAACCGACGACGATCGCGTCCAAGGGCTAGTCGAGCGAGTGAATTGCCTGCATCAATGGCTACCCGATCTCGAGTTACCAGAGTTGGGGGAATCCTTCCTAAAGGACGTTGCGAAAGAGCTCTGTCAAAATCGTCGCTCGTTGGCTGAGCTTCGGGCTGCGCCTTGGATCGATTGGATTCAATCGCGTTTTAGTAGCACTCAATGGCAAGCGATCGAAAAAGAGGCTCCGGCTAAAATTCAAGTTCCAAGCGGCAGCTGGATTAAGATACAATACGCAAGGGGAAAGCCACCCACGATGGCCGTCAAGATCCAAGAAGTGTTTTCCATGAAAGCGACTCCACGCATTGCAAAGGGGCGAGTCCCTTTACTGCTGCATTTGCTTTCGCCCAACCTGCGTCCGCAGCAGATCACGGAAGACTTAGCCTCATTTTGGGCAAACGGCTATCCAATCGTAAAAAAGGAGCTCAAGCGTCGCTATCCAAAGCACTCTTGGCCAGAAGACCCAACCACAGCAACCCCAGGTCGAAGATAGGGACTGTCCCTTCCAACCCTAAGGAAGGATAGACTTCCAGCGCTTCCAGCCTGTCTTTTCGAATCCTATCCCACCAGTTGATCGAACGATTTTTAAGCCGCCGCCGCAAACATTCGAAATCATGCCTACTAATTCGACGAACGAAGAGAACGATGCATCGTCAAGCAATCAAACGGATCGCGACAAGATTGCGGACGCACTGGCCGCAAACCAACCGCTTCTAGCTGGTTCTATTTGTCTGAAATGCGCAAGTCACCGGTCGATTGTATCAGGCAAAGGTTCGGTGTTCATGTTATGTCAATCCGAAGCAACCCCCTCGAACTGGCCCAAGTATCCACCACAGCCGCTAATGCAATGCCGTTATTACACCAGTCTCCCTGCTGAAGACTGAGTTGCTTGGGCCGAATACTGATTTGGTCGAAGGCACAATCGCAACAATTGGCCGACGGGCGTTAGCCAATTGGAACACCCTTTATGAGCGGCAAGAAGCTAGCCGTCGCAGTCCCGTCTTCGTCCCGTTCCTAAATAAATGTTGGCCGAAGAGTTGCAATTGGGATGGTTACGATTCAAACTACTCGGGGAGGCTCTATGACGTACAAAACATTTCGCGGTTTCACTTTGGTGGAACTCCTGGTTGTGATCGCGATTATAGCGATCTTGGTAGGGTTGCTTTTGCCCGCAGTCCAATCCGCGCGTGAAGCGTCGCGGCGAATGCAATGCCAGAACAATCTTAAGCAAATGGGGTTAGCAGTCCTCAACTTTGAGTCTTCACAGCGGGTTTTTCCTGCCTCTGGCTGGACGCGAGCAGGGCCGGGGAACCCGAATGGCAAATATGTTGGCTGGCGAACGATTGTGCTCCCTTATCTTGAACAAGGCAACGTGCAATCCTTGTATCAGCCATCTCTGCATTGGTGGCAAGGAACGAACCTAGCCGTCGCGAGCATTCCCATCCCAGTCTTTTTGTGCCCAAGTGTTCCAACCCAAGCTCCTGTTATGTCGGCTGTAGAAAAACCGCCACGTCCGGCCCTTGTGTTTTCAAATCCTTTAGGACGAACCGACTACGAGGCAATTCTTGGCGTGCAGCCAGCCTCGGTCGACCCCGTCCTCTATAACGCGACCAACCGTTTTTCGGTAATGCACAGGAACTCGCAGAACGCATTTCAATCGATCACCGATGGTTCGTCTCAAACCGTCATGATTCTTGAAGCAGGTGGACGCCCATCCGTTTATCGGCGCGGACGATATCGAAGCGATCTGACCAATGAACAGGGGATCGGTTGGGTCGATGGCGAAGGCGCTTTCAGTCTAGACGGAGCAAGCTCAGATGGTCAACGCGAAGGCTGCACTCCCGCAAATGGTTGCAACGTGGCGATCAACTCCAAGAACGACAACGAACCGTATAGCTTTCACATCGGCGGAACCATGTGTCTGTTCGCGGACGGGCATGTCCAGTTCGTAAACCAGGAGCTAAGCCTAGCAACCATGGCTGCGATCTGCACCCGAGCGGCAGGAGAAGTCGTCGACACGCCAGGCTTATAGGCCACAGTAGCACCCCAAGCATTTGCACCGTTGGCGGGGCAGGCCCGCCCGTCGCTTTTGTTGATCGTGGGCATGACTCAAACCGATGATAGCTAGGCTTTGGACAAGAAAAATCAGGCACCTACTTCGGTAACTCGGGTGCATCACTTTGCTCTATGGACCAAGCTTGGAAGAACGAGCCGTCGGCGTGCATCGCGAATCATTGATCGAAGCGGGCTTAGCTCGCCAAGCATTTGCGACATTGGACGGAAAAGCCAGAGTCGGACAATGCGCTCCGCGTTCCAAACACCAAGGTTAGAAACTAAAATCAACTCCATCCGAGCATGCCGGTCAACGGTAAGCGAATACTATCTTGCTTTACCTTCGATTTCGTACTTTGAGATTCTCATTTATATCAATCTTACCGTCCTTGTTTTGGTCTACGTTGTTAAAGTCGCCGGAACACTCCTCCGGAGTGAGGACCCCATTTCCGTCTTTATCGCTTCTCTTCAATTTCCCCTCTGGCTGTACTCAACAAAAGTCAAGAAGCCATCGGAGTTGCTATCCGCAACCGAAAAGTCATCGAAACCAATTGCCTCTTCGGCACTTAAGCCATTGTCCTTGTCCAAGTCAAGCTCCGAAAACGAATCGGTGCTCTTAAGCAACTTGGTTAACTCGACCGGGGAGAGCATTTGCGAAAATTCCAGGAGCCGAATTTTTTGTGTAGGGTTTCCTACTCGCGTTTCACAGCCTGACAGCAACTCGTCCTTTTCCAGGAACCAATCTCGATCGAGATCCAGCATCCGATAAAAGTTTTTGGACACACAAGTCATTTGGCTTAGAATTCTCGGCACTATATCGATAAGATAATTGCAATATACTCGGACTGGACCTCCACTCAGAAAGGTACGCTGTTTCTTGATTTGCTTTTGCGAGGCCTATGAGTTCGACGGTTCTACTCCACTGATTGACTAGCTTCTCATCGAAAAGAGACGCCAGCCATGGGAAATACTTTGCCAGATAGACAACCGAACCAATGTCCACCAACTTCACACCCCAATCATTAGAGCTGCCGGCAA
>Ga0105045_10002828_pt1 | contig 14744 bp, 8 predicted proteins | sample MAT02_FD_78089 | JGI IMG/M metagenome (GOLD analysis project Ga0105045, IMG submission 78089) | Freshwater microbial communities from Lake Fryxell liftoff mats and glacier meltwater in Antarctica - MAT-02 (megahit assembly) | ecosystem: Environmental > Aquatic > Freshwater > Ice > Liftoff...
AATTGGACTAGATGCCACTTATTTTGGTGAGGGAATCACGATTTTTGGCGACACAATCTATCAATTAACTTGGACAACGGGCAGATGTTTTTTATACGATAAAAACACCTTAAAAATGTTAGATAAAGATTTTAGCTATAATGGCGAAGGCTGGGGATTATGCAACGATGGAAAAAGTATAATTATGTCGGATGGAACGGAAAGAATAACGTTTAGAAATCCGAAAAACTTTGGTATTGAGCGAACAATCGAAGTTTACACAGATAATGATGCTGTTGTAAACTTAAACGAGTTAGAATACATAAACGGATTTATCTATGCGAATATTTGGATGACAAATAAAATTGTGGTTATTGAGCCAGAAACTGGCAGAGTTATCGCTGCATTAGATGGTTCAGAACTTGTTAGACAGGGTCGCGGAGCAATTGGCGATTCTTTTAACGGAATTGCTTACAATAAGCAAACGAACAAAATGTATGTTACAGGAAAGAAGTGGGAGAAGCTTTTCGAGGTGAAAATAAACAAGCCAAACGCTTAAAAATCTTGTGATCTCATTGCATCAAATGGGTTGAAATTATTTATCGATGAAATCTCTTTTATTTTTCCAGCTTCTACTCGTGCAACACGAGCAGGGAATTTTTCTACCATTGACATGTCATGAGTTGCCATAATTACTGCAGACTTTTCTTCTTTTGCAATATTTATGAATAAACGCATAATTTCTTCTGATGTCTCTGAATCTAAGTTTCCAGTTGGTTCATCAGCTAAAATAAGCTCCGGCTTATTTAAAAGTGCTCTGGCGATGGACACCCTTTGCTGTTCTCCACCAGAAAGCGCAAAGGGTTTTACATTTATTTTAGATTCTAATCCAACCAATTGAAGAACTTCTAAGGATCTTTGTTGCATTTTTTTCTTGTCTTTCCAACCCGTTGCGCTTAAAACAAAAAGTAAATTTTGACCAACGGTTCGATCGGTTAGTAACTGAAAATCTTGAAAAACAATGCCAATTTTTCGACGAAGCAAAGGAATTTGCCCGCGAGACAATTTTCTCAAATCGAAACCTACAATGTTACCCGTACCTTCAGAAAGTTTGACTTCCCCGTAAAGCGCTTTGAGCAAACTACTCTTGCCGCTGCCTGTTTTGCCAATAAGGAATACAAATTCATCTTGTTTTAATTCAAAATCAATGTCTGATAGAATTAAGGAAGCATTCTGATAGATTTTCCCGTTTTTTATTTCAATTACTGCACTCAAATCCTAAAACTTTCTGTAAAAGTGCATAAAATAAAGTCACCTACTTCTGGATGGAGTGAAATAATCTTAACAGATTTACGTTTAAAACTTTTGAACAGTCTCTCCAACTGGGCCGTAAAGTCCATTAATTTTACCTAATTATTAGCAGCAATTATGATGAACCGTTTTTTGGTCTTGGTATTTTTTAGCATCAGCACTTTTGTTTTTTCTCAGTCTTCAGAAAAATACAATAGTGAATATGCCAATTTCTATAGAGCCGAAGAGCTTTTTCAGAAGCAACAATATGCTGCTGCGCGTAAAGAATTTAGAAATTTTATTACTGGATACCCTAAACCAACGGATCCAATGTACATCAAAGCGTGTTATTACGAAGGTGTTTCCGCGTTGGAATTAGTAAATAATGATGCTGTTGAGCTACTTGAAAATTTTAACCGGGATTATCCTGAAAGCATTTATAAGCGCGACATTTATTTCCGGCTTGGTAAATTTTATTACCAGAAAAAGGATTACAAAGAAGCTTTGGCTTGGTTTGGAAAACTAAAAGCGAGTGATTTAGAGAACGAAAATACGGAAGAGTTTTATTTTAAACTTGGGTATGCCAATTTTCAAGAGGGAAAAATGGAAGAAGCTAGAAACGCTTTCCATGAAGTAAAAGATGCCGTTTCGCAATATGGAAGTCCATCGCTATATTATTACTCGCATATTGCCTACAAAGCAGGAAACTATCAAACTGCATTAGAAGGGTTCACGAAATTGGAAAAGGATCCGCAATTTGGTAAAGTTGTTCCTTACTACATTCTACAGATTTATTACTTACAAGGTGATTACGCTAAAGTAACTGATTATGCGCCGAATTTGGCAGGTGCTGCGATTGTTAACGAAAAAGACGTAAATCATTTAATCGGTGATGCCTACTATCGTACTGGAAAGTATGACGAATCTGTTCCGTATTTAGAAAAATACAATGCTAATACGAAAACAACGCGTGATGAAGATTATCAATTGGGTTTTGCCTATTACAAAAGTGGTGATTATCCAAAAGCTATTAAAATTCTAGGTCGTGTAACAAGTCTAAAAGACAGTTTGGGACAGGTAGCAACATATCAAATTGGTGAAAGTTATATCAAACTAAAAGATTACACTTCTGCAAGATCTGCCTTTGTGCAAGCGGCAAACATCAAAGCAGATCCAAAAATTGAAGAAGATGCGCTTTATCAATCGGCTGTGCTTTCGTATAAATTGGATTTAAACCCTTATAACGAAGCAATTATTGCGTTCGAGAGTTATCTACAGAAATATCCAAATTCTCCTAGAAAAGAAGATGTTTATCAATATTTAGTGAATGTTTATACATCGACAAATAATTACGGAAAAGCATTAGAAAGTTTGGATAAACTTCCAAACAAAGACATCTATTTAAAAAAGGCTTATCAGTTGATTGCGTTCAATCATGGAATTGAGCTTTATCAAAAAACAAGTTATCAAGAGGCAATTACAACGTTGAAATTGGTTGACAAATATCCCATTGATCAAACGTTAACTTCAAAAGCTAAATACTGGATGGCAGATGCACATTATCAGTTAAAGAATTACAATTACGCAATTCAAGGTTACCGTGATTTTCAAATGAGCGGAGCAACGAATGTTGATGATTTAAAGAACACAAGTTATTATTCAATGGGATATGCGCAGCTTTATGATATAGATACAGCATCGGCAATAGAAAGTTTCAGAACATTTTTGCAATCAAACTCAAGGAATAAAACAAAAATGGCCGATGCGAACATGCGAATTGCAGATGCATTCTACATGCGTAAAGAAAACGAAGCAGCGATTAAATATTATGGTGATGCTTTGCGAATTAATGTTGCATATCAGGATCAAGCATTGTTCTATAAAGGAATGACGCATGGGTTGTTGAATCAAGCGAATCCAAAAATTTTAGCGCTCTTAGATATTGTTAACAATTACCCTAAGTCAAAATACGTTCAATCATCTGTATATCAAATAGCTGTAACCTATTTATCAACGAAGGAATTCTCAAATGCGTTAAGATATTACAATCAATTAATTCAGGATTATCCCAATGCATCTGACGTAAAAAATTCTCATTTAGCCATTGCGGATATCTATTTGAAACAAGATAATTATGTTAAATCGGAATCTGAGTTTATGTTTGTTTTGGAAAATTATGGCAATGAAAGTTATTTCTGCGAAGCCGTTGGTAATGGTTTGAGAAACCTCTACGCTGAAACAAAGCAAACAGCTAAACTTGATCAAGTTGCATCACAATATCCATGTTTAGGAATAACGAAAACTGACATAGAAATTGTGGTTTTTGACCCAGCAAATAAGGCATATAGCGATGCTAAATATTACGAAGCAATTCCCTTGCTTGTTGAATATATTGAGAAATATCCGGCTGGAAATTATATTGGAGAAGCATTCATGTATTTGGGAAACTCATACCATGAAACGAATCAAGAAGAAAAAGCGATTCAAACGTATGAACAAGGACTTACGAAAAAAGACAATTCAAATAGCCTTCTTGCTGCACAAAGGGTTGCTAAATATTACTATAATTCAAAAAATTATCAGAAGGCATTGCCTTATTATAAACGGGTTGATCAACTCAGTGGTGATTTGGAAGAGCAATTTAATGCACGACTTGGGATAATGCGCTGTGCTTTTCTCTTGAAAAACTATCAAGAAGCAATCGTTTATGGTAAGCAAGTGTTAGCAAGCTCAAGTTTTGTTAAAAATTACCGTTTGGAGTCTGAATATGCTACTGGTATGTCTAGTTATAACACAGAAATGTATATTGATGCCATAGGTTACCTAGATTATGTAACTAAAAACACAAAAACAGACATCGGTGCTGAATCGAAGTTTACAATCGCAGAAATTCAATACAAGCAGAAAGATAATGAACAATCTGGAAAAACAATTGCAGAGCTGCTGAAAATGAAACCGAGCTATGATTATTGGGTCGCAAAGGGTTTAATTCTGCAAGCAAGAATTTCGATTCAAAAAGATGATTTATTTCAGGCAGAACAAACACTTAAATCTGTATTGGATCATTATCTGAAAACAGATGATGGAATAAAACTTGAAGCTGGTGCGCTTTATGACGAATTAATGCAGCTAAAGAATTCTGTTAAAAGCAACATCGTTCCAGAAGTAGCTCCAATAATTGAACTTAATTCTGGAGGAAAATAAGATGAAATACAGTGTAATTCTATATAGCTTTTTCGTCACTTCTCTCTTGTTTAGTCAGGATGTAATTTTACAGGGGAATGTGAAGCGTGAAATTTCCGTTGCACAGCGTATTGCTGACGTGCCAAAGGTTATTGACACAGTTATTCCAACGCCAATGGTCGAATATCCTTATTTATCGTTGAAGTTTGATACTAAGACGGAAATTGAAAGTATTGAACCAGCTTCAATTAAGATTAAAGATAACTTAGACCAATTGTATAGTACATACGTGAAACTTGGAATTGGAACAGAGTTAATGCCGTTGGGAGAAATTTATTGGAACAATACACGTTCGCGCAAATATGTTTATGGAGCACATCTAAAACACCTTAGTTCTTGGGGAAATATTCCTGGATATGAAAGATCAACGTTTGACAGAACTGGTTTGCAGTTGTACGGAGGGATTAATGAGCGGAATTATCAGTTAATGGGAGATTTTCATTACAAAAACCAAGGATTGCACTATTATGGAATTGAAGCTCCATTAGACTCTTTAGGCAAAGACCAAACGGCTCAACGCTATAATGATATTGGCTTTGATGCGCGCTTTAATAGTTCAGCTAAAGTTGATACGCTAAAATTGAACTATCAATTGGGTCTTAAATACAATCATTTTAATACGATTCGTCCTGTCGCTGATTCGATTATAGATTGGAGATCGAGAGAAAATTACATTCTTGTAAACATGAATGCAGATTATAAATTGAAAAAAGAAATTTATTCTGTTGGAATAGACTTTGAACACAATACATATAGGTATGGAATTGAGGGAGATACACTGTCCGCTGTTGATACTGCAATTGTTCGAAAAAACACAATCTTTAGATTGAAACCGCAAATTAGTACGTATTCATTCAATCGAAAGTTTAAAGCTACGGTCGGTTTGGATTTTACGCTGGACGGAGATGGAAAGGCAAAAGCCCATATTTATCCAATTGCAGAAGTAAGATATTCATTGTTCAATGATATATTTATTCCTTATGTTGGGCTAAGAGGAGGATTGAAACAAGGGTCACTTAAAACATTTACAGCCACCAATGAGTTTTTGAGACCAAACGTAGAAATTAGAAATGAAGACAATGCGTTTGAAGTGTTTGGTGGATTTAAAGGAACATTGAGTAAACGGCTTTCGTTCAACATTGGTGGAAGCTATTCCAGAATTAGAAATATGGCCTTATTCGTTTCAGACACCTTGTTTTCTAGGGGAAACAAATTCGATGTAATTTATGACACGTTGAATAAGTTAACTTTAGAAGGGTCAATTTCTTATCAGGCTTTAGAGAAAGTTAAAGTTGATGTTATTGGAACGTATAATTCGTATGAACTATTAAACAATACGTATGCTTGGAATTTGCCGAATTTTCAACTAGTTACTCGGGTGTATTACAGCTTGTATGAAAAATTCCTAATTAACTTTGATTTTAATTTAGAAACTGGTCGTCGAGCATTGGTTTATGAAGACGGTTCAGGAGTCAAGGAGGAAAACAATCAGTTTTTTGAAGAACTTGGAGCTATTTACGATTTTAATCTTGGTCTAGAATACCGTTATACTAAAAGACTTTCGGCGTTTGTACAATTGAACAATATTGCATCGCAGCGTTATCAGCGCTGGTATAATACACCCGTTCATAGTTTTCAAATACTTGGTGGAATAACCTTTAGACTTTAGGTGAATAGCGCTTTTACGACTTCTTCCATTTTTCCGCACATAACTAATTCAATTTTAAAGTTCTTTTGAAATATTCCTTTGTTGTATTTAGAAAGAATGATTTTTTCAAAACCGAGTTTTTCTGCCTCATAAATGCGCTGATCTATGCGGTTGACAGGTCTAACTTCACCAGAAAGACCAACTTCGGCCGACAAACAAATCTTTCCAGGGATTGGTAGATCAGCATTGGAGGATAGAACGGAAGCTACAACCGCTAAGTCTAGCGCAGGGTCGTCAACCTTGATTCCTCCAGCTATATTTAAAAAAACGTCTTTTGCGCCAAGCTTAAATCCGCAACGCTTTTCCATGACCGCAAGCAACATGTTCAACCTTCTACCATCAAATCCGGTAGAGGACCTCTGTGGTGTTCCGTAAGCGGCTGTACTTACAAGAGCTTGAACTTCAATAAGCATAGGTCTTAAGCCTTCAAGTGTTGCTCCAATAGAAATACCACTCAGGGTATTGTCAGTGTTTGTAATCAATATTTCAGATGGATTTTCGACTTGTCTAAGTCCGGAACTTAGCATTTCGTAGATTCCAAGCTCATTTGTGCTTCCAAATCGATTTTTGATAGAGCGTAAAAGCCTATAGACATGATTTCTGTCGCCTTCAAACTGTAAAACTGTGTCTACCATGTGCTCAAGCACTTTTGGGCCAGCTAAGGAGCCTTCTTTAGTTATGTGTCCAATTAAGAAAACAGGGACATTTGTCGTTTTCGAATAGCGCAAAAGCTGTGCAGTGCATTCACGTACTTGTGATATACTTCCAGGAGAGCTATCGATACTTGAACTGTAAAGTGTTTGAATTGAATCAATTACAAGTAGTTTAGGCTCTAAAATTTCAGCTTGTTTGAAGATGTTTTGAATGTTTGTTTCGGACAGGATGTAACATGATTTGTTTTTCAATCCAATACGTTCAGCGCGCATTTTGATTTGCTGCTCGCTTTCCTCCCCAGAAACGTATAAAACATTCAGATTTTCATCTTGAACTGCTATTTGAAGCATCAAAGTTGATTTTCCAATGCCTGGTTCACCACCGAAAAGTATTAGAGAACCCGCAACTACTCCACCCCCAAGCACCCGATTTAGCTCATTGTCGTGCAATAAAAACCGATTGTGTTCAACTTTTTCAATGTCCTGAATTGCTATTGGCGCTGAAGTTTTTCCAGATTTTGAAAAAGCAACAACTTGGGGAATGTTTTTCTCTACTATTTCTTCAACAAAAGTGTTCCATTCGTTACAGGATGGGCATTTCCCGAGCCATTTTGGTGCTTCATAACCACAGTTTTGACAGAAATAAGCAGATTTTATTTTCGACATGGAACGAAGATAATCAATTTACATCGTAAGTTTTGTATGTTGAAATTAGAAAATATTGAAAATAGTATGAAGCATTAACGCAAAGCAACGCAAAGCAAAGCAACGCAAAGGAGCCAAAAACTCTCTAATTAACAATAGAAAAGGTATAAAACACAAAAAAGATTGCCGAAAGACAACCTTTTTTTGCTCTCCCTCTTGGACTCGAACCAAGGACCCTCTGATTAACAGTCAGATGCTCTAACCAACTGAGCTAAGGAAGAATTTAACCTAATTTTTCACCTTCTAATTTTCAAAAGCGATTGCAAATATACTTAAACTTATTTTTTCTCAAATATAAAATCGAAATATTTTTGTTTTTATTTTGATAAAGACTAGAAATCGTCAGCGTCAATCGTGAATTCAGAACTCGAACCTTCCAAATTATCCGCGTTGGCTTCAAGTTCTTCTAAATTTAAGGTTGGATCTAAATTTATTTGTGCTGAGACCTTAAGGATGTTTGTTTTCGCAATATTCAATCGAATTTCAGCGTGAAACTGACCTTCTTCATCTGCGTAAGTCTTTGCAAACGGTGTTCCGATAAGTTCAACAAGCGTGCCTTTTTTCAAAAAATCGACAATCCGAACATTGGCGCCTTCACGTTTCCAAATGGTGCAATTTATCCATGTAGTTTTCGTTTTTTGTTCACCAGTTCTTTTGTCTTTCCAGTTTTTATTATGGGCGACAGGAAAATTAATCGCAATTATTCCTCTATCCATTGATTTAATAACGGCATCTCTGCCAATGTTTCCTATTAAACGTGTTTCAAAAATTGTAGCCATTTCTTTCAGTATTTATAGTGTTAAGTTACTTCTAATTTTTAATAAATCATGTTAGTTTAAAAAAAGATGATGTAAATTTTATGAATGCTATTGTAAGCTTAGTTTTACGATGATTGCATCCTTGAAACCTAGCTTCCTTATTTTTTCTAATGCCCTCTCTGCCAGTTTCTTCGAATCATAGTTTCCGGAAACATAAATGTATTTGTAAGCCTTAGTGGTGTTAAGTCTTTTACGTTCTACGCCATCAGGCAATTTTTTAAATAGAACTGATTTTGTATCTATCGGATCGATTGAAGACATTATTTGCACTCCATAGCTTATCTCATTTTTTGCGGATTTAGTAAATGTAATTTTTGTGAATTCACTTTGAACATAACTTCTAATCCCTCTGAATATAGCGGATGCAAGAATTTCTTGTCCATGTGTTGTGTTTAGAAAATTAGCTTCAGAAGTATTTGTTAGGAATCCGCACTCTACTAAAACGCTTGTCATTTTTGTGTGTTTTAGAACCTGAATAGAATGTGTGCGATCATCAACGCTCTTTATGCCACGCGATTTGCGACCAGCTCGTGAAGAAAATTCTTTTTCTATTGATTTCGCCAGTGACATTGATTTCTTGGATTTCAGATTGTGCACATGTGTTTCTGTTCCTTTTGTCATTTTTGTTTCACTTCCATTACAGTGAATGCTTATAAAAACATCGGCATTCGTTTTATTGGCCTTTTCAACGCGTTCGTCTAAGTTTAAGAATACATCACTTGTTCGTGTATAAATGACTTTGATATTTTGAAGATTATTTTCCAAATAACCTCCAATCATGGTTGAAATTAGAAGATTTAAATCTTTTTCTGGTAAATGGTTTTCATTCATGGATTCATGCCCAGGATCTTTGCCTCCATGCCCAGCATCTATTACGACCGTGATGGATTGCGCATAAATAGTTAGGCTTGATAATAGGATTAGAAATGTCTTCAATATTGCTGATGCCATTATGCAAAATTAGATATTCTTAGAGCTGAACGTTGTGGTCATTTAATTCTTTACCAAAAGATCATTGTTAATAGTGTTTGTTGAATCATTTATTTTGAAAGAATATATGTGAAAATACAAGAGTGAAAATGGTTTAATGAATAGTTTAATTAATTTACCATAAATATTTTGAAAAGAACAGTATAAACTATTTATCGCACTGCCGAAACCCGCTGGATGTAAATCTGTTTCTCTATTAAGTTAACACTAAAATATAAGGCGAAAACAGCAATTTTAGTTTGACAATTAACAATAAAGAATAAATTTAGATGGTTTTATTTAAAACATTGAATATTAAATTGTTATTTATTAAAATGAAGCGCAATTTTTTCTGCTTTTGATTTTCCAACTGCTTTCGTTAATTCTATCAAGTCAGCTTCTTTTATTCCTTTTATGGTTTTAAAACGCCTAAGTAAAAGTTCTTGGGTTTTATCTCCGACGCCTTCAATGTTAAGCACTTGAGAATGAATTGCAGCCTTACTTCTTTTGTTGCGGTGGTGAGTAATCCCAAATCGATGCGCTTCGTTTCTCATGAATTGGATAACCTTAAGACTTTCCGAACGCTTATCAAGATAGATTGGTATTGAATCTCCAGGAAAAAAGATTTCTTCCAGTTTTTTAGCAATTCCAACAATGGCAATTTTTCCGCGAAGATCAAGAGATTCTAACGCGTTAAGTGCTGAACTGAGCTGACCCTTTCCTCCGTCAATAACAATAAGTTGTGGAAGTGATTTTCCTTCTTCGACTAATCGTTTATACCGGCGAAAGACAACTTCTTCCATGGATGCAAAGTCATCTGGCCCGACTACTGTTTTAATATTAAAATGTCTATACTCACTTTTGAATGGCTTTCCATCCCTGAAAACAACGCAAGCTGCAACGGCGTGCTCTCCTTGGATGTTGGAATTGTCAAAACACTCGATGTGAACGGGCAATTCTTTTAGTCGAAAATCAGATTTGATTGTATCAAGAATGCGCTCTTTGTGTTTGTCTGGATTTATTAGCCGATCTTGTTTGCGCTTTTCAAGCCTGTAGAATGTTGCGTTTCGCCGGGATAAATCAATTAATTGTTTTTTATCTCCAACTTTTGGAATCGTGTTCTTAAGTCCAATGATTTCTGAATTAATAACTTTTTCCGTGAGTATTTCTTTAGAATTGCTCCCAAAACGATCACGCATTTCTATTAATGCAAATTCTAATATTTCCTTGTTCGCTTCGTCTAATTTGGTTTTCACTTCAAAAGTGTGCCCATGAACAATTGCCCCGTCCAAAATGTGTAAATAATTTACGAAGCGTGTTTCTCCCTCCTCTACTAAAGTTAAAACATCAATTTCATCAATTTTCGGGGAGACAATCATAGATTTTGATTGGAAATTTTTTAATAGTTCAATTTTGTTTTTTACAAGTTGAGCGTCCTCATAGTGAAAACTTATTGCTAGAGCCTCCATTTGTTCTTTCAATGTTTGTATAACGCCGTGAACCTTGCCTTTAAGAATTTGTTCGATGTGATCTATTCCTAATTGATATTGTTTTGGGCTTTGATTTGCTACACAAGGACCGAGGCAATTTCCAATGTGATATTCCAAGCAAACTTTGAATTGATTAGATTTAATTTTTGATTCTTGTAAATCTAGGTTACAGTTTCTCAATGGGTAAAGTTCTTTTACTAAGGTAATTAAGCTGTGCATCGCCTTAACGTTGGAATACGGGCCAAAATACTTAGATCCATCTTTCACTAAAGTTCGAGTGGAGAAGATTCTCGGGAATGGTTCGTTCTTGATACAAATCCAAGGAAATGTTTTATCATCTTTTAAAAGAATGTTGTATTTGGGTCTGTGTTGTTTAATCAAATTGTTCTCCAGTAGAAGCGCATCTAATTCTGTTTTAACTACAACGTATTCAATTTCTGTTATTCTACTAATTAGAACTTTTGTCTTGCCGTTGTGTTGATTGCCTGTAAAATATGATGAAACCCTTTTTTTGAGACTCTTAGCCTTGCCTACGTAAATTATTTTGCCAGTAGCGTCATAATATTTGTAGACCCCTGGAATGTCTGGTAAAAGTCGCGCTTTGTCTAGTAATACGTCCTTCTTTTTCATGTATACAAAAATAACGATAATCTATTAGCTAAATTATTTCGTAAGCTTTTATGAAGAACGAGCCCGCCTTATCAAAATTTTACGTAGAAAACACAAATAATTAATTTTTTTTAAAAAAGATTTGCACAATTAGAATTTAATTAACTATCTTTGTCCCCCCGCTGCGAATTTAGATTTTAATTCTCACTGAAACATAGGGTTAGATTTTAAAAGTTTAAAACAATTACTGAAATAATGAAACTACAAAACCACTTTAGTTTTAATGCTATTAGAGCTATTCTGATGAACAAGACATGTAAAGTACAAAATTATTTGAGCTTTACAACCGTCCATTATTTACGTTCGTAATTTATTTATTTGGCTACTAACAAATTTACAAAATGGATTCCACTTTCACTATTAATAAAGCACCGTCAAACTCAAAACGAAAAGTTATGAAGTTTACGTTGTTAATAAGAGCAATGAAACATGAGTGTATTAATTGTTACTCCGTTTTAATTGAAAAGTTACAAGCGACTATACAATCACTTCGCTTTTCAGTTTCTTCAGCATCAATTGATTTAATTTCTTTCAAGAAACTTTTATTAAAATCTACAGATTTTTTGAAAAACAATTTTACAGAAATTATATTATTTAATCATCACAACTTAATCGGTGTTCGGATTAACCATAAACCACTATGAATATTTTTACTTCTAATATGAATTCAACCACTTCTGGAATGTCTGCAAAAAATTATTTGTTGGCTCCACAGATTTTTAAAAAGAAATATACTGTGAAATTTTCAATTTTACTTTTTTCATTGTTTATTATGTTTGGAACAAGCGTTGAGTTAATTGCTCAAAACGCTCCTGTTATTCACACGGTAGATCAGCAATCAAATTCTGGTCTTACGGGGAACACACAAACTGTTAACGCCCCAACAAATATATCGGCAGGAAATTTAATTTTAGTTACACTTCACTATAGAAGAACGAATACTACGATTACAAACACTAACGGTTTTATTTTAGTGCGCAATGAAACGTCAGGGTCTAACGGAAACTCTAGAGCTACAACTGCTGTGTTTTATAAAATTGCAACAGCAAGTGAACCAGCTACTTATTCGTTTACGACAACAGGCAATGCTTCGATGTTAAGTAATTGGCGCATATCTGCAAATCGTATAACTGGACAAAATACTATTGTACCAATTGGTCAGAGTTCTGGAAATAACTCAGCAGTATATAGCGTTAGCAACCTGATTCTTGGAAGCGTTTCTTCTAATTATGATAACTCTTTGGTTGTTTCTGCTCTTTCATGTAGAGATAATGTAAGCTTGTTCAACGCATCAGATGCTGTACTATTTCAAAATTCGCAGTCAACTTCCGCAATAGTTACATTTGGAAATATTCCTATTGCAGGACCTTCTGGTAATAGAACCTTTTCGTGGGCGCCTGTCATGGGAAGCGCTGGTGTTCAATTTGTGATTAATGGTATTCCATGTGTTTCTGCGAATTTGATGTTCAATAATATTTCGTGTAATTCAACAAATGATGGCTCTTTGCAAGTAGTCAACGCATCAGGTGGTTCTGGAACTTATGAATATAGATTAAATAATGGTACATGGCAAACGAATAACTTGTTTAATAATTTATCCGCCGCAACTTATTCTGTGTTTATTCGAGATGCAAACAATACGAGTTGTTCTGTTTTGGTTGGAACATTTCCAATTTCTACAGGAGTAATTGCAAACAATGATTCTTTTAATGCTGTACAAAATGTTCCGCTAACTGTAAATGTTTTAGCGAATGATCAATGTGCATTTGACCCAAATACCCTAAGTATCGTTACGCCTCCCTCTCAAGGCATCTTGCAAGTTGGTGCTAATGGTCAACTAGTTTATTTACCTCTAGGAAGTTTTTCTGGTCAAGTGCAATTTGTTTATCAGATTTGTAATTCAGGCTTGAGTTCATGTGCTCAAGCAACTGTTACTATTCAGGTCGAAGAAATACTGGATGATCCATGTTTTGAATCATCAAGAGATCGTTTGTTTTATCTGCCTTTTCCAGAAAATCCAACACAACTACGGCAGTCTTTTTTAAGCGCCGCTTCGATGAATCAAATGTCAGATACCGTTCGAACAATTGTAGGAATTTCTATCCCATATCCTGGAACATTAATTTATTATGATCATTGGGAAGATGGTTATGATGCAGACATTCAAAATCCGACGCAATCCACAACACAAATTTGGGGAGATGGAATTTTAACAAATGGAGTTGCTCCTGGCTTCCCAACGGATATTATCCCTCCAGGTGGTGATATTGTTTTAAACAATAAATTTCCATGGAATCGTCCTACGAGTTCAATTTTCTTTGATGCAAAAGATAAAATATTTAGTACATCGAATATTGTTATCAGCAAAACTTCCGGGGATATTAGTAACCTAGGAGGTAATAATGTGTTGTTTGATTTGCAAAATGTTAAAATAAATGTTTTTGATGTAACACGTTTTGGACAATCTTTCGTTCTTCCTTTCGGAGAGAATGTTGGTCTTAATGGTGCAACTGTTTTTAATTATGTAGGTTTATTTGTGAGGGCAGAAGAAAACGGAACGGTCGTAAATTTAGATTACGACGGTAACGGTAGTATAGATGTTGTTTCGCCTACCCTAAATGAAGGTGAAGTTTGGTTTTACAATGGACAAGGTAGTTCCCCTGGTCAAGCATCAAATATAAATACTGCAATAGATATAAAATCGGGTGCAATCGTAACTTCGAATAATAATGTTGGAATTGATTTGGTGTTTGGTGGAATTGATAGTTATGGAACGCGAAACATTCCTTTATTTCCAAGTGAATTTTATGGAAGCACCTATTATTCTCCTGTTTATTCAACGTCAACATCGGCTCCAGTAGTAGCATACTTCGTGAACCCAAATCCAAATCCGATTACGATTAACTGGTCAAGAAGCGCTGGTGCTCCATTAACTGGTTCATTTGTTGTTGCAGGAAATCAAGGAATTGGTTCTTTTGATATGAATGTTGTGTCTGCTACGAAATTTGAAAGTGCAGGAGGAGAGGTATTCACTGCTGTTGCAGTTGTTGATGCTGATAGCCAGGGTTCAACTTATGATTGGGCGTTTAACATGATTCCTGAAAACAGATTAACGGCTTTTACCTCGATTGCATGGGCGCCAGGTAGTTCAAATGGTTCAGCAAATTATAATCCTGTTTGGGTTACTCCAGCTTCAAATACAACGCTCTATGTAAAATAT
>Ga0105045_10002829_pt1 | contig 14744 bp, 9 predicted proteins | sample MAT02_FD_78089 | JGI IMG/M metagenome (GOLD analysis project Ga0105045, IMG submission 78089) | Freshwater microbial communities from Lake Fryxell liftoff mats and glacier meltwater in Antarctica - MAT-02 (megahit assembly) | ecosystem: Environmental > Aquatic > Freshwater > Ice > Liftoff...
AGGGTCGATGCCGTCTTGCTTGAGACCAATGATGGCGGTCTTCATCGTGAGCAATCTCGTGAGGTTTTCGCCTCTGGCAAACCGGTGTTTATCGACAAACCCGTTGCGGCGACGTTAAAGGATGCAGTAGCCATTTTCAAAGAGGCGCAGTCCCTAGGAGTTCCCATGTTCAGCAGTTCCGCGCTTCGCTATAGCGGCAACGTACAAGCGATTCGCAACGGATCAGTAGGAGCGGTTTTGGGATGTGACGCATACAGTCCTTGCACGACCGAACCAAGTCATAGCGACCTTTATTGGTATGGTATCCATGGAGTTGAAACGCTTTTCGCCTGTATGGGTGAGGGATGCGTTAGCGTTACGAGAAGCAGCTCGGAGGATTTTGACGTCGTCGCTGGGACCTGGGCCGACGGACGTATTGGCACCTTTCGCGGCATTCGAAAAGGCGCCAGTGGTTACGGTGGTACGGTGTTTGGAGAGAAGGGAATTGTGGTCATTGAGAAGTTTGAAGGGTACAAGCCTTTGGTAACGCAGGTTGCAGAGTTCTTTCGCACCAAGAAAGTCCCCATCGCGCCCACAGAAACCTTAGAAATCTATGCCTTTATGGAGGCCGCAGCGCAAAGCAAACTGAAGGGTGGGATGCCAGTCACGATCGAGTCCGTAATGAATGCAGCAAAGTAATCGGTGCAAGGCAAAGAACCTTCCCACACTCGTTTCCCGCTCGTTGCTAAAAGACTAATCGATTGGTTGAAAGCTGGTTTTCAGTTGTTCGACTTTCTCCGTCGTAACGTTGTCGGGAGCAGTGACCGCTACCCAAGCGTCAATGTAATGTGCCGGTGCGTAATTATGACCGTAGCCAATGGGAATGCTGGTTGCGAGCGGAAGATCAAACGCGACTTGTAAGAAGGTAACGATTGGATACCAAGTCAGGTCAGGCGAAACGTCCGGGCCACGCTCGCCGACCAACCAATCCGGTCTCTGGTAGAACAACGCAGGGGAGAAGAAGACCATCGGGTCGCTCGCATACTGAATATAGACATTGCGGATCGGTCCCCATGCCCGCTCGGGTTCGGTCGCATCTTTCTAAGACGTGAAGCGAACGATTCGACGATCACGATAGCTAGGTAGCCACTGGGGTGAATCGGTGTTTCGATGAGCAGTGATATCCTGCCATTGCGTGCTAGGAAAAGGGGGGCCGCTCCAGACGGCACCTTGGATCGGATCTTCGAACGTGTTCAAGAGATCGACTGAAACTTCACTTCCGAGCGAACCAAGACTGAGGCCTTGAAGATAGAGCTTCGGACGATTGTCTTTAGGAAGCGTCTTCCAATAGCCATAGACAACATCGAACAACGCATCCGCAGATTCAATCGATCGGCGAGGATCGACCATGATCGTGATCCAGCTCGGAAGATACGAGTACTGTGTACAAACGATTGCCGTATTGCCGCCGTGAAGGTACTCGACACTATCCACAGCGCCGGGATCCAACCACCCGGTTCCTGTGGGTGTTGCGACCACAAGAAGCGAACGTTCAAACGCTTTCACACGTTTCAGCTCTTCGAGCGCCAGCTCTGCTCTTTCAAACGGAGTGTCTTTGGACCGCATCCCTACATAAACGCGAATAGGTCTGATCGCATCACGACCAATGAATTCGGTGATCTGCGATTGTGTTGGCCCCTGTGCAATGAAATTTTTACCTCGGCGACCGATCGAATCCCATTCGATCAATGATTCAGGATTGCCGGTGATCATCGGATCCGTTGGTTGCTCGACTCCATCGTCAACCAATTCATCGGCACGCAAAAAAAACTCGTCGGCTATACTGAGCAACCCGCGCGCGACAAGTCCGTTGCCGATCGTGAATAGCAAAAAGCCGACGATCAGGGTGCTTACCGTGATCGCAACCCTTGGAGGAATCACATGACTAAGCCAATGGGAAAGCACAGAACAGGCTCGAATGATCCAACGAGACGTCGTGACCAAGATCGCACCCAAAACAACGGCGATGATTGCGGTACGGTACGGATAAGCGGTCTCAAGCGTTGGCATCTCCATCAATTCACGAAGCGAGTTTTGCCAATGGGTCATCTGTCGCAAGGAAAGCACGAAAATCACGGAGACCGAGATTGTCGTGATGATCTTCGAGGTCTTTTGGACTCGATCGCTTGGATTCGGAAACTCAAGGAATTGATAAAGCAGTAAACAAGCGACCCCGAGGCTGTATCCAACTCCGATGGCAAAGCCAGACAACACCCCTTGGATGTAGTAGGGTCGCGGCAGCAGCGACGGTGTCGCTGACGCGGAAAAGAATAGTAATGCGAAGACCAATCCGATAAATGAGAACGAGTTCCAATATTCGATCAATTGTTTCTTTACATGCAACTACTTTTCCTCTGCCCGATTTGCCGGAAGCCCCCGATTTGTCGGAGGCAGCCGATTTTGGTCTTATGGCCTGGATTCATTTCTGAGCTGACGCGGTCCGATTCTAGCCGTGTTAACGTAAGTCTGCACTTGGATCTGTTTTATGGGATCTGTTTTTTGCCCATGACTAACTTTGGCGACGCCCGCAGTTTAAACTGGAGCGTGCCGAAGCTTGCGAGAACGTGCAACCCGTAGCCGTTCAGCATGCGTCAGATCTTTGTTCGTGGATAGTGTGCCGAAATGAATCGATCCTTTTGCATTGTTGCCATTGCCGTCCTTCTGACGACAACGATTTGTCGTCTCGGTTCTGCGGAAGACACCATTGACTACGGCCGTGACGTCTATCCCGTGTTGGAAAAATACTGTGTGGCTTGCCATACTGCCGATGAAGCTCAAGGCTCGCTAGTGATGACTTCGTACGATTTGCTAATGCGTGGAGGCGAATCGGGGCCAGCGATCACGGCGGGAGTGCCGACAAGTAGCCGATTGTTCTTGATGGCGTCGGGAAAACGTGAGCCAATCATGCCGCCCGATGATGCCGAAGGTCCAAGCGACGCCGAGCTCCAAATGATTGCCACGTGGATCGAGCAGGGAGCCAAAGGTCCGGAGGGCAATTTCGCCATGCGTCGCGAGCTGCTCACGCCGGATGTAAAAGCCAATCGTGAAGCCGAGTTGCCGATTACCGCCATCGCGGCCTCGCCCGACGGAGTGAATCGTGCGATAGCTCGTTACGGTGAAGTTCGGGTTGTTGCCGGAGACGCGAACCTACCGATTACGGTACTGGAGACGCAGCCTGGAAAAGTCAATTCGCTTCGTTTCACCCGTGATGGAAAGACACTTCTCGTCGCTTCCGGCGTGACGGGCCTCTACGGTCGAGCTGCGACATATGAGGTTGGATCGGGTAAATTGTTGGTGTCAATCGAGGGACACACCGACGCAATACAAACCGCGATCTTTTCACCGGATGAGAACTCGATCGCAACGGCAAGCTACGATCGAGATATTTTACTGTGGGACGCGAAGACCGGAAAGCTTAAGCAGCGGTTTACCGGACATAACGGAGCGGTTTATTCGCTCGCTTTTTCGCCCGTGGGGAGAACACTGATTAGCGGCTGCGCCGACGAAACCGTCAAGGTTTGGGACGTCGATTCAGGCCAGAGACTTGACACGATGGGCCAGCCAACGGGCGAAGTGTTTTCAGTTGTCGTTACCGCCGATGGTAAGTATGTGATCGCTGGAAGCAGTGATAATCGTCTTCGTGTTTGGCAGTTATTGTCACGCGATGCGCCGGGGATCAACCCGTTGATCGCGACTCGGTTTGTCGATGAATCACCGCTAACGCACCTCGCGTTAACCAACGACGGGACTCGGCTTGTCGTTGTCAGCGAGGCTGGCAACGTAAAGGTTTTGAGAACATCGGATTGGAATCAGGTTGCTGTGCTTGAGACCCTTGGCCAAACGGCTAGCGATTTGACGATTTCACCGGACGGTAAGTTTGCGATAGTTTCCTTGATGAACGGTGAAATCGCGAGCCGGGAACTGCCCGCAATCGACGATACGAATCGATCCGCGATTCCTCGATCTGAGTCGGTTCAACCGACTTTCATTGATACTGGCGAGCCTCAGAACTTAAGTGAAGACGCGGCGAGAAAGGATCAAGGACTGGCGGCCAGTACGAGTGCCGATCACCCGGTAATGCTTCCTCGTGGGGCTGACATCAAAGGCAGTATTGCCGCAGCGGGCGAAGAAGATTGGTATGCGTTTGACGCTCGCATTGGGGAAATGTGGGTGATCGAAACCAATACCGTTGGCATGGAAAGCAAGCTCGATTCGGTAATCGAAATTCGTGATCGCGCTGTTCAGCCAGTCATGCAGGCACGCCTTCAGGCAGTTCGCGATTCATACTTTACTTTTCGAGGAAAAAATAGCACTCAGAACGACGACTTCCGTGTGTTCGCTTGGGAAGAGATGAAGCTCGATGAGTACCTCTATGCCAACGGCGAAATCGTAAAATTGTGGCTGGCTCCGCGAGGTGCGGATTCTGGATTTAACGTCTATCCCGGTCTAGGAAATCGTTGGACCTACTTCGGTTCATCGGGAACCGTTCATGCGTTGGGTGAACCGGCTTATATCGTGCGATTGCTAGAAGAAAACGAAACTCCTGCTGCCAACGGCTTGCCGGTTTTCGAACGACCTTATGTGAACGATGATGCGTCGTCGCAAGATCGCGGCAAGGATAGCGTTTTGATTTTCAAGTCCCCACAAACCGGTAGGTTTTTGGTTCGCTTGCGGGATTCGAGAAGCGAAGGCGGTGAAGCGTTCTATTATCGTTTGCGGGTGCGGCCTGCGGCGCCTGGATTCAAACCGACAGTAGATCCAATCACCGCACCGATTCGACGTGGATCGGGGCGAGAATTGAAGGTCAATATTGATCGAATCGATGGCTACGACGGCGAGGTTTGGTTTGATATCGCAGCCCTACCCAAGGGCATTCATTCAAATTTTCCCGTTCGTATTCAGCCGGGTCAGAGTTTTGCCATTGGAAACATCTGGGCTGACTTGGATGCACCAAGTTGGGACGGCGAGGTGTCGCCGATGGTTACCGCGCATGCATCGATCGGCGGGAAAATGATCGAGCGGCAAGCCGGCATCGCCGGAAAGTTAAAGGTCAGCGAGCGACCCAGTGCGATCCTTTCCGTTGTTGCCGATAATTTATCGATACCCAATGGTGACGTCGTCCGGATTAAGCGGGGAGAAACCATTTCACTCTTAGTCAAGGCCGACCGCCAAGAAGGGTTCACCAAGGAGATCTCCCTCGGCAAAGAACAGGCAGGTCGAAACATGCCCCATGGTGTTTACGTCGACAACATTGGGCTCAACGGACTTCTTGTCCGCGAAGGAGAGTCGGAGCGCCAATTCTTTGTGACCGCAGATCCCATTGCCGAACTTGGCAAACGAGACTGTTTCTTGACGGGTGGCATTGATGGCAACATTACGTCTTTGCCGATTCAATTGGTAGTTGTGCCGTGAGGATACTAATGCATCTACGGCTTACGAGCGATCGCGATGAATCCGCCAGCACGGTACGACGGAAGCAACCTTGGATGACGAAGCTCACCATCGCTTCGAGGTGACAGCGCTATGATCTGTTCCAAATGCCAGTTACCACAGCGAAGGTCGGCCTTGAGTTCGTTCATCGAGTAAGTGTGTAAGAACATGTCGGCTAAACCTCGATAAGAATACGTGCGATCACCTAGTTCGTGATCTTTCAAACGTATTGCCTGCCAAGCAGATCTCAGATACGCGGTTGAACTTGGTCGATCTCGCCAAGCGTCATTTCGGTTGTGTACATGCAACACGAACATACCGCTTGGCTTTACGATTCTTGCGGCATCGCGAACGAACGCTTGACGGTTGCCTCGGCCTCGAATCATCCCGATCGTACTGAACAAACAGATCGCGTGATTCGCAATCGCATCCTCAATCCCGGATAGCTGCGCAAGGTTCGCTCGAATCAACCTCGATGAAAATTCGGTGCCCAGGTCACCGGATTGAACGCGAACCAGCATCGGATGACTCATGTCGACTCCGATGACATCGTAGCCAGCTTGCCACAACATTCTCATCGCCCGTCCGTCGCCGCACCCCAAATCGATGACTCGCGATGCTCTTCCGCTTTCGGGCGGATCTAATGTTCTGGTAACGACCTCCCGATCGAACGAGATAAGGGGCGTATTCTTCAGGAACTCTGAATAGCCATTTGCGATCGATTCGCGCTGAGTGTATTCCCATGTACCGGGCGCAACACCGGGAGGCAGTCGCCAGTCCGGTAACCGGTACGCCTTGGTGGGGCGCGAATTCCCGTCAGAAGTGTGGCCCATGCTAGTCAAGGAGAGGTTGTCGGGCTGAGGACTCGGGGGCTGGTTCAATTTTGGTGAACTCGCCTATAATCTCTGCCCGCAGGCTCATCGAAAGAGCCAAATTTGACGGTAGTTTTTTGCATTTGAATCAGCCCGATGCGTTGTGGCTGATCCGTCGCCCTTACGCATGTTTTCTTGGGAGTTTGAATAACCGTGGCAATTCGAGTCGCAATCAACGGGTTTGGTCGCATCGGGCGTTTGACGTTTCGTAATTTGATGGAACGATCGAGCGAATTCGAAGTGGTCGCGGTCAATGACCTGACCGACAACCAAACCCTTGCTACGTTGTTGAAGTATGACAGCACGCATGGTCGATACCCAGGAACCGTCGAGTATGACGATAACTTTCTAATCGTCGATGGCAAGAAGATCCATGCTCTGGCTGAGCGCGATCCGCGACAATTGCCTTGGAAGGCCCAGGACATCGATGTCGTAATCGAGTCGACCGGCTTTTTCACTTCACGTGCTGCGAACGGCAAGCCAGGCTACGACAGTCACCTCGAAGCAGGTTGCAAGAAAGTTGTTCTTAGCGCTCCCGCAAAAGATGGCGCTGACCTGACCTGCGTGATGGGCGTCAACGACGACAAGTTGACCAAAGATCTGAAGTGCGTCTCGAACGCGAGCTGCACGACGAACTGCTTGGCACCTGTTGCCAAGGTGTTGCATGAAACATTTGGCATCGAGTCGGGCTTGATGACGACCGTTCACGCTTACACGAACGATCAAAAGGTCCAGGACCAACCTCACGAAGATCTTTATCGCAGCCGCGCCGCTGCGACGAACATCATCCCAACGACAACGGGCGCGGCGAAGGCCGTTGCGTTGGTGATTCCTGAGTTGAAAGGCAAGTTCACTGGGATTGCGATGCGAGTGCCAGTGCCGACAGGCAGTGTTGTCGACTTGACCGTAAACTTGATGAAAGAGACCGATGCCGAATCGATCAACGCAGCGATGAAGGCCGCCGCAGAAGGTCCGCTGAAGGGTATTCTTTGCTATACGACTGATCCAATCGTCAGCAGTGATATCATCCACGACCCACACAGCAGCATTTTTGCGGCCGACTTCACTCAGGTGCTGGGTGGTAAGGGCAAGTTCGCAAAGGTCATCAGCTGGTATGACAACGAGTGGGGCTACAGCTGCCGAACCGCAGACTTGGTTGCCAAGCTCGGCAAGATGCTTTGATCATCTAACTCGCGAAGACTTAGGCGATCTTTAAAGCCAGTTTGCGCAATACGTCGCCACCGGAAACGGTGGCGATTTCGTTTTATTGCTCTTCGCAGAACCGGTTCAGCGTTTTGTAATAAACCCATGAAACGCTCTGCATTTATTCATGGGACAGTCGATACGCAACCGGTCGCCGTTTCCACGAGGTTGGACCGTATAATTGTATCGATCGATTCCGGTGTTAGACTGGGCTGCGTATACAAAATGATCAGCAAGATCGGGATGAAAACGAAAAGATGTCCAGCTATAACATTGTCACGCTACCAGGTGATGGAATCGGGCCGGAATGCCTTGATGCGGCGATGCAAGTGCTCGTCGCGGTACAATCGGCCTGCGAAGGATTGCGCTTGAGCTTTACACGCCATGAAGCAGGGGCGGAATACTATCGTCGTCATGGTGTGGCGATCGCCGAAAACGTTCTCAGTGATTGCTTGAAGGCCGACGCTGTCCTATTGGCGGCAATTGGATTGCCAGACGTTCGCAAGCCCGATGGCACTGAAGTTCAACCCGAAATGATGATGGGGTTGCGTCGTGCGATGGGGCTTTATGCGGCGGTCCGTCCAGTGAAGCTTTATCCCGGAGTTCGTAGCCCACTCAACACCGCTGGCGATGGAATCGACATGGTGATCGTGCGCGAGAACCTTGAGGGTTTGTTTGCGTCGTTTGGTGGCGGTTGCGTGTTGAACGATTCGGTCGCGTCGGACACGTTGATGATCACGCGCGAAGGCACGCAGCGCGTCGTCGATCTTGCGTTTCGGCTCGCGCAGAAGCGCAGTGGTCGGCCATGCGATGGAAAACGCAAAGTGACTTGTGTTGATAAAGCGAATGTTTTCCGAAGTTTTGCTTTCTTTCGGAAAGTATTCTTCGAAGTCGCGAGTAAATATCCAGAAATTGAGTCCGACGCTGCTTATGTCGATGCCATGAGTCTGTATATGGTAACCGTACCCAGCCAGTGGGACGTGTTGGTAATGGAGAACCAGTTCGGAGATATCTTGTCTGACCTTGGGGCCGCGATTGTCGGCGGCTTGGGACTGGGGCCATCGGCAGAAATAGGAAACGATCACGCTTTGTTTCAGCCATCCCACGGAACCGCGCCGCAGCTTGCCGGGAAGAATGTTGCAAACCCGATTGCGACCATCTTGTCAGGTGCGATGATGCTCGATTGGCTTGCCGATCGGCATTCCGATCCAGTCGCTCGCGATGCGGCGAAGCGAATCGAAGCGGCAGTAGCGGACTTCCTCGCCGACGGAATGTTGCGAACTGCGGACCAAGGCGGGACGGCGTCGACGAGCGAAGTGGCATCTAAAGTCGCAGCAAACGTGCTTGCGGCCTACCTTGAGCGGCGAATCGATTCTAAAATCGTGACATGACAAAACGCCGCCTATTGGTCACTAGCGCCCTACCATACGCAAACGGGCCAATTCATCTTGGCCATTTGGTTGAGTACATCCAAACTGACATTTGGGTTCGTTTCCAGCGACTTCGCGGAAATCGTGCGGTTTACGTCTGTGCCGACGATACACATGGCACCGCGATCATGATCCGCGCCCGCAAAGAAGGGCGTAGCGAAGAATCGTTGATCGCGGATATGAGTGCGGCGCATCAGCGGGATTTTGCCGGGTTTGATATCGTTTTTGATCACTATGGGAGTACCAATAGTGACGCAAACCGCGAGCTTTGCGGCGAATTTTGGACGTCACTTCGCTCGGCGGGTATGATCGCAGAGCGGCCGATCGAACAGCTTTACGATCCGGTGGCGAAGACGTTTCTTGCTGACCGGTTCGTTCGTGGAACCTGTCCAAAGTGTGGCAAGGCCGATCAGCCTGGCGACAGTTGTGTATGTGGGCATACCTACAGTCCTGTCGACTTGATTGACCCCAAGAGTACGCTCAGTGGTGCGACGCCAATCATCAAGGAAGCGACGCACCTGTTCGTTGAGCTCGAAAAGCTCCATGAGTTTCTTGCAACGTGGATCACCACTAGCGGTGCGTTGCAAAGCGAGACATCGAACTATCTCAAGGGGCATTTTCTCAACGACTCATTGCGAGATTGGGACGTTAGCCGACCGGCTCCGTATTTCGGCTTCGAAATTCCCGATGCGCCGGGGAACTACTGGTACGTTTGGTTCGATGCGCCAATCGGATACGTCGCGAGTACGAAACAGTGGTGTGACGCGAATGGCGAAAGACTTCAGGACTGGTGGAAGTCTTGCGAGTGTGAGATTCACCACTTCATCGGCAAAGACATTACCTATTTCCATACGTTGTTCTGGCCAGGGATGTTGCATACCGCCGGATACAACCTGCCGACCCAGGTCCACATTCACGGCTTCTTGAATGTGAACGGTGAAAAGATGAGTAAGTCGACCGGCACGCTCATCTCTGCAGAGAAATACTTGCAGCATGCTGACCCGGCATGCTTGCGATACTTTTATGCTTCGAAGTTGACCGCCAAGGTCGAGGATCTCGATCTTGGCTTAGAAGAGTTTGCGGACAAGATCAACAGCGACCTTGTTGGCAAAGTCGTCAACCTTGCCAGCCGCGTCGGTAAGTTTGCTGGGGCGACGGGGCTTTCGAAAGCGTATCCCGATGACGGTGGATTATTCGCAAACGCCGCGGCTGCGGGTGAAGAGATCGCCTCCGCGTATGACTCGGGTGACTATTCGCGTGCGACCCGAAGAATCATGGAACTGGCCGATGCTGCGAATCCGTTTGTGGAACATGCACGTCCGTGGGACCTCAAGAAAGATCCTGCTCGTCAAGATGAATTGCGAGATGTTTGTACGGTTGCGTTGAACCTGTTTCGACAACTCGCGATTTACCTCACGCCCGTTCTTCCCAAGCTTGCCCAGCAGTGTGCTGAGTTGCTTGGTGAACCGATTACGGACTGGCAACAAAGCCAAACGCCGCTGCTAGGAAAACCTGTTCAGCCTTTCAAACGCATGATGGACCGACTTCAAGTTGAGGAATTACAGAAGATGATCGAAGAAACAAAAGAAGAAACCTTACCCGCTGGCGACACGCCTGCTGCGCCCGTATGGAACGATAGCGACGAAGCTTTGAAGGCGGAGCCGCTTGCCGCAGAAATCTCGATCGAAGACTTTGCGAAAGTTGACCTACGCATCGCGCGAGTTCTTGCCGCTGAGCACGTACCAGAAGCCAACAAGCTGTTGAAGCTGACCCTGAGCCTCGGTGGGGACAATACACGTCAAGTTTTCGCCGGGATCAAGGCAGCTTACGATCCTGAGAAGCTTGTCGGCAGCTTAGTCGTCATGGTTGCCAATCTGGCCCCGCGCAAGATGCGGTTTGGGCTGAGCGAGGGTATGGTCACAGCGGCTGGACCCGGAGGCCCCGAAGTGTTTGTGCTTCGCGTCGATGAAGGCGCGGTGCCAGGCCAACGGGTGCATTAACGTTTCAGTTCGCTCTCATTAGTGATACGACCCTCGAGGCGGATCCCCAGGATAAGGTCAGGCCGGAGCCGCCATGCCCGTAACAGTGAATCAGATTTTGCTGAATCGGATCACGTTCAATGCGTACCGAGTCCCGTACGGGCCGAAACCCGACGCCCCTTCCGACTTCAATGCCTTCGGTCAGTGACGGAATAACGCTCTTCGCTCGCTGGATGACGTCATCGCATACTGATTCTTTGCGGAACGTGATCGGTTGTCGAACATCCGGCAAGTCCTGTACTTCAATCGCAGTGCCGCCACAAAGCACATCGCGAACGGATCCTTGTCTAGGCACAACGTAGATAGGATTTGCATCGAACGGCTTGCCATGAAATAGCGTGGCATTTTCGATTCCAGGGCAATCAAGCAGAACGACATGCCCTGCCAAAAGCTTCATGTTTGCGGTGGAGGGATCGTTGGATGCCAACGTCTTCGCTCCCCATCCGGTGCAGTGAATGACCTGGTCAAACTGAGTACACAACTCATCGAGCGAATCGATCCAACATCGCTGCAAATCCATGTTTCCACTCTCGGTCGCTCGACGTTCGAGCCAAGCCAAGTAGTCCGGCATTCTCGCAACGACCGATCGAAATCGAAGTCGCTCGGGGAAATCAATCTCTTCGCCGTTCAGCCTAACACTTCTCCGTTCTGGCATCGGCTCTATGCGAAGATTGATTCCGGGCAAGTTGCGCCACCAATGCGTCGATTCAATATTCTCTTCGTAGGACTCGACAAAATCGCTGGTCATCCACTCTTCAAAATCCACGAAAGTGATTCCCTCGGTTCCTTCGCTGGCAAGCTGCTGTAATCTTTCAAGTGTCTGGATCGCGAGTTGTCGGTCGTAGTCGCCAACCCAGTAGGGAGCCCAGAACGCAGCAGCGACCGATGACGTGATCTGGCCGATTGGCTGGGGTGAAAAAAGGGTGACGCGAGTTCCACGATCGACAAGCTCATTGGCAACCGACAACCCAATCACTCCACCTCCAACAACCGCAACGCTCATCTTCTTATCTTTCACTGGAGACACCTATCAGAATGCGATCGCGTCACGGTATCCAAGAAAGGCCTGGGAAGTAAGTACGAGTTCCCGCTCTGCGGTCGAAACAGTGGCTGCTTGACGGAGAAAGAAAAAAATTTCTCATCCGAATAAAGAGCCCCCGCTGCCGCATCCTAGTATAATCTTCACGCACTCGGCGTTTTGTGGCACGCGGGGATCGCCCCACCTATCGATTTGCTGACAAATTCCCGCAGATCGATGATGAGTCAGCACCCTCGCTTGAAGACCCCGTGCACGTTCATGATCTTCATGCAACAATTCTGCACTTGCTCGGTTTTGATCACCAGCGATTAACCTACCGCTATTCAGGTCGCGATATGAGTTTGACAGATAATCATGGACGCGTGGTTCACGAGATTATCTCGTGACATTGGCTTGCGTACTGGTCGCCATTTGTTTGCTTTGCGGTGCTGGTCTGCGCACACGGTTCACGCTTTTCGATCGGATCTATGTTCCACCATCAGTAATCGCTGGATTTATCGGCTTAGGCGTCCTGCAAATGTTCGCACGGATAGACCTCGGTGAACCAAACGCTGTTGGGAACGCTGCCGAAACCCTTCGCGGATGGCCTGGAACGCTAATCGCAGTTGTGTTTTCTGGGATGCTGTTGCCACGTGCCACAATGCCATGGAAGCAGAGCGCGAATGCAGCGGGGCGGGAGGCTCTGATGGTTTGGATCATTGTGCTGGGACAGACCGCGATCGGACTGCTCGCGACTTGGCTACTTATTAAGCCTTTTTATGACTTGCCATCGTCATTTGGAATGCTGCTTGAAACAGGCTTTGCCGGCGGACATGGGACCGCCGCCGCGATGGGGCAAGTCTTCGCGTCTCCCCAAGTCGGCTTGCCCGAAGGTTTGGATCTCGGTTTGTTGATGGCAACGATCGGCCTTGTCTACGGAACGCTGTCGGGGATCGTATGGATCAATCTGGCCGCAAGATGGGGATGGGTCGAAAAGAAGCAGGTGAGCCCCATAAAGGCTACTGAAGAATTGCCAACATCGTATCAACTCCAACGAGATCACTTTTCAAGAGGCCTTGATCCTCTGCTCATGCAGGCGATTTGGCTTGCTCTCGCATTTGCGATTGGATGGGGACTTCAAGAAGCGGTTAGCCTGATATCGTTGAAGGTCGACGGGACGTCTGCCGCTGAGGAATCGACAACAGATCTACTAAAGCAAAAAGTTTCGTACAAGGCAATTTTTGGAAGCTTTCCACTTTTCATTTATACGATGATCGGTGGTTTGATCATTCGAAAGCTACTGAAGCTGATCGATGCTGGGCACTTAATCGATGAGATCGGTATCGCAAGATGGACTTCGATTGCGATGGACTTGCTCGTGGTCGCGGCTATCGCAACGTTGAACTTGAACGCGGTGATTGAGCTTGTGATTCCGTTCTCGATCCTTGTCACTATGGGAATGATCTGGACAGGTTTCTGTTTAATGGTGCTTTCAAAGCGAATCTTGCCGTCAACCCATTGGTTTGAACTGGGCTTGATCAACTACGGAATGAGCACGGGAACCACGGCGACGGGCTTCGTGCTTCTGCGAATCGTTGACCCGGACTTAAAGACGGATGCTGCAAAGGACTATGCTCTCGCTGCACCTTTGACTGCGCCATTCATTGGTGGAGGAATGTTTACGATCGGTTTGCCACTCTTGGTACTAGAACGTGTCCCCGTAGCCGTTAGCTCGTTGGTATTGACTGCAACGGTGATCATGTCGACGCTCATTGCGATATCGATCGGAAAGCAAAGATAGATAATCGACGCAAATCGCAGCGTTGCGATTCACGGTGTAAGCATTGGGCTCTCGTTTCCTACTCGATCGACGGCAAAGATTCTGATATCGCTCGGCTGATCGACTCCTTCCCAAACGATTCCGTCGCGACTGGTTGATTCGTCCGCATTCACGATCGAGAACTCCCATCCCGCTTCACGTTTGGCCCATATCCCAAACTTGACGACGTCTTTTTCCTCCGGTTGAGCAGGACGCAGAACCGTGCGAGTGCCATTTCGTTCCAAATTCGCCTGGGGAGCAGCGGGAGGATTCGGGTCGAGCCATGGACTAGCGGGAACTAGCGCAGGGCGTCGATACAGCGACGCTTTCAGATCATCGAGAATACCTTTTCGGTTTTCCAAAAGCGCCTTCATACTAAAGTGGATGTGTCCCAATAGTTCGGAATTCGCTTCTCCCTTGTTTCTGATTAACAGGACCTGATCGACAATCTCGGAGGGTAACCATGACTTGTCGGAATCGGTGATGCTGCTGGTATAGAGCCCCGACCATAGATGGCGTTTCAATGGATTTCGGTTCGACCAATAGTCGAGTAACACTCCGAACGCCTGCGGCTTTTGGTCAATAGGCCAATAGAGTTGTGGCGAAAAATAGTCTAACCAACCCTTCTCTAGCCACAACTCTGCGTCGGCATAGAGTTTGTCGTACTGGCTAAATCCAACGATGCCTTCAGGGCGCATTGCCGGCTTTCCGATTCCAAACGGACTGATACCAAGCTTGACATGCTGCTTCTCGGCCTTGACGGCCTTGTAGATTGTTTCAATGAGTTGATCGACGTTTCGCCGCCGCCACTGGTCTCGCGAGAGCTTGGGCCGCTCGTTGTTGGCCAAATATTTGTTCCATGCAGCGTCATCAGGAAACGGAAGCTCGACCGCG
>Ga0105045_10002830_pt1 | contig 14741 bp, 16 predicted proteins | sample MAT02_FD_78089 | JGI IMG/M metagenome (GOLD analysis project Ga0105045, IMG submission 78089) | Freshwater microbial communities from Lake Fryxell liftoff mats and glacier meltwater in Antarctica - MAT-02 (megahit assembly) | ecosystem: Environmental > Aquatic > Freshwater > Ice > Liftoff...
CGCGAACACCTCGCTTCGCTGATGCCGGAGGGCCACTACATGTACCCGCCCGGTGACCGCTCCGACCAGTCGCCAGAGCTGCTGCTGGCCGAGCTGATCCGCGGCCAGGTGCTGATCCGGACCCGCGATGAGATCCCCCACGCGGTCGAGGTCAAGGTCCGCAAGATCAGCACCCGCGAGGACGGCCTGGTCACGGTCGAGGCGGAGATCTGGGTCGAGACCGAATCCCAGAAGGGCATCCTGATCGGCAAGCAGGGTTTTCGGATCGGGGAGATCGGCACCGGCGCACGCAAGGCGATCGAGAAGGAGCTCGGCGCCCACGTGCACCTCGACCTTCAGGTCAAGCTGAAGAGTAAGTGGCGACGGGACACAGACATGCTCGACCGCCTCGGTATCGAGTAGCAGGCGTTCTCTCGAGCGCAGACCGTAGGATCAGGCCATGAGGACTACAACCAAGCTGGCGCTTGCGCTGGTCGCCGGAGCGATCGTGGTTTCCGGCTGCGGCGGCACCGACGACTCGGCCGAAGCAGACCAGGCCGCGATCGCCGACCGCGTGCAGGAGATCAATACCGCGGTCAGTGAGCGTGACGGGGATGGCTACTGCGCCCTGCTGGAGCCCGACACTTTTCTCGGTGCCTCTACCCCGGACGCCTCTTTCGATTCGCGGGATCAATGCGCTCGCGAGACCGACCAGATCCTGAAGCAGGCCGGCAGCCAGCCCGCTCTGGTGGTCGAGGACATCCGGATCGAGGGCGAAGATTCAGCCCTGGTCAGCTTCACCGACCGCAACGGCGAAGCGAGCTTCGTCAAGGTCAACGACGCCTGGTACCTTTCGCTCGGCGCCCCCGAGACCCCGATCACCGAAGCCACCGGCGCGACCGGTCCGGTCGGTGAAGACGGCGGCTGAGTTGAAGCTTCCCGAGGTCAGGTTCAACGACGACGGACTGGTGCCGTGCGTTACCCAGGACGCCCGCAGCGGCGAGGTGCTGACCCTTGCCTGGATGAACTCCGAGGCACTCGAGCTGACCAGAAAGACCGGCGAGGTCCACTTCTTCAGCCGCTCGCGCCAGGAGATCTGGCACAAGGGAGAGACCTCCGGCAACACCCAGAAGGTCCTCGACCTGCGGATCGACTGCGACGAGGACGCGATCCTCGCGCTGGTCGAACCGGCCGGTCCGGCCTGCCATACCGGCGAGCGCACCTGTTTTTTCCGCACCTCTGGAGGCGAACCGGTTTCCGAACCGGTCCCGGCCGAGGCTCTGGCCGATCTCCAGCGAACCCTTGACAGGCGTGCCGCCGAGCGACCCAAGTCGAGCTACACGGTGACCCTGCTCGACAACAGGGAGCTGGCCGCCGGCAAGGTGCTCGAAGAGGCCGAGGAGGTGACCCGCGCGGTCCGAGAGGAAAGCGACGAGCGGGTCGCCGAGGAGGCTGCTGACGTTCTTTACCACCTCGCGGTGCTGCTCAAGTCGAGGGAGGTTCCGCTCGCCCGCGTGATGGAGGTTCTAAATGGCCGCCGCGGCTGAGCTGGAAGGCAGGCTCTCCCCGGACCTGGAAACCGCCCGGGAGATGGCGGAAGAGTCCAACGTGATCCCGGTGAAGATGAGCTTCACCGACGACTGCGAGACCCCGGTCTCTGCACTGCTCAAGCTTCGCGGTGACGGTCCCTGCTTTCTGCTCGAGTCGGCCGAGCGTGGTCAGGTCGGCAGGTACTCCTTCCTCGGTACCCGCCAGCACGCGGTGATCCGGTGGGTCGACGGCGAACTCCGTGAATACCCCGGCGATGCTGCGTCGGGCGAGGCTGAGCCGCTCCGCAGCTTCGATGCTCCGGACCCTTACGCCGCGGTCGCCGAGTATCTGGGCGAATACCGCGTGGCCGAAATCGATGGGCTTCCGCCGTTCGCCGGTGGTGCGGTCGGGCTGTTCGGCTACGACCTGGTGCGTACCGTGGAGCCGCTCGGAGAGCCGAATCCGGATCCGCTAGGGCTGCCAGACCTGGCGCTGATGATCACCGACGTGATGGTGGTCTTCGATCACCTTCACAACGAAACCACGATCCTTGGCTGCGCCTTCGTCGGGGACGACGGCATCGAAGCTGCCTACGAGGACGCGGCCGGGAAGATCGCTGCAGTACGTGAGCGGCTGCGCGGGCCGGTGCCCGAAGCGCCCGGAGCCGAGGCGGTCGAGCCGCCCCGTTTCGAGTCGAACCTGAGCAAGGAGGAGTTCGAGGGGATCGTTTCGCGGATCGTCGAGTACATCCACGCCGGTGACGCCTTCCAGGTCGTGCCGTCCCAACGGTTCTCGGCCGAGACCGGGGTGGAGGCGCTCTCGATTTACCGCGGGCTGCGCGCGGTCAACCCTTCGCCCTACATGTACTTCATCGAGTTCGGCGACTTCCAGGTCGCCGGCGCCTCGCCCGAGCCCCTGCTGAAGGTCAACGGCGACAAGGTCGAGATCCGGCCGATCGCCGGCACCTCTCCTCGCGGCGGCACCGAGGAGGAGGACCGCCGCCTGGCCGCCGAGCTGATCGGCGACGAGAAGGAGCGGGCCGAGCACATCATGCTGGTCGACCTCGCCCGAAACGACATCGGCCGGGTCGCCGAATACGGCTCGGTCAAAGTCGAGGAGATGATGGTGGTCGAGACCTACTCCCACGTGATGCACATCGTCAGCCGCGTCACCGGCACCCTGAAGGACGGGCTCGGGGCCCTCGACGTACTGCGCTCGGCGCTTCCGGCCGGCACTCTGTCCGGTGCACCGAAGGTCCGGGCGATGCAGATCATCGACGAAATGGAATCGGTCAAACGCTGCTCCTACGGCGGCGCGATCGGCTACCTGTCCTGGAACGGGGACCTCGACACCGCGATCCACATCCGTACCGCGCTGATCAAGGACGGGCAGGTTCACATCCAGGCCGGTGGCGGCACCGTTGCCGACGCGAAGCCGGAATACGAGTACCAGGAGTCCCTGAACAAAGCGAAGGCGATGTTCAGTGCGGTCGAGATGGCCTGCGAGAACCCGGACTGGGCCTGAGCCATGCGCGTCCTGGTGATCGACAACTACGACTCCTTCACCTACAACCTGGTGCAGTACCTCGGCGAGCTCGGGGCCGAGGTCGAGGTCGTGCGAAACGACGCTGCCAAAGTTGAAGATCTGCTCAAAGGAAGCTACGAGCGGGTCGTGGTCTCACCCGGGCCCTGTACCCCCGACGAAGCCGGGATCTCGGTCGAGGCGATCCGCGAGTTCGCCACCAGGGGCGTGCCGGTGCTCGGCGTCTGCCTCGGTCACCAGTCGATGGTCCAGGCCTTCGGCGGTGCGGTGATTCAGGGCGATCCGATCCACGGCAAAGAGGCGGCGATCGAGCACGACGGCAAGGCGATCTACGAGGGCCTGCCCTCGCCACTGACCGTCGGCCGCTACCACTCGCTGATCGCCGGGGCGCCGCTGCCCGAGCAGCTCGACGCGACCGCCACCTACGGAGACATCGTGATGGGGGTGAGGCACCGCGAGCTGCCGGCTGAAGGAGTCCAGTTTCACCCCGAGTCGGTGCTGACCCCGCAGGGCAAGAAGATGATCGCCAACTTCCTCGGGGTCGCCCTCGACGGTGGCGAGCCCGACGGACCGGAACCCGACGACTGGAGCGAAAGTGCCAAATGACGTCCTGACCCGCGCGATCGACGCGGTCGCATCGGGCAACCACCTGACCGCCGACCACGCGGCGACTGTGCTCGGCGAGATCATGGAAGGCCGCTGCTCGGAGGTCCAGGCCGGCGCCTTCCTGATCGCGCTGCGGACCAAGGGGGAGACGGTCCCCGAACTGGTCGGCCTCGCCCGCACTATGCGCTCGCTCTCGACTCCGGTCAAGTGCGAGCGCGGCGATCTGGTCGACACCGCCGGGACCGGCGGCGGGCCTTCGACCTTCAACGTTTCGACCACTGCGGCCCTGGTCGCGGCCGGCGCCGGCTGCGCAGTGGCCAAGCACGGCAACCGCTCGAATACGAGCAAGTCCGGATCGGCTGACCTGCTCGAGGCGCTCGGCGTACCGATCGGACTCGAGCCGGCCGAGGTCGCCCGCCAGATCGACGAGACCGGCTTCGGCTTCATGTTCGCCCCCAACCACCATCAGGCGATGAAGCACGTGGTGCCGGTGCGCAAGGAACTCGCGGTCCGCACGATCTTCAACTTCCTCGGGCCGCTGACCAATCCGGCCGGGGCGACCCGCCAGGTAATCGGTGTCGCCGACCGCGGCTATCAGGAGACAGTCGCCGAAGCGATCGCCGGCCTGGGTGCCGAACATGCGCTGATCGTCTCCGCCGACGACGGCCTCGACGAGATTTCGATCGCCGGACCGACCCGCATGATCGAGGTCCAGGACGGCAGCACTCGCGAGGTGATCGTCTCACCGGCCGACTTCGGCCTGGAGACGGCCGAGCTTTCCAAGGTGGCCGGCGGAACCCCGCAAGAAAACGCCGAAGCCACCCGCGCCGTACTCGCCGGAGAGCGTTCGGCCCGGCGCGATCTTGTCCTGCTTAATGCCGCCGCCGCGATCCTGGTCGGTGGAAAGGCCGACGATCTGGTCTCCGCGGTCGAAGCGGCCTCGGACTCGATCGACTCGGGTGCCGCATCCCGTGTGCTCGACTCGCTGGCCGCCTCCGGCGGGGCACGGTAGGCTCTCGAAGTTCCGTGGGAATTCTCGAGCAGCTAATCGAAGCAGCATCCCGAGGCGTTGAAGAGCGCCGCCGACGCGTCCCGCTGGCCGACCTCGAGGCCCGGCTGGGCGACCGCGACCGCGACCGACCCTTCATGGAAGCGCTCGGCAAGGCCGGGGTTTCGCTGATCTGTGAGTACAAGCGAAGCTCCCCCAGTGCCGGGGAGATCGCGCCCGGTGTGGAGCTCGAGGATCAGGTGCTGAGCTACGCCACCGGAGGCGCCTCGGCACTCTCGGTCCTGACCGACGAGACCCACTTCAACGGACGACTGGAGGATCTCGCCGCCGCGCGCGCCGCCGTCCATCTGCCGATCTTGCGCAAGGACTTCATCGTCGACCGCTATCAGCTGGTCGAATCGGCGGTCAGCGGTGCCGACGCGGTGCTGCTGATTGCCGGTGTGCTCGACAAGGACCGGCTCCGGGAGTTCCAGGCCAGGGCCCGTGACCTCGATCTCGACTGCCTGGTCGAGGTCCACAACGAGGCCGAGCTCGACAGTGCGCTCGAAGCCGACGCCGAGGTGATCGGCATCAACAACCGCAACCTCGACACCGGTGTGGTTGACGTCGGCACCACTTACGAGCTGATCACCGACGTGCCGGCCGGCAAGATGGTTGTCTCCGAAAGCGGCATCTCCAGTCGGGCCCAGCTGATCGAGCTGGAGCGGGTCGGCGTCGACGGCGCCCTGATCGGCGAGAGCCTGATGCGCTCGCCCGATCCGGCGGCCACCGTGCGTGAGTTCGCCGGAATCGACGAGACCACCGAGCACCTGCTGCCCTGAGAACGTTTCCGGCTGCCGCACGGCAGCCCCAATAAACGACTCATTATTCGCCGATTACAAAGTGTATGATCTCGATGTGGGAGGAGTCGGATCAAGCGAAAGCGGACCTGCGAGAGCGGAGAACGCGCGCACTCCGCGCTTCGAGATCCTGATCGCGGTTCTGCTCGGCGTGACCGCCCTGATGACCGCCGGCGCGGCATTTCTTGGCGACCGCGACGACGGTCAACAGCTGCGATTCCTTCAGCAGGCGGCGGTGACGCAGTCCGAGGCCAACGATGCCTTTGCCAACGGCGACCAGGTTCGGGCGCTGGACCAGGCGATCTTCATTGAGTACGCCCTGGCGGCCCAGCAGGGCGACGATGAACTCGCTGCCTATCTGATCCAGTTCAGCCCTGATCTTCAGGCCGCAATCGAGGTCTGGGCAAACGACGCAAACGGCGGGGAGACTCCGTTCAGCGGAAGCGATCCGGCCTACTATCCAGCCCCTTGGGCAGATGGCGAGGCATTGCGTGAACAGGCCGCGCGCGAGTTCGATCAGGGCGACTTCTACGACCAGCGGGGAGACAGGTTTGTGGCCGCGACCGTGCTGCTTGCGGTTGCCCTCGCCTTCTTCGGCGTCGCTTCGGTTATCTGGTTGCGCCGGTGGAGGCTGGGGCTGACTGTCGGTGGGTCGGTGTTCATGGTGGCGGGCGCAGCTGTCGTGGTGGTGAACCTGGTCTGATGAGCGAGAACCGCACGACAGCAGATGATCTTCCACCGAGCGGCGACCGCTCCCGCAGGTTCGACCTGCTGCTGGCGATCCTCCTGGGCCTCGCCGCTATTGCGGCCGGCTGGACGGCCTACCAGGCGGATCTGGACCGCGGGGATTCCCTCAGGCAGTTCCAGGTTGCGAACAAGCTGGCCGCCGAGAGCGTCGATGCCTTCGGACAGGGCGATGTCCAGCGTTCGATCGACGAGCAGATATTCATCGACTACTCGAAGGCGGTTCTGGACGGAAACGGTGGCGCGGCTCAGTACTTGAGGGACGAGCTCAGTCCCGATCTGCGAACCGCGATCCGGCTCTGGGAGAACTCGAACGGCAATGCGACTTCACCCTTCACCGGTGACTCGCCGTTCTACGTCCAGCCACTCTACGACGATGGCGACCGCTTGGCGGAAGAGGCGGCCGTCGAATTTGCCGAGGCTGACGATCTGCGGGGCAGCGCCGACACATTCACCCTGATTGGAGTGCTGTTGGCCTCGGCCCTCTTCCTTTACGGCATCGCTGCAGTCTCTCGGGCACGGAAGGTTCGCTACGGACTGACCGGGGTCGGCTTTGTGATCTACGTGGGCTCCATGCTCGCCTTGTTCTCCATGGCGATTTAGGGAAGCTTAGGCACCGCCTTACCGGGGCCGAACCCTCGCGGGAGACAATCCCGCTCATGAATCAGACCAGCTCTTTTCGACAGATGATCCTGGCCGCCATGCTTGGCGGTCTTGTTGTTGCAGTTCTCGGCTTCGCGGCCGTTTCCGCAGGCCTTATAGGCAGTACGGAGACGACCCGGACGATCACCGGGACCACCACCGCTCCGGTTTCCGAATCGAGCAACCTGGTCAACCAGATTTACGAACGCGACGGTGACGGCGTCGGCTTCATCACCGCCTCCGGGGTGGCGAGCGAATCGGGCGGCATGGATCCCTTTGGCGGCGGCGGTTCCGGCACGGCGACGGGCTCCGGCTTCGTGATCGACACAGACGGTCACATGGTCACCAACGACCACGTGGTCAGCGGAGCGGAGTCGGTCACGGTCAGGTTCGGCAACTCGGACACCAGCTACGACGCCGAAGTCATGGGCACTGATCCCTCGACCGACCTCGCCCTGCTGAAGGTCGATGCTCCCGCAGACAAGCTGAACCCCCTGGAGATCGGCGACTCCGACCAGGCGAAGGTCGGTGACCCGGTGGTTGCGATCGGCAACCCGTTCGGCCTCGACCGCACGGTCACCACCGGCATCGTTTCCGCCCTGCAGCGCGAGATCCAGAGCACGACCGCTTACTCGATCTCCGACGTGATCCAGACCGACGCGGCGATCAACCCGGGCAACTCCGGCGGCCCGCTGATCAACGCCGATGGCCAGGTGATCGGGGTCAACTCCCAGATCGCCACCGGCGGCAGTGGTAACGGCAGCGTCGGAATCGGTTTCGCGGTTCCGGCCAACACGGTCACCGACGTGGTCGAGCAGCTCAAGGAGAGCGGCGAAGTCACCCACGCATTCCTGGGGATCAGTGGCACCAGCCTTGACGAGCAATCGATCGAGGCGCTGAATCTCAAGGTCGAAGGCGGAGTCCTGGTCCAGGAAGTAACCGAGGGCGGCCCCGCCGCCGAGGCTGGAATCAAGGGTGGCGAGACACCGGTCACGGTCGAGGGCGGACAGGTCCTGACCGGCGGCGACGTGATCACCGGGGTCAACGGTGACCGCACCACTTCGATGGAGGACGTCGTCGCCCTGGTCAACGAATCCGAGGTCGGCGACGTTTTCGAACTCACGATCGACCGTGACGGCCAGACCGAGACAGTCGAGGTCACTCTTGGCGAACGTCCGAGCGAGGATGCCGCCCAGCCAGACTCCGGCGCACCGCAGCCGGGTGAGCCCGGGTTGCCCCCGGGCTTCGGCCAGTAAAGCGATTCACCGGGTGCTCAAGCGGGCATCCGGAACATCACCGAACGGGGTCGCAGGCGGCCCCGTTCGGTCGTTGTCATACGCTTGACGGGTGAAGGTCAAGGTCTGCGGAATAACGAATGTCGACGACGCCACCGAAGCGGTGAACCTGGGTGCGTGGGCGATCGGCCTGATCCACCACAAGGTCAGTCCCAGAGCGGTACGGTTCGGCGTCGCCGCCGAGATCGGCGCGACCTTTCGCCGCGACTGCGAGATCGTCGGCGTCTTCGTCAACCCGACCCTCGAACGGGTGGTTGAGTGCGTCGAGAATGCGAACCTGAGCATGGTCCAGCTGAGCGGCGATGAAGGGCCTTCGTTCTGTACCGAGGTGGCCCGTCGAACCGGGACCAAGGTGATCAAGGCGATCCACGTCTCGAGCGCGGCCGACATCCACCAGGCCGAGGCCTTTCGCACCGACTTTCACCTGTTCGACACCGGCGGCAGCCCGCTCAAGGGTGGTACCGGCCGGAGCTTCGACTGGGACCTTCTGGCCGACCACCACTCGGCCGTGCCTTTTCTGGTCGCGGGGGGTCTCAATCCCGAGAACGTGACTGAGGCGATCCGGGTCACCCGGCCCGACGCGGTTGATGTAGCCAGCGGGGTCGAGCGAAAGCCGGGGTTCAAGGACCACGGAAAGCTGGCGAGTTTCTTCGAGGCGGCGCGTTATACGCCGGTCGCCTCGGTTTCGGTGAGCGACGGAGAGGAGGGCGAGTGATGGAAGCGAAGACGGCAACGGCTGGACAGGCCGAGAGTGGGGGCCCCGGGCGGTTCGGACCGTACGGCGGCCGCTACGTACCCGAGACTCTGATCCCGGCCCTCGACGAACTCGAGGCCGCCTGGGCCGAGGCCCAGGTCGACGTCGCGTTTAACGAGCGGCTCGAGAGCCTGCGCAAGGACTTCATCGGCCGGCCGACCCCGCTCTACTTCGCCGAACGGCTGAGCGAGCGGGTCGGGCGCAGCATTTACCTCAAACGCGAGGACCTCGCCCATACCGGCGCCCACAAGATCAACAACGCGATCGGCCAGGTCCTGCTGGCCAGGCGCATGGGCAAGCCGCGGATAATCGCCGAGACCGGAGCCGGCCAGCACGGAGTCGCGACCGCCACGGCCTGTGCCCTGCTCGACGTCGAATGCGTGGTCTACATGGGCAGCGAGGACATCCGTCGGCAGCGCCCGAACGTCGAGCGCATGGGTCTGCTCGGCGCAGAGGTCGTCCCCGTAGAGGCTGGCGCCAGGACCTTGAAGGAGGCGGTAAGCGCAGCGATCCGCGACTGGGTCGCAAATGTGGAGACGACCCATTACGTGATCGGCTCCGTGGTCGGCCCGGCACCCTTCCCGGCGCTGGTGCGCGATCTGCAGCGGGTTATCGGGGATGAGGCCCGGGCTCAGGCACTGGAGAAGGAAGGCGTTCTGCCCGAGCGGGTGATCGCCTGTGTCGGCGGTGGCTCAAACGCGATCGGGACCTTCGCCGCCTTCGTCGGGGATGAAGGTGTCGAGCTGATCGGCGTCGAGGCGGCCGGCGATGGAGTCGGAACCGGACGCCACGGGGCATCGCTCAGCGCCGGCACCACCTCGGTGCTTCACGGTTCGCTGTCGGCGGTGATCGCCGACGAAGAGGGCCAGATCCTCGAGGCCCACTCGGTCTCGGCCGGGCTCGACTACCCCGGTGTCGGACCTGAGCACGCCTGGCTTCGAGACAGCGGCCGCGCCACCTACGTCGCCGTCACAGACACTGACGCTCTGGCCGCCTTCCGGGAGCTGAGCCGGCTCGAGGGGATCATTCCGGCGCTGGAGACTTCGCATGCGATCGCCTGGTTGACCGGCGAAGGTGGCAAGGCGGGCGACGGCTTCGACATCGTCTGCCTGTCTGGTCGCGGTGACAAGGACCTGGCCGAGGTGCTGGGACTTGACCGTGCCTGAGCCGGCTGCCGGCTCCGGGCCCGAGCGGATCGCCGGGGCTTTCGCGGCTGCCCGCGCCGAGGGCCGCGCCGCGCTGATGCCGTACATGATGGGCGGCTTTCCGGATCCCGCGACCTCGGCCCGGATCGCCGCGGCCTACGCCGACGGTGGGGCCGATCTGATCGAACTCGGGGTTCCTTTCTCCGACCCCCTCGCCGACGGCCCGGTGATCCATGCCGCGGCCACCGAGGCGCTGAACAACGGGGTGCGGCTCAACGACGTGCTGGAAGTCTGTCGCTCGATCAGCGACCGGCTGCCGGTGGTGCTGATGGCCTACTCGAACATGATTCTCGGAGCCGGCGGACCGGAAGATTTCGCTGCCCGTGCCGTCGCGGCCGGGGCCAGCGGAGTGATCGTGCCCGACCTGCCTCTGGGAGAAGACGAGCGTTCGCGCCGGGTTCTGGTCGAGGCCGGGCTGGCGGTGATCCCGCTGATCGCCCCGACCACGCTCGAGGCCCGCCGGACGGATATCTGCGACGTGGCCGGCGGCTTCGTCTACGTGGTCTCCAGCGTCGGTACGACCGGCGAGCGGGGGGAGCTGCCCGCCCACCTGCGCGAACTGGTCGAGGACGTCAAGTCCAGAGCCGATGTGCCGGTCGCGGTCGGCTTCGGCATCGGCAGCGCCGCACAGGCAGCCGAGGTGGGACAGGTCGCCGACGGGGCGATCATCGGCTCGAAGCTGATCCGTTTGGTCGCCGACGCTCATGACGCTGACGGTGCGGTCGCCGCGGTGACCGCTTTCCTCGAAGAAACCCGCGCCGCCCTCGGCGCCGGATCGTCCACCGGCATTCGCTAGGATTCGCGCCATGGTTATCCCGGTCTCACTGTTCATCGCCGCCGCATTCGCAGTCTTTTCCTTCTCGCAGGCTCAGGGTGGGCCGGTCGCCGGTCTCGTCTTCTTCGGAATCCTGTTTATCGGAGTTCTGATCAACGCGACCCGGCCGTTGGTCGAGATGGTCAGGCCGCACCTGCCCTACCGTCCGAAGCGCTGAACTGATGCGGATCGGTGTGCTTACCGGCGGGGGCGACTGTCCCGGCCTGAACGCTGTTATCCGTGCGATCGTCCGGCGTGGCGCGGCCGACTGGAAAAACGAGTTCGTCGGCTACCGCGACGGCTGGAAGGGCCCGCTGGAGAACCTCTACCGGCCCCTGGGCGTCGAGCAGGTGCGTGGCATCCTGCCGCGTGGCGGCACCATCCTCGGCTCTTCGCGGACCAACCCTTTGAAGGTCGACGGCGGGATCGAGAAGATCGTCGCCAACATGGAGGAAACCGGGGTGGACGGGCTGATCGCGATCGGTGGCGAGGACACGCTGGGTGTCGCCAGGGCACTGTCGGACGCCGGCGTAAACGTGATCGGCGTGCCGAAGACGATCGACAACGACCTCGGTGCCACCGACTACACCTTCGGCTTCGACACGGCGGTAAACATCGCGATGGAGGCAATCGACCGGCTGCACACGACCGCCGAGAGCCACCACCGGGTCCTGATCGTCGAGGTAATGGGCCGCCACGCCGGCTGGATCGCTTTCCATTCCGGCCTGGCCGGCGGCGCCAACGTGATCCTGATCCCGGAGCAGGACTTCGACCTCGACCAGGTCTGCGGTTACATCACCAAGCGCTTTGAAGACCAGTACGCGCCGATCGTCGTGGTCGCCGAGGGCGCCAAGCCGATCGGTGGCTTCCCGGACGAGGGCGACTCGAAATCCGACGCCTTCGGCCACGCCCGGCTCGGCGGTGTGGCCCACTGGCTCGAGGGGCAGATCGAGGCGAAGACCGGCAAAGAGGCGCGCGCCACCGTGCTCGGGCATGTCCAGCGGGGCGGTACGCCGACCGCCTTCGACCGTGTCCTAGCTACGAGGTTCGGACTCCACGCGATCGAGGCCGCCAACGAAGGCAACTGGGGCAAGATGACCGCCCTGCGCTCGACCGAAATCGACCTGGTCGATCTCGCTGACGCAGTCGCCGAACTCAAGACGGTCCCGCCCGAGCTTTACGAAGAAGCCGAAGTTTTCTTCGGCTGAGGTCCGCCCTTGCGGCCGGGCTTCACGCGACCGTGAGAACGACAGCCAGCAGGGTTCCGATCAACCCGATCAGACCCAGAGTCAGAGTGCGCTGAAGCGCATCGAAGCGGTCGTCCGTGCGCGCGAAGCCGGCGCGCATTTCACCGCGAAGGTCCGTGAACTTGCCATCCGTGGCGGCGAAACCAGAGCGCATCTCCGCGCGAAGGTCAGTGAACTTGTCGTCGGTAGCCGCGAAACCGGTACGCATTTCGGTTCGAAGCTTCTCGATTGAGCGATCGGTCCGAGCGAAGCCCTCTCGCACAGTTACGTTGAGATCGTCGAGCCGCTCATCGGGCCAGGCGGTTCGCTTTGCTTCGGTGCCCACGGAACAAGAGTACCCGGCTCAGATCACCAGTCAAGACGAATGTGTGAGGACTCGCTGCGCAGAGTGCAACGATTCGCAAACGACGCTCAGCGCAACAGGTTGGCGAGCGCCCCGGCCAGATCGGGCTGCTTGAACTCGTAGCCGTTGTCGATCGCCAGCTTCGGGTAGACCCGCTGGCCTTCGCGCAGGACCTTGCCGAACTCCGGTCCCCGGATCACATCGAGGGCGAAGCCGGGGATCGGCATGAAGGAGGGGCGGCTGACGGCCTTGCCCAGCTTCTTGGCGAACTCCTTGTTGGTCACCGGGTTTGGTGCGGTCGCGTTGACAGGTCCTTTGGCGGCTTCGTTTTCGAGCGCCCAGAGCAGAACGCCGACCTCATCGTCGCGGTGGATCCAGGACATGTACTGCTTGCCGCTGGCGATCGGACCGCCGACACCCATTTTGAACGGGGTGAGCAGCTCGCCCAGCAGGCCGCCGTTCGGATCGAGCACGTGCCCGGTGCGGATCTTGGCCACACGGACACCGGGGTTGGTGACCATGTCGGCGGCGGCTTCCCACTTGACCACTACGTCGGCGAGGAAGTCGTCGCCAGCCTCGGAGTCTTCGTAGAGCAGATCGTCGCCACGATCGCCGTAGAAGCCGATCGCCGAGCCGGAGAGAAAGACCGACGGGGGGTTGTCGCTGGCCATGATCGCCTGGGCCATGTTCTTGGTCGACTTGACCCGGCTGCGGGCAATCCGGTCCTTGACCTTGTCGTTCCAGCGCTGGTTGATCGGCTCACCGGCGAGATGGATGACCGCGTCGGCGCCCTCGAGGGCTTCGGTCGGGGGCCGCTCTTTGGTCGACTCCCAGGCATGCCATTCGACTGCCGGCTGGGCCTGTCCGGCCTTTTCGGGATTCCGGCTGAGGCCAACCACGTGGTCGCCGAGGTCGATCAGGGCGTTGCACAGAGCCGATCCGATCATCCCGGAGGCTCCGGTGACAAGGACTTTGCGTTGGTCGGCTGATTCATCTCTCGAAGGCATGGGGCCTAGTCTAGTGTCCGCGACAATGGGGCATTGCCCGACAGAAGCTTCACGTTTCGCCCGCACCGCACCGTCCGGCGTGCGCATGTGTTCCAACAAGTGAGATACCGTTCAGACCGAAGCGCCGACCAGGAGTAGACCGCCATCCACAGCCTTGCCAACCCCAGATCACGCTATCTAGCAATCGCAGTGGCGCTTGCCTCTGTGCTGCTGTTCGCGGGCCTTCACCAGCCGTCTCCTGCCTCCGCCGCTCCGAAGAAATGCTTCGGCAAGAAGGTCAACACCGTGGTCAACGGCAACAACCGGACGGTCAGGCTGGGCTTCCGGGACGTGGCCTGGATCGCCGGCAACAAAGTGACCGTGATCGGCAAGCCCTACAGCGTGATCTGCGCCGGCGCAGGCTCCCAGACCGTGCGCGCGGGCAAGGGTCGCAATCTGACTGACACGGGTGCCGGCAACGACCGGATCTTCATGGGCAAGAGCTCGATGAGCATTGCCCGGGGCGGTCTCGGCAACGACGTGATCGTCGGCTCGAAGGGTCACGATTTCATCTACGGCTCCCCGAAGCGGGTGCCGAAGGGTGCAGCCGACCGCGACACGATCCGGGGCATGGGCGGCAACGACCGGATCTTTGACTACGGCGGCATCGGCAATCAGCTTTACGGACTCGAAGGTACTGACCGCATCTACTCACTCGGGCGGGCGATCTCTTCCACCTTCGGCGGCACTGGCCCGGACCTTCTCCATTCGGACGGTGGCCTGACCGCCTCCGGACGGGAGGAGAAGCTGTTCGGCGAACGCGGCAACGACAAGCTGAACGCGAACCTGCCTCGCAGTGACGGTCCGGCTTTCCTGGATGGAGGCTCCGGCGACGACTGGCTCAGGGGAACTTCGTTCGCGGATACGGTGATCCTGAACGCAGGGATCAAGAAGGTAGACACCGGTGCCGGTGACGACCTGATCATCTCGACCTCGGCCGGCAGGATGTCGATCGATGCCGGTCCTGGCAGCGATACGATCTCCTACGCGACGCACACCCCGTCCCAGAGGCAGTTCTCGGGCGTATCGGTGGACCTGCGGGCCGGTGTTGCTCAGGGCGTGAACACCCACTCGCTGAATAGTGTGGAAAACGTGGTCGGGTCTTCTTTCGAGGATACGATCATCGGACGACCCGGCGTAAAAAAC
>Ga0105045_10002832_pt1 | contig 14738 bp, 11 predicted proteins | sample MAT02_FD_78089 | JGI IMG/M metagenome (GOLD analysis project Ga0105045, IMG submission 78089) | Freshwater microbial communities from Lake Fryxell liftoff mats and glacier meltwater in Antarctica - MAT-02 (megahit assembly) | ecosystem: Environmental > Aquatic > Freshwater > Ice > Liftoff...
GCTCGCGGGCGGTGACGATGGGTAAGGTCGCGGACATCCTGGAGGCGAGGGGCGAGCTCGACGAGGCCCTGCGCATCCGCAGGGAGGAAGAACTCCCCGTCTACGAACGGCTCGGCGACGTCCACTCGCGGGCGGTGACGATGGGTCAGGTCGCGGACATCCTGCTGGCGAGGGGCGAGCTCGACGAGGCCCTGCGCATCCGCAGGGAGGAAGAACTCCCCGTCTACGAACGGCTCGGCGACGTCCGCTCGCGGGCGCTGACGATGGGTAAGGTCGCGGACATCCTGCAGGCGAGGGGCGAGCTCGACGAGGCCCTGCGCATCCACAGGGAACAACTCCCCGTCTACGAACGGCTCGACGACGTCCGCTCGCTCCTCGTTGGCCGAACGAACTTGGCCATCACGTTACTGATGCGCGGACAGCAGGGCGACCAACCCGAGATCGGCAAGTTGCTGGTCCTGGCCCTGCGAGCTGCGCGGCGACTCCGTCTTCCCGAAGCCCACGAGATCGCCAGCCTGGTGCGCCAGCTCGGTGGCGACCCCGATGCGCCGCCCTTCGTCGACTAACCCAGGCGGCTTCGGTGATCGCTCGCCGGGACGCCGGGATGCGTCTCTCGGTAAGCGCCACCTCGCGCTTCGCCCGCGAGCCGCAGCGCGCGTTGTTGCCAACCCGTTGCCAAAAATGCGGCACCACGCGGCACCACGCGACACAGCGCCCCCCTCAAAACGCCCCTATTTGCGAGAATCCAGCCGGACGGCGGAAGGGGGGCGGTCTGAGAGGGGAACAGTGATTCCCACTTCAAAACGCTTAAGCGCCTCCCCTTGACCTGAGACACAACTGCTCCGTACTCACTCGCGCGCCCAAATTCCCACTTCAAAACGCTTAAGCCCCCTCGACGATGCAGTGGCGTTCCGCCGGGGCGGCGGAGCGGGCCTCGGCGGGCACGTTCTGGCCAGCGAGGTCGTCAGCGAGGTCGTCCGGGGACTCGAGCTCGGCGTTGGCCGCGAGCTCGTCGAGGGCCTCGGGCCTATCGTCGACGTCGCAGGCGAACGCGGCGAGGGATAGGCAGAACAGGGGGAGGATGTGGAGATTGTGATGCAGCATGCCGGTGAAGTACCGGGGGCGTGGTGAACGATCCTGGGGGCGAACTTTTTTTGTGGGCGCCCGGGGGAGCGGCTACCATCGCGGGCGATGCCGCCGCGCGCCGCGAGTTCCACCGACACCGACGAGGCGCTGTTCCAGCGCTGGGCCACCGGCGAGGCCGCGGCCGGGCAAGCGCTGTTCGCCCGCCACTTCGACCCGGTGCTCCGCTTCTTTCGCCGGCAGCTCGGTGACGACGTCCAGGACCTCGTGCAGCAGACGTTCATGGGCTGCATCGAGGCGCGCGCGCGCTACACGACGATCGCCAACTTCCGGGCGTTCCTGTTCGCCATCGCACGCAACCAGCTGTACAAGCACCTGCGCTGGCGCTCGGGGCAGCCGGTGCAGATCATCAGCGTCAGCAGCGTGGTCGCGCTGCTGCCGACGCCGTCGCGCCTGCTCAGCGAGGGCGAGGAGACGGCGGCGCTGGTCGACGCGCTGGTTCAGCTGCCGCTCGAGCAGCAGCTGGCGCTGTATTTTTATTATGTCGTTGACATGACGGCGCCACAGACGGCGGCGGCGCTCGGGGGGCTCGGCATCCCGGCAGTGCGCAGCCGGCTGCGCCGCGGGCTCGAGGCCCTGCGGCGTCTGCTCGAGCCGGCGCTGGGACACTCGGCGGCGTCGCTGTCGCATTCGACGGCGACGCTGGACCGCTGGGAGGAGAACCTGCCGCGGCTCGCGCCCGGCGAGGCCGAGCCGGCGACCGACGATGTGCGTCTGCCGGACGGGTGATCGGTGCTGCTGCATGGACAGCGCGCGGTGGATCCGGGACACTCGCGGGACGTGAGCAGCCGGGAGATCGTCATGATCCTGATCTCGGCGGAGCCCGAGGGGCCCTCGACCTCAAGATCCGGCCGGACATCTCCCCGGGTGTCCTGCGCTGGCATGACACGGTCCCCCTGGACGAGGCCTGCCCGTCGATCAGCGCAGCCTCGCGGCCGAGGTCCTCGACGTGCGCGAGTTGTTCGCACGCGGCGCCACAACCATCGTATACTTCACCGATGGCCCGGTGAAGCCGCGGGTCCGCACCTACCGATAGGCGGTGACGAACCCCTCGTCAACGGCCCCGGTGGACCTCGACCCGCCTAACGGAGCGCGACCAACTGACCCTTGCCTCGTTCCAGCTATTACCATGTCCGCCAATATCCGTATCCTCTTTATCACCACCGAGCCGGAAGACCAAGCCCGGCCGGCGACCACGCGCGAACTCCAAACGATCCAGGCGGCACTAAAAGGCGGCCGGGCGGTGTTTCAGATCGCCAATGTATACCACGCGACCCGCCTGAGCGTGATGGAGGGGCTCAGGCATACCAAGCCGGAGATCGTGCACTTCCTCGGCCACGGCAGCCCGGAGGGCTTGATGATCGAGGGCAACGATCGCACCGCGACCCTGGTCCGCAAGGAGTGGCTGATCGAGGTGTTCGCCAGGCAGCCCTCCGTGCGGCTGGTCGTGCTCAATGCCTGCAAGTCGGTCGCGCTTGCCCGTGCCTTGGCTGATGGTGAAAATACCGCACTCCGCGGCGCCGTCGCTTGGTCCGACGCTGTGACCGACGCCGACGCCCGTGAATTCGCGGGCGAGTTCTACCGGCGCCTCGCCTACAAGGATAGCGTCGAGACGGCGTTCTCGTTCGCCCGCAAGACCCTCGACGACCGCGTCGCAAACAAGCTGGTGCTCGAGCTGCGCGCCGCCAAGGACTTCAGCCTGGTCAGGCTGCGACCCTTCGTCATTCCGCTCGCCTCTGCTGCGATGTTCGTGGCCGCCACCGTCGGGCTTTGCATCGCGCTGCGGCCTGGTCCTCCACCTGGTGAAGAAGATCAAGTAGACAGTCCCAGGACGCCGTTCGAACCCGTCCCGACGCCGCATGTCGACCCAGCGAATGTGGTGTCCGAATCGACGACCGGAGGCAGTAAGGACACCACTGTCGACACGGGTCGTCCCACGGACGGTAAGCCTTCTGCGAAGCCAAGTGACGCGAAGTATGAAGAAATGCACCTCCCGGATCCTGACGCGACGAACAAGGACACCCCACTCGCCGGGACCTCGGGGGCCAACGTCTCGCCGCTGGGCGATACGACCGTGAAGCCGGAGATCCCGCCGTTAGACCCCAACTCGGACGTCGAGAAGGAAGGTCCCACCGTCGACCCAGACCTCGGCGACAAGAATGACAAAGACCACGTCCAGGTTGCGACGACAAATCTCGACATCCGTATCCAAACTGGGTCGCTGAATTCCCCTCTGTTTAGGAACCCGATTAATAAAGAGAAGATAGAGGCGATCGCCAAGCAGGAACTCCTCAAGCTGGTCCGAAAGCTCGAAAAATGCGCCCGTGCGCGTGGCCCATTGGTGAGAACTTGCAACCGCCAGGGCTACGAATGGGATCCTCTTTCGCTGACTCTCAATCTTCAGGGCATTGCCAACGATAAAAGTTTCCTTAAGGTAACCGTGGTCACTGCTGAAGATGCCTGTGCGACCGAACTCAACGGAAAGTCTGTCGCCCTGGGCACTGCATACGCGGGGCAATGGTCGTTAATCGTCGAATTCAAGCGCCTTCTCATGAATCCGACGAGCAGGCATGCCTGCCTACCTGCATCCGGTGGATCACAAAAATAGGCCTGCGTTCGAGCATCCTCGGGAAGCCGTGCGCTTCGATATGCCCGCCTCTCACGCGCGCCCTCGCTGACTTCCACCTGATCGAGCATGTTACGCTAGAACGTAAGGGGCATGCGCTGGCACCCCGCGGGATGTCATGTAACACGACATCCGCGATGTGAGCGTAACCCTGGGGTCCGCGCGCTTCGTACAAAAGTCCGGAGACCGGCGCCACGCCGACGGTGAGCCCCTATTTCTGCGATCGCTGAGCGGCGAGCGAGGTTAGCTTTTACAGCTTCTTCGGCGGCGGCGGGAGCGAGCCACCACCGAATTGCTCATTGCACTTGCCTTTGTCGATGATAAGTTGGAGGTCGGCCAAACCCACGCAGGTGAGCTCCGCCAGGCGCCCCGTGTAGCCCGACCCACTGCGCGAGCCGTTCTGGCACTTGCGCGTAGACTCGCTGTGTTTCGCGCTCACGTTCTCGAGGCACTTGCCGAGATGATAGCCACTGCCTGCGGTCGACGCGGCAACGTGCGTCGGAGCGGCGAGGGACAGGCCCATCACGCCAGCGAGCAGAACGGTCCACAGGGCGCGGGTTGGCGAGGAGAACCGGCGACGGTGAGACATTGACGGGCTGTTCGACATGGGGATCTTGACCATAGTTTCGGCATGCGGGGTGGCTTGCATGTCTATGTAGTACCGGGCGGGGGCAGATCGATCCTCGGTCCACCATCATGATCCGTCGGTCGCTCGACCGTTCTTGACCGGGTCTGCCTGCGCGCTGGACTCGCCGGGCTCGGCGCGAAGCAGTCCCAAGCTGAGGGTGGAGGGACCCGCCCCCGAACTGCCAAAATCGCATGAGACGCTGACCTGACGGTGTGCCGTCCTGCGCGCCGCCGCCTGGGCTGGTAGAGAGCTGAGTTATCGCGTCGCGGGTGGAGGAGTTGCGCGCGATCCGCTGGACACGCGCGCATTCCTTTGGTAGCGTGCGGCCTGGATTCATGCCTGCAGCGATCCTTCGTATTCTATTCATCACGGCCAAGCCTGAAGATCAGATCCAGCCGGACACCGATAGCGAGTTGCAGGCGATCCTCGAGACGCTGAGGGGTACCGCATTCACCGCGCATTATGTGTTCCGCGCGACCCGAGAGCGGATCCTCGAGGGGCTCGAGACGCAGCCCGACGTCGTGCATTTTCTCGGACACGGGCAGGCGGACGGGCTGATCATCGAGGATCACGACGGCGTGTCGACGCTGATCGACGCGGCCTGGCTGGTCGAGGTGTTCACCCGCTGCCCATCAGCCCGCGTGGCCGTGCTCAACGCCTGCGAGTCCAACAAGCTGGCGCTGGCGCTGGTAACCAGCCCGCACACTGCCGTTCGCGCCGCCCTCGGCTGGTCCGCGAAGATGCTCGAGCGCCAGGTCCGACAATTCGTGGTCGACTGGTACGCCCGGCTGCAGGGCGACACGACTACCGCGCACGAGGCATTCGGCCACGCGCGGCTGGCGTTCGAGGGCGATCCGGCGCAGGTATTCTTCGCCGAGCGCCCGCCCCCGCTCCCGCCGGTCGATGGCTCTCCGTTCGCGCCGTCGAACTTCTCGATCGCGGGGATCGACCGCGCGGTCCTTACCGACCTCGAAGTCGACGAGCGGGAGCAGTCTCTGAGCACCAACGAGCGACAGATTGGCGTCCCGGGGTCTACCTTCTTCCTCGCCGAGCAGACGGACGGCTCGCGCATCGGGGTGTACGTGTTCCGGAACGTCCGCATCCGTCCGAACGCCTCACTGCGGTTCGAGGGGACCAACGCAGGCGCGCTGGTGGCGATCGAGGAGATGCAGATCTATGGCGGTGTGTATGCCGCGGTCCACGAGGACGGCAAGTCGCCGGGCGGGTTCCGGGCGGCGGGACGGGCCCGCATGCTTGGCGGTGGACTCGGGGCCGGCACGTGCGCGACGGAGGTCAACGCGGGGGCCGGCGGGTCGTACTGTGGATGCGGCGGGGCGGGAGCGTCGCGGCAGGACGGGGCGATGGTGCCCGCGGGCAAGCCGTACGGTAACCCCGAGCTCGTGCCGTTGATCGGCGGCTCGGCCGGCGGCGGCGATGAGTCTTCGGGCCACAGCGGTGGTTCCGGCGGCGGCGCGCTCCAGCTCGTCGCCTTCGGGCGGCTCCACATTGGTCCCTACGGCTATGTCGGCTGCGGGGGGGGTGGAGGACGGTACGGTGGCATGTCTGGATCGCAGCAAGGCAATGGCGGCGGCAGTGGGGGCGCCGTACTCATCGAGGCGCCCGTCGTCGAGATCCGCGGCATCGTCGCTGTGAACGGCGGAGGAGGCGGCGCGAGCCAAACCTACGGGTCCGGCGAAGACGGACGGTCGAGCGACGGGATGGCCACCGGCGGCTACCACCCGGACAACGACGCGCCTGGCGGACAGGGCAGCGGCGGTGCGGTGGTCGACGGCGAGGACGGCCGCCGTGCGAGCAACGCCAAGGCGAGCGGCGGAGGCGGCGGGGCCGGACGCATTCGCATTAACACGGCGACCGGCGAGGCGATAATCACCGGCACGCTCAGCCCGGCTTTATCGACTGCCTGCACCACCCTCGGCAAGCTCGTGCTGATCGCCTCCGTCACTCCACCACGGTGATTGCCGGTCGACGACGGGATTTTTATGGTGATAGAGTGGCGGTGTGGGCTCCTCCGGTCTCGAGATGCTTGGCGACGAGGCGCTGTTCGATCGCTGGGCCGCGGGTGAGCCGCGCGCCGGACATTTGCTGTTCAAGCGCCACTTCGACGCGGTGCTCCGGTTCTTTCGGCGTCAGCTCGGGGACGACGTCCACGATCTCGTGCAGACCACGTTCCTCGGGTGTGTGCAGGCGCGCGAGCGCTTCGCCCACCGGGCGACGTTTCGCACTTACTTGTTCACGGTCGCCCGGTTCCAGCTGTACAAGGAACTGCGTCGGCGTTCGCGGCGGCCGGACGTCGACTTCGGGGTGACGAGCGTCGAGGATCTCGCACCGTCGCCGTCACGCGCGTTGCATGAGCGTCAGGAGACCGCCCTATTGGTCGAGGCGCTGGGGCGCCTGCCGGTCGAGCAACAGCTGGCGCTGTACTTCTACTACATCGAGGATATGACCGCGCCGGAGGTCGGGGACGTGCTCGAGTGCGCCGTGCCGGCCGTGCGCAGTCGTCTGCGTCGCGGGCTCGCGGGACTGCGGCATCACTTCGCAGCGCCGCAGCCGGGCGGCCCGGGACCAGTGCAGGCGACGCTCGACCTCTGGGAGGCATCCTTGCCGGAGTTGGTCGCGGGCGAACCCGAACCTGGTACGGACGATCCGACGAACGCGTGAAGAGGCAGGATCGAAGCGTGACGGTCGGGGACTACCAGGGCGGCATGGATCTTCCGCTCCCTCTCCTCGACCTGGCCCGTGCCGCGACGCTGGCCCAGCCGCTCGGCTCGCAGGCGACGCTGTCTGCGGCCGCCGAGCCGAACGACCCGACCGGCGGCGACCCGGACGGCGAGCGGCCTGGCCTTGGCGATGCGGGCCACCGCGACATCGTCGCCGCGGTTATCTATTACGATGGCGTTCGAGCGCTGCTCAAGGACGACGAGGAGGCGCTGCGGGCGGCTGACTTTCACCAGCCGATGATCGGCAAATATCCGGTCGACCGCGTGCTTGGCAGCGGCGGTAAGGGGGCCGTGCTGCTGGGCCGCAACCCCGACCTCGACGAAGAGGTCGCGATCAAGGTCCTACGCCCCGACGGTCCGGGCGACCGCCGACGTGAGGGCGTCCGCCTGCTGCGCGAGGGCCGGATCCTCGCCAAGCTGGTCCATCCGAACATCGTGCCGATCCATGATGCGGGCTTCGCCAATGGCGATCACTACATCGTCATGCGGTGCGTCCGCGGGACCACGCTGCGCGAGGCCCAGGTGGCCAGGCCGTGGCCGGTAATCGTCGACCTGTACGTGCAGGCGGGTCGCGGTCTGGCCGCGGTCCACGACGCGGGGCTGATCCACCGCGACTTCAAGGCCGAAAATGTGCTCGTCGAGACGGACGGACGGGTGATGCTCGCCGACTTCGGGCTGGTCTGCCTGGCCCACGAGGAAGCGATGACCGGCGCCGCCGCGATGACCCACAACAGGGTGTTCGCGGACGGGATCACCAAGACCGGCGAGATCCACGGCACGCCGGCATATATGGCCCCGGAGGCGTTCTGTGGCGAGCCGCCGAGCGTCGCTAGCGACCTGTTCTCATTCGCCGCGTCGCTCTTCGAGGCGCTTCACGGCGAGCGACCATTCTCAGGAGACAATTACTACGAGCTCGTCGTCGCCGTGACGGAGGGGGCGATCCGCCCGCGACGCGCCGACTCGACGGTTCCGCCATGGCTCGACGAGGTCGTCCGCGGCGCGCTGGCCGTCGAGGCCTCGCAGCGGCCGCCTACGATGCGCGCGCTGCTCGCGGCCCTCGACTACCATGCCCGCGACCGCGCCGCCGCGGACAGCCGCGCGCGTACTCGGCGGTGGCGATGGTTCTCGGCGGCGGCCGTCGCAGCAGCAATTGGTGGGGTGGTCCTCGGATCGATCCACGGCGGGGCGAACGACCCCTGCGCCGCGCCGATGCAGCGGCTCGAGGGCGTCTGGGACGCCACCACTCGTGCTCAGGTCGCCGACGCCGGCATGGCGGGGGAGCGACTCGCCGGGCTGCTCGACGGCCAGGCGGCGGCTTGGGCCGACACCTTCACCGCGGTTTGTACGGCGACCTACGACGCGGGCACGCAGTCGAGCGAGCTGCACGACGCGCGCATGGGCTGCCTCGACCAGCGGCGGCGCGAGCTCGTGGCGATCCGCGAGATGTTGACTGTCTCGGACCCCGCGCATATCGACGAGGCACTGCTCGCGGCGGCCCAGTTGGACAGCCCGCGCCCGTGCGCGACCGCCGAGCGGACCCCGCAACCTCGCGCCGATCAAACCGAAGCCGTCGCCGCGCTGGCGACCGAGCTCGCCGGGGTCCGTGTGCGCGAGCTAGGCGGCGAGTACTCCGAGGGCCGTGCGCTCGCCGAGGACCTCGTCGCCCGCGCGCGGGCCATCGGCCACGCCCCGCTGGTCGCCGAGGCCCTCGTCGCGTTCGGTCGGGCCTGCTGGCTCATCGGCGACGGCAAGTCCGCCCGCACCGCGCTCGCGGAGGCGGTCGACCTCGCCGAGCGTCACGGCCTCGATACGCTGGCAGCCGACGCCGCGAGCCTGCTGACCAAGCTCGCCGCCCTGACCTTGCGCGAACCGGCCCTCGGCCACGAATGGGCGCGTCAGGCCGAGCGCAAGCTGTCGCGCACGGGCGGCGACGACGGCCGCCGCGCCGACCTCATCAACAACCGCGGCCTGGTTGCCTACGAACTCGACACCGACTACCCGCGCGCCCGCGCGCTCCACGAGGAGGCGCTGCACCTGCGTCAAGCCCAGCAGGCCGACGGCGACGAGGCCCGGATCCGGATCGCCGAATCTCACTACAACCTCGGCAACGTCCAGTCGGCCCAGGGGGAGCTCGCCGGGGCCATTGCGAGCTATCGCGAAAGCCGGCGGCTCCATATCGACGTCCTCGGCCCCGACCACCCGCAGATCGGTGAGTTGCTCCACGCCGAGGCCAGTGAGCACATGAAACGCGGAGAATTCGCCGAGGCGCTGGCCCGCGCCGAGGAAGCGCTAGCGATCCTCGAGCGCAAACCCGCGGCCGCGCTCACGCTGGCCCGCGTGCATCATCTGCTGTCGGCGATCCACGGCTATCGCCACGACCTCGGCGCCTCGCTCCGGCACGTCGACCAAGCGATGGAGATCATGGCGCACGTCGATGGTCTGCACGCCGGTGAGATCGCCGAGATGCACACCCGGCAGGGCACCGTCCTCGGCCAGCTCGAACGCCCAGAGGAGGCGCTGGTCGCCTTCGACGCCGGGCTGGCCGCGTTGGCGAAGGTCCCATCGCCGCAGCCCGCGCGCCGGGTGGCCCTGCTCTTCAACCGCGGCGAACTGCAAAACAGCCTCGGGTATCCGGATCGGGCGCTCGTCGACTTCGCTGCGGTCGCCGAGATCCTTCGCACGGGCGGACCGGCGCTGGCCGTCTACCGCCCCTACCTCCTGAAGGGTATCGCCGCCGCCCACCTGGCCGCGAATCGACCCGCCGACGCGGTCGCGCCACTGCAAGAGGCACTCGCCGGACTGCCCGCCGAGGGCGAGGTGGCACTGCGGACCGAGATCGAATTCTTCCTGGCCAGTGCCCTGCCGCGGACAGAGCGCGCGCGAGCCCGTACCCTGGCGCTCGCGGCCCTCGAGACCTACGAATCCATTCCTGACGAAGCGAGGGCGGCCGAGGTGCGCCGCTGGCTCGCAGAGCACCCCAAACCGTAAATCAGACGATTGTCAAAACCGAGGATACACCGATGCGCAGCAAAAGCCCCACGAACATTCAATTTACGAGCAGCATGAACGGAGATTCGATCGATCTGGAGGGCCAGGATATCCGACAGGATCGCGGAGACTGGCAAGTCGCCGTGAAGAAAAATCAAACCGTCGTGCTTCGGATCGCCCGGCCGAAGGGCGTCGACGGCACGTTCTCTGCCACCTCGTCCATGAACGAGGCCGAGGATGAGACATGGCAGGTGGACGAGGAGGGCGTGCAATCCTCGGAGATCTTCGAGGCCGGAGAGCTCAAGCTCGATCTCTCGTGGACCGGCTCAGACGGCAAGGTCGCCAGCGCAGCACCGATCATCATCATTACCAAGGGTGGCAAGCCTGACGATCTGACCGATCCCGCCGACGACACCGACCCCCAATCGACGGAGGAGTGACTATGCGCCGCGCCCTGCTGATCGGTGCCGAGACGAACGGCCTCGTCGGGGTCGCCAACGACCTCGCACGCATGAACGAGGCCCTGGGGCTCCATGGCTTCGCGTGCCGGTCGGTCATGGGAGCGGCGGCAACGCGCGACGAGATCCTCGCCGCGCTGCGACAGTTGATCGCTGAGACGGTCGCGGGCGACGCCGTGCTGGTTTACTACACTGGCCACGGCGGGCTCGTCGCCAACCGGACGCGGACGGATGTCGTGCTCGACGGTGGCACCAGCCGTGCGCCGCCCGAGCCACGGTACTTTCAATACATCGTCCCGACCGATCACTCGCAATCGGAGTTTCGCGGGATCTTTAGCGCCGAGCTGACCGCGATCATCGCCGAGTTGACCGCGGTGACCGCCAACGTCACCGTCGTCCTCGACTGTTGCCACGCCACGGGTCAGGTGCTGCACGGGGGGCGTCTCTACCGCTGCCGGGCGATCCCGCGGCCGTGGGCCGGGAACGCCGAGGCGTACGCGGCGTGGTTGCGGGCGCAGGGCTATGACCTGACGCTTCACGCGGCCCACGTCGAGGGTAACCCGCGGGCTGTTTGCCTGGCCGCGTGCTCCCCGGAGGAGTGGGCGTACGAATACGAGGACACGACCGAAAACGGCGACAGGGGCGGGCTGCTGACCGTCGCGTTCATCGAGGCGCTGCGCGGTTCGGTCGGCGGCGACCCGCCGCTCTGGGAGGCGATCGAGGCCCAGATCCGCGAGCGTGTGCGTGCCGAGATGCCGGGCCAGAACCCGGTGGTGCAGGGCCCACGGCACCGCCGGCTGTTCGCCGTCGAAGAAGCGGAGGTGCCCGACGCATTCGCTACCTTCGGTGGCCCGGACGGCCTGCGACTCCGCGGTGGTTCGCTGCACGGGCTCCGCTCGGGCGACCGCTTTCTGGTGATGCCGGCGAACATAGCTGTTCCCGACCGCGAGCTCGCGCTGGCCGAACTCGAGGCTGAGCTCGTCGGCGAGCACGTCACGACCGTCAAGGAGGTCGCGTTCGACGGGCGCCCGCCGGTGCGACCCGGAGTCCTGGCGATCCGCGTGGCGACGACGTATCGTCGGCTCGCGGTGCGGCTCGCTGGCGCGGTAGTCCCGGCGATCGCCAAGGCGATCGCTGCCTCGCCGCGGCTCACGCTCGTCGAGGACGGGGCGTTCGCATCGGTATACTTCGAGTCGACGGACCGGCTGGCGGTGCTCGAGGAAGACGGCACACCGATACGCTGGATCTCCACCGTCGAGAGTGACCGGGGCGCGCGGGACGTCGTGCGAGTGCTCGAGCAGCTCGCCCGCGTGCGCGCCCTGCTCGACCTACACGACGGTGAGGACGAGGCCCGCCTCGTGCCGCCCAACGCGGTGTGGGCGCGAGTCCACCCGGGCGCGCTTAAGTCGACGGAAGCGGCCGCCGAGGGCAGCCATCCGGGCGTCGGACTCGAGCTCCTGCATGCCGAAGGCGCCGCGCTTGGGCCTGGAGATCAGATCGTGGTGATCGTCGGCAATACCGGCACGCGAACGGTTTACGTGTCGATCCTCGGTGTCGGGGTCGACCGCTCGATCACCTTGTTGTCCGCCTCGGAGCCGCGGGGCGTACGCCTCGCAGTCGGAGAACGGTACACGCTCGGACAGGACCGGGCCGGCCAACTCCTTGGTGTGCCGATTGCGTGGCCCGCCGTCGTGCCGGCGTCGATCCAGCCGTACCGGATCGTCGTCGTCGCCACACACGTCTCCGTCGACCTGCGCAGCCTCGAGGCTGATATCCACGACGTCGGCGAACTGCTCGCGCGGGTCGGCGAGCGGCCCGTGTTCCTCGCCTCGTCACCGGGACCGCTGACGCCCCCGGTATGTCGCGTCGCGGTACTCCATCTATCGGCACGGGTCATCCCGGAACCCGTGTGAATATCCGCGAAGCTCGACATCGCCGAACATGCCGATGTACGCGGGGTCGCCCCGCCTCCAGTCGTCGACGGGGGCCGTGACGAATCGCTGGACCGCCACCTCACGTTCCTCGAGTGACACGAGGAAGTCGCACATGGAGCCGAGGGGGCCGAATTGTCGGGCCGTTGGCCCATGCCGTGCGACGGCCCCGAAGGCTCGGGGCGTTGGCCGGCGCGTGGAGCTGTTGCCGACCGAATCCGGCCTCCGACGAGTGCGCGGGGACGCTCAAGGTGGTCCAAGAGCCAGGCCCGAACGGCATCGAGACAAAGGCCGAAGTCGACCGCGTCCGGCCCGGCGGCTGTCGAACTGCCCCATGTGCCAGGCCCAGCAAGCGCACATGCACGACCGCGAGATCCCGGACCTTGGCCCGATCCTGTCCCGATTTTGTCGCGATCCGGTCCTATCTCGAGACGAACTCCCGAATTCGGGCTCGTAGGGCATTCCAGACGGCCACTTCCATCACATCACCAAGTATCTCTCGTGGGATCGCCGTCAAAATCGCTAGGTAACGCTGATAATCAGTGTTCCGAGTGGAACGGTCTTCCAGATCCACAAGTCCCGATCCGGTCAAGCGGCTCGGTGATGCCGACAGTGCCTACCTTCGCCGCTAAGGCCGCGGCGAGTCAGCTCACGGACCCACAGGCTGCGCGATGCCGAGCCCGCGAACGGCCAGCCACGCCAGCACTTGCGCGATGTGAGATTTTCCGCCTACCGTGGGGGACATGACCGCCACGATTAGGGCTCCCAAGGCAGAGGCAGAACGCTTCATGAAGCTTGTCAGTCGCGTTAATAGTGGGGAAATCAAGATCCCAAGATTTCAGCGTGGGTTTGTGTGGAAAAAGGCAAATGTGCTCTCTCTCTTGGAAAGCATTCTGAGCGGCTATCCGGTTGGTAGCCTACTTTTCTGGAGGACGGAAGAGAAACTGCGCAGCGAACGAGACATCAAAGGCTTTCAGTTGCCTGAGACACAAGAGAAGTATCCAACGAACTATGTACTAGACGGTCAACAACGGTTAACAACGATTTATGGTGTGCTCAGCTGGGTGGGTGACGCAACTAAACCGCATATTCTCAACGTCGTTTACGACCTTCGCGGATCACGGAAGAAGGATGAATCGAGGTTCCGGCATCGTACCCCGAGCGACGGGCCTTCGTGTTTGCCATTAAACATTCTCCTAGACTTCTCAAAGTTCAATGCTTTTCAGCGGGAACTTAACGCACTGGAAGACGGGGCTGCTCTCTCGCTCGAAGCAGAGCGGGTCAACGAGACATTTCGCGAATACGAGATTCCTATTGTCACTATCACAGAACGCTCTCTCAAAGAAGTTTGTCCGATCTTCGAGCGCATCAACAGCACCGGGATGCGACTAACTGTGTACGATCTCATGGTTGCGTCTACATTTCATAGCGAATTTGATCTAAACGAGGAGGTCGAAAAGATCACCAAGGCCGCAGCAGGTGCAAACTTCGTCTTGGATGGTGTGGGTGTGATCAGGGCGGCCGCAGCACTGAGGGGAATGTCGTGCAAGCGCAGCTCCTTGCTGTCTTTTAAGGATATGGACCCCCCCGACCTTCGAATCCTGCTGACCAGCACGAAGCGATCGATCGAAAAAGCAATCGATTTTTTACGTGCTGAGCTAGGTGTAGTGTCGGGCGATTTCCTGCCGTACGAGGCGCAAATCACGATTCTGGCCAAGCTATGCTCACTTGTTCCCAAGTTCAGCGTTGAGCAGCGCCGTCTCATCACGAGCTGGTTTTGGCTGTCATCATTTCATCAAAGATATCGCGGCGCATCGGACAACATCCTTGATTCCGACATTCAAAATTGCCAACGCCTTATCGATGAAGGCCACTCACTAGTCCCTTACCGCAAATTTTCGCACACCGACCTCGAGGCCAAAGAGTTCAGGAAGGGGTCGGCAGTCTCTAATGCGTTTGTGGCACTGCTTGTGACCCATCGACCACGGAGCATTATTAATGGTGCGTTTATTAGCATTGAGAATACATTAGGGTGCGGCTCTTTTGGGACGACGGGGCGAGAAATTCATGGAACGACGCGCAGCATAGGTTTGCGGCGTGAACGCGAGGGGTCGACGGCTTGCGGGATGGTGGCGTTGGCGTAGCGATCCAGGTGGGTAGACTGGTGGTGGCAAGCTTCATGGAATGCCCAGTACTCCTCGAAGTCGCCGCTGGCGCGGAGCGCAC
>Ga0105045_10002833_pt1 | contig 14737 bp, 13 predicted proteins | sample MAT02_FD_78089 | JGI IMG/M metagenome (GOLD analysis project Ga0105045, IMG submission 78089) | Freshwater microbial communities from Lake Fryxell liftoff mats and glacier meltwater in Antarctica - MAT-02 (megahit assembly) | ecosystem: Environmental > Aquatic > Freshwater > Ice > Liftoff...
TCGACGTGAACCTGAACGGCACCTTCCGCACCGCCGAGGCGTTCCATCCTCGGCTCAAGGCCGCCAAGGGCGTGCTGGTCAACATCGCCTCGATGTACGCAATGTTCGGCAGCCCGCGAAACCCGGCCTACGGGGCCAGCAAGGCGGCTGTGGTACAGTTGACGAAATCACTTGCGGTCGCCTGGGCAGGGGATGGCATAAGGGTGAATGCCGTGGCCCCCGGCTTCATCGTCACCCAGCAATCGGCACGCAGCCGCACCGATCCCGCACATGTGGCCGCGGTCTCCGCGCGCACCCCGATGGGCCGCTGGGGCCAGCCTGATGATATTGCCGGCCCGGTGCTGTTTCTGGCCTCGCAAGACGCCAGGTTCATGACCGGAACCTGCCTTGCCATTGATGGAGGGTATTCCGTTGCCTGATCTTTCCACCATCGGGGCCGCCGTCGTCGGGACCGGATTCATCGGGACGGTGCATCTTGGCGCGTTGCGGCGGCTGGGCGTGCCGATTGCGGGCGTGCTTGGTTCCAGCCCGGCGCGGGGGGCCGAACGGGCCCGGGCGCTTGGCGTGCCGCGTGCCTATGCCTCGCTGGACGACCTGCTGGCCGACCCGGCGGTTCAGGTGGTACATGTCACCTCGCCAAACGTGGCCCATTACGATCAAGTCCGGCAGATTCTGGCGGCCGGGAAGCATGTGGTCTGCGAAAAGCCGCTGTCGATGACGTCGGCCCAATCAGCCGAGATGCTGGCGATGGCGCGCGCCAGCGGCAAGGTGGCGGCGGTGTGCTACAACACCCGCTTCTACCCGCTGAACCAGCAGGCGCATGGCATGATGGCGGCGGGAGAGTTGGGCGATCTGCGGCTGATCACCGGGCAATTCCATCAGGACTGGCTGGCCAAGGACACCGACTGGAACTGGCGGCTGGAGGCGGATGAGGGCGGGCCGTTACGGTCGGTCAGCGATATCGGCACGCATTGGGTGGACCTGACCAGCTTCATTACCGGGCAGCGGCCGGTATCCGTGCTGGCCGAACTTGCCACCTTCGTGCCAGAGCGGCAAAAGCCGCTTGGCCCGGTGGAGACCTTCACCACCGCCAAGGGTGCGACCGAGACACGCAAGATCACCACCGACGACGCGGCGACGATCCTGTTGCGCTACGGCAACGGCGGGCGCGGTGTGCTGACGACCAGCCAGATCAGCCATGGCCGCAAAGGTCTGCTGACATGGGATATCTCCGGCTCTCGCGCCTCTGCCGCCTGGAGTGCCGAAACGCCCGAGACCCTGTGGATCGGCCACCGCGAGGCGGCGAACCAGATACTATTGCGCGACCCAGCCCTGATGAACCCCTTCGGTGCGTCGGCGGCTTCCCTGCCGGGGGGACATCCTGAAGGCTTTGCCGACACCTGGACCGCCTTCTTCGGCCAGATCTACCGCGACGTGGCGCGGGGTGGGCGCGCGCCGGATTCGACCTGGGCTACCTTTGACGATGGCCACTACGAAATGCTGTTCTGCGATGCGGTGCTGGCCAGTGCCGCGCAGGGCTGTTGGGTAGATGTCTCACAGGGGGATATGTGATGCAGCTTGGCATTCTGACCGCGCCATTCGCCGACACGCCACTTGAAGGCGTGGCCGACTGGGCGGCAAACGCGGGGTTTCAGGCGCTGGAAATTGCGTGCTGGCCCGCCGCCGGGGCCGAAAAGCGCCGCTATGCCGGGACAGCGCATCTGCCCATCGAGGATATGACCCCGGCGCGTGGGTCCGAGATCATGGGAATGCTTGCGGCTAAAGGATTGTCTGTGTCAGGCCTTGGCTACTATCCCAACCCGCTCCATGCCGATGCCGCCCACCGCGAGGCAGTTATCGGCCATCTGGGCCGTGTCATCAGGGCGGCGGGCATGATGGGCGTCAAGGTGGTCAACACCTTCCTTGGCGGCGACCGGACCCTGACGGTGGACCAGAACTGGACCCGCGCGGCCGAGATCTTCGCCCCCATCGTCGCCCTTGCCCGCGACCATGGCGTAACGCTGTCCTTTGAAAACTGCCCGATGATCTTCAGCCACGATGAATGGCCGGGCGGGCACAACATCGCCTACGCCCCCCGTATCTGGCGGCGCATTATCGAGACGTGGGGCGATGGGGTGGGCATGAACTACGACCCCAGCCATCTGATCTGGCAGATGATCGACGCCGCGCGCTTTGTCCGCGAGTTCGGGCCGCACATGGTGCATGTTCACGCCAAGGACCTGATGATCGACCGCGACGGGCTTTATGAGCACGGCATCCTGTCGGCGGGCATGGGGTGGCAGGTGCCGCGCATGCCGGGACTGGGTGAGGTGGACTGGCCGGGTTTCTTCGCAGGCCTTTACCGCGCGGGCTATGACGGTCCGGTCATCATCGAACACGAGGACCGCACTTTCGAAGGCAGCGACGATCAGGTCAAGCGCGGCTTTGCGCTGGCGCGTGACATTCTGGCCCCTTTTATCAAATAGCTGCGAAAAGAACCGATGCAACAGATTCAGCGCCCTTTAAAGCCGCCTGACCGCCCGGAAACGCAGGCTTGGTCAGCCGATGGCTGCGGTGCTGTCGCGGATCACCAGATCAAAGGGCAGACGTACCGACGCGGGGGCCTCGCCCGCGATGATCGACAGCAGCAGGCGCATGGCCGTGGCCCCCATCTCGGCGCGGGGCTGCCGGATCGTGGTCAGTGCCGGGATGCAGGACTGGGCGAAGTGGATGTCGTCAAAGCCGACAATCGACACATCACGCGGCACACGGATCCCGGCGGCGTAGGCGGACGACAGAAACCCCATCGCCATCTCGTCATTGGCGAAGAACAGGGCCGTGGGCCGATCGGTCTGGATCTTGAAGCTTTCGAATGCCGCCCGACCGGAGGCGAGGCTGTAATCGCCCGCCAACTCCAGCGCCGGGTGCAGCGGCAACCCTGCCTCGGACAGCGCCCGATGATAGCCATGCAGGCGCTGTCCTGTCAGAATGTTGCTGGGCGGACCGGCGACATGGGCAATCCGGCGGTGACCCTGCCCGATCAGGTGGCGCACGGCAGCATGCGCGGCGGATTCATTGTCGATGGACACCGTAACCGGCCCGCTATCGGGCCCCACCTCAGAGATCGCCACGATGGGCGGGATGCCAAGATCGTTGAGCGCAGGAATGTCGAACCATGCGGCCTGCGGATCGGCCAGCAGCAGGGCCCCATCGGCGCGGCCATTCAGAAGGTAGCGCACATAGGCATCCTCGCGCGACTTGATCCGCCCGGTGTCGCCGATCAGCATCGTCAACCCGACGGCCGAGGCCTGTTGCTGGATCCCGCCAAGGATTTCGGAAAAGAACGTGTTGCCGATGTCCGGCACCACGACCAGGACGGTGTTAGACCGCCGCTGCCGCAACGATTGCGCCGCCGCATTGAGGTTGTAGCCGGTCTGGCGCACCGCGCTCAGCACCCGCTCACGCGTTTTGGCGGCCACGATGTCGGGCATGTGCAGGCAGCGACTGACCGTGGCGATGGACACACCGGCCAATCGGGCAACATCGTCGATTGTCGGGCGGCCCATGGTTCGCTTGTACCTTCCCTACCGTGCGGTTCACGAGCGATATTTGGGGGTTATTGCCCAAATGTAAAGCTTTACATCACTCATGAAAAGCATTACATCAAAGAAAAGGCCAGCTTTCCCGCTATCCGCCAGATTGCTGGAGCGACTGGCGGAGGATGGTCTGCAGGCAAGAACGTTCGCCACCTGAACGGGTGCAAGAACGCGGCACCACCGACGAAAGACACATCAACGGATCTGGGAGGATCATCATGAAAAAATTCTTGCTTGGAACAGCCTCGCTGACCATGGCCCTTGGCCTGGCAGGGATGGCACAGGCCGAAGGCTACAAGATCGGCATTTCGAATACCGTGCAGGGCAACGGCTGGCGCGAGCAGATGGTCTGCGCCATGAAGGCCGAGGCGCTGGCCTCGGGCAAGGTTGAAAGCCTGAACATCGCGCACCGCAACACTGATGCGGCGGGCCAGCTTGAAGATATCCGCAACCTGATCCAGGCTGGTGTAAACGCCATCGTGGTGAACCCGTCAAATGCCGAGGGAATCAACTCGGCGATCAAGGAAGCGACTGACGCGGGCATCGTCGTCGTCGCTGTCGACCAGGCGGTGACCGAACCTTCGGCCTACATCCTGTCGAACAACCAGGAAGAATACGCCTACCTGGGTGCCAAGTGGCTGTTCGAGACGATGGGCGGATCGGGTGCAGTCGTCTACATGCGCGGTGCGGCCGGTGCAGGTGCTGACAATGACCGCGATGTGGGCTTCAAGCGGGCGATGGCTGAATTCCCTGAAATCACCGTGGCACAAGAGGTCTTCACCGGCTGGCAGCAAGACCAGGGCAAACAGCAGATCAACGACATCATCGCGGCCGGCGTGCCGTTCCAGGGCGTCTGGACCAGCGGGATCGACAACGTGATCGTCGACGCCTTCGTTGAATCCGGCGCGCCAATGGTGCCAATCGTGGGTGCCGACAATGCGGGCTTCGTCAGCCAGTTGACCAGCGTCGAAGGGCTGCAGGGCGCGGCAGTCACCAACCCCGGATCCGTTGGTGGTGCGGGCGTGGCGCTGGCGATCCAGATCCTGGATGGCCAGATGCCGGCTGAAAAGACGGTGCTGGTCGATCCGGCAATCTGGGACAACGTCAGCGATGAGGGCAAGGCCCTGATCGCGGCGGGGCAGAACCCGAAACTGTCGCCGGAATGGCCGGTATCGGTGTCGATTGATGGCTGGACCACCTACACGATGGATCAGATCATCGCCTGCAAAGGCCCGGGTGAGTGATCTGACCGCCTGACCCAAACGGCCCCCGGACCCGGTCCGGGGGCCGATTTTCGCACAGGAAGCCCCACAATGACCCCTGCCCCTGCATCCCCCGCGGCCCTGCTTGATGCACGGGGCGTCGCCAAGCGATTTGGCGCGGTAGTGGCGCTGCGCGATGCATCGTTGCTTGTCGCACCGGGGCAGATCGTGGCGCTGATGGGGGCCAACGGGGCGGGCAAGTCGACCTTCGTGAAAATCCTGACCGGGGTGTTGCGCCCGGATGCCGGGCATGTGCGCATCCGGGGCCAGGATAGCACCGTTGCCTCGCCCGCAGGGGCGCGTCGGTCGGGGCTGGTGCCGGTTTATCAGGAACCCTCGCTGATCCCCGACCTTTCGGTGGCAGACAATCTGCGGCTGGGTGACACGCCCGTTGACCGCTTCCGACATTGGGTGGCCGAACTTGGCCTGCCTGACCTGCGGCAGGACGCAATGATCCGCGCACTGCCCCTCGCATCCCTGCGCATCCTTGACCTTGCCCGCGCGCTGGCGGTGGAGCCGGACGTACTGCTGCTGGACGAAATGACCGCCGCCCTGCCCACAGATCTGGTGGACCGTGTGCTTGCAACAGTAAGGGCGCAGGCTGATGCAGGGCGTTCCGTCATCTACATCTCGCACCGCTTTACCGAGATTGCCGCGATCTGCGACCGCGCGACAGTGCTGCGCGACGGGCTGACGGTGGGCGATGTGGCCATCGAGCCGGGGATCGAAGAGGCCATCGTCGAGATGATGCTGGGCAGCGCCACAACCGCCGTGGCCACAACCCGTGCTGTCCGGCCCGGTTTCACCGGGAGGCCACGCCTGAGCGTGCGCGGTCTGGCCACCGGCACCCGGCTGACCAACGTGTCGCTGGACTTGCGCCAAGGCGAGGTCCTGGGTGTCGTCGCCCTTGAGGGCCAAGGCCAGGACGAGCTATTCGAAGTGCTGGCCGGCAACCGCCGCGCCACCGCCGGTACGGTCGAGGTGGACGGCCGCCCGGTCACCTTTGCCCACCCCGCCGACGCTATTTCGGCGGGCCTGACGCTGGTGCCCGGCGACCGGGCGCATGCGCTTTTGATGCAACGGTCCGTGCGCGAGAACATCGCCCTGCCGCTGGTTTCGCGCCTTGCCACCTGGGGCGTGATTCCGGCGCGCGACGAAAACCGGCGCGTCAGCGCGGCAATCGAGCGGTTGCAGATCGACACCCGCGCGCAGGGTGAGGTTCGGCGGCTATCGGGTGGCAACCAACAGAAGGTGACAATCGCGCGCTGGATCGCCAAGGGGGTGCAGACGCTGCTGCTGTTCGACCCCACCCGGGGCATCGACATTCGCACCAAGCGGCAGATCTATGCTCTGGTGCGAGATCTGGCAGATCAGGGCGCGGCGGTCTTGTTCTACACCTCGGAACTTGCCGAAGTGCGGCTGGCCTGCGACCGCGCCATCGTCATCTTCAACGGCCGGGTGGTTGACGTGATCGACGCCGCCGAAGCCGACGAGCAGCGCCTGATGCGCGCAGCCTATGGCTTGACTGAAAAGACAGGTGTCCCGGCATGATGCGCCTGTTGCAGTTGAATGCCTGGACGGCTGGGCTGGCGGCGCTGCTGGTCTTGCTTTTGCTGGCGACCAAGCTGATCCAGCCAGATTTCGGTGGCTCGGGTCTCGACAGCCTCGCGCGGTCGGCCTTGCCGTTTGCGCTGGCGACGGTGGGCATGGCGGTGGTGGTCATCGCTGGCGGGATCGACCTGTCGGTTGCCGCCATGATGGCGGTGGCCAGCGTGACCGCTGCTGTCCTGATGGACGGGGCCAGCGACGGGCAGGCGGTCTTCGCCGTCATCGCGGTGCTGCTGGTGGGGCTGGCGATGGGCACACTGAACGGCGCTCTGATCGTGGTGACGAGGGTGCCCGATATCGTCGTGACGCTGGCGATGCTATTCGTCTGGCAGGGCGTTGCGCTTCTTATCCTGAACGCCCCGGGCGGCGGCGCTGCCCCATGGCTGCGGGCGTTGGCCGTCGGCGGTGTCACCATCCCCGGCCTGCCGCCCGCGCTGACCGACTGGCTGCCGCGCGGCGTGGTTTTCCTGGCGGTTGTAGTTGCGTTGGTTTGGCTGCCTGTCCGGCGCAGCAAGCTTGGCCTGATGCTTTACGCTATCGGATCGGATCCGCAGGCAGCGTTTCGGTCCGGCGTCCCCGTTGGCCTCGTCCGCGTTGCTGCCTACGCGCTTTGTGGGTTGTTCGCGGCCCTTGGCGGCCTGACCGTCACCATGGCCACCGGCATCGGCGAGCCGATCCCCGGGCCCTACCTTCTTGCCTCGGTCGCCGCCGTGGTGCTGGGCGGGGTCGTACTTGGCGGCGGGCGTGGCACGATCCTTGGGCCAATCCTCGCCGTCTTCATCCTGCGCATCGTGCGGCTGGACCTGACGCTTCTGTCCGTCGACCCCAACGTCGCCGCGATTGTCGAGGGGCTTATCATGGTCGCCGTCGTGATGTTCGGCGCGGTTCTGGCAACGCGGGGGCGCAAGGCATGACAATGACAACCACCGACACCCCGACTCTTGCCCGCCTAGGCCGGCTGATGGTGGACAACCCGCTCATCCCGTTGACCCTGATCCTTCTGGCGCTGGTGGCCGCACTCGCCATCCTGAACCCCGCGATCCTCAGCATGTTCTGGGTCGGCAACACGCTCAAGATCGCCATTCCGCTGGCAATGCTCGCCGCCTGCCAGACGCTGACCATGCTGACCGGGGGCATCGACCTGTCGGTCGGCACCGCCGCCACCATCGCCGCCTATGTCACGGCCACTGCCACCCCGCTGATCGGCGCCCCCGGTGCCATCGGCATCGCCATGGCCTGCGCGCTGGCCATCGGGGTGGTCAACGGCATCGGCATCGCTTTTGCGCGGGTCCACCCGCTGATCATGACACTGGGCACCGGCCTGATCGCCACCGGCTGCCTGCTGGTTTACCAACGCTCCGTCATCTCCACCGGCACGATCTACCCCGACGTTCTGGTCTGGCTGGGCACCGGCCGCACCTGGGGCCTGCCGAACGGCCTGTTCCTGTTCATCCCCTTCGCTGCCCTCATCCTCTGGGCCCAGCGCCGCACCGGCTTTGGCCGCCTGCTCTATGCCATCGGCTCGAACGAGACGGCGGCGCGCCTCTCTGGCGTGCGGGTCTGGCAGGTGCATCTGGCGCTCTACTCGCTGTCCGGGGTCATCGCCGGGCTTTCCGGCCTTCTCTACCTTGGCATGGTCAAGACCGCCTCGCTCTCGCTGGCGCTGCCTTTGGATCTGCCCTCGGTCGCGGCGGCGGTCATCGGCGGCACCTCGATCTTTGGCGGGCGCGGTGGCTATGGCGGCACCATCCTTGGCGCGCTGATCCTGACGGTGCTGGCCACCATGCTGACGCTGCTGCAAATGCCCGAGGGCGGACGTCGCATTCTGTACGGGGCGATCATCCTGGCGGTTACGGCGCTGTATATCCGCCTGACCGACCGCAGCTGAAAGAGGGAAGAAATGGCTAAATTCCGCGTTGTAGGCATCAGCTTCGACCATATGCACATGGGCGACCTTCTGCGACTGGTTCATGACCATCCGGACGCAGAGATTGCCGGAGTCTTCGATCCCGACCGCAACGCGATGGCCCGCGCCATACGCGATTTTGCCATTCCCGACGATCGCGTCTTTACCGAATTTGACGCGTGCATGGCAGTCAAGCCTGACCTGGCCATCCTTTGCGCCGCGACCGCCGATCATGCCGGTTATACCCAGCGACTGGCGGCTCATGGTGTGCATGTCTTCGTTGAAAAGCCCTTTGCCGCAAACGTCGCCGATGCCCGCACCATGATCGACGCGATGGCCCCCACCGGCAAGCTTCTGGCCATCAACTGGCCCCTGGCTTGGGTCGCCTCTCATGTCACCGCCAAGCGCCTGATCGACCAAGGCACGATTGGCGCGTTGATCGAGATTCATTCCTACGGCGGCAACCGTGGCCCGCTATTCCACCTTGCCGACAAGGTAGAGGTCACGCGGGACGAGGTGGAGCGGCAGAAACCTACATCCTGGTGGTACAAGCGCGCGGCGGGCGGGGGCAGCCTGCTTGACTACCTCGGGTACGGCGCAACGTTAGGCACCTGGTACCGCAACGGCGAGGCGCCGCTGGAGGTGACCACGGTGGTAGACGATGTCCCGGGGATCGAGGTTGATCAGCACTCCATCACCGTCTGCCGCTATGCCAGTGGACTTTCCAAGATGGAAACCCGCTGGGGCACCTTTTCAGACCCCTGGACGATCCAGCCGCAGCCGAAATGCGGCTTTGTCTTCGTCGGCACGGATGGCACCATCGCCAGCTGGGATTATGCCGATCATGTGACGGTGCAGACCCGGGAACAGCCCGAGCCGCATTCCATCCCCGCAGACCCCCTGCCGCCGGGCCGTAGCAACGCCATCGAGTACGTCCTTGGCTGCATCGAACGGGGCGAGGGCCTGACCGGACCCTTGGACCCATCGGTAAGCCTGACCGGGCAGCGTATCGTCGACACCGCCGCCCTCTCGGCCCGCGAAAAGCGCACGCTGGCGCTTTTGCCATGAGCGAACCCGACGCCGATACTTACGCGCTGAAAAGCACAGCCACGGTCGAAGTTTCCGGACCCGACCTGCCATGGCAGCCCCCTGCCCCGCGCACCTACCAGCCCCGCATTGGCCTGATCGGCGCGGGCGGAATCGCCTCGGCGCATCTGGATGCCTACCGCGCGGCGGGTTGGACGGTGGCGGCGATCTGCAACCGCAGCCTGTCCCGCGCCGAAGCGAGAGCGGCCGAGTTTGCCCCCGACGCCCGGGTGACCGACAGGTTTGAGGATGTCCTGTCCGACCCGGACATTGACGTGGTCGACATCACCCCCCACCCGGCGGACCGCCTGCCGATCCTTGAGGCCGCGCTGAACGCGGGCAAGCATGTCCTGTCGCAAAAACCGTTCGTCCTCGACCTTGATCAGGGCGCGCGGCTGGTAGCTCTGGCGCAGGACAATGGTGTGAAGCTGGGTGTCAACCAAAACGGCCGCTGGTCCCCCCATATGGCATACATGCGCGAGGCAGTGCGCGCCGGAATTATCGGCGAGGTGGTCAGCGCGCATTGTGCCGTTCACTGGAACCACGGCTGGATCGCGGGCACCCCGTTTGAAAAGATCGAGGATCTGATCCTTTATGACTTCGGAATCCACTGGTTCGACTTTCTGCACAGTATCCTTGGCACCCGGGCGAAAAGCGTGATTTCCATGGCCGCCCGTGCCCCGGGCCAGACTGCCCGCGCGCCCCTGATGGCGCAGGTTCTGGTGCGGATGGACCGGGGGCAGGCCTCACTGGTCTTTGATGGCGGCACCCCGCACGGGCCGCGCGACACGACCTATGTTGCGGGAACGTTGGGGTCATTGCGCAGCGAGGGGCCGGATTTGGGGCAGCAGGAGGTTACCCTGACCACCGCCGCAGGCTTCGCCCGGCCCGCGCTGCGTGGCAACTGGTTCAACGACGGCTTTCGCGGCGCGATGGGCGCGCTGCTGGTAGCAATCGAGGATGACTCTGAGCCTGCAAATGGCGCTGCAGAGAACCTGCACAGCCTGGCGCTTGCCTTCGCCGCAATCCGGTCGCGCCACACCGGGCGCGAGGTCGAGGTGGGAAGCGTGCGCAGTCTGGACCTTTGACAGTTATTTCACCGGAATGTTTTCCCGCAAGATGATGCGCGGCTCGATATACTTCAGCGTCAGGAACGGCGCGGTCGACGCGATGGAACCCAGCAGCCGGATCACCGACTGCTCGCCCGTCAGCCGCGCGTTCTGGTCGATCACCACGTCAATCACATCTTCTGCCAGAAGGCGGCGGGTGACGTTGGTCAGGTCATGAAAGATGATGAAGGGCCGCGTTGTCCCCAGTTCGGCCACGGCGCGTGCTATGCCAGACCGGCCGGCCCCGACGCAGTAGATGCCCACTACATCGGCCCGGCTGTGCAGCAACCGTGCCGTTGCCGCGTAGGATGTGGCGTTGTCTTCATCAGTCTCGATGGCTGGCAAAAGATGGAGGCCGGGAAACTGCTCGCCGATCACCGCACGAAAGCCGTTCTCGCGCTCTTCATGGCCGTGGTAGGCGCGCGATCCCAGAAACAGCCCCAGCGCCCCCGTGCCAGCCCGCGCCATCCGCCCCAGGACCAGCCCCGCCGTCCGCCCCGCCACCCGGTTGTCTACGCCGACATAGGCCGACCGCGGCGTCGACAGCACGTCGGAGGCAATGGTGATCACCCGCAGCCCCGCCTCTGACAGCTGGCGAATCGCGTTGCGGGTGATCGGATGGTCAACGGTGATCAGTCCGACCCCATCCGCCCGAAGCGAAGTGTTCTCGACAGCGCTGACCAGGGCTGAGGGGGACAGTCCGTCGATCGAATGGATGGTGCAGGACGCTACAAGCGGCAGGTTCGCCGCAAAATCGCGGATCGTGGTGGACAGGTTGTGCATGAACTCGCTGCGGCCGAGGGGGATGAAGAACTCCAGATGCGCCGGGCGCGAGGGCAAGGTAATCTTGCCCTCGGTCGGAAGATAGCCAAGCGTCTTAGCGGCCGAGTTGACCCGCTGCCGGTTGGCAGCCGACACCCCTGCCCTCCCGTTCAGGACTCGGTCGACCGTGGCGGTCGACACCTCGGCCATCCCCGCAATATCGGCGATTGTCGCCTTTCGCATCCGAACACTCCGGGCCGTGTCAGCACATCGTGACGACGCTATCACATCAGCACTTCCGATGTAACGAGGTGGGGGGCAGGTGATGTAATCTGATGCAACTTTCGTTTGCGCCCCAGGGCACTCGGCTGCTCCACTGAAAGCACAAGAAGGCAGGGCCCATTCCGGGCACGGCTGCCCACGGCAACCGGCCGATCTGGCGCGGAAAACAAGTAGACGGGCGACAGCCCGAACATGGTCAGTGGAGGATAGACCCATGCTCAGAAGAACATTTTTCGGCCTGACGACGGCGCTTGTCGCGGTCGTGGCCACCGGCTCGGTCGCGATGGCCGAGGGCAAGACATTTTACTGGGTCTCGCATGGGTCGCCCGCCGACCCGGTCTGGACCTACTTCCTTGACGGTGCAAACCGCTGGGCCGCTGACACCGGCAACACGGTGAACACATCCTTCCATTCCGGCGACGTGCCTTCGCATCAGGAGGCGGTCCGTGCTGCCATCGCCACGGGTGCCGATGGTATCGTGACCTCCAGCCCGGACCCGGGCAGCCTTGTCGAGGTAACCGCCGAGGCCGTCGCAGCGGGCATCCCCATCATCAACATGAACACCCCGGATCCCACCGCCGACTTTGACGCCTATGTCGGTGCCGATCTTGAAGTAGTGGGCGCGGGCTGGGCGCAATATCTGGTCGACAAGGGTCTGGTGGAAGCCGGCGATTTCGTCTGGCTGCCGGTCGAGGTTCCCGGTGCCACCTACGGTGTGCAGGAAGAGGCGGGCATCGCATCGGTCTTTACGCCACTTGGCATCACCTGGGAGGTGACAGACGCCACCCTCGATCAAGCCGAAATCATCACCCGCATGTCGGACTATCTGACCGCGAACCGCGCCGAGGTGGATGCGATCATCGGGCTGGGCGATCTGGTGACCGGGTCGGTTCCGCGCGTGTTCGACCAGGTTGGCGTTGCAGCGGGCGAGATTCCGGTGGTCGGCTGGGGCAACTCGCTTGATACGACGCAAGGTGTGCTGAACGGTTACATCAACGCCGCCCAGTGGCAGGACCCGCAGGCGACCAGCTATGTGGCCCTGTCGCTTGCAGCGATGCAGTCCGGCGGCACCCCGGCGGCCTTCGACGTGATCACAGGCGCGCTGTACGAAAAGGACACAGCGCAGGTCTACGACGACATCATGAGCGGCAAGTAACCCGCTGCGGCCCCGCCCTGTTCCAGGCGCGGGCCCGCACCCTTCAAATTCCACATAGCCGCACAGTCCCAAAGCGAAGGATAGCCTTTGGAGAAGCAGAACCTTGCCAGACGGGTCTTTGCCCGGCCCGAGGCTGGCCCCGCGATCCTGCTGGTCCTTTTGATCGTCACCTTCACGGCCATCAACCCGGCTTTCCTGTCGATTCTGAACATTTCCAACACCCTGGCCTTCACGGTCGAGCTTGGCCTGATCGCGCTGGCGATGACACTTTTGATGACTTCGGGCGAGTTCGACCTTTCGGTGGGCGCTGTGTTCGGCCTGACCCCGGTCCTGATGTGGAGCCTGTTTAACGCGGGCCTGACCTCGCTGGCCGGGGGTTTCGTCATTGCCATTGCCATCGCGGCGCTGATCGGGGTGGTGAACGGCTGGTTCGTGACCGCGCTGAAGATCCCGTCGTTCCTTGTCACGCTGGGGATGCTGCTGGTGGCGCGCGGCACAGCCCTGTACATCACCGACGGTTTTCCGCAACGGACATGGAGCGCCGAGGGCGAATGGCTTGCTTCGATGCTGGTTGGTGACGTGCGGTTCGGGCCGTTGCGGCTTTACATGTCGCTGTTCTGGTTCATCGTGGTTGCGGTCGTGCTACACTACGTCCTGACGGGTACCCGGACCGGCAACTGGATTTTGGCCGTAGGCGGCAATGCAAATGCTGCCGCGGCGCGAGGGGTCAAGGTGGCGCGCGTCAAGGTTGGGCTGTTCGTTCTGAGCGCCACGCTGGCAGGCTTTGCCGGCATCATCAGTTCCATCCGCACCTCTGCCGCCAACCCCAACTCCGGCACCGGCTATGAGCTTGAGGTCATTGCCATGGTGGTGATCGGCGGCACTTCGCTTCTGGGCGGGCGCGGCACGATCATCGGCACGATCCTTGGCATCTTCATCCTGCGGCTGATGCGCAATGGGATCGTGATGATCGGGGTGCCCGGGCTGGCCTACAACATCTTCATCGGGGCGATCATCCTGGGGATGATGGCGCTGCATTCCTGGCTTGACCGCCGCAACCAGTCGGGGGGCTGAGGCCATGGCCGAAGAACTGATCCGGATGCAGAACATCACCAAATACTACGGCCGGGTGAAGGCGCTGGACGGGGTCAATTTGACAGTGAACCGGGGCGAAGTGGTGGGTCTTCTGGGGGACAACGGCGCGGGGAAATCCACCCTGATCAAGGTATTGTCCGGTGCAGTCCCCACCACGGACGGTGAGATCCATATCCGCGGCCGAAAGGTCGAGATGAAGAGTACCTCGGACGCCATCGCCAACGGGATCGAGACGATCTATCAGGACTCGGCTCTGGTCACGCAGCTTTCGATCGCCCGCAACCTGTTTCTGGGGCGCGAACCGGTGCGCGGAGGCAGGTTCTTCGACCGGCTGGACCTGCCAATGATGGAACGCGTTGCCTCCGACCTGCTGAAGCAGGTGGGCATCACCAAGAACATCCCGCCCTCTACCCCGATTTCGGCACTGTCGGGTGGCGAGCGGCAGGCAGTTGCCATTGCCCGGGCCATGCATTTCGACAGCGACCTGATCATTCTGGACGAGCCGACCAACAACCTCGGCGTGGCCGAAACGCAAGGTGTGCTGCAGTTCGTGCGGCGGGCCCGTGATACCGGCCATTCGTGCATCTTCATCGCCCACAACATCCACCATGTGTTTCAGGTCGTGGACCGGATTGCCGTCATGCGTCTGGGTACGGTGGTGGCGGATGACATCGACCCACGGACAACCTCGGTCGATGCAGTCGAGCGGATCATTACCGGCATGGAACATTGACCAAGGTTACGACCAGGACGAAACCCGCAGGCTTGACGGCGATCGATGCCGAAATGGCGCCGCAGTTTGCAGATGCGCTTGCCACCTACTCGGGTGTTGAGCATGCGGCACGCGAGGTCGCGGACAGCTTGCGGCAGACACA
>Ga0105045_10002834_pt1 | contig 14736 bp, 8 predicted proteins | sample MAT02_FD_78089 | JGI IMG/M metagenome (GOLD analysis project Ga0105045, IMG submission 78089) | Freshwater microbial communities from Lake Fryxell liftoff mats and glacier meltwater in Antarctica - MAT-02 (megahit assembly) | ecosystem: Environmental > Aquatic > Freshwater > Ice > Liftoff...
CCTGGGTTAAGTAATATATTATCCTGCCAGTGCCAATTGGGGGCTCCAGGTTTATGAAAATCGGTGCTTCTGCGCAGCCGTAACACGGATTGCTCCCATCGATTTCCCAGCACAGCAATCCACACAAGGAAAAGTTCATTCTTTTGATTGAGAAATAAGACCGGATTGCAATCAGGAATTCCTGGCGTATCAGCCATAAGAAAAGTACTGGACCAGGTGTTGGAGTTTTGGGATTTTCTTGACCCCATTAGCAGCACATCGTCTGCTGTTCTTTCTCCTGAGCCTTGAAACCAAACTGCAAGAAGGTCTCCATTGGGTAAATTGACCAAGCTGCTACCATGGACATGCTGTGCTTGGGCAGGGAAAATTGTTTGACTTGCGTCGGTGGGAAGTAGTGCAGTCTGTGCAAGCACAGGGCTTGTACAAAACAAGATTACCAATCTACCAATCCAGCATTTAATGGGTGATTTGCCGATCATTATCATTTATGGAATCATTTTTTTTCTTCTCTCCATTACTTCTCTCCAAGTAGTCAAGATGATACCCTCCTGCTCGATGAAGGCTTTCAGATCAGGATCGGTCATAGCCAAAAGATCCCCGTATCTTGAGTCACCAGAGCTCGAAAACCTTTTAAAAAAGTCGGAAAAGTCGATGCTGTGAATAATAATCATAGCTAGTCCGGGTTCCATTTTGTGGAGTATGCGTTTGAATTGCTCGGCTTTATATTTACCAAGCTCTTGATGGGAGTGGCTTTTCTCTGGCTTCCATTCCCCACTGACGGTGTGAAGATCGTCTAAAACAGGAAGACCATTTTTCCAAATTTGCTCGCCAAGTGCTTTACTTTTAAGCAGGATTTCTGGCTTGGGAATGAGCATGCCTTCGGTATATTTTCCATCGGCTTTGAGCTTTTTGATAATCGGGGCAGTTTGACTTTCTTCTAGAAGTACATTGTTTCCTCCTGGAAACATCACCGGAATACCGTATTCAATTCCGACTTGGATATACTTCTCCAAGAATTTATCATTGGCAAAAAGCGTCCCCATGTGTGAATCAAGGTGAGTAGGTTTTAACCCCAGTCCCAGTGCCCGATCGATTTGGGCTTTTAACTCAATATATACTTCTTCCGGTGTGGCATTTGCAACTACTTGCTCTACCGAATGCCAAAATGCTCCATCCGGATCGTGTAATCCTGGCACAAGGCTTTTACCCGCCAATGGCTCCCAGCGGTAGGTCGTCCATTCGGAAGTGAGGACCAAATGTAGACCCATATCCCATTCCGGATGAGCTTTGGCTTCATTAATAAAATTTGCTGCCCATGGGCAAGGCATCATGATGCTGCATGAAGTAGCAATTCCGAAATCAAGAGACTGAATGGTTCCTTGGTTGGATTCATAGGACATTCCAGCATCATCGACATGGAAAATAATTACCTTTTTATCTTTGGGGTAACCAAGTTTTTCAGCATAGGTCTGTGCGATACTTTGGTCAGGTTTTGCCCAGAAGAAAAATCCAGTCAAGAGGGTGAAAATTAAAAATTTATTCATGTGAATTTAAATTCATTAAAGTCCTTTGATTTTTACTTTTCCAAAAGCCACCTTTTGTCTGTTCCAGGTGTATGTGAATACCAAGTGATCACCATCCAAAATCAAGGAAGGATAGGAAAACTCACCATCTGGATCAGGGCTCTGCTCCACCGTGTGACGAACAGGCCAAGTTTCTCCATTGTCCAACGAGACGGCTAGTTCGATGATGTTTCGGTCGCCCCAGTTTCCTTCCACCGGATTATAAAGCAATGCGATTTTCTCTCCTCCCAGATGAGCCACTTCAATGGCACTGTTGTTATTGGGGAGGTCGGTGAGGTACACTGACGACCAAGTCTTACCTCCGTCATTCGAATCGGTTCGGGCGATTTTTGCTGCTGAGCTACGGATTAAAAGGTGGACTTTGCCGGGGGCAGATTCCCAAGCAGTGGGCTGAATAATACCTTCTTCAGGTATAAGATTCCGGTCGATTTCAAAGTAGGGCGTTCGTTCCCAAGTTTTTCCCTGATCGGTGCTACGGTCGACAAAGGCATTCCATACTTTATTCAATTCGTGAGAGGCGGGCGCTAGCCATGTGCCATCGGATAATATCGTCAAGTGATTCCGAACTGGACCGCGACCACCTTTGTCGCCGGGTACAAGTTCAGTTGCCGCTGACCAGTTATTGCCATTGTCCTCTGAAGATTGAACCCATGTCTCCCAGTGGTCGATTTCTTTTCCCACTTTGAAGAATAGGTAGATTTTAGAATCATCGCTGTGATGGAGGACAGGATTCCAGTGGGGGTCATTCCTCACTTTTGCCACGATTTGTGGTTCAGTCCAACTGCTTCCATCACCCTTTACCAGCCAGATACCTACGTCATCGTGCTTTTCATAGGATCCACCAAACCAAGCTGCCAAATAGGTTCCATTTCCCAATGCCTCTATAGTCGAAGCATGAGCTTGGGCAAAACCTGGATGAGAATCGAAAATCATGTTTTGAATTTCTTTTTCAAAAGAAACGCCAGGAGTGGTGGAAGATTGATTTTCCGACTTTGGAGTCGAACAGGAATAAATCAGGGTGATCAGGAATCCAGCTAGTATTAGACTAAATCGTATTTTAATCATGGTTTGTTAAATAAATGAAACACCTTATCAATAATATTACCTTAAAATATCCAAAACAGGCTATTCCTTAAACACCTATTTTATTTTTGGGTTAAAATTCTAGTATACATTTTACAGGGTTTTTTTACTCATTGGTATTTGTATATTGACATTACCTATGATTGATCCGAGATTTCTATGAAGCAACGTTCCCTGATTCTTTTGCTTATCTTTCTGATCTTTTTTGTGATTTCATTGATGTCCAATATTCTTGGACCAATTATTCCCGATTTAATTTCGGGTTTTTCGCTAAGTATGGGCTTGGCCGGATTTTTACCATTTTCCTTTTTTGTAGCGTATGGGGTAATGTCCTTGCCAGCTGGCCTGCTGGTTGAAAAATATCGTGAAAAGCGGGTGCTTTTGTGTGCTTTCTCTCTGGCTGTGGTAGGAGCCCTGACCTTTACCTTGCGGCCAGAGTTTCAGTTTGCATTGGTTTCTTTATTTATAATAGGTTTAGGAATGGCTATGCTACAGGTGGTCATCAATCCACTACTTCGCGTCGCAGGAAGAGAGGAACATTTTGCCTTTAATTCGGTAGTGGGTCAGTTGGCCTTTGGAGCTGCCTCCTTTTTGAGTCCGTTGCTTTACAGCTATTTGGTGAAGAATTTATTCACTGGGAATGATTTTTTCCTCATTAGAATTTTGGAAAAATGGGTTCCTGAGTCTTTGCCTTGGGTATCTGTTTATTACCTATTTGCAGGGATTGCTTTAGTGATGCTCTTAATGATCAGCAGGGTAAAGTTTCCACAGGTAAAGCTCAAATCTGACGAAAAAGTAGATGTAAAGCAGGATTTGGCCATGCTTTTAAAACAGCCTACCGTATGGCTCTTTTTTGTAGGAATATTCTGCTATGTGGGTACCGAGCAGGGGATTGCAAATTGGGTAAGTCAGTTTTTGCAGGATTACCATGGGGCAGATCCCGCCACTACCGGAGCACAGGTGATTTCCTATTTCTGGGGCTTGCTGACTGTGGGATGCCTGCTGGGATTGGTATTGCTTAAATTGATGGACAGTAAGCAAGTCTTGATGATTTTTACCTTCGGAGCCATGATTGCTCTGGCATTTGGACTTTTGGGAAGTGGTCTTGTGGTGTTTATTGCTTTTGCGCTGTGTGGCTTTTTTCTTTCAGTGATGTGGTCCATTTTGATTTCTCTTGCACTCAATTCAGTGAAATTGGCTCATGGGACCCTTTCTGGAATTTTATGTTCAGGAATAGTCGGGGGTGCTGTGGTCCCATTGGTCATAGGAGGTTTGGCAGATGTTTTAGGGCTTAAATTGGCTATGTTTTTCCTTTTTTTACCACTCGGATATATTTTGTCTGTCGGGATTTGGGCCAAGCCATTGGTAACAAACGCTCGGGTCAAATCGCTCAAATCTCTTTTCACCTCAAACTAAGTCATGTACAAAATCATCTTGTTGCTAGATTTTGCTGAGGAATATAGCAAATGCCTTCTGCAAGGAATAAGCCGATATTCTACCGAAAATGGGCATTGGAGTTTTTGTAGGATGCCTTTGTATTATCGAGAAACTTTGGGTACCAAGGGCATTTTGAATTGGGCCAAAGATTGGCGAGCGAATGGAATCATAGGTCAATTCTATAATGAGATGGAAACGGAACTTTACCAGTCTCCTTTTCCTGTGATCGCTCAGGACTTTAAGGAGCGATTTCGATACCTTCCAAATATAACGGGGCAATACAGGGAAACAGGAAAGCTGGGAGCAGAATATTTTCTGAAAAAAGGGTACACCAACTTTGCCTTTTACGGCTTCAACAACATTGTTTGGTCAAGAGAACGAGCCGAGGGATATGAATCTTCGGTAAACAATGCCGGCTATCATGTCCACTACTTTGAGCATAAAAAAGCCCGCTCTACAGACATCTGGTATTACAAAAGCAAGTCACTCAGCAAATGGCTTAAAAGTCTACCTAAACCAATTGCGCTGATGGCCTGTGATGATAACCAAGGGGTGCATATCACTGAGGCCTGTAAGCAAAATAAGATTCGAGTGCCTCAGGAGGTGGCTGTACTTGGGGTGGACAATGACGTGATGCTTTGTGGGCTTTCAGATCCCCAATTGTCCAGTATTAAATTAGACCTTGAGCGGGCGGGATATGAGACTGCGAGAGCCATGGACTTAATGATCTCGCGCTGCGTGAAATTTTATCCAAATATTCAGGTATCCCCGCTAAAAGTTGTCACTCGACCATCGACGGATATATATGCCTCCCGCGATGAGAACATTACCAATGCCCTCGATTTTATTCATAAAAATATCGATCAAAATCTACTCGTGGATCAGATCGTGAAGGAGGTCCCCATGTCACGCAGATCACTGGAGAAGCGTTTTGTTGAGGTGACAGGCTTGCCGATATACAAATATATTTTAAAACTCAGGATTGAAAAACTCGCGCAAAAGCTAGTGAACAGCGAGCTTTCGGTTTTTGAAATTGCATTGGAAATGGGGCTTCCGGATTCAAAAAATATTTCAAGGCAATTTCGTCAAATCATGGATTGTACACCATTAGAATATCGAAGGAAGTTTAGGGAGAAACCCCCGTGTTGAAACTATTAGAAAGTAGTCCTTTTTGTCATGAGTGTGGTACAAAGACCAAAAGATCATGCGACAAAACAACCTCCTCCCCGTTCTTCTTACAGCCTTGACTTTGGGCACGAGTTGGGCTATACGTGGACAATTTGGTCATGAACAGGGTGCCGCCTGGGCTGGAGCCGTAGGCTGTCTGATGCTGGTAGTTTTGGCCAAGCGCAAGGAATGGTCTGGCTCAGGGCTGAAGGCTGCCTTTTTCGGTGCTATAGGTTGGGGTATGGGAGGAATGATGAGCTACGGAATACTTGTAGGATACGGCAAGTCAGCAAATTTCCTGAATGCTTCTTATGGACTTATGAGTTTATTTGTAGTTGGGGGATTGTATGGGTTTTTGGGGGGAGGATTATTTGGGCTAGGTTTGACAGATACTGGACTAAAAAGAGTTCCATGGTTTCAAGTAATATTGGAATTGACAGCGGGAGGAATTATTTTTTATTTCTTTTTCATTGAGCAGCTGGGATGGAAGATGACTCCACCAAGGTCGGAAGCCTGGGGAATCTGCGCGGGTGCTAGCCTTGCATTGGCATATTACCTTTTCCGAAATGGACAAAGAAATGCACTTCGAGTTGCCATGTTTTCCGGACTAGGCGCAGGCTTTGGTTTTGGTTTTGGAAATTTCCTTCAGACCTTAGGAGATCTTTCGGGGATTTCCTTCAATTTTTGGAATGTCATGGAATATTCCTTGGGCTTTTTTGGAGGTTTGGGAATGGCTTATGGCGCATTGACTACCAATTGGGGAAATTCTCAAGAGGAAGATTCCAAAGCATCATGGCCTCTTTTCGGGTTGTTGGTGCTGATTCCTTTCCTGGTTTGGCAGCAGAGCTTTATGGAGAAAGATCTGAGTCCAATGTTAGAAAATATTGCTCTTAATAATCTTAATTTTTGGTCAAAAGCCATTCCAACAGGAGCCTTTATAATTTGGTTGGGAATGGTTGGTTTTGCTTGGAAAATGAGTAAAACGCTCGAATCTGGTACCGTAGATAGTTCTGCTTCTGTTCTTCAAACTACATGCTGGGTGTTGTTTATGGGCTATTTGGCCTATACTTTTTTGATCACTGGAGCTTTTATGAGTTTCTACCGAATCGAGCAGTTTTTGTATTTGGCCAATTTTGCAGTAGTCTGGTTTTTAGCTTCTAAAAGCTCTGCACACTTCCAAGTTGAGAAAAAGAATGAAACAGGTATTTTGAAGCTGTTTTTACTTCTTTTAATCCTCATTATTCTGTTTGGTGCTATTTCATCTTCTTTGCATGAAGGACTACCTGGCATGCATAACCGATTTTAGGCCATTTTGTAAATCATTTTTTGATAGTAAACTGGTCCAAAAGTTGGCCGTCAGCGAGGTAGGAGCTTAGGGTCAACGCATCATCTTGGACATCGATTTTTTGGTATAGGTAATCATTCGGGAAGGACAAAATGGTAAACGATGCATCTTGATTGTATTTTTCGAAGCCTTTACCATGAGCAGAAGCAGAGTGAACAAAAATCAAATTAGAGTTAGATCCTGACTTAAATTCCTTCAGGGGCTTTGACCTCATATAATAATGAAAGTGCCCACTAAAGTAGAGGTCCACTTCATACTTTTCCAAAATTGGAATCCAATAATCCTGAATCTCCGGATAGGGTTCCACCGAATTGTAAGCAGGAAAATGAACCGTTAGAAATTTCCATTTAGTGGGATTTTCAGATAGCGTTTTCTCCACCCAAGCGGCTTGGTCGGGAATTGAAAGTGTTCCATCCATCATCAAAAAAAGTGCGTCGCCGTATTTAAAAAAATACGTGCGCTCTTCATATTCTGCTCCCGGTGAATTGGTGGGGAGGTCAAATTGTGACTGAAGCATCCATGCTCCCAAACCGTCCTGTGAATCATGATTTCCTGGCGCGGGCATAAATGGCCTTCTGGAAAAACTCTCCCCGGTATAAGAAAATAACTTATCCCAATCATCTCGATGAAGGCCAGTATTCACTAGGTCGCCGGATGAAATATAAAATTTGGTTTCGGGGAATCGTTTGGTAGCATCTTGTGCCAATTGACCTGTTTTAGGATCATTGTGCATATCTCCAAACCAGATGAACGAAAATTCCTCAGTTGAAATGGGCTCGGTTTCAAAGGAAAAAACCTTCCCATGTTCCAGGTCTGTACTGACGCGGTACTCATAGGCGGTTCCTGGCCGAAGCGCTATCAATCGTGCAGTGTGACGAAGTGTGAATCGGTCATTTTTAAGAAGTCTATCTTCAATTTCATTGGCAGTTGAATTTTGAGAAAGAGTATCAAAGTCTCCTTTAACCCAATAGTCCACGCGACTTGCGGTCAAGTTTGGGCCAGTTCGCCAGTTGATTGAAATAGTAGTCTTAGGATCAGAATTCCAATGCAATACCGTAAGGTCAGGTATACTGGAAGATGGGAAATCCGTACTGCGAAAAGCTTCAACTAAATGAGCTTCTCGGGCGCGACCTCGAATAGTGGTTAAAAGTACATCTCCAAGGAGAGATTCTGGAACTTCGGTGATTTTGAGCCCGTCCCAATCGTGATAAGTGAAGGCTCCGGGTTGAAATATTTCAAAATGCTGTTCTGCAGGAAAAATTGGCTTTATTTCAAGCTTTTCTCTTTTTCCCAAAGGATCGAGGCTGATGAAATAAACCGGTCGGTGCTTGTCCAAACCGTTTATTCCAAGGTTGATTTTTCCGGAATATTCTTCTTTTTGCCACACCTCATAAGTGTGGAGCTCATTTTTCACAAGAAGGTCAGTTTTTTCAAATCCCGATATAGGAAGCCAGAAAGGAATAATTAATTGATCTATATGCCGCATCAGTGAGATTCTGACAGGCTGATTTACTTCCAAAATCCAATATTGGTTACTCAGAACCGACTTCTCCTTTTCGCTGAGGTAACCAAGTAGAAATTTTTCATTAAGGAGATTGAGACTATCGCCTGGAATTTCTTCATAAAGTTTAGTCACAATGCCGTCTAAGGTAGACTTTAAGTCGGGTAGTGGTGGGTTCTTGGGACTACAAAAAATGAGTAAGCCGAAGGTGAAGGGTAAACAAAGATTTAAGTAATACTGAAAATACTTCATATTAATAATTAGGAATGCGGAGTTTTTGAAAAGGATACCCAGAATACCCAAAAATAGGCTATTCGAAAATAAGATAATCAGATAGTCCTTTTTAGAGGTGTTTGAGTATTAATTATAGAAAACATCAATATGCCTACTTATCCATCAGAACAAAAAGAAAGTAAGCTCAAAAACAATCAGAATTCTTAATGACCACTTAAAAACACTTTATGAAACAAAACATTTACCTACTCAAGCCCAAGATCTTTCGAAGGATTCTTACGGGATTAATGTTGGGGCTTGCGCTGCTTTTGCCATTTCTGGCAGAGGCCAAGTCCAAAGGTTCCTCAGTTATCGACGAGGATTTTTTTCAAACTACAGCCACTATTGGTGGAAAAATCACTTCTAAAACAGACGGGTTGTCTTTGCCGGGTGTGACAGTCCTGGAAAAAGGCACCTCCAACGGAACTGTGACTGACGTCGAGGGTATATATTTACTTACACTAAGAGGCGAAAAGGCAGTATTGGTATTTTCTTACATTGGTTTTGAATCTGTAGAAATCACTGTTGCTAGTCAATCCACGATCAATTTGATCATGGAAGAAACTTCCCAAGCCATGAATGAAATAGTAATCACTGCATTGGGTATTGGAAGAGAAAAAAAATCACTTGGATATTCGGTCGGAGAAGTAAAAGGTGACGCTGTAAGAAATGTGACGCAGGAGAATGCAATAAACGCATTGGCTGGACGGGTTGCCGGAGTTACGGTAAACCAAACTAGCGGCGTAGGTTCCTCTACTTCCATTGTAATTAGGGGTGCTACTTCTCTTACAAGTGATAATCAGCCCTTGTTTGTAATAGACGGAGTTCCTGTGTCAAACAGTTTAGGCAACATGAGAAGTATGGGGGGTAGAAATGAAGTGGATTATGGCAATCAAATTTCAGATTTGAATCCCGATGATATAGAAAGTATTTCTGTGCTTAAGGGGCCAAGTGCTGCCGCACTTTATGGTACACGTGCTGGAAACGGAGTAATCTTAGTCACTACGAAAAAGGGTAGAAAAGGTGAGCGCATGGTTGTAAATTTCTCCTCTTCCAACGTTTTTGAGCAACCGGTAAGATTTTTGGATTTCCATTATGGATTTTCAAATGGAAACCGGGTAGGCTTATTGGACGAAAGATCAGAATTTTGGGCCGGGATCCCATTGGATCAAGGTATTTCGGCAGTGCAGTGGAATAGCCCGGTTGGTCCAGATGGCAAACGCATACCAACAGAAATGAATTCTTATCGGGATAATATGAAAAATTTTTTAGAGGCCGGTGTTACTTCTACCAATTCGCTGGCCATAACTGGATCTACCGACAAAACCACTTACAAACTAGGTTATACTAACATGTCCCACAACGGTTTGATACCAAATTCCGATTTGTTTAGGCATAACCTGAGTTTTTCCGCTGGTTTTGACATCACTGAGAAGCTTAAATTATCCACTGACGTCAATTTATCGAAGTCACTCTCCAATGATCGTCCTTCTACTGGAAACAGAGGCGCAAATGCAGCTGAATCAGTTTACAGCTGGTCTCATGTGAATATTGCTGATCTAAGAGATTATTGGTTACCCGGACAGGAGGAGTTTCAGCAAAGAGCGCCTTCCGACAATATGGATAACCCTTATTTCATTGCCTATGGCATCAATAATGGCTTTGTTAGGGATAGGGTAATGGGTAATATGAAGCTTGATTATAAGTGGAGTGAAAACCTGAATTCGCATCTCCGTATGAGCTACGATACATATGCGGAAAATAGGGAAACCAAGATTCCATATTCCTATACGCGCGATAGAAGAGGTGGCTATCATCTACAGGATATCAATCAAGCCGAGTCTAACCTCGAATTCTTAACAACTTATAAAAAAGACGTTGGGGATTTAAATCTCTCGTTTTCAGCCGGCGCGAATGCCATGAACCAGAATTTCAGAGATAACTATATGGGAAGCCGGGAAGGGGTTGGTCTTGTTGTTCCCGGTTTATATAGAATAAGTAACATCCGACAGGACGGTATAGCCTATGAAAATTCATCCTCAAGAAGGGCCATATACAGTGTATTTGGGTTGGCTTCTTTTGGATTTAAGGATCAATTATATCTGGATCTGACTGCGAGAAATGATTGGTCAAGTACGCTACCAGCTTCTAACCGATCTTATTTCTATCCTTCTGCCTCATTGAGTTGGATAGCGAACTATACCTTCAATCTCCCAGAGAATATTTCTATGTTGAAGTTTAGGGCAGGATTAGCCCAAGTGGGAAATGATACTAGTCCCTATGCCATAATACCAGTAATGGGAAATTCAAACTGGGGAAATTTGGTTTTCAATACCTACCCCGGAAATTTGCTGAATTCCAACCTTGCGCCTGAGATCAATACCTCTTTTGAATATGGGATGGATTTGAATTTATTTAACAATAGGATAACGTTTGAAGGCACCTACTTTTATCAGGAAAACAGGAACCAAATATTAAACGTACAGGGTCCATCTTCATCCGGTTTCCCTACCAGACAGATCAATGCAGGTATGATTTCCAGCAGAGGTTGGGAAATCATGTTGGGGGGAAGTCCTATTCAAAATGCCAATGGGCTTTCTCTGGACGTGAACATTAATTTCACTCGAATGAGAACCCGTTTGGAAAGTTTGACCGATGGAATGGATTTTATTAATCTTTGGGATGAAAATAATGGTGGTGCGCAGACATTCGTAGGCGACGATATTGGCAATCTTTACAGCCGAGGATACCTCAAAGTAGAGGATCCGAAATCACCTTACTACCAATGGCCTATATTGACTGCAACACAAGGTACTTGGCAGCCGGACAACCGAAGAGAAGCAAGGGTGAAAGTAGGAAATTTCAATCCTGATTTTATAATGGGCATGCAGACTGTTTTGAGGTACAAAAAGTGGAACTTGCAAGCTAGTTTTGACTTGAGAATGGGCGGTGAATTCCAGTCATTCACCTACAGATTTGGTGGATCAAACTGGAAGTCCGAACTACAAATGAACGACCTTATCCCTGGTGGACTTTATACTGATGCCGAATTAGTTGCTTTGTTGAAGTCGGATCCTGGTAAATATATTATACCTAAAAACGGAAATTTCCCTCGTGTTGGAGGTTATACAGAGGCAACTGGTGGACTGCCTAACCCGCTTGGAACAGGCATAAATTATGACGGGGTCTTTATTCCCGGGGTGATTCAAATAGCTCCGGGAGAATATAGAGAGCACTTGGGCGGAGCAGGTACCTTTGTTCGTCCCGCGTCAACCCAATTTCCCTGGTCTTATAATCAGCAGGTTACTTTTGATGCTTCTTTCCTTAAGCTGAGAGAGCTTTCCATAGGCTATGATCTGCCGAACATCAAGGGGATCAGTAGTACAAACGTCTCCATATTTTCCAGAAACATTATTCTATGGACTGCCGCCAATATTGGAATTGATCCTGAAAGGGCTTTTCAGATCAATGGCAACAGACAAGGGGATACAGCAAATGTTTTCCGTCAGGGAATTGAGTTGCAGAACGTATTGCCTTGGACTATTCCCTTTGGATTTAAATTAAACATGACATTTTAATTGAGGCTTGTTTTCTGAACACTAAAATTTGAAAAAAATGAAAATAATTAATTCACTACATAAGTTCATAATTGCATTGGTACTGCTTACGGCAATTTCCTGTGATAGCTTGGACGAAATAAACGAAAATCCCAACGGGATTTCACCTACAAACGCGAATCCTAACTTTCTCTTACCTGCGGTAATGAGACAAGCTGCGCTGAACATCAACAATTTGGGATATGGAGATATGGCCGGAACTGTGCAGCATACACAGAAAGACGGATGGTTTACCGGACATAATGTGTACGAATGGGGATTACAGGATTGGAATGGCTGGTACGACATACTAAGAAACAACCGTTTTCTGATGGAAAGGGCAGAGGATACCGGCCTTGATTTCCATAAAGGCATAGCTTTAACTATGAAATCATTTTTATTTGGTACCATTACCGATTTGTGGGGAGATGCGCCATACACGATGGCACTTCGCGGGGATCAACCCGGATTGGAAAATGAGTTTCCTGCATTTGATAGCCAAGAAGTCATTTATGAAGGGGTAATCAATGACCTGAAAGCAGCTGCCCAGATCTTTTCTAAGGGAAATAATTCAGGAATTATTGCGCAGTATGATCTTTATTTCAAGGGAAATGCTCAGAGATGGCACAAGTTTACCAACTCATTGCTGTTGAGATACTACATGAGACTTTCCGCAAAGAAGCCAGATTTTGCAAAGGCAGGAATTGAAGAAATCTTTCGGACCGGTGTGTTTTTATCAGCCGCCGATGAAGATGTTGTAATGGATTATATTGGTGCGTCAATGGGTGATTCATGGCCAAGTTCCACCGATTTTGATGCAGGGTCAAATTATCGCCGCATTAAGCCAACCACCACATTAATCAATAGAATGTTGGAGATCAATGATCCCCGTGTACCCGTATGGTTTAAACCGGTACACAATCAGTGGGTAGAAGATCTTAAATTGACTACGTCTATTGACCCATTTATCAGGGAAAATGGAGTAATCTTACCTGGAAGAGTATCATTTAGTGATTTAGTTTATGTGCAGCGGATAGCAGCTGGAAATGTGTACACCAGACATTATAATCCTGCATTATTAGGCCGTAAGTTGGACACAGGACGTTATGTTGGAGTGCCTGCGGGACTGGAAAATCCAAGTGCATACAACCTCAACCCAACGGAAGGTCAACAAGTTGAAAATCAGCATGTTTCTCAGCTTTCGGATCACTATAAAGGCAGAAGTGGAGGAATCCTAAAGGCAAGGATCATATCCGCCTCCGAAGTACATTTTATTTTAGCAGAAGCAGCCCAGAGAGGTTGGAATGTTGGCAATGCGCAGACACACTACAATAATGCTATTCGCTTTTCACTGCAAACTTGGGGAGTAGGACCCGGCTACGAAAAGTACATTACCCGGGCCGGCGTTGCCTACGATGGTAGTCTGAAACAAATTATTGAGCAGAAATGGATTGCTTCATGGACTACAGCTACAGAATCCTGGTTTGATTATCGAAGAACAGGCTTTCCGGCATTAGTACCTGGTAACTCATCAGCAGAACCGGTAATGCCTATACGTTTTACTTATGGAAACAATGAAATTAACTTTAACAGTAAGAATGTTGGAGATGCAATTTCACGGCTGGAGGTTACATTTGGGGGTGGCAGAGGTGCAAATAATCAGTGGTCCAAACCATGGTTAATTCAAGGTACAGGTAAACCTTGGTAACGGGATAGATTATAAAATAAAAATTTAGCCTTGGTTTTTTATAAACCAAGGCTTTTTTTGAACGATCTGAATGGATTTATACTTAGAATTCTATTTTAATCTTAGCCATAAATCTTATACGATTATCTGCAATGGCACCAATAAAGAGATGAAAGCGCTATAAAATTTGGTAAAACTTGATTTTAATCAAGAATTCAAAATCTCATCTTTAAGTAGTTCTGAAGAAGCTAAACCATTCATAACCCTTACGCAGTACAGGAAAGAAAATAAGTTACTTCCTTACAGCCCTGAAAGGGTGAAACTGTAAAGTTCCACCCTCTTCAATACCAATCAGGACAGTACTTCTTTATTTTTTTATGTGCTTTACCCACGTCCAGTATAGCTATCGGGACCGAGGGTTCCACGTCGGCGGACAGGTATGAATGGTTACAACCCTTTGGATCTATTTTTGACTGAACTAAAACCATGCGATTAATTTTCTTTGATCATCTAAACCGATGAAACCTTGAAATTATGAAACTCATTTATTGACCAACTCCGAAGGAGCCTGACTATTCATGACCCTGTACGAAGTGCTGGGTAACAATGACACTAATAGCCTAGAGCCCTTAAAGGGCAATACTTAAAGTTAAGCCCTTTCAGGGCTTCAATTTCTCGTTTATTTTCACTACCCCCGGCTACGCCGAGGGTCATGGATTGTGGTAATCCTTCGGATCTTATTTTAGATGAAAAATTAAACTCTCATCAATCTCCAAGGATTTGAAAAATAAACTTCAAGAATATCGGGATTACCAAATCTTCTATTAGTCTTGAGTTTACTGGTAGAAAAGCGGATAATCATAAATCTTAAATTAAACCTTTGAAAAAACTATTGATGGCCTTTTATTTTTGCCCTGCCAGAAGGTAGAGAACAGCCATTCTAACGGCCACTCCATTTTCCACCTGATCCAAAATGATCGCTTGATCTGAATCCGCTACATCGGAATTTAATTCTACCCCACGATTGATAGGACCCGGATGCATGATCACGATTTCTTTATCCA
>Ga0105045_10002836_pt1 | contig 14718 bp, 10 predicted proteins | sample MAT02_FD_78089 | JGI IMG/M metagenome (GOLD analysis project Ga0105045, IMG submission 78089) | Freshwater microbial communities from Lake Fryxell liftoff mats and glacier meltwater in Antarctica - MAT-02 (megahit assembly) | ecosystem: Environmental > Aquatic > Freshwater > Ice > Liftoff...
AGGGTGCCGCCCATGAGCATGACACCGATGACTGAGCCAATAAATGCCATTGGGATGTTGAGCATGATCTGCGCTGCAAACATGGCGCTGCGGAAGTGGGCGTAGAGGACGATGAACATGCCCGCGAGAGAGAAGATACTCAGCATAGCGATCAGGCGGGAAGCGGATGCCTGACTCTCAAATTGTCCGCCGTAGGTGAGAAAATAGCCTTCGGGTAGTTTCACATCTTTGGCCAAGCGGGATTGGATCTCCGAGACCGCGCTTACGAGGTCACGGTCCGAGACATTGGCTTGAATGACAATGCGGCGTCGGACGTTTTCGCGGTTGATGATGTTTGGGCCTTTAGCTTCCTCCACATCGGCGAGGACGCCGAGCGGGATCACGCGACCTTCCGTGGTGTCAATCGGGATACGCTTGATGGCTTCGGCATCATTTCGCGATTCGTCGCTCAGTCGCAGGACGATGTCGTAGGTACGCTGATCCTCAAGGATCTGGCCGACGGTTCGGCCATTCATGGCGAGTTCGCCGTATTCTGCCACCTCACCTGCCATCACGCCGTATTTTCTGGCTTGCTGGCGGTCAATGCGGACGTGGAGCTGGGGAATGAGCACTTGTTTCTCGACTTGCAGGTCCACGACGCCCGGAACACTGCTCATGACCGAGCGAATTTCCTCGGCCTTTTCACGAAGAGTGGTGAGGTCGTCGCCAAAGAGTTTTACCGCGACCTGTGCACGCACGCCGGAAAGCAGGTGGTCAATACGGTGGGAAATAGGTTGCCCGAGGTTCACGCCGATGCCGGGGATTTGATCGAGTCGCGTGCGGATGTCGTCAAGAATCACGGCGCGGCTGCGAGCCGAAGGCTTCAATTCCACTTCAATCTCCGAGGCATGGACACCCTCGGCATGGTCGTCGAGTTCAGCGCGTCCGGTGCGCCGCCCGGTCATGGAAACCTCGGGCACTTCGAGGACGAGTTTTTCCGCCAGAGCACCGATGCGATTCGATTCCTTGAGCGAGATGCCCGGCGCGGAGACGAGGTTGATGGTCACGCTGCCTTCGTTGAACGGCGGGAGAAATTCGCGCCCGAAAAACGGCACCACGGCGACTGCCGCAAGGAAACCTAATGCGACCAGCAGAAGGATTGGCATAGTACGCGGCACGGCCCAGCCCAGCAGGCGGGCCTCCGCACCCTTGATTGTCCGCACCAGCCACGAATCTTTCTCGGTTTCCATGCGCTTCATTGTCGGGAGCAGATACGAGCAGAGCGCAGGCGTGACCGTGACGGCGACGAGGAGCGAGGCAATAATGCTGGTGATGTACGCAATGCCGAGCGGAGCGAAGATGCGGCCTTCGATGCCGCCGAGGGCGAAGAGCGGAATGAAGACGAGGACGACAATGATGGTGGCGAAGACGATGGAACTTCGCACCTCGCTGGAGGCGCGATAGATCACCTCCAAGGCAGGTTTGGGATTGGCCGCATGGCGGTTCTCCCGAAGTCGCCGGAAGACATTTTCCACATCCACGATGGCGTCGTCCACGAGTTCACCAATGGCGATGGCAAGTCCCCCAAGCGTCATGGTATTGATGCTCATCCCGAAGAGGTGGAAAACGATGACCGTAATGAGCATCGAAAGCGGGATCGCCGTAAGAGTAATAAACGTCGTTCGGAAGTTCAGTAGGAAGAGAAAAAGGACAATAACGACGAGGATCGAGCCGTCCCGGAGGGCATGCTCGACATTTGAAATCGCGCGGTGAATGAATTCGCTCTGTCGAAAAATCTCGGCATGGATTTTCACGCCCTCGGGCAGCGTGGCTTGGATTCTTTCCAAATCTTCCTGAATGAGATCCGTAAGTTTTGTGGTGCTTGCGCCGGGCTGCTTCTGAATAGAAAGGATCACGGCGGGTTTGCCATTCACGCCGGCGTCTCCGCGCTTTGCGAGCGGACCGCCGAGTCGTACATCGGCTACATCGCCAATGGTGAGCGGGAGGGAGGTATTGCGACCACCGGGGATGACGGACTGCGCGAGATCGTCCACGGTTTTCACGCGCGCCAGATTGCGGATGAGTCCCTCGGTGTAGTCCGTGAGCAGGAATCCGCCCGTGGCGTTGACGTTGGCGTTTTGTGCTCCTTCCTGCACGTCATGCAGACTGACACCGTAGTGCTGGAGCTTATAGGGATCTACGAGGACTTGATATTGCTTGAGGTCGCCGCCAATAACGGTGATCTGCGCAATGCCAGAAATGGAAAGTAGCCGCTGGCGGATCTGCCAGTCGGCGATGGAACGCAATTCCATGGAATCAACCGCCGGGTTTTCGCTGGTCAGACCGACAAGCATGATTTCGCCCATGATCGAGGAAATGGGACCGAGCACAGGCTTGGCATTGGCGGGCAACTGCGCGGCGACCTGCTGAAGTTTCTCCGTGACGACTTGGCGTGCAAGATAGATATCCGTATTCCAATCGAACTCTACGAAGACGAGCGAAAGTCCAACTGTGGAATTTGACCGCACCCGCTGGACGCCGGTCGCGCCATTCATGGCGGTCTCGATTTGAAACGTGACAAGCGACTCGATCTCTTCGGGCGCAAGACCATCCGCTTCGGTAAAAATCGTGACTGTCGGCCGGTTCAGGTCGGGGAACACATCCACCGGCAACTTCGTCAAAACGTAGCCGCCATAAGCTGTGACGAGCGCGGCGAAGGCGACGACGAACAGCCGATTGTGGACGGAAAACTGGATGAGGCGGTCAAACATAACTAGTCGGATCGACCGGCGAACCAGGCGATGCGACGGCGCGGCAGAGCCAAGGCAAGGATAAGCGTAATGGCCGCACCGAGCCCGACGCCGATGTAGAGGCTTCGGTTAAAAAAGCCGGCTGGCGTCGCGGCTTGAGGAGGCGGAGTTGCTCCTGGCTTTTCTGAGGCCTCCTTTTTAGGTGCGCCACTCGCGAACTGGAGTTGGTAGTTGCCCCGCGTGACGACCTGCTCACCGGGGAAAACCCCCTCGATAATCTCGACCTGCCCGCCTGATCGAATGCCGGAACGGATCGCGCGCTTCTCAAAAACGTTTCCCTCGCGGACAAAGACAAAAAGATTGCCGAGATCGCCGAGGATCGCCCGCTCAGGCACCGCTAGAACTTGCTGGACTTTGCCGACGCCTACCGAAAGTTCGCCGAGAAGATTCGGCCGGAGCTTGGCGTCATTGTTGTCAATCAAAGCATAAACCTCGAATGTCTTGGAGTCGGACTCTAGGCCGACATCTGCACGCTGGATGGTGCCTGCAAATCGGTCGCCGGGAAAGACACCGACTATCAGCGTTGCGGGGGCGCCGATTTTGAGGGCGAGAACTGCCGGGTCTTCATAGGCGGTTCCTCGCGCCAGCACGCTGGAATAGTCCCCCACGACCATGAGCACGGACTCTGGCGCGAAGCCCTGCCCTATGGTCACATTGACTTTTGTGACCACGCCGCCGAGCGGTGTTTTGAGGATCACTTCGGGATTTCCCACTGTGCGAGGCGTTAGGCGGAGCAACGGCTGGCCGACTTTCACCGGTTCGCCAAGCTTAACAAAAATCTCGGTCACCGTGCCGTCGAATCGGGGCGTGATCTGGGCGACTTTTTCCGGGAGCGGTTCGACTTGGGCCACTAACTGGACGCTCGCTCGGAGTTCGACAATCTCCGCCGTGACGGTTTCGACGCCAAGGTTGGAAATAGCTGAGTCGGTGAGTTCGACGGGCCCAGCCGCACCCACCGCAGCGTCGCCCGGTTGAGGGGCGTGTTCGTGACCCACATGAGCAAACGCCGCTGTGAGTGAGGCGAGCACAAATGCGGCCGCAAGCAGAGAGCTAAGGTTTCTGACGGGATGCTTTTTTTTCATGGAGCGTATTGATGAAGATGTCACGTTGCAGAAGCGGATTCGCGCCGAGGGCCGCTTCGACCTCGCTGAGAGCCAAGGCTTCGTTGGCGAGTGCCTCGACGTGGAAAAGCCGCTGTTCGGTCTCCTGATTGGTGAGGGTGATGGCCTCGGTCGTATCGACCTGGCCCGTTTGAATGGCACTTTCCAAGACACTGCGGGTCTCGTCGAGCAGAGGCAGCGACTCCTTTTGGATAAGCGAGGAAACGGCGGCGGATTTGACCGCACGGACCCGAGCCGCGCTGATCTCGGCTTCGATGGCAACTTGGCGGGCCATGATCATTTGGCGGGCCCGATCTTGTGAAGCGGTTTTCTCGGCGATGGTTCCCTGATTGCGATTCCAAGCCGGAATGGGAATCGCCACCCGGACACCGAGGAAATGTTCGTTGATGAGGTCCGGTCCATCCAGGGTGCGCTCGAGCTCGTATTCCACGCCGACGGTGATGTCTTCCCACGCTTCGGCGCGTGCGAGGGCGATCTCCGCCCCGGCGGCATCGGCCTCCAACGCCGTGCGCACGAGGTCGGGTCGGTAAAGCTTGCGGGAGGCGGTGCCTCGCCGCAAGACGGCAATGATTTCGGAGAGGGAACCCTTCACGGAAAGCGCGGCGTCGGGCGGCATCCCGAGCGAGCCTTTCAGCGTGGCGAGCGCGGCCCCTTCGTCCGCTTCGAGCGCGACGAGACGTTGCCGGAGCCCTTGCTTTTTCACCTTCCCGAGGTTCACGGCGATGGCTGACGCTTGTCCGGCCTGGCGGCGAGCTTCATTGAGCGAGATCAGCGAATCAACGGATTTGATCAACGTGCGAAGCGAGCCGGACTTCTCCGCAGCCGCCCGGGCTTCGATGAAAGTTTTTTGAACCTCCTGAATGAGTTTACGCTCTTCGTCGCGCACTTCCGCAAGCGCGATGGCCACCTCCACGCGGGAGACCGTGCGCGCCCTCGCGAGCCGGCCGCCCCACGGTAAACGCTGCATCAGTGCCGCCGTGGCACCGTCCTGGCCTTCTCCGCCAAAGATCACGTCGGAGCGGTAGGCGAGGTCAATTTCCGGGTTCGGCCAGAGTCCGGCCTGGAGCAGACGCCCGCGCGCCTGGGCAATGGTGTGATAGGCCGCGCGAGTTGCAGGGTTGTTCAAAAGTGCGGTGTTTTGCGCTTGGCCGAAATCGAGCGATTCGGCAAGCAACGCAGCAGGGATAAGCAACAGAGTGCAAAGAAGGATTCTCATGCGCATGGTTCAACGAGAAAATCGCTTTGATCCCTCCTAGTCTACGAGGGAATGATGCCTTGAGCCGACAATCGTTCGGTGAGAATGCGCCTTGCGCGGTAAATTCGCACCTCGACTGCCTTGGAAGAAATGCCGAGAATCTGTGCGGCTTCTTTGTGCGGTAGGCCCTGTATCACTCCGAGCAAAATCGCTGTGCGTAGATCCTCCGGCAACTTATGTATCTCCGCGTCCAAAATACGGACGCTTTCCGAGAGTTCCGTCTGGCGGTCTGGCGACGGATCGGGATGGGGGAACTCCCTCTCGTCCGAGGCTCCGTCATCATTTTCCCGGACTATCGAGCGCGTGAAGCGCGATTGCCGTGTTGCTTTCGACTTCGCGTGATCGCGGCAAAGATTGACCGCAATTTGAAACAACCACGTGGTGAACCGAGCATTTTCGCGAAGACGAGCCAAGGCAAACCAAGCTTTCACAAAAACCTCTTGGGTGAGGTTCTTCGCGATCTCTTGATCTCTAACAGAACGGAAAATGAAACTATGGATTGGGGCTTGATGACGGGCCATCAAACGGGCGTAGGCGTCTTCGTCACCAGTACCGGCAAGACGCGCGATGTCCCAATCAGTTTCCGCCTCCGCATCATTCGCCTCCATGATGGGAATCGAGGCTGTAAAGCGCGTTCACGGTCAGGTTTAGCAGCTTCTCGTATTGCTCTTCGGAAAGCGCCTCCTTCATCTCAAAGACGTGGCCGATGGTGACTTTCTGCAGCTCACCCATGTCAGTATGGATTTTTTCCATGGCCATCTCCACGCGAGCCGAATCCCTGCCATCCGCAAGCATGGCTTCGCCCAGTTCGCGGTTAGCAAGAGTGAGTCCTTGTTCAAGGTCCCTCCGTCTGTCGCGATAGCGTTTCTCAATGGGTTCCAGGGCTTTCTCTTGCTCCGCCGTCAATCCAATCTGCGTGTGAATCCAATCATGTGCGTTTTGATACGCGGGCTTCTGCCAGCGGGAATACGCCATGGTGGACAGGACGGCCGCGCATGCCGCGAGCAAAATGACGCCCGCGAGAAGAATGAGCAGCGAGGATACCTTGCTCATGGGCGGCGGCTCAGAAGTCCTGATGGAATTTCGGCCGACGTGCTCGAAAACACATTTAAATTTAAGCTGATTATGGCGAGTTCTGGATTCGAATCTGGATTCGAATCGCGCGCCAGAACAGGCAGTGTTGCGCCGACTGCAAGAGCCAGTAAGAAACTGGCCGCCAGTGTCGTGGGGCGCAGGCCCGTTGAGATCAGGTCGGCGAGCCAGCCGATTTTCGGCTGAGTGCTGCGCAACCGAACCTCGCGGAAAACATCCTGTGCAAACGAGCCGGGCAAGGGTGGGGCACACTGCGCCCGATACTCGTTTAGGACCTCATCAAGTCTCTTTTCATTCATGGGTAGTGGAACGACGCATCATCAGGCTTCCCTCGAAATATTTCTTCGATCTTGGGAGACTGAGTCAGGTCACTCGCCGAGTTCCACATTCCAATACGCGATGTCGAGGAAGTGCTTCCAGCTATCGTGGGGATGTTGGGAAAAAGACAGGTTGACGAAGGGTCGCCACTTTGGACGTTTCGGCTTGCGGATGAGCTGCATATTGGCTTGGTGAGCGAGGCGATTACCTTTCCTTGTATTGCAGGGAATACAAGAGCACACAATGTTCTCCCATGTCGTCTGGCCACCTCGATCGCGTGGAAACACGTGGTCGAGATTCAATTCCTCACGATCGAAGATATTGCCACAGTATTGGCACGTGTTTTTGTCGCGCTCGAAGACATTGTTGCGGGTGAACTTCACTTCTTTTTTGGGCATGCGCTCAAAGAGGAGTAGCACGATGATGCGGGGAATTCGGACGTGCATCGTAATGGTTCGCACCATTTCGGGTTCTGGGTTTTCACGAGAAAAGTATCTCCAGCTTGCAAAATCGTGCGTTAAAAAACCCTGCCCGTCATCGGCAGACACAACCTGCGCGTGGCCTTGGTAGAGGAGCGTAAAAGCCCTTCTTGCGCTGCATGTATTCACCGCCTGCCAGAGGCGATTTAAAACGAGGACTGGTGTATCAAGTGCGGTTTGCATGAGTGAAGACCGATCGAGTGCAGGCGTTCTTTGTTGCCAAGGAAATCCACGGCACACTATCGAGTGAGGACGCCTGTTGTCAATTGCCGCCCTGAAGAAAAGGGCTACGGAACCAAGAGGTTCATGATGCGCTAGCGTAACTTGATCTAACCACGCTTTTTGCGGTTGGGCTTGGGATACTTGGTGGGCCGCATGGGAAGGGGCCCGCCGGTGCCGGTTTTGAGTTCAGCGATTTGGTCGCGAAGGAGTGCCGCGCGCTCGTATTCGAGGCGGCTTGAAGCGGTGGCCATTTCGCGTTCCAACTCCGCGATGAGTGACGGCGCATCGAAGGATTCGGCCGTCTCGCGAAGACTTTGTTGATCGCTGGCCGAGCCCTTCAGTATGACGTGCAGACTTTCCTGCACAGCTCGAACGACGCTCCGTGGCGTGATGCCGTGGAGGATGTTGTGGGCGTGTTGTTTGGCTCGACGGCGCTGGCAGACATCGAGGAGGGCTTGGATGCTGCGGGTGATCACGTCAGCGAAAAGCACGACCTCGCCATCCACATGGCGAGCCGCTCTTCCGGCCGTTTGGATGAGGCTTGTCTGGCTTCGAAGATAGCCTTCCTTATCGGCATCAAGGATACAAACGAGCGAAACCTCTGGAAGGTCGAGGCCCTCACGGAGAAGATTGATTCCGATAAGAATATCGCAATCTCCAGCCCGTAGTCCGCGAAGAATTTCCACGCGCTCGATGGTATCAATATCGCTATGCAGGTAGCGAACCTTCAGACCGATGTCGCGCAGGTAGTCAGCCAAGTCTTCAGCGGTTCGCTTAGTCAGCGTGGTGACAAGCACGCGTTGATTTAGCTCGATGCGGCGACGGCAAAGTTCAATCGTGGCATCAATCTGACCCTTCAGCGGACGCACTGTGATCTTTGGATCGAGCAGGCCAGTCGGGCGAATGATCTGTTCAGCGATTAAGGGTTTTCCTGAAGTATGGACGTCGAGCGGTGTGTCATCCGGTGGCAAGGCGAACGAAGAGGAAGATACAGCAGGGCCTAAAGTTTTGTCGGGATTCGGGATCCACGTCGAATTACCCACCACGCTATTTCTCATTTCGAAGGGACTCGGCGTCGCGCTGATGTAGACAATCTGACGGTCGCCTTCCATGAACTCTCCGAAATTGAGCGGACGATTGTCTAGGGCACTTGGCAACCGAAATCCATAGTTCACGAGCACAGATTTCCGCGATCGGTCTCCTGCATACATGCCGCCGATCTGGGGAACTGTGGCGTGGGATTCGTCGAGAACAAGTAGGGTATCCTCCGGGAGAAAGTCCATGAGCGTATATGGTCGCGAGCCGGGGGGACGTCCGGTGAGATGGCGGGAATAGTTTTCGATGCCGTTGCAGAATCCCATTTCCTGCATCATTTCGAGGTCAAACTCTGTCCGCATCTTGATCCGTTGGGCTTCGATAAACTTGCTCTGACTCTCGAACTCCACCACGCGCTGATCGAGTTCTTCGCGGATCGCGCGCATAGCGCGGTTGAGCTTATCGTGAGGCGTTACAAATTGTTTAGCAGGAAAAAGCGTAAATGTCGTAAGTGTGCCTTCCACATCCCCGGTGAACGGATCGAATTGACTAATGCGCTCGATCTCGTCGCCAAAGAACTCGATGCGGACTGCTTCGTCCTCGTTCTGTGCGGGGTGGACTTCCACCACATCGCCCCGCACGCGAAATTTTCCTCGTGTAAAAGCAAAGTCATTTCGTTCGTAAAGCATTTCCACCAACTTCGAGAGCAAGGCTTCCCGCGTCATTTGCTGGCCCGGCTTTATCGTCACCAGCATTTGCAGAAAGTCCTGTGGCGAAGCTAAGCCGTATATGCAGGAGACGCTGGCGACTACGATCGTATCGCGTCGCGTGAGAAGCGAACTCACCGCAGAGAGGCGGAGACGCTCGATGTCCTCGTTGATGGAGGAATCTTTCTCGATGAACGTATCCGATCGAGGAATGTAGGCTTCGGGTTGGTAGTAGTCGAAGTAGCTCACAAAATACTCCACGGCATTTCGCGGGAAAAATTGTTTAAACTCGCTGTAGAGCTGAGCCGCGAGAGTCTTGTTGTGCGACATGATGAGTGTCGGGCGATTCAGCTCCTGCATGACATTGGCCACGGTAAAAGTTTTTCCCGAGCCGGTAACGCCCAGAAGCGTCTGATGGCGATTGCCGGCAAGCAACGAACGCGTGAGACCCTCGATCGCGCGGGCTTGGTCTCCCTGCGGGCTGTAGTGCGAGTCGAGTTGCAAAGGCATAGCCGCTCAGTATCCGGCTTGCTCTCCGCGAGTGCAAGGGTGCCAGTCTAAAAAAGTCTACCGCGCCACAATACCAAAGCTGCGACTCCGAAAAGGCCGGGTGGATCATGAGGCGGCGCGGCTGACCATGCGCCGAGCCGAACAATCCAAGTGCAAGTGGCCGGTGGGTCGCGTTGGATGTCGTGAGCTTTGGCACGCGCCAATCTTATTTGTCGGCTTGCGTCTTGGGATGAGATCCCACATGGTCTTGGCATCCTGAGCTGAGAGTCACGGCTTTCTTCGCTCGGCCAGCAGCACCCTATGACCTCATGAATATTTCTCTCTCCGCCCGCTCGAATCAGGCGTTGATTGACCAAAACTACGAACTCTGGAAGCAGGATCACGCATCCGTCGGTGCAGATTGGGCGTCTTTCTTTGAGGGATTCGAACTTGGCTTGGTTCGCAGTAAAAGCGACGTCTCAGTTTCCACCGAATCGGACAATCCTCTCCAACTTCGCGTGGATGGGCTCGTCTATGCCTACCGGACGATGGGGCATACGATCGCACGGCTCGATCCTCTCGCTGTCAAGGCTCCGGAAAATCCTCTCTTGAGCCTCAGCGAATTGGGTTTTGCGGAGGCAGATTTAGACGTGGAGGTATCTTCAAGCCGCTTTCGAGACGGACGCAAGATGACGCTGCGAGAAATGATCCGAGATCTGCAAGCTGTCTATTGCGACACGCTGGGGGTCGAGTATATCCATATCCAAAACCCGACAATACGAAATTGGGTTCGCGACCGTGTCGAAGAGCGCGATGGCCATGCGTCGGTGAAGCCAGAGGTTTACCAAACCATTCTCCGCAGGGTCTACGAGGCTGAGAGTTTCGAGTCCTTCATTCACACGAAGTATGTTGGTCAAAAGCGATTTTCCCTCGAAGGTGGCGAGTCGCTCATTCTCGCACTCAACGCAATTCTGGAGCGAAGCGAAGAAGCGGGTGTGCAAGAAATCGTCATGGGCATGGCGCATCGCGGACGCCTCAACGTCTTGGCGAACTTTTTGGACAAGCCACTGGGCATGATTTTCAATGAGTTTCAGGATACCTTCACTCCGGAACTCGTCGGGGGAAATGGCGATGTGAAGTATCACCTCGGCTACCAAAACACGCGTACGCTTGCGAGTGGTCACAAAGTTGAGATTCGACTTGCCGCCAATCCTAGCCACCTTGAAGCCGTAGATCCCGTCGTGCAAGGCAAGGCCCGCGCGCGACAACGCATCATTGGGGATTCCGTCGAGCGCAAGCGCGTGCTCCCGCTGCTCATCCACGGGGATGCGGCTTTTATCGGACAAGGCGTTGTGGCGGAGGTCTTCAATATGTCCCAACTTCCGGGCTACCGCACGGGAGGAACGATTCACGTGGTGGTCAATAACCAGATCGGCTTTACGACATTGCCTGCCGATGGACGCTCGACGCTCTATTGCACGGATATTGCGAAGATGATCGAAGCGCCCATTTTCCACGTGAATGGCGAAGATCCGCTCACCGTCCTTGAAGTAGCACAACTCGCGCTCGATTTCCGGCAAAAGTTTGGACGCGATGTTGTCCTAGACATCTATTGCTACCGCCGACACGGGCACAATGAAACCGACGAGCCCAGCTTCACCCAGCCGGATCTCTACGGGCGCATTAAGACGCATCCCTTGCTGAGTGAGAAATTTGCGAAGCAGGCAATCGCCATAGGGGCCTTGGCAAGTTCGGATGCTGAGGGATACCGAGCAGAAGTGCTCGCAGAATTGGAAGCGGCTCTTGCCGATACAAAAAAGGCCACGACAAGCACAAAGGGTGCCTTCGCCGGTTCCACAGCCATCTTTCAGGCTCCTTATTCTCACGAGCCGATCAATACCGGCATTCCCCAGGAGATGTTGGATACGATTGTTCGTGCGCTGACGGTTGTGCCGAAGGAATTTCGCATTTTGCAAAAAATCAAGCGAACCGTGCTGGAACGTCGCCTACAAATCTGGAAGGCAGGCGGCCCCTACGATTGGGGATTTGCGGAAGCACTGGCTTTCGGGTCGCTGCTGCTAGAAGGCACGCCGGTGCGGCTCTCTGGCCAGGATAGCCGCCGTGGCACATTCGGGCATCGTAACTCCGTTTTCTACGACGAGAAGACCCGCGAGCGATACATCCCGCTTCTTCATATTGCGGAAGGCCAAGAGCGCTTCTGCGTGTATAACAGTCCGCTGTCCGAATACGCAGTGCTCGGCTTTGACTACGGATATTCCATGGATTTTCCTTCCATGCTCTGCATCTGGGAAGCGCAATTTGGCGACTTTGCAAACGGCGCGCAGATTATCATTGATCAATTCATCTCCTCCTCCGAATCCAAGTGGCGGCGGCCCAGCTCGATCGTGATGTTGCTTCCCCATGGCTACGAAGGCCAAGGCCCAGAGCACTCCAGCGCGCGTCTCGAGCGATTTCTTCAATCATGTGCCGAGGATAATATGCAGATCTGCAACCTCACCACACCCGCACAGTATTTCCACATTTTGCGTCGCCAAATTCACCGCGAATACCGCAAGCCACTTGTTATAATGACTCCCAAGAGTCTGCTGCGCGCAGAGGAAGCCGTCTCGCGAAGTGAGGATTTTACGAACTCCCGCTTCTACGAAATTCTCGACGACCCAAGTCCCCTCGACACGACCAAGGTCACGCGCGTGGTCTTTTGTTCCGGTAAAATCTACTACGATCTGCTGAAGGGCCGGACGGAAGCCGAGCAAAATAGCGCGACGGCCATCATTCGCATCGAACAAATCTATCCTCTTCACAAAGCGAAGCTCCAGCGTATCGTCGGTCGCTACAGCGCCACCACACGCTTCGTGTGGTGCCAAGAAGAACCCGAGAACATGGGAGCTTGGAATTTCCTCGCGCCCCGCATTGCTGGCATTATTGGCAAGCTCCTCGGCTATGCAGGACGCTCAGCAAGTGCCAGCACGGCGACCGGGTCGTCTGGCGCCCACAAAGCCCAACAAGCCGCACTGGTCAAAGCAGCCTTTGTGGTATAATTCCCAATCGCATTCATGAATATCGAAGTCCTAGTCCCACCCGTCGGGGAATCCATTACCTCTGGAATCCTCTCGATCTGGCATAAAAAAGAAGGTGAAGCCGTCAAACGAGACGAGACACTTTTCACCCTAGAAACTGATAAAGTCTCTCAAGAAGTGGCAGCATCCGAGGCGGGAATTGTCCGCCTGAAAGTTGCTGAAGGCGATGAAGTGAAGATCGGACAGCTCGTGGCGGAGATCGAAGTAAGCGACACTCCCGCCGAAACGGAACCCATCAAGCAAGCCCCAGTCGCTCCCGCACCTGAGCCTGCGGCGGTGCCTCGCGCTCAGGAGAAGGTCGTGCCGAAGGCCATCCCCGCTACGCCAAGCAAGCCCGCTGCACCAGCCACAGGCACCACGCCGGGCACCACGCGCAAGAAGCTCTCGCCGCTCCGCCGGAAAATCGCCGCGCAGCTTGTCATGGCTCAACAAACAGCCGCCATTCTCACTACGTTTAACGAAGTGGATATGTCTGCCATCATGGCTCTGCGCAAAGAACTTCAGGATGACTTCGTGAAGAAGCACGGCGTCAAACTCGGATTCATGAGCTTTTTTATCAAAGCCGTCGTTGATGCCCTCCAAGCTGTTCCTGCCGTCAATTCCAGCATGGATGGGGATGACCTCCTCCTTCATACCAACTACGATATCGGAGTCGCCGTCGGCACAGAACGTGGCCTGATCGTTCCTGTCGTGCGAGGATGCGACGTGCTTTCCTTCGCGGAAATTGAGACTAGCCTCGTCGGCTATGCCACGAAGGCACGGGAAGGAAAAATCCTCCTCGAAGACCTGCAAGGTGGCGTTTTCACCGTCTCGAATGGCGGCATCTACGGCTCTCTGCTCAGCACTCCCATCCTCAACCCGCCCCAGAGCGGCATTCTCGGTATGCATAAAATTCAAGAACGCCCCGTCGTCATTGAAGGCCAAATCGTGGCCCGGCCCATGATGTATCTGGCCCTCAGCTACGACCACCGCGTCGTGGACGGCAAGGAAGCCGTCACTTTTCTTGTGCGCGTGAAAGATTGCTTGGAAACCCCCGCCCGACTCCTGCTTGGAGCCTAGACACGATGACTGTCCTTGGCATTGATATCGGCGGAACGGGCATCAAAGGCGCACCCGTTTGCACGGAGAAAGGCGAACTCCTCGCCGAACGCTTTCGCGTGCCCACCCCGCACCCCGCCCTGCCAAATGCCGTTGCCGATGTCGTCGCAGAGATTGCGCGCCACTTTAATTATTCTGGGCCAGCCGGTATCACGTTTCCTGGAGTCATTAAAAATGGCATCGTTTACTCCGCCGCGAATGTGGATGCCTCGTGGATCAGCACAGACGCCGCAAAGCTCTTTGCGAATCACCTCCAAGGCAAGACCGTGGTGGTGAACGACGCCGATGCTGCCGGAGTTGCGGAAATGACGTTTGGTGCCGGGCGTGGACGTCGCGGCGTTGTCATCATGCTCACGTTTGGCACAGGCATCGGCTCGGCGATTTTCTATGACGGACGCCTCCTGCCGAACTCGGAATTTGGTCATCTCCAGCTTCGTGGGGAAGATGCCGAGAAACGGGCGTCCGAGAAGGCCCGTGAAGACAAGGGGCTCTCTTGGAAAAAATGGGCCGCCGTCGTGAGCGAATACCTCACCGATCTTGAAACGCTCTTTTCCCCCGAACTCTTTATCATCGGTGGCGGCGCAAGCAGCAAGGCCGGCAAGTTTCTTCCTTACCTCACCGCCAAAACGGAAGTCCTCATCGCTCCCGCCGAAATGCGCAACGAAGCCGGTATCATCGGCGCCGCATGGCTCGCCGCAAATACCTAAGTGCCCGAACGCCCTGCCGGTTATTCGTAGATTGGGCGTTTTCGATTCACTGTGGTGTTGCCCTTCGCGAAAACTTCTTAATTGCACAAAGTTTGCAACCGATTAGCTTGAAGAAAATGAGCACAACAACACTTGCCCCTAAGACGGAATCACTGGCTGTTTCCAAACATCTGAAAACTTTGCTCGCCGATTCCTACGCCCTCATGGGCCAGACTCACCTTGCGCATTGGAATGTGGAAGGTCCAAATTTCTTTCAACTCCACATCGCATTTCAGGCCCAATATGAGGAGTTGTTTACGGCAGTGGAT
>Ga0105045_10002837_pt1 | contig 14718 bp, 12 predicted proteins | sample MAT02_FD_78089 | JGI IMG/M metagenome (GOLD analysis project Ga0105045, IMG submission 78089) | Freshwater microbial communities from Lake Fryxell liftoff mats and glacier meltwater in Antarctica - MAT-02 (megahit assembly) | ecosystem: Environmental > Aquatic > Freshwater > Ice > Liftoff...
AACAGGTGACACAGGAGCAACGGGAGCAACAGGCTTAACAGGTGACACAGGAGCAACGGGAGCAACAGGCTTAACAGGTGACACAGGAGCAACGGGAGCAACCGGCTTAACAGGTGACACAGGAGCAACGGGAGCAACAGGAGTAACTGGAGCAGTTAGCCCAGCTGTCTTTTATAGTGCAAGAACTTCCGGGCCAGTAACTGCAGATGATATAGGTGATACAATTATAATTCCTAATCCTGCTCCAGTGCCATATGACACTGTTGTTTTATCTGCAGGATTTATTAATAATACACCTGGACTTTATCAAACAACAGTTGCTGGACTTTATAGGATTAGTTATGGGATTGCATCTTTTTCTCCACTTCAGTCTCCTATTTTTGAAGCTGCAAACTTGGCTGTTAACGGCAACGTTGTAATTGTTGCTGGTGTTATTGTTCAGTCTCCAGAAGATGCATATTCATCAGCTAGCACAGAAATATTCCTAAATTTAAACGCCGGGGATAATGTATCAATAGTAGCAAATACGACAACTTTTTCAGTATCTCAAGATTTCAATTACCAATTTCCAACAGTATATATTAATATTGAGTTAATCCAAGAAGCAACTCCTTAAACCCTGCTATTTTGTCGGATCAGTTTTCAAACTGATCCGACTTTGTCTTTTTTGTCTTCATTAAAAATATAGTGGTTTAAATTTGATTTTTTCATAAAAAACTTAAAAAAGAAAAATCTATAGCTTCTGATTCTGATAAAGTCTTAACCCCCTCTAAATTTAAACGAACCTTTTGCTTGAAATTTGCCCAAAAGACTTCAATAGGATTTAAGTCTGGCGAAATAAGCAGAAAGGAATAAAATTCTACTTGACCTGGTTTGAGCTCTGGGATAAGAAAAGTATGATTTATTTTCTATTTTTGGTTGAGACTTTGTAGCTAAGACCAGATTTAATACAACAAAAGTATGATTTATTTTCTATTTTTGGTTGAGACTTTGTAGCTAAGACCAGATTTAATACAACATAACATATATTATCAGACCTATCATTTGTTTTTAACTTGATGATACTCCCCTAGTTTTTTTTAACTAAGTTATCTGACGAATTATACTTTATAATTTTATTTGCATGAGATTAGCCTTTAGAATTTCATGCATGTCAGAAAGAAAATTTTCTGATGGCTATTATTTACTTGTTTAAGTTCTTCCAGCTTTAAACTGTTAATTTCATCTTCTAAATTTTTCTCCAAATATTGAATAAAAATATCTGTTTCATTTACATTCAATTTCTGAATAATATTAATGATAGCTTCATTGAAAAAATCATATCCAATATTTATTAGTTGACGATAAAGAAATGTTGAAAACAAACTCTATTCGCTCGTTAAAACAGCCCTTTTTGGCTTAATTTGCAATAATGGTTTCAACTACATTCATACAAATTTCAGGCAATTGTTTTTCTTTATCTAAACAATCTTTCATTATTAGTATTGCTTCACAAATTTCTTGAGGTATTTCAGAATTTATAGGTTGATTTTCTTGAGGCCATGAATTATCTCTAACCTCTTTGCTTGGCCACTTAGAATAGGCCACCCACATCCCGTCTTCTGTTTTATGTAAAGTGGATCCCAAAGCTCCCCTGCTTTGAACAAAATAATTGGCAACTTTTGTCCAATTTAAAATGTATTGTTTTTCGCATCCCCTGTTGACAAAACCTCGATAAATAACAGCAAACATAAATTCTCCCTTTTTAATTATAGTCGATTAACTTTGAAATGATAGATTTCGACTTGCGTCAAAGCTTTTGGGCTTGATCGATCTTAAACAACTATATTAGATAAATATAGGATTTTCCAACCTCGTTTTATCCATTCTAGTTAAAAGTGTATTTTAAAATATTAATGAAAATTGCTTTATTTTATAATGAAATTTTATCTGTAATACCTAAATATCTACTACAATTTAAGTTTTAAAATGCAGTCAAATATTCCCTCTGAAAATACCAATGGCCCCATTAAAGATTCTTTCACTCCTTTGCCCCTTTCCTTTATGAAGCGCTGTTGGCGTGTTATAAAAGATACTGCTTTTGGTTTTATAGATGATGATTACTACTCTAAAGCATCTGCATTGACATTTTATTCTTTGCTTTCAATCATCCCTGTTTTAGCAGTTTTATTTGGAATAGCGAAAGGTTTTGGTTTTGAACAAGCATTGGAAACAGAAATTAATGAACGTTTTGTTGAACAACGTCAAGTCATCACCAAATTAATTCAACTGGCCTACTCTTGGCTTTTAAATGCTGAGGGTGGCGTAATTGCTGGTATTGGCACAGTTGTACTACTTTGGTCTGTATTTGGTCTTTTGAGTAACATTGAAACAGCTCTTAATGCAATTTGGAAAACGCGTTTTTCACGACCTTATGCCCGAAAAATTAGTGATTATTTGGCTACAATGATTATTAGCCCTATTTTTTTGGTAACTTTAAGCAGTATCAATGTATTTATTCATACACAATTTAAAAGAAATCAGGGAAATATTTTCATAGAAGCTGTGAGTCCTATTGTTTTATTTTTTCTAAAACTATCTCCTTATTTTCTAAGTTGGGCATTATTTACGTTTATTTACATATTCATGCCTTATACTAAAGTTTATGCGAGATCTGCAGTGATTGCAGGTGTAATTGCAGGGACAACTTTTCAAATTTGGCAATGGGGTTATATCAAATTTCAAGTGGGCGTTTCAAGTTATGGAGTCGTTTACGGAAGCTTTGCAGCACTTCCTCTTTTCTTAATTTGGCTTCAAATCAGTTGGCTGATTTTATTGGCAGGAGCAGAACTTGCTTTTGAAACTGAAAACGATTTATTTATTCCAGCTCGAGAAATTTCCCCCATTTCGATGAAAGCAGCAGCATTACTCATTACTTTTCGTTGTGTTGATGCCTTTGCAAAAGGGCTTCCCCCCATAAATGATCGCTTGCTAGCACACGAATTGGGAATGTCTTTGAATCACTTACACAGCATAATAGAAATTCTGGAAAATGAACGCATATTGTCCATTGCTGCCTTTCAAAACAAAACGATTGGTTATCAACCTGCTCGAGCAATTAACACAATTACTTTGCAATGTGTTTGTCGTGCTATTGAACATGGTACATCTTTGATGGGAGCTGTGAAAGATTCTCCACAACTAGATAAGATCCATGTTTATTTGGCAAATTCTAGCAAAGTGCTGGATGATTCTGACAATAACCTTCTCATTCATCAACTCAAAACTTAAATTATTTGTGACTAATTCGCTAAAGACATAAGATTTGAATTTATAAATTTATTTTTGAATTGGGTAGCAGGCAGGAACAAATGAATAGAACGCTGTTTAACTGGTGTCAAGCTGGAGTGTTTCTATCTTTTTTGCTGCAATTTTCCAGTTGCCAATTAACTAAAGCCTACACTCCCCCTTGCACAATTGTTCCTGACAACTGGAAAAATGAATCAGAACAAATCATCAGTAATGTTTCTGCAGATTTAACCTCAAACGATGAAAATACAAACGGAAAAGAAGTAATTAAAAATTTAAACATTCAATCACGCTGTGATGCTATAAAAGATTTAAAAAATTGGTGGGAAATCTTTGAAGATTCTATTTTAAATCAGCTTGAAGAAGAAGCTTTGGTCTATAATTATGATTTAAAAGCAGCTTTTGAAAGAGTTGTGGAAGCGCGAAATCTTGCCCTTATTAGTCAATCCCCTTTATATCCTTACGTCAATTTTTCGCCCTCTTATCAACGCACTCAAATGCTTATTTTATCCCCCTTGTCTTTACCAAGTTCTGCCACAACTGCAACAACTGGAACCACTCCCTTACAATCAAATCTCTCTTCTACTTCAACATCTAATCATGGATTACCTAAAAATGTCTTACGTTTTTTAAATTCTGAATATTTATTACCTTTTAACTTTCAATATGAAGTCGATTTATGGAATAAGCTTCACAACACCTATTATTCCGCTGTTTATCGCGAGCAAGCCGCAACAGAAGAGTATTATCAAGTTTTACTTAGTTTAACATCTGATTTAGCTAAAAATTACTTTCTTTTGCGAGATTTAGATTTTCAATATGAAATCGTTGCCAAAACTTTAGAAGCTAGGAGAAAGGCATTTGAAATTAATCGTGATAGATATGAAGCAGGCCTATTAAACTACTTAGATGTCTCACGGGCAGAAGTGCAAGTGAGCAATGCTGAGGCAGATCAAGCAAATATTAAAAGATTAAGAGGCGTTCAAGAAAATATCATTGCTACTTTAACTGGCAGCCCTGCTTCAGAATTTTATTTAAGTTTTGACCCTATTCACACTCCGCCACCACAAATCCCTGTTGGATTACCCTCAGAATTGTTAACGCGACGTCCTGATGTCGTCGCTGCTGAGCGTTTAATTGCAGCTGCTTATGCAGAAATAGGAGCGGCCTATGCGGATTTTTTTCCTTCTCTCAACTTAACTGCAAGTTTAGGTTTGGAAAGTCCTATTTCAAGCCTATTATTCAATTGGAAAGCAAGAATGTGGCAAATTGCTGCAAATGCTATGCAACTTGTTTTTGATGCAGGACGTACTCAAGCAAATTTAGAGTTAACGCAAGCACGATTTAGAGAACAAGTCAATAGCTATCAGCAAACGGTTTTATCAGCTTTTCAAGAGGTTGAGGATGCTTTAATTAATTTAAAAGAACGTGCAGAGCAAGCAAAGGCATTAAAAAAGTCCGTCAAATATGCCCAACAAACCTACGACCTTTCTTATTTCCGCTATAATCAGGGTTTAGTCACCTATTTAGATGTAACCGATGCTGAACGCGAACTTTTACAAGCTCGCCAAAATTTTGCGCTGGTACTAGGTGAACGTTATGTACATACAGTAGCATTAATTGAGGCGTTAGGCGGAGGTTGGGACAATATGCCACAGCCCATAGAATAAAAATTTAACTATCCCTAACATTTAGAAAAATTTATAATCTCACAGCTAATGGAATCAAGTTATTTTTTAAAAGATTGCACATGTAGAAAAAGTTGAAATTTCTATTTTTTAAAATTTTTGCATAAATAAATTTTAAAAATTTACGTATAGGATATTGGGTTTCGGCAGTGTTGGCCTCCTCTCCCACGAATCCAGCCTTACGAAGATCCATTTGCGTTTGAGCGGCAGATTCGACTCCAGCTTCCTTCAGATTTCTCATAGTTCATTGACGGCACGTTTTTCTGTATTCACAGCGCCCCGTATAGTTTTTTCGAACACTCTTGCTTTCGTCTACATATTCCCTCCTATCAGCGCTAAGATTGCTCTTTTATCAACGTAGGATGCACTCATGGCTGGGCGCACCAACTTAACCCGCGGAATGTGGGTTTTCTAGTTGTTTTAGCGTATTTTTATTCATTAGCCACTGAAATATCGCGCAAGTATGCCTTAGAAACTTACCTGCAAAGCAAAATTGTTTATTGATCTTAAGCGATCTTAAGATTACATGAGGAAAAAAGAATGCAAAAAAGTTCATAAAATAAGAAAAATTTGTACTGTGACGAATCCAAAATGTGTACTAAATGATTCTGTTTAAAGTATGAAAAATTCTAAAAAAACTTTATTTTTTTTAAAAGAAAAAGTAATGTAATAAGTCTAAAATTTAAAATAGGTGTTCAAGTGAAAAAAATTAATTATTTTTTTACTCTGTGTATGGTGTTTCTTTTTAACGTTACTTATTCTGTTCCCTCTTGCAATCAACATGAGAGTGAAATTAAAAATATTCGTGGAGTTACTTGCGGTTCTTTAGTCGATGCATTCAAGCTAAGCGGAAGGATGCTTGGGACATATGTTGTCACGATAAACGAATTAGCTTGGGATGCAGTTCAATCAGACGTAAGTTACAGCGATTTCGCCAGTACTTTTCGAGGAGGAATAAACGATTATAATGGAGAAGGTAAATTTTTGGCTTCTAGTAGATTATCTACAGGGTTTGATGAGGTAGGTGATTTGTTTTTGGATCTTTATAATGATTGTATTTTAGAACATCATAATTACCGATCTGTTTTTGAAAGAGGTAAACTTCATTTTGATAGGGGAAATTTGCAGGAATGTTTGATAGATATAGAGGATTTGGTAGATGAAGGAATGGCTGATGAGTTACTCAAAGATGTAAAGCCTATTGACCTGTTAATAACAAAGGCCCAGGCATTTTTAGAAGTTGGTGAATATGAGAAATCTTTGGAAGCATTATCGGATGTAATAAAAAAAGACCCTGCAAATAAAAAAGCTTACTTTTATCGCGCAAACGTTTATTTCGAAACAGGGAATTTTAATGAGGCTCTTAAGGACTACTTACTTTCTGATAAAGGCAGTGAAATGCCTAAATCTGCATTTAAAGCGACAAAACAGTTCACAGGTGCATTATTAAGTAGTTTGTGTCAAGGATCTGCAGATTCTGTTCTTGATTTCGCTCCGTCACTTTGTAATTCTGCTTATGGATTGAGTCGAGCCTTATGGGCTGTTTTTCCTGTAAACCCGAAATCCCAAGAAAATATTAATCAGTTTGCGTGTGCTTGTTACGAGGTTACGGCTTGTGTTGCGGACTACTGTAAAAATATTGATGAGCAAACAATCGATGGGTATGTTGATCAGGTTAAACATTTATATCAACAGTTTGATCAATTAAATGATTCAGAAAAAGGAACATTAATTGGTTATACGATAGGTAAATATGGAGCAGACTTATTTGCTGGAGGTTTAACAGTTAAAGCTGTATCTGCTTTTCGCAAGCTACAGATAGCTAATCAAGTGTGCACTTTAGAAGCAATGGCTGTTTCTAAAGCTAATAAAAGAGCTATTGTTGCTTCTTCTTTAAAACATTCTAAAGAAAGAAAACAATATTTCGAAACTGTAAAATACAATTTTGACTCGCACAACAAGCATGTTCTAGGACACAATGACTTTGTTGATGGTAAAAGTATTTGGGATCATAAAGATCCAGAAAATTTACTTAAACGTTTCGCTGGTAAAGGGCGTGCAGAACGGGGTGTGCCCGGTTTGTCAGGCTATAAAGAAACAATCGACTTTCAAGAGTATATTGGTATTTGGAAAAATAAGGACAAAACCATACAGTTACCCACAACGAGGGGCACTGTTCATTACGGAAAAAAAGGAGCCCACATTGTGCCAGCTGATCCAAATCCAAAAATAGGTGTAAAGTAATGAGGAAAATTATTTTATCAGACTTGTTTTGCTCTATAGGAAGAGCACTACTTAAAAAAGTCACTCCGAATTTGAGAGCAGTAACTGTGGCTGTTAGTGATAATACAACTTTTGAAGTTTTTTATTATTATGATCAAGCTGTTTCTGAAAAAGAAAAAGAACTTTTTGATTTAGCTAAAACGGAAATACTATCTGATTTTCCTTTTCCTGATTATAAAACAGCTTTTAATGTAGAATTTTTAAAATCTACAGATAGAGTACCAAACGATAAGTTTAATATGTACGAAAGATATCATTCAAAATAAGATAATTATTTAGGAAGTCGACGGCATTTTAGTTGAGAGAACAACAAAACTCTTTTATTATTCCTATTAAAAGGGAACTAACATAAAAAAAGTGTCGAGAGGTCTTTAGTGATTAATCCAAAAATGCGACTTTCAATTACTTACAGAAGATTAGAAATGATGGAACATTAAAGGCTAACTGAAGAAACCAGGCGTCCAAGTCTATTTTACAGATCTAACAGCCCTTAGTAGCAAGGAACAAATGAGAGTGCAGATGAACTCATTAATCAATATTTTTCGAAAGGAAGCGACTCTAGTAAAATTTTTAAATAAAAGATGAAATGTGCTCAGAATGAGTAAGATAACCATTTATGAAAATCATTAGGTTGGGAAATGCCCAAAACAAGCATTTAAAAAGAATAGGAGAAGTAGATGTGTGCAATTAATCTGAATAGCATTTTTTGCTGTGTTCAAAATGCGTTACTGCAGAATATAACACCCAACCTCAGAGCAGTCTCTGTTCTTGTAATAAGCGAGCGCTCTTTTGAAACAACTTTTTATTATGATAAACAACCATCTGAAGATGAAGAAGAGCTTGCTAGCCTAACCGACACCTATATTATCTGTGATTTCTCTTCTCCGTATTATAAAACAGAATTTAATGTTGAAGTGATTAGCTATCCAAATGCGATTCCACAGGCAACCTTTTTTGTTTATCATCGCTATGAAGAATGAATTTTGGACACCCTTCTGTTCTCAAAATTTTAAATTCAAGATTCTAAAGAATCTAATGGTTTTGTATCAAAAACTGAATTGAAACTATTAGTTTGCGAAATAAGATTGAAACCAATTTCAGTGGAATTAGCTTCTTTTTGATGCAGGGCGTACCTAAGCAAATTTAGACTTAACAAAAGCAAAATTTAGAGAACAAGTCAATAGCTATCAGCAAACGGTTTTATCAGCTTTTCAAGAGGTTGAAGATGTTTTAATTAATTTAAAAGAGCGTGCAGAGCAAGCAAAGACATTAAAAAAGTCCGTCAAATATGCCCAACAAACCTACGACCTTTCCTATTTTCGCTATAATCAGGGGTTAGTCACCTATTTAGATGTAACCGATGCTGAACGCGAACTTTTACAAGCTCGCCAAAATTTTGCTCTCGTACTAGGCGAACGTTATGTACATACAGTAGCATTAATTGAGGCGTTAGGCGGGGGTTGGGATAACAATCTTTTATCTAATTAATTCTTATCTTAAAAAATTTAAAATACAAATTAATATTTTTTATGCTTCGGAACTCTAGAAAATTTAAAATTTATTGTTTATACACATGTAACAATATTAAATTTAGCTCTGTTTTAATTGGCGGAGAGCAATAAAATAGGAGAACCTATAGCTTATTATCTAAGAGAAGCAAATAATTTATTTAAAGGGGTCTATTTTGTACCCAAACCTTATGAAGTTAAAGATGAGCATGGACACATTAATGGTGAAACATTTTCTATGAAGGGAATAGGATACAAACCCAGTTAACCTGCGAAATTGTTCATCTGAAAATTCTTTTATTTGATCGTATTTCATAATGTCTCCTTAAAAGCATCATTTCTACACTAAATTTTTCTAAAATGGCAGTTTTGAGAGAAGTCTATTACGTCGAAGGCTGCTAAAGTATGAAAAGATAGTTTTTTTGTAAAAGTCATTTCTCTAAAAAAAAATATGTTCAAGTATGCTAGTCGTTTCTATGTTTCATCTCCTTGTCTGAAGTAATAGCGCGCCTAATTCCTTCGCGCAAATAATTAAAATTTTTTCTTGCATAAAAAAACAAGAATGGGATATGCATAAGATTGTGACCAAAAAATTTTGGCTTAACTTAAATTGAGGTAATATGAAAAAAAATTTCGGTAAAATGGTCACCTTTGCACTTGCCCTTGCAAGTCTTATGAGCGTATCATTGTATGCAGATAATGAAGGATATTACAAGAATTCCAAAACAATGGAGAAGAATATGACCACAGAAAAAAACATCGTCGAAATAGCTCAATCAAATAGTGATTTTAGTACTTTGGTTAAGGCACTTGTTGCAGCCAACCTAGTTTCAGTCCTAGAAGGGCAAGGCCCATTTACCGTGTTTGCGCCAACCAACGCGGCTTTTGCTAAATTGCCCGCAGGAACCATAGAAAGCTTACTAAAACCAGAAAACAAAGAAAAGTTAGTAGCAATTTTGACCTACCACGTTGTTTCTGGCAAAGTCCTCGCGGCTGATGTAAAGACGATGAAAGCTAAAACGGTGAATGGAAAAGATCTCGACATTAAGGTCAATGGATCAGATGTCAATGTCAATGATGCCAAAGTTGTTAAAACAGACATCGTTGGATCCAATGGAGTGATCCACGTGATCGATACAGTTTTAATACCCTAATTGTTCACCGGGTTTCGGACAAAATTTAAGTTAAATGCGGAATTCGCTTTGAAGTCAAAGTTCTCGTTTTTAATATAGGATTTAGATTCTCGTAATTGCTTATGACTAGTAGGATATGTCGATTTGCGAGATACAAAACTGATACTAAAATCATTAAATTGGACCTCAAAGCAAGTTTCGTTAATATATTGCATTTCATCCAAATTGGAATTTTAAGTTTGTCAAGGCTACGCTCTTGATTATCTCTTAAAAGACTAAGTCGATTTGTTGCCTATAACTACGATTTCTATTATCATGTAATAAGAAAGATACAACATTAAATTTATTCCTCAATCAAGATTCAAAAAATGTCTAAATCTAAAATTCTTGTCATAGGTGGTGGTTTTGGTGGCCTAAATGTTCTTAAGGCACTTAAGAAGGCCGATGCTGACATTTTACTTTTAGACAAAACGAACCACCATCTTTTCCAGCCCCTCCTATACCAAGTGGCTACTTCAGCGCTTTCCTACACTGACATTGCTACAACGTTACGAGATATATTTAAAAATCAAAGCAATGCCGAAGTTCTCCTGGCTCATGTGAGTCGCATAGATAAGCATAATAAAAAAGTGATTGCAGCTAATGGAGAAATATTTTCCTATGATTATTTAGTTTTAGCCCCTGGCAGTAATCATTCTTACTTTAATAATCCGGAATGGGAACGGTTTGCTCCTGGCTTAAAGAGTCTTAACGATGCCAATCAAATCCGTGATAATATCATGATGAGCTTTGAAAATGCAGAACGGGCAACGGATTCTAGGGAAGCCGAAAAATTTATGACCTTTGTCATTATTGGTGGAGGTCCTACCGGTGTTGAAATGGCAGGTGCTATCGCTGAGCTAGCTCACGATTCTTTGAAAGGCAGTTTTAAAAAAATTGATCCCCGTGAATCTATCATTTATCTGATTGAAGGAACTGATCAGGTTCTACCCATTTTCCCTAAGGATTTAGCTTTAAAGGCTAAGGGATATTTAGAAAAAATGGGAGTTCAAGTATTACTTAACACCTTTGTTACTAACATCACAGAAAAAGGGGTTTGGATGGATAACAGATTGATTGAAACGTCTAATATTATCTGGGCTGCCGGAAATGAGGCGTCGCCAATCTTAAAATCTTTAGATGTTCCCCTCGATAAATTTAAAAGGGTAATTGTCGAATCAGATTTATCCATTCCGGGTTTCCCAGAAATTTTTGTTATAGGGGATGCTGCTTGCACAATCGGAGTCGATGCAAAACCTCTTCCCGGCTTCGCTCCTGTAGCAATACAGCAGGGTAAATATGTCGGAAACATCATAAAAAAGCAAATACCCAAAAAAAATCGAAAACCTTTTCTTTATTTTGATAAGGGACTGATGGCGACTGTTGGAAGTGGAAAAGCGATAGCCATGACAGGTAAAATAAAACTATCTGGTTTTATTGCTTGGGTAGCTTGGAGCATGATTCACATCATTTATCTCATCACTTTTACTAATAGATTTTTTGTGTCTCTTAATTGGTTTTATTTATATTTGATGCATAAAAGAAAGTCAAAAATCATTGTAAGACCCATTTCAGAGTCAAATGATAAGACATCTGTTGAAAAATAATGCTTTTCTTCAAGAAACGGAAAATCTTTCGGCTAATCCCAAAAGCAAGCTTAACAGTAACAGCTCGAAATCTCCTGTATTATTTTTCAAGCTCATTAGTTCATCTTAGCGGATGATCAAACGCTTGGCCTGAGTTTGATGGATGAGAGTCCTCCATCAAATTTGATTATATCAGGTACTCTAAATATTATCGAAAAGTGTAAGTTAAATAAAAATTCAGTTCCAATGTGGGAAGTCCGAACTCCATCTGTAGTGACTACATTTTTACCATCAAAGATGTTTTCAAATAAAACTACAAAAAAATGCAAAAAGCTGAGTCAAGGTCCGATTCATTAGAGGAACAAATAATAAAAATACTTCATAATAATAATTTAGCAACTGCAGAAATTGCTAAATTACTCGATCAGCAGAGTGGATCAATGAAAAAGCTGATATTTTTACATTTATTTATTAACAACTTAGACCTGACGTGGGTACATACCAAGGGATATTAGGTATTTGTTTTTAACGTCTCAGAAATTATAAACTGTGAAAATAAATAAACAATTTTCGCTTCAAAAGAAACTGAAGAATTTAAATCTCTTGTACTGCACCAATTACACGCTACACCGAAAAACGGAGATGCATACGGAGATACATAATGTAAATTATCACCTATTAACGAAAGCGTTCAATGTTCATTAAACAAAAATTAATAAATAAGATTAAAAAGAGAAAATGAAATTATTTCGTTAGAAAAACAGAAGACATTGTAAATTTGCACTACAAAAGTTATATTTTTGATTGTTTTTTGGCAGAGTGATTTAGATTGAATATGATGTAAAATAAGATAAAAAATTTTAAGAAGCGAAAGTGATGCTTTCGCTTCTTAAAAAAGATTTTAATCTTCTAGATCGTCGTCGTAATCGTCTTCGTCTAAGTCATCATCTAGATCATCATCAAAAGACTCAAGCTGAGCAACTGGTTTTGCTAGCGGCTTTGCAATCTTTGGTTGCTTTGGAATAGCTGATGCAGGAATATAATCTACCCAGATTGGCGAACTCCAAGCAACATGCCCGTCTTCTTGCACAACTCGTAAATAATAATAAGAAAAGTGCGGCTTTTTATCTTTAGCATTGATGGAAACTTTATCAAGCGGTTCCATATCATCATAAGTAAATTCTAAATGATAGGTATCTGTTGTAAACGTTTGAATGACTTTGCCATTTCGAATTAATTCGACTTTTGTCAATTTTGTTGTACCAGCTGCGTAGCCAGATAAATGACGATTAACAAGTAAGCCTGGCTTTTCAACAGTACTTGTCTCTTTACCCATAGGAATGCCAGCTAAATATAGGCCCACAATCATACGCTCGCCAGTTGTAGCATAGCAAGAACGTTGGTAAAGTGCTTCAATAAGTGCATCGCGGTTATGCGCAGGAGCAATAATCCCTGTATAACCAGAAGTATATTGTTCTTGTTCACTGTCAAATAAATCTGAAAAAATTCCACGATCATCTAAACCACCTGCGACAAATCCAAATCGGCAATTGCGTTGCAAAGCTTTTTGAATAGAGCCATCCACACTTTCTTTAGTGCCTGTAGCGCCTTGAGAAGCAATTGGAAAAAGATTTCCTTCTTTCTTGGAACATTCAGAGCTTCCCCACGCATTATAGATTTCTACAACTCTTTCAAAATCTGGGTCAAACTGTTCAAAATTAAATTCTGTGCGCTGTGACATGGTGAAAGAAGGGATAGAAATGATTTCTTTTGGAGAAAAACTCTTATAAATTTTCTTGAGCGTATTACTTTTTAAATCTTTTTTTCTCAATATAGGCTTACTATCTTTAGTATAAATGATGTGACGTAACCCTTCTGACTTAGCATCTCCTGCCCATTGCATTCCTAGAAATGTTGTAAAGCGGTCTTCTTCATTAAAATCGGCAACGTTTTGTGAAATAAATTTCCATGTGTCATTGGAAGTCTCTTCTTGCGACTCAAATGGTGAAACTCCATAAAAATTATAAGCTTTGTCATCTCGAAAATGACGCATACAACTTTCTATGTTTTCTGTCGAATCAAAGCGATCAGATTCTCCGTGCAAAAGACCCCAATACATATGTTTATTGCTTTCTGCAAAACATTTTATAGGAGCAGAAAAAAACTCTTTTTTATTAAACGTATTTAAAAGACGGATTGTGTAAAAGCCTGGTTCATTAAAATAGAGGTTCGGCAAAGTGATGAATCCAGTCTCTGGTACAAAAAGCTTCCACGTTAAATTTTCACGCAAATGCTCATGGGATAATTCAATTAAAGTGTCTTCATCTGCTGAATTGGTTAAATTTCCAAATTCATCTTCGAAACGCACAATAATATCAAAGCGTTTATTTTTAGCCACATAAGAGGGCGTTAAAATACGAATGTTTGCAAGTTCTGCTCCTTTAATATCCATAGAAAAAACTTCAGGCTCACCGTAATGCCCTTTACCAGTAGGATCAATATAGAGAAGAAAGGGCCTTCTACGCTGAGAAGTTGTTTGAGCATGAATTGAGCCCGCGCCTTTTTTATTGATATCTGTAGATTTTGCCCCAAGTATAATTGTGAATGAATCTCCTGCGCTTAAAGCACTTGGTAAAATAAACTCATATTGAGGTGTAAAACTATCGGCAACAAAAATTTCATTTGCTTGAATGACTTTTTGATCATTAATAAGACCATAAATGAGGTCATCACCTTTTTTAAGGTTAGTTGAAGGAATTTGCCAATCAATTTCACGCCCTTTTGTCTGTAAATCAAACTTTAAACGTGTGCCCTTTGGCAAATTAGATGATGGCGTGTAGATAAATTTCCAAGTTTTAATCTCGCCAGCTAAAGCATAAGATGGTTCGCAATAGCAAATAGATCGACGCATGAGGTTGGCTCCATTTATATATAAACTGTGGACATCTTGCCGTTTTATTGATTGTTTTTCAAGTGCTATCACTTATTTCTTAAAAATCAAAAAGGTGAAATTGTATAGTTTTTAAAAAATTTATTCTATTTATTTATTTTTTTAATTTTTTTTCTTTATCCCACATTCCGCGAGTTGAAGCAAAAAATTCTGAATTATTTAATCGATTCATTATTAGGCACTTGATATGATATATCTTCTTTTCTTAAAAATTTAAACAATTTCTTATTTTTTGTGTGAGCC
>Ga0105045_10002838_pt1 | contig 14716 bp, 8 predicted proteins | sample MAT02_FD_78089 | JGI IMG/M metagenome (GOLD analysis project Ga0105045, IMG submission 78089) | Freshwater microbial communities from Lake Fryxell liftoff mats and glacier meltwater in Antarctica - MAT-02 (megahit assembly) | ecosystem: Environmental > Aquatic > Freshwater > Ice > Liftoff...
AGAACGCTACGAGCAGCAAGCCATCGAGCGAGCGATGCGTTTAGAAAATAACAACGTTTCAGCCGCCGCGCGTCGACTAGGCATTCACCGCCAGAACCTACAAACCAAGTTGAAACGTTGCGACACGGAACAAGACTCAAAGGGATAGAAATCAAAAAATGTTCTTTGAGCGGGTATTGACTGCATGGTAGAAAACAGAAATCGCGATCCCCTGCCCTTCTCGTTAAATTCCGAATGCGTCAGCATCCTCGGCTGGTGCGGCTTGATAGCCACTGGGTTCCATCGAGCAGCTAGCGCGGCCTTGGCTTAGCGATCGAATCGCGCTACTGTAACCGAAGAGTTCCTTTAGTGGAGCAAGAGCGATGATAAGTGTTCCTGCGCCACGGTTTTCAGTGCGTTCAATGGTAGCGCGTCGTTGTTGCAAGTCTCCGACGATTTCTCCCATGTAGTCATCCGGAGTGGTTATCTCCATCTTCATGATCGGTTCAAGAAGTGTTGGTATGCCATTTTGCAAACCTTGGTCGAAGGCATCGTTAGCGGCAATTCGAAAAGCGACTTCGTCCGAGCCCACTTCAGCCAGTTCGCTCGAGAGGAGCGATATCTTTATACCCGTGAGCGGGAACGAACCGATGACCCCACCACCAGCAGCGCGATTGCGTAGCTCTTCCAAGACTGATTGGCGTAGGTTTTCCGGAAGGATTTTATCGGCTGGCGAGCGATCCAAAACGATTGCTTCTGCCGAGGGATTTTCGAGCGGTTCAAAACGGATTTCTAGACGAGCGAACATCTGGCTTGCTCCGACCATTCGATTGCATTGGCCTTCGACGGTGGCCGACTTACCAATTGTTTCGCGATAGCTGACTCGCGGTTTGTAGAATTTGACACTTAAATTGAAATCTCGAATTAAACGATTCTTGATCACGTCTAAATGGAGCTCTCCCATTCCGCTGATAAGGGTTTGCCCGGATTCTTCGTTCTCTTGAGCGCGAAAGGTTGGGTCTTGTCTTTTGAGCATCTCAAGAACTTCAGAGAGCTTCTTTCGTTCGGTCGCATTTTCGGGTTCAATCGCCATCGAGATAACTGCCTGCGCGAACTGTATCGACGGCAGTTCGATCATCTCCCGAGTGTCACAAATCGTATCGCCGGTAATCGCATCACGAGGACCAATGGCACAGGCAATATCTCCACATTGCAGCATGGCTATCTGACCCTGACGTTCCTTTTTAGTTGCATGGATCTGCCAAAGCTGGGCGACGTTTTCTTTCTTATCGCGATTGGGGCAATAGACTCTCGAGTTGGCCTCTAAGGATCCGCTATAAACGCGTATCCAATACAAGTCGCCTGTCTTGGCGGGCAGGATTTTGAAAACCAAGCCACAGAACGGATCTTTCGGGTCGGGTTTCCGAACAAGAGTCTTGTCTCGTTTTTTCGGATCTATCCCTTCCACGGCCGGTCGATCTAAAGGACTTGGAAGGAAGGAGGCTACACCGTCAAGCAACGGTTGTACTCCGGCCCCATGCAACGCTGATCCACACAGCACAGGTTGAAGCTTCATGTCGATGCAGGCTTGTCGAAGAGCGGCCCGAATGGCGTCGGCGGGAATCGGCTTTTCTTCCATTGCGAGCGCAAAGAGTGTTTCGTCGAGCGGATAGAGCTTTTCGAGCATCTCGTTGCGCCAGCCTTGCGCATCCTCGACAAGTTCGTCCGGAATCTCAGATACGACAAGCGTTTTACCTTTATCTGCTGAATCGAAAGCGATCATTTGCATCTCGATCAAGTCGATCACGCCGCGAAAGGGATCGCTGGTGTGGACTGGGCCCTGCCCTACTGGAATCTGAATTGCGACCGGATCCGCGTAAAGTCGTGGACCAATCTCCTCCAGCACGCGATAGAAGTCGGCTCCTTCACGATCGAGCTTGTTGATAAAGACAATTCGCGGAACCCCGTATTTGGTGGCTTGACGCCAGACGGTCTCGCTCTGAGCTTCAACGCCTTCCCGGGCGCTGAAGACCACCACTGCCCCGTCCAAAACCCTCAAGCATCGTTCGACTTCCGCCGTAAAGTCGACGTGGCCTGGGGTGTCCAGCAGATTGATGGTGATGTCTTTCCACCGAAAAGTGATGCAAGCTGCATATATCGTGATTCCTCGCTGTTGTTCTTCTGGGTCGTCGTCGGTCTCGGTCGTCCCGGAGTCGACCGAGCCGGCTCGGTGTTTCGTCCCGCTCATGTATTGCATTTGCTCAGTGACGGTCGTTTTGCCAGCGTCAATGTGTGCGATGATGCCGATGTTGCGGAGAGTATTGAGTTCGCGGGACATGTTTCAATGTTTGGGTAGTTGGGGTGAAAGCACTTTGGTGAAAAGTGTACGCGATTGAACCGATCGGATCGATTGGGTTACGAAGGGGAAAACCCGATAAAACCTTGTTTTGAAAGTACTTCTGCGAAGCGTCGGGAAGAAAATATTTACTTTCTGAACCTAACGAATGTCCCGATCGTCCGTTTAATAAGGGTTATATTGCTTTAGTTTGCAAGTATCTTGTGGAAGTCGACTTCTCGAACCCCACGGTTTGCAGCTACAATTAATTAGGTACGAAAGTCGGATGGCTTGTCTGAAAGGGCAATCGAAAATGGAGCAAGCACGCAAAGAGAACCCGAACAAACCCAAATCAGCTACCACTAGGCGGCAGGCCGACACTGGAGCAATGCTGATTTTGAGGATGGTCTTCATATTTGTCGCTGGTGGCGTGGGGACATTCTTTCTGCCGGTCGATTCGGACGGGCCTCCGTACATGCCATACATGGTTTTCAGCGGCGTCTTGCTCGCTGCGGCAGGCGTTATCGCTCTAGACATGTTCTTTGAGCGAAAGCGAATCGAAATTATTTCTGCGGTTTACTTTGGGCTTTTGGTCGGAATGTTGCTGACCTTTTTGCTTTCGATTGGGTTGGGGCCACTACTGAAGAACGTCGCAGGCTCGGAGCGAATCATGTTGATGATTTCGGTCATCTTGTGCTACGGATGTATTTCCCTATTAATTCAAACGAAGGATGATTTTCGATTCATTATTCCTTATGTAGAGTTTGTTCGTGACCTGAAGGGGATTCGCCCCTTAGTCTTAGATACTAGCGCCGTGATTGACGGACGTTTAGCCGATTTGGCGGATACAGGTATCGTCGATAGCCAGCTGATCATGCCGCGCTTTGTGCTCTTGGAGTTGCAAGCTATTGCTGATAGCAACGATAAGCTTCGACGTGTCCGTGGAAGGCGTGGATTAGACATACTCAATAGACTTCGAGGTCACGAAAAAGTTGATTTTCTTCTGTTCGATCGCGAGCTACCGGAGTTCGCTGGTCAACCGGTTGACATGAAGTTGGTTCTTCTCGCTAAACATCTTGATGGCAAGTTGGTTACAGGTGACTTCAACTTGAATAAGGTTGCAAAGCTTCACAATGTTGAGGTGATCAACGTCAATGAGATTGCTAAGGCGATGCGCCCTCAATTTTTGCCTGGCGAGGCCTTTCAGCTTAAGGTCGTTAAACCTGGTGAAGGTCCCGATCAGGGGATCGGCTACCTGGATGATGGCACGATGGTTGTTGTCGAAGGTGGGCGTGACAATATTAGTCGTACGGTAGCGGTCATCGTCACCAGTACGCTCCAAACCCAGTCTGGAAGAATGATCTTCACACGTATGGAAGACTTGGAAACAAGCGACGCATAGTTGCGGCGATTTTTCAGCATGACTTCGGGTCATGATCAACCAAATGATTGGATGTTCGTTACTCGCTAATGGCGTCCCCTTGCTGTAAGGTCCTTCGCGGTGATACGTTTCTCGCGTAGAAGGTCCGTTGCTTCGTATTGTTAGACCTTATCGAACTCTCACGACTCGTTCGGCTGTTATCTGCCGAGCTACTAGATTCGGCAGGTAGCTTTTTACACCATATATCCCAACGGGTTGTTTGATATAGCGACGAAGGTTCATTCCGGGTGCTGGTATGACAAAGGCAATCAATCCGCCCGCGTCATCGGTTAACGCGAATTCGGGAGAGCCCGGTTGCTGCGAGAAGACCTCGACGAGCCAACCTGAGGCATCGCTCGCGGGTGTTCCATCAAGATTGCGATTTGCAATGTTCTCTGATGGCGTATTTGACAGACTTGAACTTCCTGTTCCATCGCCAGTGGTTGATCGTTGAAAATCTGCGTAGGAAATCGGAGCACTACCCGCGAGGCTGGATGTTAGGCTCCCAGCCGAGTTGATCCCCTGTAGACCTAGTGATCGCTGACGTAAACCTTCAAATCCTTCGATTCGATCTAGTAGCAATCGTGCTTCACCACGGGCAATCGTATCATTCGCGTTTTGAATCCAATTCTTTGCCTGATTCGTAAGGTCGGTTAGCGACCATTGCTCCATGGGCCTTGAGACAATACCCGAAAGTTCCAACATGGCTTGCTGGACTTCCGGCGTAGAGAACTGGAGCGAATCAAGATCTTCATTGCTGACCAACGAGATATCCGAGGTCCCGAATCTGGATGGGTTGTTAGATAATGAGTTATCAACAAGTGGCACGATAGTCGTTGAAGACAGTGGTGGTTCCATTCTGGCCATCGCCGGGGAGTGCCAGTCTCTACTTGCTACATCTCCGTCAAGAGGATTCACTCCTGCCGACGAGGCAATGTTGATATCAGTGGCTATGTTCGTGCTTCCAAGCCGTCCTTGGCTCGTGGCCATCCATGTGTCGTTAATCGCTGCACGTAGGCGTCTGCCAGGTCTAGGGAGGTGTTGAAACCGTTCGCCAAATCTCGGAGAAGGGCTCGGTGGGCTTGCTCCGTATGCCATTGTAGGTGTGCCTGGACCGCATGATGTGCAACTAGGTTCTGGATGAATGATCTCCGCTTCGCTTACTGAGAGTCCGATAAGACCAAGGATTCGCCCGAGAGGATGGACTTTAAGCTTCGGATTCGTTGAGTTCTGCAGCGCATCCCATTGGCTGAAAGAGTCCGTTTGAGGCAAACAATCACGGCCCTCACGGCATTCGTAAGTACCGCAGGCAAATGAGTCGTCTTCAAGCAAGACTTCTCCATTGACCATCTCGTCGTTGACGATTGGATCTTCCATTAGGTCGCCATCATTATAGGCTTCGGCTATCGATTCTCCATCTTGAACTTCGCCGAGGTAGATTCCACCACTCACGATTTCACCAGTCGATGAAGAGTCATCCTCATGAAGCAGTGAACGGGATGGACCATTTCGCGATTCGGGTGCGTCCAGAGGCAGCGGTTTGACTGGAGTTGGCAGTTCATCAACCGGTGGAGGTTCTACCTGCGTATCGTTGGCGTTCGCGATAGAGGTGGTCGATTGCGATACCGTCTTTTCTCTACTCGGTAAACTGTTCGCCGACCGCACTTTTCGAATCTGCATTGCGGCAGCCTGAACAACTACATTCTCATCAAGATATTCCATTTCGTTGTCATCGATTGATCCGTTTTGGACGACAATCGAAGAGCGATTGTTGGTGGAATTGCCTGTCGGTAGAGGGTTTGTGACAAGTTTTTCGGATCTTATCCAGCGAAACTCACCTTGAGGCGGTTGGATCTTGAACCAGGTCCGACTCTTTCTGCTATCTAACGCCTGAATCGCTTCGCCGATAACAGCAACCGTTTGCGATGGCTTCAACTCGATTTGCCATTTCAAGTCATCATGCTCGACAGATTCGTAAGTTCCAATCCATGCTGGCGAAGGTCGGCCGACGATCTGCAAAGTCTTTCCACCCGGCAGTAAGTGACCTGCATCCGCCGCAACCCAGTCAAAGCTCCCAACTGGTGGACGAATACCCGACCAGCCATTCTTGGTTTCGCGGTAGACCTCGACCATGGTTCCCTTTGATAACTGAGTCGTTGCATACAAAGATTCATCGGGACCACTGTAGACCAAGCAATCATCCTCGGCCACATAGCGCGTAGCTTCATCAGCAATAGTTGACGCAACCGGCAGGAAAATTGTCAATCCGATAAAGAAAGCAGGGAAGCCATGATGCTGAGTCTTCCTAGAGGTTTTTAAATTGGCCATGTTGTCGTTTTTCATAGTTTGGGCCCTTCGATGGAACTGTATCCTGAGCCAATCGCTATCGCGTTGTGGTTAAGGAAGAAGATCTTGCGGTGTTTGTCTTCACTCCGCCAAGAAGAATCTGTTGAATATGACGAGTGAGCTCTTCATCACGTTCACGAGCTAACAGAAGACGAAGTTTAGTTCGCGATGCGACACTGTTGACGCTGCCAAGTAGACTGATGGATCGATATCGAACAGTTCGGTCTCTGTCAGCTGCCAACCAACCGAGCCAAGGAGTCGGGTCGAATTCTTGCTGGTTAACTAGCTTATCTAACGCGACTAGTCGCGTGGCAGAAGTGCCACGTGCCAGTTCAACGGCAATATCCAGTTGAAGTGGACTCATGCCACGTCGCTCTAGTTCAAATAAGGCAGCCGATGCAACCCTCGCTCGAACACTTCCCAATAGTGCGATAAGGTCCTCCGTCTTTTGCCGATCAATCCCCACGACCTCACTCGCTGAATTGGAATCGCTGTCGGATGCATCAGAAAGCGATTTGTTTACGATGTCAGTAGAAGATGTTGCTTCGGGCCTCAAACCGTTGGCGTCGCTGACAAGGCTTGCTGGTGAAATTCGTAAGCCGCTGTTTGAATGGACGCGGGGTGATTCGACTGTCGTTGGATTTGATCGAGCAGTCTCGTCAACTTCAGGTTTCGTTGCTTTGCCAGATAGTTTCTCGTCAGTGGAACGCGGTTGGTTCAAATCTCTCTTGGTCAATGTATTGTTTGATTTCGCGTCTTCCACGTTATTCGGATTGGCCAAGTGGTTTCGATTCTGAGCGAGGCTTGGATGAATCACTGCGGTTTCTTCCATCGACTTGGTATTCGGTCGGTCAATCACCACGGTCGCTCCCGTTGAGGTTAAATCTTTCAGGTTTCCACTTGCGGGTTTACGACTTGGAATAACGATCGACTCAGAGATAGTTCCTTCGCGGGGTTCTGAAGGCGTGGAACGAGGACGATCGGACGTACCGATCGAGTTGTAGGACTTCTTGGAGGATAAACGAGCAATCAAATTGGATTGGTTATTTTCACCTGCGACTTTGTGTTGAGTCTGGAGTATCCTGTCGCAGCTCGTCAGCAGGACACTACTTCCGCTGAAAGGATTCTGTCGAAGCATCGTGGTAGCTTGTGAAGCAAGCTCTACTGCTGGTGCTTTCCGATTGTTCGGTAGTTTTGCGATCGATGCCTCAACGATGTGTAGAACGTTGGCGAATCGGCCAATTCGAGTCTCTTCATTCATGGAGGACGAAGATTGTAAATACTTGCCAAGAGCTTCATGAGCGACCTTAGATGCGTTCGGATCTTCACAAACGAGTGATTGGATAAGCTGGTCGGTACTTTCGGGTAACAATTGCGCAAGGGATATCACGACTAATTCTTGTTCGGCAGACGATTGCGCATCAAAAAACTCTGCCAAGAGTTGCTCGCGAAGCCACCAGCGAGCACAGGAAGGTCCAAAAGCAATTGCGGTTGAACAAATGCTTACGAACAAGAGGACAGGTACCAAATAGCCACGCATGCTCATCAATCTCGTGGATAAATTGGGGGCCCCGGGGCCTAGCAGCCAATCGGCATCGAGAAGTGGAGGGTTTTTATGCGTCATGGTAGGGAAATCTGAAGGCTCAAAAGTGTTAATCGTCGATAGAGATGATTCGAACAACGGATTCTCGCTTTCGAGGTATGCCAACTATTCAGTGCGGAGAATGGAGAAATTTCGATTTTTTCTCAAGGTCAACTTGGCTATGTTCTTCATACTTCCTGCAAATTCTGTTGTGCTAAGTAACCGTGATGTGCCGAAATATCCTTCGTGATCGTTTTTTTCGTCAGGTTCAACCTTGAGTGTTTGTTTCGTTGGCTTGGTCTGCCTTCGTGCAACGGCAGGTGAATGCTGCACTTGGTAACGACTTTAACATTCGAATCGAGTTCCCCTGCCAGGTGGAACAGATTATTGAATCGCCTTTAGCAAGCACTCGTCGAGTTTCTTGCACCAATACTCATTGCCACTAATCGAGCAACCTATGGCACAAGTCTTCCTCATCAATCGTCGTGGATGCGTACGGCGATATCGGGGGACAATTGGACCGTGTATGCGTTGGTTCTGCTCAAGAGTATTGCAAGCTTTCTTGGTCGTCTCCTTCAGTATCGTAGTTTTTCTGGGAGTTGAGACTGTCGAAAGTCGTCTTTCCGCAGACGAATTTAATGCGCCCGAAGGTATTTCAACACGCGAAGCAAAGCAAATCGCATTAAGAGAAATTCCGCTTCAGGCTTTAACCCCTGATGCCGTTAAGAAGCTTAAACCGATTCTCGACTCCCCATCCATTTTTCGTCGAATGCCAACTCAGACAATCTTGTGTGATGACGAGATGTTCCAATTTCTGATTAGATACCCTGAGGTTTTGGTAGAGATTTGGGATCTGATGGGAATGACCAAAGTGAAGGTTCATCGCCTAGGTCCCTACGTTTTCAATGGTAATGATGCTGCAGGGACCGACTGCAAGGCTGAACTTGTTTACGGAAGCGATTCGATCCATATTTACTATGGTGTGGGTGAGTACGAGGGACCGCTGACTGGCCGAAAGTTAGATGGACGATCTGTTATCATCATTCATAGTAAAGCATCCGACAGTGCCGACGGTCAGTCTCAAGTGACTGCGCAAATGGATGTGTTTCTGAAATTGGACAACCTCGGCGCGGATTTAGTCGCAAAAACGATCAGTCCACTTATTGTTAAAAGTGCCGACTACAACTATTCCGAAACGCTTCGGTTCATTTCTCAGTTATCCATCGCTGCTGAACGAAATCCGCAAGGAGTCGAACAACTTACACGGAGAATGACAAAAGTAAGTCCGGAAATCAGACAAAAATTCGTTAACGTATCGATTGAAGCTGCCATCCGTCGAGCCAGAAACGTTCAGCAGGCTCCTGCAACCACCGAGCCGCATGTAATAATCGGCCAAACAGATCAACCCACGTCGCGATGAAACGAACGGAATTGGAACGATGCCAAGTGTTCTGTCAACCGAAAGATTTAAGACCAAATTTAGCGTGACCGTAAATCGCTGGCTCGAACTGGAATGAGTCTTATCCACCGACGCGCTCTAACCCATCCGCATGACGAATTCTTCGAGAGCGAATCTCGCTCGGTCGTCATTGGAATGCGAGCCCTTGAGTTTCATATCGAGGTCCTTCAGCCATGGCAGGATGAGTTTTGCTCTTGCACGTCCGATTCGCTTAAGTCGCCTCGCCGCGTCGTCGACCTCGTAGACGCGAAAACCAGCTGTTTCGAGAGCCTTGTTTAGTATCGCCTTGCCGCCAAAGCGTTCTTGCTGTTCAACCAAGTAGGCAGCTAATCCGAAACGTCGGAAGGACCACGACAGTTGTGCGCTTACACCAATCGCGTTTTGGCCGCTGGTCATCAACCGATCGATCTGTTCCATGGCCTGGTGGATTCTTCCTTCAGCAATGCTATCTGCTATCTCCCATACAGTCTTCGTTCGCCAGCCACCGACCATCTCTTTGACTTGTTCGTCTGTGACTTTTTGGTTTGCGTCGGCGAAGAGTGCGAGCTTAGCAAGTTCGGAGTCTAGTAATCCAAAGACCGCACCGACTCGTTCAACGAGAATGTTCGCTTGCTTTGTGGATAGCTGGACGGCGTGATGCCCCCTGCCCCAATTGATGATCCACTTCAGGATCGCTGTTTCATCCAGGTTGGTTTTTGATCGGGCTTTCAATGGTGGATTACAATCGACTATCAAGCCTCGTTTCTGAACCAATTTAAACAGTTTTGTATTGCCTGGAAACGATGTTAATTCTAGTGCCAGCGTTGCGTCGTCAGCAGGCTTCTCTGACCATTTTTCTAGGTACGCTCTGTTTTTGCTGACGAATGTATCAGCCGCTCTGACAATCGAGAACCTCCGCCCTTCCTCATCGAACAACGACCGTGTTGCAAGCGCATCGTGGATGTCTCGCCACATGGTCACTTCACCTTCTACTTTTTTTACAGAGGCTAGGTCGCATCCGGACTGCTGCAGTATCGCTTCGATGGCATGTTGTTTTAAAAAACTATCTGCACCGAAAACAGAAATGATAGAAGGAATCGACGAAATGCTTTCGGGTTTATCCAGTAGCTCAAACACATGGAGACTATCGGCCATTGACTTCGCTCATTTCTATATCCACGGGTTCATCTTCGATTTCTAAAGATTCATCGTTATCAAGTCGTTCTAGAAAAACCTTTAGCTTATCCAGTAAATCGTCTTGCCAAGCTTGATTGTGGGTAAGTCCGGGAATCTCGATGAAGGTTTTGTCTTCAGATGGTGACGACAAGAATAGTTTTTTAGCCGACCACATCGGGATCGATTCGTCGGCGTCTCCATGCATTTGAAGTAATGGCCCTGAGTATTTTTTGATTTTCACGCTAGACCAAAATTGGTTACGCATCACTATACGAACGGGGAGCCACCAGTAACGTTCTGCAGCAACCTCGACTGCACTGCTAAAGGTACGATCCAAGATGATGGCCTTGGGATCAAGTAACGCAGCCAAGTGAACAGCAACTCCACCGCCGAGTGAACGTCCCATAATGATCTGATCTTCGGCAGATTGTTGAGAACGATTCGCCAACCATTGAGAAGCCGCCTCCGCGTCGGCAAAGATACCTTCCTCCCACGGGGTTCCTTGCGATTTACCGAATCCTCGATAATCAAAAACGAACACAGAAGCATTGAGTCTTTTTCGTAAGACGTCCATCTCGCTCGCATTCATAGCAATGTTCTCTCCGTTACCATGACAGAAAAGAATACATCGATCAGACATTGGATTTGGGAAAAAATACCCATAGAGTTTCGTGCCATCGCGGGAAAGAAAATCAACCTCTTCAAGCGAGATGTCCGAGTGACTCCAGTCTCCGGCGGTAGTCGATGCGCCGGGAAAAACGAGTCGCGTTTCAAAGAAGATCATGGAAATCAAGACAATCAGGTAAGCTGCAGCCGACCCCTTCAAGAACCATGCGAACCAAACGTAAGCTTTAGGAGTTTCTCGCACCAATACGCGTTGCTTCGTCGATGTCGTCAATCCGGCAGGACGAGGGTTAACATGTGGCTCTTGCGAAAGCGAACTGTGTGAATCGATTTTCATAGACGAAAAACGCAAATTTCTAAAGTTGATATAATCATTTTACAATATTTAGGAGTTCCTGTAGTACTTACGTTCCCATTCAGGTTTTGAATGAATTTGTTGTCGCACGAGATCTTAATACGCGTTCGTTACAGCGAGACTGATGGGCAAGGTCGTGTTCATCACGCACAGTATCTCAATTACTTCGAGCGTGGACGAGTGGAGATGATGCGATCTATGGGGTTTTCCTACAAATCTCTAGAAGCTTCTGGTTTGATGCTAGTCGTCAGGAAGATGGAGATTGACTATCTGTTTCCGGCAGAATTCGATGATGAACTGCTGCTAGCCACGTTGGTTCTTCACGCCCGAGGCGCACGTATTCGGCACAGCTATATTCTCACTCGTCCAATGGATAAACAGCAGGTTGTGACTGCTAAAAGCGAGATCGCTTGTATTGACCGCTCAGGGACTGTTCGCAGGTTACCTGGTTATCTGCAATCCTAACAAAGTCCGTCAAGCTGACCTGATACAAACCCTCCCCTCGCTTGGCTCGACCCACCCGGAGGAAATGGGACGTCACTCTCCCTCTGGAAGAGTCTGCCTAAAAGCAGGAGAAGGGTGGGAACTAAGTAAACTTGTTGAAATACGTAAAAAAGGGATGGGACTGAAGACTTTTGGCCCTGACCCTGGATTACCTACTTTTTGCGTTCTTGTCCCCTTTAATCGCTAAAGTCCGCAGACTTTAGGAAATCGTGGGATTCTGATGCTATGTTGGAACTGGCTGGAACGTTAGTCCGTCTATCGAATGGAAACAACATCTACAGCTGGCTTACAAAGGCTCTTCTCCCGAGGTATATCTCATGCTCCGCTCAGCAAATCGCTTGCTCACGGTTCCTGTCTTAGCGCTCCCCTTATTGATGCTGCAGGCATCCTTCATGGTCCATTCTTCAAAAGCCAACGCCCAAGATTTAGGGGCTCATGAAATCGGCTTTATCGAATCCTTCGCTCTTGGAGCCGACCGGGACGCTCAACTGGCCAAGCTGATCCCCGGGACCGAGGACTTCTTCTTTTATTCCTGCTTGCATTATCAAACGTCCGGGAAGCTGGCGCAGTCGCAAGCTATCTTAGATGCCTGGATTTCTAGGTACAACCTCACCGAAAACGCTCGTCGGATGCAAATGCGACAAGTGCTCCTCAGTTACAACCCGGCCGCGCCACAAGCGACTCTGGACTATCTCAAGCAGAACCTAGGGCTAAATGTCTATCATGAGCGCCCCAATCCTAACGAAGCGGCTCAACTGGCGACCACGTTAGACCCGGCCCTCATCGACTGGGAGTGGCTTTTGAAAGCAGCCGTAACAAACAATTCTAGACTAGACCAAGTCGAGGATATTGCTCTTGCGGAAGCCTTAACAAAGATCGAATACCAGCCGGACTTTCGGGCGTGGATTGGCCGTTTAACTCGACCTGATTTGCCGGGTGTCGTAGAAACGATTGCCAAGGAGTTGCAGCAAGAGGACTCACGTGGTTTCGGATGGGCTCCAGTACATGCCCTGCTTTCTCGCAGCCAGCTCGATCAACTTTTAAAGCTTATTCCGCAACTCATCGAGTCGAATAGTTTTGTTCAGACTCGGATGCAACGCATTCGTCCCAATGATGATGTTTCGTTATCTGAACCAAAGTCGCTCCGGTTGCATTTGGAAGAACTACAAACATTCGCTGCTATGTTGCCTGAATCCCAAGCAAGCCTCAAGGCCCATATTCTGTATCAACGGCTGCTATTGGATGCATCCGAAAACGTTTGGGATCGTGATCGCTTTATGGATTACTTGAGGCTTCCAAGACGATCCATAACAACTAATCAGGAATATCTTCAGAAGAACCAAAATAGTACCGTCGTATCGCTTGCCAGCGACTACTCCTCGCTCACCACCTTTCCTCCTATCAATGACGATAGCGAGCTCATTCAAAACTATCTCGAACATTTCTTTCAGTCGGACGCCGATACGAATGATTTCGCTGCGTACTTGGACCGCGACTACCTCAAGCGTACCTTTGCATCGACGAAAATACTTTACGGACTCGGCGATTCGAAAGCTTCCTACGCGCAGCTAAGCCCAGAAGAGCAGAAACAATTACGAGATCGAGTCGAGATGCGATTTGCGAGGACGAACCCTAAGTATTGGATTCCTCAGGACAAAGTCAATTTGTCTGTGTGGATCAAGAACGTTCCGCGATTGACGATGAAAATCTATCGCATCCAATCGAGAAACCTACTCATAGCACAGCAAAAGAATATTTCAACCGATATCGATTTGGATGGTTTGGTTGCGAATACAGAGCGCATCGTCGAGTTCGCCCAGCCTTCAGACCGAAGGCACCAAGAATCGATCGATTTTCCAGAGATGGAAGGACGTGGAATCTGGGTTGTGGACTTCTTTGGAGGCGGTCAGCGAAGCCGTGTTTTGATCCAGAAAGGTCAGCTTCGAAGTCTCAGAAGTATCTCGGACGCGGGACATCTGTTTCGCGTGATTGACGAACAAGGAAAGTTGGTCCGCAGTGCGAGGGTCCTCCTTGGAGAACGCGAGTTCTCAGCCTCGAGCAAAGAAGGTGCCGATGGCGCAATCATTGTCCCTTTCGCAGAGCAAAAGCAAACTCGGCCGATCGTATTGATTGACGGTGACTTCGCTTCATTGGAGTCGTTTGAGCATCTGAGCGAGTCCTACAGCCTGCTCGGCAGCTTCTTTGTCGATCCCCAATCGATCCTAGCGGGTTCCAAAGCGGCTCTCGTTCTGAGGTCGCACTTGCTTTGCAATGACTTTCCTGTTCCTATCGAGAATTTGGAGAATCCACAGGTAACGATTCGTGCGACCGATCAGGATGGAATCGAAACAACGCAAACGTTCTCTGATCTTGAGCTTTCGGATGACCTAGAAAACGTGATCCACTTCTTAGTTCCACAACGACTGAGGACGCTTGTCTTTACCTTTACCGGGCGCATTCGTAACGTGAGCCTCAATACTTATCAGGAGCTCTCGGCTTCGCACACCACTAACGTCAATTCCCTCGCGTCGACGGCCCAGATAGCAGACTTTTATTTGACTCGAATCGCGTCGGGCTACTCGGTAGAGGTTCTTGGACGCAACGGCGAATCGCTTTCGCAATTGCCTGTTTCCGTCGAGCTAAAAATCCGTGGTCTTCGGCAAGGTGTCAGCGCACGTCTCGCAACCGACGCAACCGGTCGAATTCAACTCGGCGACTTGTCGCGAGTGGAGAGCATTCAGTTTACGGCGGCCGGAATGGTACCGCGAAAGTTTGTATTGCATTCGACTTTCTTAAATTGGCCAACCGTCATGCACGGCGCTTCGGGTAAAACACTCTCCCTTGCGTGGCCCGAATCGGCAGCAGCTCTCGAAAAATATCCACAACGATTGTCTTTGATTGAGTATCGGGGGGGCCTGGTCGCAGCTATCCGTAACCCAGCTCTTACTATCGAAAAC
>Ga0105045_10002841_pt1 | contig 14713 bp, 13 predicted proteins | sample MAT02_FD_78089 | JGI IMG/M metagenome (GOLD analysis project Ga0105045, IMG submission 78089) | Freshwater microbial communities from Lake Fryxell liftoff mats and glacier meltwater in Antarctica - MAT-02 (megahit assembly) | ecosystem: Environmental > Aquatic > Freshwater > Ice > Liftoff...
GCCCGCTCATGCGGGCGGGGTGAGCTTGGCATTGTCGCCGATCAACGCGTGGATGGCGGCGACCAGCCGCGTCGACGCGAACGGCTTCTCGAGCAATGCGACCCGCTCGAGGTCGGCGATGCGTCGCTCGATCTCCTCGCGCCCGTAGCCGCTGATGAACAGGATCGGCAGGTCGTCACGCAGGGCCCGAAGTTCGTGGGCCACCTCGATGCCGTCGATGAAGGGCATCGCCACGTCGAGCACCGCGCACTCGAAGGCGTCGACATCGGCGGCGAACAGCTCGATGCCCTGATGCCCGTCCGCCGCGACGACCACGCGCGCGCCGCGGGCGATGAGCACACGCCGGCTGACCCGGAGGATCATCGGTTCGTCGTCGACGACGAGGATCTGGCGCCCGCGCAGCGACAGCTTGCTGGCGTCGAAGACCCCGCTGTCGGTCCGCGACATCGCCGCGCTCACCGGCACCAGCACGCGGAAGATCGAGCCGACGCCCGGGTTCGAGGTGACGAGCAGGCATCCGCCGTGCTGGCTGACGATCGACCGCACACCGGCGAGGCCGAGCCCGCGACCGGTGCTCTTGGTGGTGAAGAAGGGGTCGAAGATCCTCCGGATCGTCGCCGCGCTCATTCCGCAGCCGGTGTCCTCGAACTCGGTGAACACGTAGTCGCCCTCGACGGCGCGCTCGGAGCCGAATCCGGAGGCGAGCAGCGTGGGATCGGCATACATCGTACCCGAGCGGATCGTGATCGTGCCGGCCTCGGAGACCGCGTCGGCCGCGTTGACGATCAAGTTCATGATCACCTGGCGCAGTTGACTCGCGTTACCGACGACCAGCGGCACTTGCTCGTGCGGGACGAAGTGCAGGCTGATGCGCGGCGGGATCGAGGCTCGCAGCAGGCGCGCCATCTCGGCGGTCATCACCGTGATGTCGAGCGCGCAGAACTCGGCGCTGCGCTTCTTCTCGGCGTATCCCAGCATCTGGGCGATCAGCTCGCGCGAGCGGTCGGCGGCGGTCATGATGTCCTCGACCGCGGCGGCGAGGTCGGGGTCGGTGCTCGTGAACTCCGTGAGCGCGTCGGACAGGAATTCGGCGTTGCCGAGGATCGCCGAGAGGATGTTGTTGAAGTCGTGCGCGACGCCCGAGACGACCACGCCGAGCTCCTCGAGGCGGTGCTGGACCAACTGCGCCTCGGTCACCACGTCGGCGGCCTCGCGGCGCAGCGTCCCACGAATGAGGACGCACTCGCCGATCCGTTCGATGGTCGCGACGAGCCCGAACGCGACGTCACCGACGATCAGATCGAGGCTGCGCTGATGGACCTGTCCTGGTTCACGGGTCAGCTCGGCGAGGTCCACGGCGTCGGCCTGGTCCGCGAGGATCTGCGCCAGTGCGCCCCCGAGCACCGCCTGCCAGGCGCTGCCGCTCGCCCCGCCGCGACCGCCGAGGATCCGCAGGTCGCCGGCATCGAGGACGATCTCGACGTCACCCTGCACCGTGATGCCGGTAGCCACGTCCTCGGTGCGGCTCAGCATGGTCACGACGAGCTCGGATGGTAACGAAAACCAGTTGAGTTCACCAGTACGGGCCGTGGTCGAGGCGCGCATTTGCGACCGCGCCGGGTTGTAATTCACCCAGATATTTCGTTACAGTCCACGGGCTTGGCCGCATCGCCTCCAAACTCAGGCACCACCTGGTCGCTGAGCGAGAGTGACGCCACGATCACGGTCTCGCTGCGCGGCGACTTCGAAGGATCGCAGGCGAAGGGGCTCGACGAGGCCATTCGCGGGCGTATGCGCGGCGCTGTGCCCGGGGCTCACGTGTTCGTCTTCGATCTCGACGGGCTACGTCGTTGCAGCGTCGAGGGACGCGAGGTGCTCGCGGCGCTGCAGCGCCACCTCGGCGGCGTCGCCCGTCGCACCGCGTACGTGACCAGCCGGCCGCTGTTTCGCGGCGTCGCGCTATGGATCTGCCACAGCGCGCCAGACTCCAACGCGAGGACCTTCCCCAACCTCGAGGCGGCCATGGCGTGGTTGACCTCGAGCGAGGCGCGGGGTGACGTCTTGATGCGAGGCGCCGAGTCGTGGATCGAGCGCACCCGGTCGTTGACCTTCGCCAAGGAGGCGACGCGATGACCCGCTCCGTCCTCAACAGCGCCGGCCTCACCAGCGCCGTCCTCACCATGCCCCAGCGATGGTTTGTCTCGCTGCTGTGCGCCATGACCAAGGTCGGCGCCGGTCACGACATGCAGCCGATCCACGAGGAGATGGTTCGCACGCTCGGCGTCGGCGGCACGATGAAGCTGATGAGGCTCGGCGCCGAGGTCACCTCGCGACTCGCGCACGTGGTCGGCGACTACACCGCGCAGACGGTGATCGCCGTCGCGGCGATGTGGAACGGCTGCCGCTACTGCGTCATCGGCCACAATTTTTCGGCGAACCTGTTTCGCTTCCGCGACGTCGGCCTGCTCGGCCCGCTCGACGAGGTCGACATCGTCGACATGATGTCGTTGACCGACCGCGAGACGCTCGAGGCCCTGCGCAGCAAGTTCGAGACGAGCGAGCCGCGGACCTGGCACCTGCTCGAGCGCATGTATCAGTTGCGCTTCCAGGCCATCGAGCCAGTCGAGCCGGAGGACCAGTTGCTCAAGGCGACGCTCGCCTACTGGGAGTGGCTCAACGAGTGCACGATCGTGCTCGGCATCGACGCCGGGCCCGACAACGTGCCCGCCCTCGGCTTCATGCGACCGCCTGCCAAGCTCCTGCGCGACTACCACCACGCCCGCGAGGTCGCACGTACCTCCGGCGACGGTCCGGCCGGCGACGGTCCGGCCGCGCAGGGGTGAGCCGAAGACTCCCGCGATCCGTTCGCGGAGGCGCTGGCGAATGACTCAGCTCATGGGGCCCTGCGGGGCGCCCGGGACGTAGGCCACGAGCCAGTACAGCTTGGTTGTGCCGTCGGTGTCGGTCACCGCGAGTTCGTGCGGTCATTTCGCCGGTTATCCGGGCGGCTCGAAATTGTCGCAGACGAAGTCGATCACGCTGACCGCGTCGACGAAGAAGGGCGTGTAGTCGGCCGCGCAGACGCTGCCGAGGACGCCGCTCGGGAACATCTCGACGAAGGCCTGCAGGCGCGGCGAGGCCTCGGCCCCCATGCCATTCATGTTCGGGTCGACGCCGGGCAGGCACACACCCCCCGGCAGGTTGCTGTCGCCGACCAGGCCGAGGACCACGACCGCCTCGGGGTCGCCGCCCTTTGCCGCGACCATCGCCTCGTACCACTGCTGCGGGCCGCCAGGCGAGCCGTCGCTCATGCCGCCGACGTCGTCCTCCTCGTCGGTGATGAAGGTGAGCACGAGGATCGCGTCGTCGCGCAAGAAGCCCTCGTTACAGGCGCCGGGGCCGTTCTGCGCGCCGCTGTCGGCCTCGCTGGCGGCGAGCATCGGCTTCTCGTCGCCGCTACCGTAAGTGCCCACATTGGCGATGCACTCGAAGGCCCCGGCGACGTCCGGCTGGGTCTCGAGCATATACCGACGACCGTCCTCCAGCGCACAGGACTCGCCTGCGGCGTCGAACAGCCGGCCGCTGCCGTACTTGTAGTCGCACGCGCTGATCGGCAGGTCGTCGCAGGGCGCCCCGTTGCAGGTCTTGCCCGTCTCGCAAGAGAGCTCGCAGGTCGGCGCCGGTGTACACGTGCACGTCCCGTCGCCCATGCAGTTGCTGCCCGAAGTGGCAGAGCGACCCCGACAAGTGCGTCCTGGGCGGCTGAGCGCCGGCTCGGGCGGTCCGTAGGGCCTGGCCGGTCCCGCCTTCGCCAATGTGATCGCCGGAGCTTAGCGGTCGGCGACCACGACGGTATGGACCGGAGGCGCCGCGTCGCTCGCGACCACGAACGCGAGCTTGTCCCCGGCGGCGGCGGCGACGACCTTGTGCCCCGCAGGCAGGCGCACGACCGGCGTCGCGCGGCCGTCGGCGATGCGAGCGAGCGAGCCCTCGGCGGTCACGCCGTACACGGTGCCGTCGGTGGCCCTCGCCAACTGGACGTGCATCGGGCCCTCGACGAGCAGTTGTTCAGCGCCCGTCTGGCCCCCGGTCGGCGTCGACCAGCGCTTGACGAACGGCGGCTCGCCCGCGTGGGCCAGCACGACCGCATCCTCCTCTACGAGGCCCGTGTAAAAGAAGTTCTGATATCGACTCGAGATCGTCGCGCCTGTGGCCGTGTCGCGGCGGCGGATGTCGCCCTCCCCGGCCATGACGAAGGTGCGCCCGCTCGGCGAGTAGCCGAGGAGCTGCTTCACGTCGATCTCCGCGGGCAGCGGGAAGCAGCGCTTGCCGGGCGGGCAGTGCGGATCGCCGGACTCCTGGAAGCGTCGGGCGTCCGCGCCCGGCCCGTCGAGGACGAGCACGCGCCCGCCGACCACCGCGTAGAGCGACGCGCCGAGCTGGACGATCGCCACCTCACCGTTTTGTGCGTACGGGTAGCGGATCTGCGTGGAGGCCCGGTGCCCGTAGCTGTCGTGGCTGGCGAGCAGCTTGCCGCGCCCGCCGCTGCGCTCGTACAGGCGCACGCGCCACGGCGGCGCCGATGCGCTGGGATCCGCGAGCGGGGCCTCGATCACCGAGAACCACTCCCGATCGCCACGCGCGTGCAGGAGCACGATGCGCGCAGGGGTCGCGACCTCGACGCCGAGGCCCTCCGCCAGGAACGGTCGTCGCTCGGGTGTCTGGCCGATCATGAGCTCGGTCGCCGTCGCGTCCCCGGTCCGCCCGGTGCGCGCATAACCGCGGAGCTGCCCACCCACGACCACGAGCGAGGGCTCGCCGCCGTCGGTCGTGAAGACGACGCGGTGGCCCTGGGCCGCGAGCTCGCGGGTCAGCGGGTCGGCGGCGCTCGCATCAGGGGGACCCGCGACGGGGCCGGTCATGGGTTCACCTCCAAGTGTTGGGCGGGGCGGGCTCGCGGCGCATCCGAGCGAGAGTATGAGGATGGTGGAGATTCGCACTGACACGTGGGTAACACCGCGGATCACTACTCCGCCAGGCCTGGGCGAGGGCGAAGCCGGTGGGGGCGGCCGCCTCCCGGCCCGGTGGCTTTCGCTTGCATTCCCGGACCGGGTAGGGTAGTTTACCCCCCAGCAAATAGAGTGGATCCACGCATGCGGTTGGCCGCGGGTGGGTCATGGGTTCATGGGAGAGATGGGAGAGATGGGGTTTCAATGCGTAAAGTAGTCATAAAGCAATGGATGATCGCGGGCTCGGTGTTGGTCGGCGGCGGATGCGGCGATTCGACGACAGTCACCGAGTCTCAGGGTGGCACGGGCTCGGAGAGCACCGGCGCGACGGGCAACACGACGCCCGCGATGACCACCGGCCCGACGACGCCGACGACCGGCGAGAGCATCACCGAGGGGTCGATGTCGGAGTCGCAGACGATGGGGACGACGCCGACGACGGCGGGTCCGACCACCGACGCGACCACCGACGCGACCACCGACGCGACGGACGGCACGACCACCACGGCCACTACCGGTCAGGTGAGCGTGACGGACACGGATGTGACCTCGCAGACGGGCACCGGGACCTCGGACGGCACCACCTCCGGGACCTCGGACGGCACCACCTCCGGGACCTCGGACGGCACCACGACCGATGGGACCACCGGCGGCGAGATGCTCGGGCCCTGCGGTAAGAGCAAGGTCTGGACGCTCGACGCCGACTTCGACGCGGGCGTCCTCGACAACGTCAACCATGACGCGCCCAACGGCGACCAGCTGCAGATCACGGTCGACGGCTTCTCGGCGCCCAAGCCCTACATGTTCGTGGCCCAGACCGGCGAGGGGTGGCTGCTCAAGCTCGACACGGAGACCGGCAAGCAGCTCGCGCGCTACGAGTCTCTGCGCGTGGTCGACTGTCCGACCTGCAACGCCTCGCGCAACACCTGGTACCCGTCGCGCGTGAGCGTCGACTTCGACGGCGACATGTTCGTGGCCAACCGCGCGTTCGGGTTCCAGGGATCGATCACCAAGATCGCCGGTGGCACCAGCGCCTGCATCGACCGCAACAACAACGGCACGATCGAGACCTCGAGCGATGTCAACAAGGATGGCATCATCGACGTGACCAGCCCCGCCGAGTTCAAGGGCCAAAACGACGAGTGCGTGCTCTACTCGCTGGCGGTCGGCGTCACCGACACCTACCCGCGGGCGCTCACGCTCGACGGCAAGGGCAGCGCCTATGTCGGGACCTACCAGGACAAGAAGGCCTATAAGTACGACGTTACCCAGACGCCGCCGAAGCTGCTCAAGACCTACAGCTTGCCGAGCACGCCCTACGGCTTCGTGGTCCGCGGCGACTACCTCTACGCGTCGGCGCTGGGCCAGCCGGTGATGCGCCTCGACCTGACCGACGACTCGGTCAAGACGATGAACGCGCCGGGTAACTACGGCATCACGGTCGACGACGCCGGCATCGCGTTCTTCGGCGGCAGCGGCCTGCAGCGCTGCGACTTCGACATCGGCGGCAACTGCGAGGCCAAGGGCGGCAACGGCATGAACGGCGTGACGGTCGACGCCGATGGCCAGGTGTGGGCGGCCAGCAACGGCCTGGTCTACAAGTTTAGCAACGCCGGCGTGCTCCTCGGGACGGTGAACGCGGCGGGCTCCTACGGCGTGGCGATCGGTCACGACGGCGACCCGCGGGTCATCGGCAACTCGGCCGCGTTCAAGGTCGCCAGCGGCCCGAAGGGCGGCCCCCCCGGGGCGGTGACCACGTACAATACCGGCATCATCGGCAACCCGAACGTGAACAACTACACGTATACCGACTTTACCGGGTTCGGCGCGCAGAACGTCACGGTCAAGAAGGGCGAATGGACGGTCACCCACGACGGCGTCAACGACGACATCCTGTGGGCCAACGTGTTCTCCAACCTCGAGCCGGAGGGCCAGGTCCCGGTGGGTACGAGCCTCACGTTCCAGCTCCGCGCGGCCAACCTCCAGGCTGACCTCGCGGCGACTCCGTGGGTCGACATCGTCGACGGCGCGCCGGTCGACCCGGTCGCGGGTCGCTTCTATCAGTTGCGCGCGCGCCTGTTGATCTCCGCGCAGGATATCGACACGTCGCCGGTGCTCAGCGACGTCTGCGTCACCCCGGCGTCGTAGCCGGTAGCTCTCGGCGGTCCTGGGCGCCCGAGCAGTCGGGCGCCGAGGACCGTATCAGCGGCCCCAGCACCCGCGCGGCCGCGGGCTGGCTCAGCCGGCGACGGTCTCGGCGAGCTCGGACTGACTCTCGGGCAGGTACTCGGGCGGCCAGAAGCGCTCGCACCAGCGGCGGTAGGCGATGATCGGGCCGTCCTCGGGGAGCGGCTTGGGGTTGCTCAGGAATTCGCGGTGGGTCCAGATCATCTCGTCGCCGTCGAAGTCCTTGGTGGCGATGGCGAGGAAGACCCGAGCGAGCAGGTCCTCGAAGCGCGTGCCGGTCACGCGGCGGGCGAGGCGGGCGAGCCTGCCGTCGAACGCGTGCCGGACCGAGCTGACGACGCGGATCTGACAGTCGGTCGCGTTCACCGGGGTGATGAGGATGATGTTCATCAGCTCGAGGTTGCCCTGCTCGGGGCCGAGTCGGGACAACGAGAGCGCGACGCCAGGACCGAGGACGGCGATGTCGAACTCGAACGCACTGCGGTACCTCCGGCCGATCCGCTGCACGAGCCGGCTGCGGCTCTGCGCGCCGCCGACCCAGGTCATGCGCATGATCGCCGAGAAGTCGCCGCGCTCGTCCTCGGCGGGCTCGCGGTCGATGCCGAGGACCTCCCAGTTGTGGATCGCGTAGAAGTGCTGGATGTCGATGATGTTCTCGGTCGGGAAGAACACGTTGGTGGGGGCGAGGCGGCGACCGGCGTTGGTGACGGGGTCGGTCCAGCCGGCGAAGTAATCCGGAGCGGCGAACCGGAGCGGGCGGTCCGGGCGGGTGCGGTCGGGACCGTGCCACACGAAGATCGAGGCGGCGCACTCGATGGCCGTCCACGGGGCGGAGCGGACGTGACGGAGGTGGCGCGCGTCCTTGACGAAGTCACCCTTGACGCACTGACCATGGGCGTCAAAGTGCAGGCCGTGGAACGGGCAGCGCACGCAGCCATCGACGACCTTGCCGCCGACGCCACGATGGGCGCCGAAGTGGGGGCATTGGGCGTCGAGCACGACGACCTTGCCGGCGTCGTCGCGGAAGGCGATCAGCGCGTGGCCCATGAAGTCGAAGTTGGTGATCTTGCCGGCGACCACGTCGCTGGCGCGTAGCGGCGAGAACCAGTCATGCGGATACTGCGGCGGGGGACGCATATAACGCTTGGGGTTCGGTACCCGGGTCGACATCCCGCGACCGTATCACGGCTAAGTCCGCCCCAGCCGACCGCCCTACCGACACCGGGCGCGCCGACACGCTGAAGCCGCTTGCTCGGCGCCGCAGACCCCGGCGCGATCCCGCGTGATCCCGCGCTGTCGCAGTCCCCGGCTTGCGAGGCCCAGGCACTCGCCCGCCTGTCCCACCCGAACGTCGTCCAGATCTACGAGGTCGGCGAGGTCGGCGACCAGTTGTTCGTGGCGATGGAGTTCATCACCGGCGACACCCTGCGCGCGTGGATGGAGCGCGGCGACCACGACTGGCGCCGCACCGTCGGGGTGTTCGTCGAGGCCGGACAGGGCCTCGCTGCCGCCCACGCCGCGGCCCTCATCCACCGCGACTTCAAGCCCGAGAACGTCGCGCCCGCGTCCTCGACTTCGGCCTCGCCCTCCAGCAGGACCGCTGGCCCGACATGCCGACGCTGCTGGCCGCGCTGCGCACCGACCCACGCGCCCGCCGTCGCCGCCTCGCCGCCGCCTCCCTCCTGACCCTCGTCCTTCTCAGCCTCGTCGCCCTCCTCACCACCTCAATGCGCCGCGTCGACCCCCGCACCCGCGCTCGCAATGCTGGCAAACCCGCCGCCATCCCGACCCCGATCCTACAAGTCCCAGCAACACCCCATCTGCCACGAACCCCCAAGCCTGACAGCCCAGAAACGGCCATACAGGCCCCATTTTGCGACCCCGGGAGAGATCTCCCGACCGACCTTCCACCCCGTAAGTTACGGCAGTATCAGTTGTGCGAGGAGTCCGCGACCGGGCCCGGTCGATCATCGTTTTGCCAGCCCTCGCATTTCAAGGAACCGGCGGAATTGCAGCCCTGGCGCCGCGAATTGCGGGCTTTCAGGGCATCTGCTGCCACCGTGATTACGTCCCGCTCATCGTTGACATGGAATCGGGACTCACGCATTGTCAACACTCTCGCAACCGCCTGCGAGCCCGTCAATCGGGCCCTGGGGCGGCCTGGGGCGCGCCAACAAAGCTTTGATAAGAAGGACCTCCGCGATGCAAAACTCTACCTCGACCGTCTCCTCGTTCGTGGCCGTTCCCGCCCGCCGCGCGGCCGCGGCTCGCACGGAGCCCAGGACCGAGGTCGAGAACGACAGCAACGTCGAGGCCCCGGGTTTCCTCGCCCCCTATTTCCGCGACCTCTCCGCCGTCGACGTGATGACCCGCGATGAGGAGCTCGCCGCCGCGGTCCGCATCGCTACCCTGCGTCAGACCTTCTGGAAGTCGATCCTCAGCTATCCCCCCTTCATCGACGGCATCTGCGACCTCGCCCGCGAGGTCCTGCCGGCCGAGACCTGCCCCGCCGACGCGCTCGACACCATGAAGAAGGCCTCTCGCGCCCTGCGTGACCGCGACCTCCTCGCGCATCAAAGGGCCTACGAGGCCGCCCGTGAGGCGCTGACCCTCGCGCTCGCCGAGGCTGACGTCGACGGCCTCGTCTCCGACCGCGTGCTCGCCGACCTCGGCAGCGTCGAGGCCGGTCTCAATGACGGTCTGAGCATGAAGGTCAAGCTCCCGCGCCGCGGGAGCCTGCCCTTCCTCAACTACGTCACCAGCGTGCGCGGCAACCACCACGCGCTGTGGCGGGCCAAGGACGCCTTCGTCAAGGCCAACCTCCGCCTGGTCGTCACGATCGCCCGCCGCTTCAATCATGGTCGCCTGCCGCTGCAGGACCTGATCCAGGAGGGCAACATCGGCCTGATGAAGGCCGTGGACCGCTTCGACCACCGCAAGGGCTTCCGCTTCTCGACTTACGGGAGCTGGTGGATCCGTCACGCCATCTCGCGCTCGATCGCCGACAAGGCTCGCGCCGTGCGCCTGCCGGTCCACATGATCGACGCTTACAACAAGGTCTGTCGCGCCCGCCGCGACTTCGAGGCCGTGCATGGCCGCAAGCCCACCGAGCTGGAGATCTCCACCGCCACCGGCGTGTCGACCGAGCGCCTCCAGCGAATGAACTACTCGCTCGTCGAGAACCCCGTCAGCCTCGACCAGCCGCTGTCCTCCGACTCCAGCCTGACCTTGATGGACGCCGTCGAGGACACCCAGGCCCCCCAGGCCGCGGAGCTGATGGACAACGAGCTGCTCATGTCCAACCTGCGCGAGGTGTTCGCCGCGCTCTCGCCGATGGAGGCTGACATCCTGCGCAAGCGCATGGGCATCGGCGATGAGCAGGAGCTCACCCTCAAGGAGATCGGCGAGCGCTACTCGCTGTCGCGCGAGCGCATCCGTCAGCTCCAGGAGCAGGCGCTCGGCAAGATGCGCAACGAGTTTAGGCGTCGCGCGCTGCTCTAGCCCTCACGGCGCGCGCCCGTAGGTCCCGGAGTGAGGACCGGAGTGTTCGTGGGATCATCGCCAGCGCGTCCTCATCGGAAACCCCCTTCGGAACGGCCGTCAGGCGCTCGCCGACGCCGACCATCCACTCGCGCGTCGCTCCGAACCCACCACGCCGGACGACGCCCTGCTCGCAGCGATCGCCGGGTTCGCGCGCCCGGGCTGAGACATGTCCTCATGTACATGTCTAAAAAGACAGGCAAGCGTTGCGACCTGGCACCCGCGACCTGGCAAGCCCTGCCGGGGGCGGCGGACGACATACGAGCCCGCGTTCGCAAGCACCACGGGTCGGCAGACGCGCACCACCGGCGTCCGCACCGGGTGCCCGCACCGTTCCCGCATTGTCCACCGAAATTGCGAGCGATCACTGCCACGGGCGCTCCAGGCTGGACATCGGGCGAGGTCAATCGCATCGTTCTCGGCAACCACCACAAGGGAGACACAGATGCAGGACACGGCCAATGTCACCTATCGGTTTGAGTTTCGCGGCACCATGGAGATCCCCTACAACATCTTGCTGAGGCACCGCAGCGGGTCCTTGCAGGTCGCCCTCGACCTCTGCGACGCCTACGCCTGCCAGATCCTGCTGCACGACGACGGCGGCCTGCGCGGTTGGGTCAAGCCCGACGGCCACTTCTCGCTGGGATAGCGCGATCTCGCGGCCGCCGGGCATTGACCGGGGCGCGCCCTTACAGGCACCCTTGCCGTCCCCACGCCATGGTTGTACGAGCAAGCGACAAGCCGCCGCGCCGGACCCGCGGGTGGACGATGCACTCAATCCCGATCGCCGAGGACGACGCGCCGCCGGCCCTCGACGAGCCGGCGATCGACCTCTCCTCCGACCTGCGCGGCCGCGTGGTCATGGGGCGCTATGAGCTCGCCGAGCTGTTTTTCCACGGTGAGCTCGGCAGCGTCTACCTCGGCCACGACCAGCACAGCGGCCGCCCCGTCGAGATCAAGATCCTCGCCCCGGCCGCCGCCACGGCCGGCGTCGTCGAACGCTTCCGCGAGCGCTCGCGGCGGATGCTCGGCGTCACCAACGTCAGCCTCGCCTCCGTGTACGGCGAGGGCCTCACCGAGAACGGTCTGCCGTTCGTCATCACCGAGCACAGGGAGGGCCGAAACCTCCACCACATGCACGGCGACCCGCGGCTCGCGTGGCCGGCCCCGGAGGCGCTGGTCCGCCAGCTCGCCGAGGCGCTGCAGGCCATGCACGCCGTCGGCGTCGTACACGGCGCCGTCTCGCCCGGCAACATCGTGTGGATCGAGGACGGTGCCCGCGCCGCGCAGGTCCAGCTTGTCGACCGCGAGTTTCGTCCCGCAGCCGCGGCCCCCGAGGCCGAGCTCGACCCCAGCATCGACCTCTACGCCCTCGGCTCGGTGATCCATGAGCTGTGTACGGGACGCCCGCCCGACGAGTCCCCGTCCGACATGCGCGACCCCGACGCGCCGATCACCGTCCCCGCCCCCTTCGAGTCCGTCATCCTCGCGCTCGTCGACCGTAACCCCGCCGGCCGCCCGGTCAGCGCGATGGCCCTGCTCGACATGCTCGACATGCTCGACATGCTCGACCGCGCCACCGCGTCGTCAGGCATGGATGCCGGTGACCTCGAGTTCCTCGCCGCGCTCGAGGAGCCCGGCGCTCCCGCCCGCTTCCAGCCGGTCGAGCCCTCGCGCCCGCTCGACGCCGCCGCCACGGCGCGGGCCGCCGACGCCGCCACGGCGCAGGCCGCCGCCCGTTGGCCAAGCTCGGAGCCTTACCCCGTCGCCCCGCCGCTGCCGCGTCCGCCCTCGCAGCCGGTCCCCGCGGCCCCCCTGCTCCCTCGCGCCCCGTCGCAGCCGTTCCCTGGCGCGCTGACGATCCCCTCGCAGCCGGTCTCCGCTGCCCCGCAGCTCCTCGCTACCCCGCCAACTGTAAGCGCCGTCCCGGCCTCCGCGACCGGCGAGCCGTCCCACTCGTCGCCCGAGCCGACCCACAGCGAGCAACCCGTGTTGTTCGCGCTCGACCCACTCGGCGACCGCATCACGCCCTCGCCCACGCCAGTCACCGCGACGCCGACAGCCGCGGAGCTCACCCCGCCGAGCCCCACGCCCGCACCCGAGCCCGCCACGCTCCCGTCGGACGCGACCGCCAAGCTCCCGTCGGACGCGACCCCCACGCCCACGCCACCGCGCAAGGCCCCCCGCAAGGCCCCCGCGCCGGCCCCCGCGTCACGCAGCCGGCTCGTGCTCGGCCTCATCGGCCTCATCGGCCTCATCATCACCGCCGTGGCCCTCGCGCTGCTGATCTGGCTGATCCAGTCGTGTCGGGACGACGTCAGCGCTCCGCCCGTCACCGAGACCCCGAGTCGCCCCGTCGCCCCGGTCGTCGTCGCAACGCCGCCAGTGCAGCCGAAGAAGCCACCCGAGCCCAAGCCCGTCATCCCCACGTCCACCCCCATCACCCCCGAGCCCGCGACCACCCCCATTACCCCCGAGCCCGCGACCACCCCCATCATCCCCGAGCCCGCGCCTGGTGCGTTGCTCGAGCAGCTCAGCGCCCAGGAGTTTCGCAAGATCATGCTCCGCAGCAACCGGACCACCCAGGTGCGCACCTGCTATCGCCGCCACGCCCGCCCGGGTGAGGAGGAGGTATCGGTGATCGGCATCGTCAGCACCGCCGGCAAGATCCAGAAGCTGCGCATGGAGCCCGCGATCCTGCTCACCGACTGTCTGCGGCCGATCGTCCAGAAGATGGAGTTTCCGGGCGCCCAGCGCCCAGCGCAGCACAATTTCACGTATAAAAACTTGTTCCCCTACGGTTAGGATCCGCGAGACATGTGCCTATATTCACATATGTACACATACGGCCGAGCCGCGGTGTACAGGCACCCCCGAACCGCTTGATCTGCGCGAGGACAGGCGGCCGCGCTAATGGAGTCTTATGCAACCGATCATCATCGAAGACTTTAATCTCGAGGCCGCCGAGCGGCGGCTGTGTAGCGAGGCGCTGGCGGTCGCCGGGAACATCATCGGGGCGGCGCAGATCCTCGGCGTCACGCGCCACGCGTTGAAGCGCCGCATCATCAAGCTGCGCATCCCCTGGTCGCGTACAGGGCAGCCGTCCGGCTCGCCCGCGCCGACCGAGAGCGAGTAGCCCCGGCCCCACGGGCGATCCGCGCTACAGCCCGCCCGTGGCCATACCTGGCGGCGTCCGCGACCAGCGGCACGAGGGCCGCGGCGAAGGCGGCAGGATCAACGCGACAAAGCCCCGATCCAGCAGGTCCCATAGTTCAACGAGCAGGTTCATCGGGAAGGTGGCCTGCTCGCGCGGCGGCCCGGCGTCGGGATGAATGGTGGTCACGCGAAAGACCACCTCGCCGGCGTGGACCTGCTCGACCTCGACGCTGTAGAGCTCGCTCATACCCGCGAACCGCTCGGGTACGACCGCCGACGGGCGTAATCGTTCGGCGCCACGTCATCGTCGTCGTGGCCCCTCTCGCCGACCCTGCAGGGGTGTATACCTGTGCTTATGGCGAGGACGACCGCCCGTGCGCTGAAGCGGCGCCCGCTAGCGACGCTGCTCGCTGGGCTCGTCGTCGTCGCCGGGATGTGGCTCGCCGGTGGCCTCGCTGCAGCCGCGGGATGGCCCGTGTGGGCGCTCTGGCTCGCCGCGGCGCTGGTCTGGCCGATCGTCCCGGTCGCGCTGCTGATCCTCATCAGCCCCCGCCTCGGGCTCGGCCGCGTCGCCGTGGCGCTCACGCTGCTCGGGGCCGGCGCCTTCGCAGTGTGGTGGCGCCCGGGGCTCGTCGCGGCGGTGACGACCCACGCCAGGTGGATCGTCGACCCCACACCGACCCCGACGCCTGTCGCGCCGACACAGACGACCCCGCACAAGCCGAGCGAACCGGTCAAGTCACCGCCCGCCCCCGACCAGCCGACCACCGTCCCCATCGTCCCCATCGTCCCCATCGTCCCCATCGTCCCCATCGTCCCCA
>Ga0105045_10002842_pt1 | contig 14712 bp, 8 predicted proteins | sample MAT02_FD_78089 | JGI IMG/M metagenome (GOLD analysis project Ga0105045, IMG submission 78089) | Freshwater microbial communities from Lake Fryxell liftoff mats and glacier meltwater in Antarctica - MAT-02 (megahit assembly) | ecosystem: Environmental > Aquatic > Freshwater > Ice > Liftoff...
GGTTAAGCCCAAAAAAGCACTCCGAGGTAGGTTGGGTTGAGGAACGAAACCCAACATTTTCAGGGCTTTGTTGGGTTTCACTCCGTTCAACCCAACCTACAAATCTTCTTAACCGAGCAGTATGGGCTATTTTACCTTCTTGTCTTGCACCTGAATATACTTCTTTGGTCTGAGAATCTAGAGACTGTAAGCTTTTCTTTTTTTTTCAGCAAGCCCTAATTAAAAACCCACATTGCACCCGATCAAGAGGACAGTGTGGGTAATTTATGCCTATAACACCAATGACAGTTTTTTATTGGCTAGCGGAACATACTACTGACTGAAGTATCTTCATGAATCCGCCAAATAGTTTCTCCTAACAGATTAGCTACTGACAGCACAACTAGTTGTGGAAAGCGATTGTTTTCTGGTATGGGAATAGTATTGGTGACAATGACTTCCTCAAACAAGCCACTGGACAAACGCTCCATCGCTGGTGGAGAGAATACTGCATGGGTTGCACAGGCGTATACTTGACGCGCTCCTTCTTCACGCAGTAATCGCGCTCCTTCTGCGATCGTGCCTCCAGTGTCGATCATGTCATCCACCAACACTGCCGTTTTGCCTTTAACATCGCCGATGATATTTAACACTTCGGCAACATTATGTGCATGACGACGTTTGTCAATAATTGCCAGTGGGGCATCATTCAGTTTTTTTGCAAATGCTCTAGCTCGTGCTACACCACCAACATCGGGGGAAACAACTACAAGATCGGGCAGTTCTTTGCTTGCTAGATAATCTAGCAATACTGGCGAACCGTAAACATGATCAAAGGGTATATCGAAATAGCCTTGAATCTGAGCCGAGTGTAAATCCATTGCTAGAACGCGGTTAGCACCTGCTTCGGTGATCAGGTTAGCAACTAGCTTGGCGGTTATTGACTCTCGTCCTGCCGTTTTGCGATCGGCGCGGGCATAGCCATAGTAGGGAATTACTGCCGTCACCTGTCGCGCAGAAGCTCGACGACAGGCGTCAACCATAATCAATAATTCCATTAAATGATCGTTCACGGGTTGACAACATGGCTGGATTAAATAGACATCACAACCCCGAATCGATTCTTGGATTTGAACGTAAAGTTCTCCATCCGCAAATCTTTTGCGAATCATTGGCCCCAAGTCCATGCCCACATAACGAGCAACTTCTTGAGACAGTTGTATATTGGCAGAGCCAGAAAACAGCCGCAGGCGATGATTCTCACTCAGTCCTGTTGCAGATGGTTGCACTTTGAAAGTTGCAGAACTAAGCACAGCAGATTCTCTATGTGCATTCATAACAATACTATAGTTAGAGATTTAATAGGTTTAACCGAGAAACCGCCTAAAAAAACATCTGTGAGTTTTATTGAATCTTCCATACAAAATTTAAACATTTTTCCATAAAATTATCATCCGCTAACTGTCTAGCCCTCTTAGCAAAGCAAACTATTGATAGTTTAACGGACATTTAGTCCGTCCACTAGGTCTATAGTTCAAATTTTTGGGGTTGAGGTAAACATTGGTGTAGTAGGTTCTTCTAACTACCTCATTTATAGCTAATTGAACCTTGTTCTCATACAGTATAGCACCTCTAACTAAGTATTTGTCTAGTAGCTTTTTATTCAAAATTTTACGCATTGACAAAAACGACAATTACATAAACTTAGAAGACGATAGCAGTGGACACAGATAGCAGCATCCTGATTACTTCTTTGCTTCTGTTTTTGTCATGACATTTTTACTAGGATTGCTCTTAGCTATAGTCACCAAATTTAATTGGGTACCGCGCCACTCTTATTATCTTTGCTTACCACAAGCGGATATTATTTGAGCAGTTGCAATTGCAATTGTTTGATTAAGAATCCCCTAACCCTTTAGGGCGGGGAGTGTCAATTGCTATGCTTATCCCATCAGCTTTGAGTCAAAAGACTGGTATTAGCTCAAAGCGCTATGGAGTGTCTCAGTTTGCTCAAATAGCTGTCATATCTCTGATAGTTATGAATATTTATTCTATTTTTAACTACTACTTCAATGATCGCTATCAGAAAGATGACTACCGCGCTGCAATCCAGTACATTATAAAAAATCGTTCTTCTTCTACAAAGTCAGTAATTTTATTTGGCCATCCCAGATTATTTAGATACTACGGTGACTTTCTAAGCCTGAATGGAAGCGATTTTGGGAATGAGTTAAGGAAGGGGATTGCTGATCAAAATTTTGCAGGACAAATTGAAAATTTAACAAATCGTGCGGATACGGTTTTGATGGTAGTTAATCGTGAACATCTATTTGCCAAAGGATTGATTCAAAAAAAGATGAGCGATTTGTATAACCTGGATTCTCCAGTTAATTTTGCATATTTCAAAATCTATCGTTTTCACAGGAAGATAAATTGAATTTAGGGCTGGGGGCTGTTATAGCGGTTATCAGTTGAGTGAAGTACAAGAACCCCACCCCCAACCCCCTCCCCGCTCTTCGAGAGGGGGCTATGATGTAACTCATGTGATTAGGAAACGCTATAAGTTGGTGGGGGTGTACCCATTGGGTATAGTAGAATATTGCCGCAGGTAACTGTCCGTCGCCTCTTGGACTTAATCTTTGTGGGTGATCTCCTCAGTTGCTACTACACTCAATCATTCGATCATGCAACCACCCGTTACAGTTGGCACTGTCTTGCAAAACCGTTACCGCATAATTCAAATTCTCGGACAAGGAGGATTTGGTAGAACCTATCTGGCAGAAGACCAGAGGCGCTTTAACGAACTTTGCGCGATCAAGGAATTGATTTCAACAGCAAGGTCGGCTTTGGCTTGGGAGAAGGCACAAGAGCTTTTTCACCGAGAAGCTGCCATTTTATATCAAATTGAACACCCACAAGTCCCTAAATTTCGGGAAAGATTTGAGCAAGACCAACGTTTATTTTTGGTGGAGGACTACGTTGCAGGTCAAACTTACCAAACTCTGCTGGCTGAACGCCAAGCTGTAGGTCAAACCTTCACAGAGGCTGAAGTATTGCAGTTGATAAAGTTGTTGTTGCCTGTTTTAGAGCATATTCACAGTCGAGGGATTATTCACCGAGATATCTCGCCAGAAAATATTATTTTGCGAGATAGTGACGCTAAACCTGTGTTAATTGACTTTGGGGTGGTAAAAGAACTGGCAACTCGTTTACGATCGCCAGAGAGGGCAATGCCAGAAACCACTGTGGGAAAATTAGGCTACTCTCCTAGTGAACAAATGCAAACAGGGGGAGCTTATCCTAGTAGTGATTTGTATGCATTAGCAGTAACAGCAATTGTTTTGCTGACTGGTAAAGAACCAAGGGATCTATTTGACGAAAACCAATTAACTTGGAATTGGCAGCGATGGGCAACAGTTAATCAGCGATTTGCTATAGTGTTGAATCGAATGTTGAATCATATACCGAGCGATCGCTATCAAAGTGCTGCTAGTGTATCTGTTGCACTACAACTACAACCTTTAGAGCAAGTCAGTCTTCCCCCCTTGAATGCGTCTAACTTGCAAACAATCGCTGTTGGTCGCCGTCCTGACCCGGTAGCACCACCAGCTTCGCCGAAGAAGAAACCCGATCCTGTGATTCCACCAAGTCCCCCTAGTTCACTCTTGGATAATCCATTAGCGATCGCAGCAATTGGCATCGCTGTAGTGATCGTAGCGGGATTTGGTTCTTGGGCAGTGGTAAGTTCCATCCGCAGTCAGTCAAAACCATCACCAACTGAGACACTTCCACAAAATTTCCCTTCACCAGTTATTTCTGGTGGTACTACATTCACATCCACCCCCACCCCCGAAGAACCTATTATATCTAGTAGGCGGCTCAATATTAAAGCATCTAACCCAAGCACGGTTACAGATACTCTCAAAACAAATCAAATTATCCGCTATACTTTTTTTGGACAGGAAGGTGACAATTTAACTGCGTTTATTGACCCAGGAAGCAGCGTTTTGCTAACAGTCTTCAGTCCCAATCAACAACCAATTGATCAGAATGTTCAACAAGTAATATCATATAAAGGCCCATTGCTGGTTACTGGTAGATATACTATTGAGTTAACACTGGTTCCAGAAGTTGCCGAAAGCAATTACAGCCTTACTGTTGCATTAGAAACACCAGACAAACCAATTTTTACACAAACACCTACCCCAATTCCAACAGATACACCCACGCCAATTTTTACACAAATACCTACCCCAATTCCAACAGAGACACCCTTCCCAATTCCAACAGAGATACCCACCCCAGTTTTTACACAAACACCCTTCCCAATAACGACAGAGACACCTACGCCAATTCCGACCACTGGTGAAACACCAAGTTTTCCGCCAGCTGATGGAACACAACCATTTTCTGGCCAAAGAAATTAATGTTAAACACACTACTGATTACTGGAACTGATACCGAAGCTGGTAAAACTGTTTTAACAACAGCCTTAGCAGCCTATTGGCAAAAATATTATCCGCAGCGTAGCTGGGGAATCATGAAACCGATTCAATCGGGGATTGGCGATCGCGAGTGGTATCAAAAGCTATTTGCACTAGAACAAACCGCAGAAGAAATTACACCTTTGTACTTTCAAGCACCTTTAGCCCCTCCCATCGCAGCAGCGCGAGAAAATCGCCAAGTAGATTTAGCAGTAGTTTGGCAAGCTTTATCTAAATTGCGATCGCAACGTGATTTTGTGCTTATAGAAGCCTTGGGAGGGTTAGGTTCGCCAGTAACTGAGGAATTAACGGTAGCTGATTTAGCAGGAGAATGGCGTTTACCAACGGTATTGGTAGTGCCTGTGAGATTAGGTGCGATCGCTCAAGCAGTGGCGAATGTAGCATTAGCTAGACAATCGCGCATCAATCTTAAAGGCATTGTTCTCAACTGCGTACAACCCCGAACCGATGCAGAAATAGCCGACTGGACACCACCCCAATTGATTCAATCACTGACTAACACACCAGTTTTAGGCTGCTTACCTTATTTAGATAACCTGACTGATTTAGATAAACTTGCTCAAGTAGCATCAGATTTAGATTGGGAAACACTGACACTTTAAATCTTGTCATTATCAACATCTTTATAAATCTTTGCTTCGTTGCCATCCCGCCTTGGAATAAATTCCAAGGCTAATAGCTAAAGTCCTCTCAAGAGGACTTAATATCAATACGCTTGGGTTAAGCATTTCTTTTTTCTCTCTGCGTCTACGTTAAAAAATTGATTTTGATAACAGAGTTTTAGTCTTAACCCAAGCGTGTTGGACTAAATATAAGATTTTAAGTAATGTAAATACCTATACTCTGTAAAAGCAAAAATTTTAGTCCACTTGAGTGGACTTAAGCTATTAGCCCGGAACTTCAGTTCTGGGCGGGATATTAGTCACGGTTAGACTTTGACTTTTACAAAAATGTGGGTAACGACAAGCACTTTAAATTAGGCATCGGGCATTAATTTTCTTCCCACGTTCCAGTCCCATTCCCTACAATAAATTAAGTTAGCTGCCTAAGTTAGCTGTACTTAAACTAGCTTGTCTTTATAATGGTTTCTACCTTTCCCAATCCTTCTTCTGTTGATCTATCTCGCATCCGACTTTCAATCCGCTCATTGCAACCGCAATTAGTAGAGTGGCGGCGGCGATTGCATCAACAACCAGAGTTAGGTTTTCAAGAAAAACTGACGGCTGAGTTTGTATCACAAAAACTGCAAGAATGGGGAATTGACCACCAAACTGGCATTGCCCACACTGGCATTGTTGCCACCATTAAGGGTAATAAACTAGGTGGAGAGAAAGTTTTAGCGATTCGGGCGGATATGGATGCTTTACCAATCCAAGAACTCAACGAAGTGCCGTACAAATCGCAGCATGATGGAGTGATGCACGCTTGTGGACATGATGGACATACAGCGATCGCTTTAGGTACAGCTTATTATCTTCAACAGCATCGCCAAGACTTCTCCGGTAGCGTGAAAATTATCTTTCAGCCAGCCGAAGAATCACCAGGAGGCGCAAAGCCGATGATTGAAGCTGGAGTTCTTAAAAATCCTGATGTTGACGCGATTATTGGTTTGCATTTGTGGAATAATTTACCCTTGGGAACAGTGGGTGTAAGGGCTGGGGCGTTGATGGCAGCTGTGGAGTGCTTTAACTGCACAATTTTGGGCAAAGGTGGACACGGCGCACTACCCCATCAAACTGTTGACTCTGTAGTAGTTGCTGCCCAAATCGTAAATGCCTTGCAAACCATTGTCGCTCGGAATGTGAATCCCATTGATTCAGCAGTGGTGACAGTGGGCGAACTTCATGCTGGAACCAAGCGGAATGTGATTGCTGATACAGCGAGAATGAGTGCTACTGTCAGGTATTTTAGTCCAAGTTTAAAAGGCTTTTTTAATCAGCGCGTCGAGCAGATTATTGCTGGAATTTGTCAAAGTTATGGTGCAAGTTATAACTTAGAATACTGGTCACTTTATCCACCAGTAATTAATGATATTAAGATTGCGGAATTGGTGCGAACTGTAGCAGAAGAAGTGGTAGAAACGCCCTTGGGTATTGTGCCAGAATGCCAAACTATGGCTGCTGAGGATATGTCATTTTTCTTGCAAGAGGTTCCTGGTTGCTATTTCTTTTTAGGTTCTGCGAATCTAGAGAAAGATTTGGCGTATCCTCATCATCATCCCCGGTTTGATTTTGACGAAACGGCGTTGGGAATGGGTGTAGAAATATTTGTTAGATGCGTGGAGAAGTTTTTTAGTTGAGTCAATGGAAATTAGATGTTTTTAATTCAATACAGTTCAGTTAAGCATTTCTTTCTTCTCTTCCTTTGGGTTTTTCTCTACGTTCGCCAACAGCGTGTCGCAGACAGACGCTCTCGCGTTTGCATCTACGTTAAGAAAATTACTTTGATAAAGAATTAAGCCTTAACCCAAGCGGATTGGTTTTTAATTAAGTTAAATTTATTTGACTTTTTACGAGAAATAATTATGTAGCAGTCCTAAATCATTTGTGAAAGTTTCTGTTGATTCTTCTCTCTGTGTTCTCTGCGCCTCTGTGGTTCGATTAAAAAGTAATTTTAACAACTCAGATAGGATTGCTATATAACAAGCCGGAGTTTTTACCTCTGACTTTATCACGCAGAGGCGCAGAGAGGAAGATTAAGGTCTTCTAGCTACTGCTGAACTAACTATTGGAGTCGCAAAAGCAACTAATGTGACTTGAAAACTAACTTTTGGAGTCGCAAAAGCAACTAATGCGACTTGAAAACTAACTATTGGAGTCGCAAAAGCAACTAATGTGACTTGAAAACTAACTATTGGAGTCGCAAAAGTAACTAATGTGACTTGAAAACTAACTATTGGAGTCGCAAAAGTAACTAATGCAACTCTAAAACTAACTTTTGCGTAAGTCTAGCCTATTACCTATTTTGTGGTTTAGCGGAAGATGATGGCGTTTAGTGAAGCTGTTATGCTTCAAAAAATATAATATGACGCGATCGCAGAACTTGTGTTACAAAAACGGGCAAAGTCTTACAAAATACGAAAATCTTTACTATGAAGCTTTTTCGTTAAATGCGTAATTTCTACACCAATGGCATCAAATGCTACTGTAAACAATCAACCTTTAGCGTTTAATCATCAGTAATCTTTAAAAAATCGAAAAAATAATGTTAAGTATCCCTATTAACTTAAATTTACCTCGTACACCGCATTTAATAACTTCCTTACCTGGGCCTCGCGCTCAAGCAATTGTACAACGCGATCGCGCCGTAACTTCCCCTTCTTATACCCGCGATTACCCATTAGTTGTATCTCGCGGCCAAGGCTGTATGGTAGAAGATGTGGATGGCAATGTATTTCTGGATATAACCGCAGGTATTGCCGTTACCGCCACCGGACACGCCCACCCGGAAGTCGTCAAAGCAATTCAAGAACAGTCAGAACGTCTGCTGCACATGTCAGGGACGGATTTTTATTATGAACCAATGGTGGAACTAGCCGAACAATTAGCAATTCGCGCCCCCTTTCCCCAGCCACAGAGTGATAATGCGTTTCCTGCAAAAGTATTTTTCACCAATTCCGGCGCAGAATCTAACGAAGGAGCCATCAAACTAGCTAGATATTACACCAAGCGATCGCTAATTATAGCCTTCTTAGGCGCATTTCACGGACGCACCTATGGGGCAATGTCTCTCACTGGTTCCAAAGCAGTGCAGCGAGCTAATTTTGGGCCTTTAGTTCCTGGGGTGACTCATATTCCCTATGGCACTCACGCCAGCTTAGATTACCTAGAACAACAGCTATTTGCGACAATTTTACCACCGCAAGAAGTAGCGGCGATCGTAGTCGAAGCGATTCAGGGAGAAGGTGGGTATATTGTCCCCGAAGATGGTTTTTTGGAGCGGATTCGGGATATTTGCGATCGCCACGGTATTCTGATGGTGGTGGATGAAGTGCAAGCAGGGATGGGGCGGACTGGTCGCTTATTTGCGATCGAGCATTGGGGTGTCATGCCTGATATAATTACCACTGCCAAAGGTATAGCCAGTGGTTTGCCATTGGGAGCGATACTTGCCAGACCTGAGTTAATGACTTGGCCTCCCGGTTCTCACGCTACCACGTTCGGCGGTAATCCCGTTGCTTGTGCTGCTGGTATTGCCACACTGCGATTGCTGGAAAGTGGTTTGATGACCAACGCTACCCAGATGGGAGAATTATTACAAGCTAGTCTTACCGAGTTGCATCAAAAATTTCCTAAAGTATCGTTGCCACGAGGTAAAGGTTTGATGGTTGCGGTAGATTTATTGGATGAACAGGGTAATCTCGATCATAAACTGCGCGATCGCATTATCCAAGAAGCTTTTTTACGCGGTCTATTATTACTAGGTTGCGGTAAAGCAGCAATCCGTTTCTGTCCACCTCTAGTTATCGACAGCGACCAAATTCAGATAGCCCTTCAGATTATCAGCGAGATTTTGAGTTCTTAAAAGATGACAAATGACAAATGACCAATGACAAATGACAAATGACAAATAAAATTGCCCTTAATTTATGGAAATTACTTTGGCAAGAATACACTGCCAGAGTAAATCATGCCTGCACTTACCAGCAAATGATTACTGCTGCGGGTGGGACTGTCGCCAACGACCACATCGCCTTTCGGTCTTTGCGTTTATTAGTGGATAGCCCACAGGGTCAAGTTAACTTAGGAATTGACTACCTTGGACAACTTGCAGAAGCGTTAGGTTACGTGGCTGCTGGAGAGTATAATTTTGCTCAAACTCATCTCTATGCCCGTCATTATCGTCATCCACAGCAAGAGGAACTTAACTTACCCAAACTGTTTATCAGCGAGTTGATTGTCGATGAATTGCCTGCTAATATTGCTCAACTCATCTATAAAACAGTATCTTCAATCCCATACGAACTGACTTTACCCATTATCCCTCTCCTAAAACAAGACGGGAACATTGAAACCGTTGCCAAACAACTCCAGCAATTCTTTATCCGCCCTTGGCTACCTCCCCAGCGTTCTGTTGTCGAAGAGGTTAATCAAGTTACTCAGTATGGGGCTTGGGTGTTGCTGCATGGATATGCTGTCAACCATTTTACCGGCTATGTCAACGAACAGAATACTCCAGAATATCCAGACATTGACACTACCGCCAGTGGTTTGGCTAACCTGGGTGTACCAATGAAAGCAGAGATAGAGGGAAATGTTGCTTGTGGTTTGCGGCAAACTGCAACTCAAGCAGTAAGGTCAATGGTGACAGTATTAGATGATAACAGTGGCGCAGAAATTCAAATCCCTTGGACTTACGCCTATTATGAAATTGCCCAGCGCTATCTAGTAGAAGTAGAGCCTGGAAAGCAAATACTTTTTGATGCTTTTTTAGGAAGTAATGCCCAGCAATTGTTTGAAATAACTCGTCTATCTAACTCAATACGCTTGGATTAAGGCTAAAACCCTTTGTCAAAGTCAATTTTTTTTAGGACTTACGCACAGGTAACGGAAAATCGTAGACGCGGAGCGGCTTGCCGCAGGCTACCACAGAGAACGCAGTATTTCGACTTACTTCGACTACGCTCAGTACAAGTCGCTCAATAATCGGTCACGGAGAAATAAGAGTTGTAGAGGTTTTTTGCGTAATATCATGTCCGCATAATTAGTTGCGATTCCCACAGTCATTGCACCCCACCCCTTAATCCCCTCCCCGCTCTTCGGGAGGGGAGACAAAGCATAGCTTTGGCGGGATGGGGTTCTTAGGGTTTAATAAGTAATCAAGCGGACATGATATAGCGGTTCCCATTCACATGCGGTACAACATTATATTGCGAAGTTTAAGGGCACGGCACTGCCGTGCCCCTACGGGTGTAGCTCACGTAAACGAGAAACGCTATATAAGTCCTACTAAAATCAGGGCTAATGTTCAGAGAGGATCGCGTTTTGCTAAATATTGGTACATCTGCCAACGGGCATCTACCTCAGCTTGCGCTTGTTCTAACAAGTGCTTGGCTACGTCTGGTTTGCTCTTGGTGAGCATTTTGAAGCGATTTTCTTGATACATCGAATGTTCTACAGATTGCGTAGGCGATCGCATATCCAATTGCAATGGATTTTTACCCTGTTTGAGCAACTCTGGATTATGCCGATACAGCAACCAACGACCTGATTCTACCAAAGTTTTCTGATGATTCATCCCTGTAGTCATATTAATGCCGTGGGCGATGCAATGGCTGTAAGCAATAATTATTGATGGGCCATCATAAGCTTCTGCTTCCAAAAATGCTTTGAGAGTATGTTCATCTCTAGCGCCAAGGGCTACACTCGCTACGTAGACATTTCCGTAGGTCATGGCAATCATCCCTAAGTCTTTCTTAGGTGCAGGCTTACCACTGGCGGCATATTTAGCAACTGCGGCTCGTGGCGTAGCTTTGGAAGATTGACCGCCTGTATTAGAATACACTTCTGTATCCATGACTAAAATATTCACATTTCGACCACTAGCAATTACATGATCGATGCCGCCAAAGTCAATATCATAAGCCCAACCGTCACCACCAACAATCCAGACGCTTTTTCTCACCAAGTAATCGGCAAGAGATTTTAGATTTTGGATTTTAGATTTTAGACTTCGGCTCCTTTCGACTTCGCTCAAGGCAAGCCGCTCAGTCGAACGATTAGGATCGAAAGTTACAATTTCATCTAACTTCTGCTGCAACAGTTCTATCCTTTCGCGCTGTTCCCAAATGTCAGCCTCAGATTTTTGTTCAGCTTTCAGGATTGACTGGGTAAGGTTTTCATCGATTTCACTCCCCAATTGTTGCAACAATTCCGCCGCAAACTCAGCTTGTTTGTCGAGGGAGAGACGGAAGCCAAAACCGAATTCCGCGTTATCTTCAAATAGATTATTAGACCACGCGGGGCCTCGTCCTTGGGCGTTAGTTGTCCAAGGTGTTGTGGGGAGATTACCACCATAAATTGAGGAGCAACCTGTAGCATTGGCGATGATTGCGCGATCGCCAAACAATTGTGTTAATAATTTTAAATAAGGTGTCTCACCACAACCTGCACAAGCACCAGAGAATTCAAATAAAGGTTCTTGCAGTTGTTGTTGGCGAATCTGGTTTAATTTTAGCGATCGCCTGTCAGGATTAGGTAAACTCAAGAAGAAATCCCAGTTTTTCCGCTCTTCTTCCCGCAATGGCAACTGCTGTGCCATGTTAATCGCTTTCCGCAATGGCTCAGATTTATCTTTAGCAGGGCAAATGTTTACACAAATAGTACATCCCGTGCAATCTTCTGGGGCAACTTGAATGGTAAATTTTTGATTGGCAAAGTCTTTATCTTTTGCACCAGTTGACTTGAAGGTTCCTGGTGCATTAACTAATTCATCAGCCTGATAAGCCTTTGCCCGGATGGCACTGTGAGGACAAACCATCACGCACTTACCACATTGAACGCAGACACCCGGCTCCCATACAGGTATCTCTTCGGCAACGTTACGTTTTTCCCACTTGGCAGTACCTACAGGAAAAGTGCCATCAACAGGTAGTGTGCTAACAGGTAAATCATCACCTTCCCAAATCATGATTTTCCCCAGAACTTCCCGCACAAATTCTGGAGCGGAGTTAAGAGTAGAGACGCGATTAATCGCGTCTGTACAAGAGGTGATTGTTTGTGGTATGTCTACTTTATGCAAGTTGTCTAGAGTGTTATCTACAGCTTGCAAGTTCATGCGGACAACTTCTACGCCTTTTTTACCATAAGTCTTCTCAATCGCTTGTTTGATTTTAGCGATGGCTTCTTCCTGTGGCAAGACACCCGCTAAGGCAAAGAAGCATACCTGCATAATGGTATTAATTCTTCCACCCATGCCACTTTCGCGGGCAACTTGGCTAGCATTAATCACATATAACTTCAAATGCTTGTCGATAATTTGCTGCTGCACCTTTAGCGGCAGATATTCCCAAACGGTATCTGCATTGTATGGACTGTTAAGCAGCAAAGTCGCCCCAGGAATAGCAGCCTTCAAAATATCTATGCGTTCTAGAAATCCCCAGTGATGACAACCAATAAAGTTGGCTTGGTCAATTAGATAGGTAGAGCGAATTGGCTCTTTACCGAAGCGGAGGTGAGAGACGGTCATTGAGCCAGATTTTTTGGAGTCAAAGACAAAGTAGCCTTGAGCGTAATTGTCAGTTTCTTCACCAATAATCTTGATGGAGTTTTTGTTAGCCCCAACTGTACCATCAGCACCCAACCCATAAAACATTGCCCTGACAACGTTATCCGATTCTGTAGAGAAATTAGGGTCAAAGCTCAACGAAGTATGACTAACGTCGTCATTAATCCCAATAGTAAAGTGATTTTTCGGTTTAGCTTGAGCAAGATTGTCACAAATGCCCTTCACCATCGCCGGAGTAAATTCCTTAGATGAAAGACCGTAACGACCACCAATAATTTTAGGGTATGAGAAAGTATTTTCTCCCCCTGCTCCCCCTGCATCTCCCCATGCCTCATGGATAGCAGCCACAACATCTAAATACAAAGGTTCCCCAGCGCTACCTGCTTCTTTGGTACGGTCGAGAACTGCGATCGCTTGTACACTAGTTGGTAATACTGCAACAAACTTTTGGACATCAAAGGGGCGGTAAAGTCGCACTTTCACAACACCAAGTTTCTCACCACGGGCGTTAAGGTAATCTACTGTTTCATGGACGGTTTCACAACCTGAACCCATAAGAACGATAACGCGATCGGCATCGTTAGCGCCGTAATATTCATAGATTTGATAATGCCTTCCCGTGCGTTCTCCAAATTCATCCATGATGCGCTGGACAATTTCATGGACGCTTTTGTAGTAAGGGTTAGCGCTTTCACGCCCTTGGAAGTAGACATCGGGGTTTTGGGCAGTCCCGCGCAATACTGGACGATCTGGGGTGAGGGCACGGCTGCGGTGGGCGAGTATGAGGTTATCGTGGATTAGCGATCGCAAATCGTCATCTGATAGCAATTTGACCTTCTGCACTTCATGGGAAGTACGGAAGCCGTCAAAGAAGTGCATAAACGAGACTCGTGTCTCTAGGGTAGCAGCATGGGCGATGAGAGCAAAATCTTGACTTTCCTGCACCGAAGCGGAACACAGCAGGGCAAACCCAGTAGCGCGGGCTGCCATCACGTCGCTATGGTCGCCAAAAATTGATAAAGCGTGGGTAGCCAAAGAACGGGCTGCAACGTGAACCACGGCGCTAGTTAACTCACCAGCAATTTTGTAGAAGTTGGGTATCATCAACAATAATCCCTGAGATGCCGTGAAGGTGGTACTCAAGGAACCTGTTTGTAATGCCCCATGCACAGCACCAGCCGCCCCACCTTCGCTCTGCATCTGCACGACGCTGGGAATAGTACCCCAGAGGTTGGGACGACCTTCTGCTGACCAAGCATCTGCCCATTCACCCATTGCTGAAGAGGGGGTGATGGGATAAATGGCAATCACTTCATTTAATTTGTAAGCAACACGGGCAACAGCTTCATTCCCGTCAATGGTTGCAAAGGTTTTGTTCATAATATGATTTTTGTCCCCGCCTGTAAGCTGCATTATCAGAACGTGTGAATATAAGAATCAGAAATAGCCAGTACTAGAAAGTAAGTGTATTATCTGCATTAAAGATTTATCGGTAGAATTTACTCCGTGTTTAAAGGATAATTTATTGATGGCTTTTGGCTGTTAAGTTAACTTTCAATAAATACTGCATCTATTAATATCTCATCTGCAATACTGCATCTATTAATATGTATTAATAATGTACTCAATGACCAAAGTCTTTATTTGATAAGGGTTTCAAATATTTTATTCTTTTTTGTGGGGTATAGGGTCGGGAATCTCTGATATATTTTGCTTAACCGTAAGAGGTCATTTAGAAAGTAAAAATAAAATTACTGTAGTAGCTTATTCTGCTTATAGCATTTCTCGTTTACGTGAGGTACACCCGTAGGGGCACGGCACTGCCGTGCCCTTACACTTCGCCATATAATGTTGTACCGCATGTGAATGAGAACCGCTATCAATACTGCTCGGTTAAGCCCAAAAAAGCACTCCGAGGTAGGTTGGGTTGAGGAACGAAACCCAACATTTTCAGGGCTTTGTTGGGTTTCACTCCGTTCAACCCAACCTACAAATCTTCTTA
>Ga0105045_10002843_pt1 | contig 14711 bp, 16 predicted proteins | sample MAT02_FD_78089 | JGI IMG/M metagenome (GOLD analysis project Ga0105045, IMG submission 78089) | Freshwater microbial communities from Lake Fryxell liftoff mats and glacier meltwater in Antarctica - MAT-02 (megahit assembly) | ecosystem: Environmental > Aquatic > Freshwater > Ice > Liftoff...
CGGGCGTGAGCGGGGCTCGGGCGTGAGCGGGGCTCGGGCGTGAGCGGGGCTCGGGCGTGAGCGGGGCTCGGGCGTGAGCGGGGCTCGGGCGTGAGCGGGGTTCAGGCCACGCGCGCGTCCATGCGGGCGTCGTAGCGGCACACGCAATTGCGGCCCAGGGCCTTGGCGCGGTACAGCGCCGCATCGGCGGCAGCGATGAACGCGGCTGTGTCCGGGGCGCGCCCGAACTGCTCGGTCGACACCACGCCGATCGACAGCGTGCACGAGCCTGCGACCGTCGCGTGCATGGACTGGCTAGCGAACGACCGCCGGATGCGCTCGCCGAGCTCGAGCGCCGCGACCCCATCCACGTTGCGGCCGACGATGGCGAATTCCTCGCCCCCGTAGCGGAAGCACCCGGTGGTCTCGCCCGTGATCTGGGACAGGATCTGGCCGAGAAAGGCGAGGAGCGCATCGCCCACCGGGTGGCCGAAGGAGTCGTTGACGCGCTTGAAGTGGTCGATGTCGAGCAGCAGCAGCGAGGCGGCATGGTGGCCGTCCGCCGCGTCGTGCAGCTCCTTGACCAGGTTGTCGTCGAAGGCGCGGCGGTTGCCTACGCCGGTGAGGGCGTCGACGGTGGCCATGCGTGCGAGCGCCAGGCTGCGGGCCTCGAGATCGCGGGTGAGCGAGCGGATGCGCAGCATCGCGGTGAGCCGCACCTTGAGCTCGATCGCATCGACGGGCTTGGTGAGGAAGTCGTCGGCGCCGGCCGCCACGCCGCGCTCACGGGCGTTGCGGTCGGCAAGGCCGGTGAGGAAGACGATCGGGACGTACGAGGCCGAGCGCGTCCGCAGCAGCCGCGTGAGGCGGAAGCCGTCGACGCCGGGCATCACCGCGTCCATCAGCACCAGGTCGACGGACTCCTGGCTGAACACCCGCAGGGCCTCGATCCAGCCGTTGCAGGTCGTGACCCTGTAGCCGAGATCTGCCACCGTGTCGGCAATCGCGTTGGCCGACGCGCGGTCGTCGTCGACGACGAGCACGTGGGCCTGGGTGGGCCAGGCGGGGTCGGACGGGGGACAGAGCTCGATCACGTTTACACGAGGGCGGACTGGATGGTCGTGTCGAGCGCGCGATATTCGCGCAGCGACGGCACGAGGTCGTCTTCGAGGGCGTCCGCCACCTCCACCAGGTCGGCATGTCCGAGCGCGGGCTGTAGCCCCTCGAGGATGCCGACGATGTGTTCGTGGTAGTCGCGGACGGCGACGCCGGAACCGGGCTCGCCGGCCTCGACCGCGTCCTGGACGAGGACCAAAAATGCCAAAAAGTGCTCGAGGTCGTCGGTCGACGCCCCGAGCGCGGCGAGGGCCAGATCGTCGTGGCCGTCGCGGAGCGAGGACGCGATGCTCGCGTAGCGGCCGGCGAGGGCGTCGGCGTAGGGCATCGCGGTGCTCGCCGCACGGCGGGCGAACTCGAGTTCTTCGGGGGTGGACATGGTGGGGCTTTCAGCTCGCGAGCGAGCAGGCGGGCGGGGACAGGGGCTCGTTGCGCACCCGAGGCGGCGGCAACACCCGCAGGATGCGACCGTTGGGCGCGGCGGGCAGGACCAGCTCGATCGCGAGTTCGCCCGCGCAGGCGCCCAGGGCGAGCGAACCGCCGAGCTGCTCCACGAGGTGGCGGCAGTGCAGCACGGTGCGATCGGCCTGGGGCAAGGTGCCATCGCCCGACAACGCCCGGAGCATGCGCAGGGGCGGTACGTCGGGGCCGGCGATCGAGATGCGCACGAGACGATCGCGTTCGGTCACCACGACGTGGAAGGTCTCTTCGGTCCGGCCGTCCTCGGCGTCGCGGAGCATCGCGCCCAGGATCCCGGCGAGGGCGAAGGCGAGGGTGGTCGGGTCACCGCTGACGATCGCGCCGGTCGCCGACAGATCGAGCACGATGTTGACGAATTCGGGCTGCACCCGCGAGGTGACGCGCGCGACGGTGGTGGCGACGAGCAGCTCGACGTCCGTGAAGCCGCAGCTCGGTCCGGTCGTGGAATCGTTGGCAGCATCGCCCGTGTGATCGTCGGCGTGTGGGGTGAGATCGAGGGTGTTCATGGGTCGGGATCCGGGGAGAAATCGAGGGGTCAGGCGACGTCGGTGAGGACCCGGGCGCCTTCGCCCCCTGGTTCTCGGTGGACGATGCGAGCGCGTGCGCGCTCGAGGTCGTGCTGGAGCGCTTCGCCCCACTGCATCAGGAGACCGTCGAGCTCCTGCAGGCGCGTGATGGCGCAGCGCTCGGCGTCGGACAGCGGGCCCGTGCGGGGGCAGTCGCAGAGCAAGGTGGCGCGGCGGCCGGTGAGATCGGTGAGGGTCTGCGCATCGGCCTCGCCGCGGGTGCAGGCGCCGTGCGCCTCCTCGGTGAGCGCGAGGATCGCTGCGAGTGCGTCGTGGCGGGTCATGGGCCGCCCTCCACCGAACCAACCGCCTGGCCCCACGCCTCGCGCAGATCCCCGAGGATCTTGATGACCGGCACCAAAGGCCCGGGATCCATGCGGATGTTGGCGAGACTCAGCTGCTCTTGGAAGTAGACGTAGAGCAGGTCCAGCTGCCCGCAGAGCTCGGGCGCGACCTTGTGGTCGAGCGTGCCCCGGAGCTCGCCGATGATGGCGCCAGCCTTGGAGATGGCGATCCCCTTGGCGGCGACATCGCCAGCGATGATCTCCTGCTGGGCATGCTTGCAGAAGCGCAAGCAGCCATCGTAGAGGGCCAGGAGGATCTGGCCCGGCGAAGCGGACTCGATCTGCGTGGCGCGGTACTTTCGCGCGGCGGCGACGGACATGTCTCGCTATCTGTTCAGGAACTGTGCCAAGTAGCTCTGCTGGCCCTGGAGCTGGCTCATGGTCTGCTCGAGGGCGGCATATTTCTGGCGCAGCGACTGCTCGAACCGCTCGAGATAGGCCTGCATGTCCTCGATGCGGCTGGCGTTGCTCTTGATCGTGCCCTCGATGCCCTTTTTGCGGGTCGTCAGCAGGCCATCGACCGAGTCGGTGTAGCCGTCGATGAGCCTGCCCATCAACGCGCCCATGCCGGCGTTGGTGCCGTCGCCGGCAAAGTAGGTGGCGGCGCGCGCGAAGTCGGCCGCCAGCGCGCCGTCGAGATCGTCGGCGTCCAGCGTCAGGGTTCCGTCGCGCTGGGTCTGGATGCCCAGATCCGCCAACTGCAGCGTCGAACCACCGGCGCCGACCAGGCCGGGGATGGGGCTGGCGATGAGCCGCGCCATGCCCTGCTCGATCGTGCGCACGGTCGAGTCACCGCTCAGCGTCTCTCTGCCCTTGCCCACCCCGTTTTGGGCCGCGATCAGCTTGGCCACCGAGTTGTAGGCGTCGACGAAGCTCTGGAGCTTGGTCTTGACGCCGCCGGCGTCGGGCTTGATCTCGACCTGGACCGGGCCTGCGCTCACGCCCTTGAGATCGAGAGTCGTGCCCGGGAGCACGCCGTCGAGGAGATTCGAGGCGCTGGTGATGGCGAAGCCATCGACGGTCAGCGAGGCGTCGGTGGCCGCCTGCACGGTGCCGCCGGGGTTATCCAGTCCGAGGCCCAAGCCGGTGTCGCCGAACGTGATGCCGTTGGCGGCCCCGGTGTTTCGGCCCACCACCTGCAGCCGATACTGGGTGCCGTCGAAGAGGATGCCGGCACTCGCGGCCGCGCCCGATCCGTTGATCGCGGTGGCGATGTCGCGCAGCGAAGCACCGGCGGGCAACGCGATGTCGGTGGTGGTGCCACCGATCGTCAGCGACAGCGTCTGCGCGTTGGTCGACACCGCGGCGGTCGCATCGGCGAACGTGCCCGAGTACGTGCGCTGGGCCCGGGCGAGGCTCAGGACCTCGATGTCGTAGGTACCGGGCACGCTGTCGCCCGAGGTGGTGATCTTGGCCACCGACTCGTTGCTGACCGAGCCGGCGTACGAGAGGAACTCACCGGGCGTCGCGAGGTTCGTTGCCGCCGTCTTGAGGGCGGACAGCGCCGACGACAGCTGATCGACGATGCGACCTTTGGACGACAGGGCGTTGTTCTGCGCCTGCAGCCGCTGCAGGGGGATGCGCTCGACTCCGACGAGTGCGCCGATGATCGCCGTGGTGTCGAGACCCGAGGCAAGCCCCGAAAAACTGATGCCGGTCATGGATCGCAGATCTCCCAGCTCGTGACATCGTCCGCCCTGGCCCAACCTTGAACCCGCACATCGCCCGGCGCGCCGGGTGCCGGAACCACGGGAAAGACCCCCCACAGGGCGGCCTGTGCCGCCACGTGGGGGGTCTCGATTCAGGGCGTTCGCCCCGGTTCGCGGACTAGAGCAGCGACAGCGCCATCGAGGGGCCCTGGTTGGCCTGCGCGAGCATGGCCGTACCCGCCTGCATCAAGATCTGGTTCTTGGTGAGCTGGGCGGTCTCCTCGGCGACGTCGACATCGACGATGCGCGAGTTGGCGGCCGACAGGTTGGTCGAGTAGGTCTCGAGGTTGGACATCGTCGTGCCCAACCGGTTCTGCATCGCGCCGAGGCCGGCGCGGCGCGTGGAGACCCGCTCGATCGCGGTGTCGAGGGCAGCGATCGCGGTGTCGGCACCGCTGGTCGACGAGATGGACGACGTCCCGATCCCCAGGGCGCTGGAACTCGAGGTCGCGATCGACACCGTCAGTCGATCGTCGGTCGTGGTCCCGGTGCCGACCTGGAAGGCCAGGCCCGCCGCCTGATCCCCGTCCAGCAGACTCACACCGTTGAACTCCGTGGTGTTGACGATGCGATCGATCTCCGATCGCAGGCTGCCGAACTCGTCGTTGAGGTAGCCGCGCTGGGTGGTGTTCACCGTGCCGTTGCGCGACTGGACCGAGATCTCACGCATGCGCGTGAGCAGTCCGCTGACCTCCTTGAGGGCTCCGTCCGCGGTCTGGACCAGGCTGACGCCGTCGTTGGCGTTTCGCTTGGCCTGATCGAGGCTGCGGATGCTGGCTTTGAAGTCCTCGGAGATCGCGAGGCCGGCGGCGTCGTCGGCGGCGGACTGGACCCGGAGACCCGAGGACAGCCTCGAGATGCTCTTGGAGAGGTCGCCCGCGGTTCGGGAGAGATTGCTCTGGGCTGCGAGTGAGGAGACGTTGGTGAGTACGCTGAGTGCCATGTCGATGTTCCCTTCGTGGAACCCCCCGATTCGGGGGAGTGGGCGTTCGTGCCCGTTGCGGTTGCGGTTGCGGTTGCGGTTACGGTTGCGGTTACGGTTACGGTTGTGCCCGACGTGCTGCGCGAGGCAGGCACGGTCGGCGCAGTGATGTGGAAGCCAGTCGATTCGTTTCAGTTCGCCCCGACGGGCCGCACCGCGACCGGTCCGGCGAAGGACCCCGTGTCGGGCCGGACCGGTTCGCGGTGCGCAGGGCTCACTGCAGGAGGCTGAGGGCCGACTGCGGAGCCTGATTGGCCTGGGCCAGCATGGCCGAGCCGGCCTGGACCAAGATGTTGTGCTTCGTCAACATGGCCGTCTCCGCGGCGACGTCGACGTCGACGATGCGCGAGTTGGCGGCCGAGAGGTTGGTGCCGTAGGTGTCGAGGTTGGACATGGTGACCTGGAGGCGGTTCTGCATCGAGCCGATGGTGGCGCGGCGGGTGGACACGCCTTGGATGGCGTCGTCGATGGCGCTGATGGCGGCATCGCTGCCGGCGGTGCTGCTCACGACCGAGGCGCTGATGCCCAGGGCGCTCGCGCTCGAGGTCGCGATCGACAGGGTCAGGCGATTGTCGGCCGAGGTGCCGGCGCCGACCTGGAACGCGATGCCCCCGGACTGCGAGCCGTCGAGCAGGTTGATGCCGTTGAACTCGGTGGTCGAGACGATGCGATCGATCTCGCTCTTGAGCTGCTGGAACTCGCCGTCGAGATAGCCGCGCTGCGTGGTGTTGTTGGTACCGTTGCGCGACTGGACCGCGAGCTCGCGCATCCGCTTGAGCAGGTTGCCGACCTCGGAGAGCGAGCCATCGGCGGTCTGCGAGAGGCTGACGCCGTCGTTCGCATTGCGCTTGGCCTGCGAGAGGCTGCGGATGGTGGCTTTGAAGTCCTCGGAGATGGCGAGGCCTGCGGCGTCGTCGGCTGCCGAACGGACGCGGAGTCCCGAGGACAGGCGGGCGATGTTGTCGGCGAGGCCGTCGGTGGCGGCGGCGAGGTTGCGCTGTGCGGCGAGGGAGGAGACGTTGGTGAGTACGCTGATCATCTGGAAAATCCCGTCGTGGGAAACCGCCGGGTGAGGGCGGGGGCGTGCGTGCCCGAGGAGTGGAGCGAACGAGTGCGGTATTCGGTTGTGAGGACGTCGCCGCGTCACAGGTGCCGTGCGTGGCGGGGCGTGCCGGGAGAGGCCCGGCGCCGCAGGGATTCATCGACCTGCGCGGAGAACTTCGGCGCTGGGTCGGCGAAGGGGTGGGCGGGTCGCGAGGACGCGACGCACAGCCTGTCCGTCAGCGCTCGGCGGTCCCACGAAGGGGGACGGGCGAGCGTGCGGCGCAAGCGGCACGGGGCGTTGTTCTGCGAGCGAACCGAGCCAGCGGGGCGCGGGGGGCGATCGTGGGATCGCGAAGAATCGTGGTCATGTTGTCCTCCGTGGACGGTGTGAGGCCCGCGTGCGTGCGTGCCGGGAGTCTTCGGCCCCTTCGCATCGTGCGAGGCGGGCCTGGACAAGCACACCCATCGACGGGGGCGCCCAAGTCTTGAGGGGGGAATTGAAAAAGCCCCCGGAGGCGGGGGCGCGAGTCAGGCCGGACGTAGAGCGAATGCGAGAGCGAATGCGAGAGCGAATGCGAGAGCGAAGGAAAGAACGCGGGGGGCCGGCCATGGCCCCCCGCCGGGGTCGAATTTGCCGCGCTAGCCCTGCAGGAGCTGGAGGGCGAGTTGGGGGATCTGATTCGCCTGCGCGAGAACGGATACCCCCGCTTGCATGAGGATGCGGTGACGGGCGAGCGAGGCGGTCTCCTCAGCGACGTCGACGTCGCGAATTCGCGAGTTGGCGGCGGTGAGGTTGTTGAACTGGGTGGAGATGTTGTTGATCGCGGTCTCGAGGCGGTTCTGGGCGGCGCCGAGGGTGGCGCGCTGGGCCGACAGCCCCTGGATCGCGGTGTCGAGGATCGACAGCGACGCCTGGGCGGTGCCGGTGACCGTGAGCGCGACGTTCTCGATGCCGAGCGCCGAGGGCGAGACGGTCGCGATGGCGACCTGGATCTGCTGGGTCGGGTCGCCGCTGAGATCGACCTGGAACGTCAGCGCGTTCGCGGCCCCGGCGAACTGGCCGGTGAGCAGCTGCAGATCGTTGAAGTTCGAGGTGCCGCCGATGCGGTCGATCTCCGAGCGGAGCTGGTCGAACTCGTTCTGGATGAACCCGCGTTGCCCGGTCGACACGGTGTCGGTCGACGCCTGCATCGCGAGCTCGCGCATGCGGATGAGGATCCCCGAGACCTCTTGAAGGGCGCCCTCGGCGGTCTGGATCAGCGAGACGCCGTCGTTGGCGTTGCGCTTGGCCTGGTCGAGAGACACCGTCGCCGCCTTGAAGCGCTCACTGATGGCGAGACCCGCGGCGTCGTCGCCGGCGCGGTTGATCCGCTGTCCCGACGACAGTCGCATCATGTTGGCGTTGAGGCGCTCGTTGGTGCTGCTGAGGGCAGTGTTCGCCTCGAGTGCCGCGATGTTGGTGCGCAGTGAAATCCCCATGATGACCTCGATTGATCCGCGATGCGGTTCGGAAACGGTTGGTGCTCGGTGCGGTCGTCGCGGAACTCGGGCCTAGATGGCGCGTCGCGACGAGGGTGGGAGGGCGGTGGCGAAGGCCGGGCTTGACTCGGGGAGGGGCGAGCAGGGGAGTGGGGTAGCCCGTAGGAGATCGACGTCGGTGCTCGCGGTGACGTGGGCAGTCTCGAGGTCCGCGGTGGCGTCGCTCGTCATGCTCGCCCTGATACACTGCGAGGTCCGTGCCAACGCCTCGCGCAGCTGGATGAGCGGCTCGACGAGCGCCGCATAGAAGCCGAAGGCGGTGATGCGGCCGCGGGCGCGGAGGTCCTCGATGGGCACGAACACCGCCTCTGCGCACAGTGGTGCGCCGTGCAGCAGCGATCGGGTGCGGGCATTGATCTCGGTGAGCGCCCGCGCCGAGTCCTCGTCGAGCGCCAGGTCGCCGTCGGGATCGTCGGCGATCTGACGGTGGGCCGCCGCGGCGAGCTCGAGGATCGCCGCTGCGCTGGCGCGCTCGCCCTCGAGCAGCGCCACGATGCCCGCGGGCGCAGACGGGGCCCGCTGCAGCAGCGCTTCGATCGTAGCGGTCATCGCCGCCTCGTCGCCGCCACAGACGTCGATGGCGTCGCGCAGCGGCACGTCGTCCCAGCCGGGGATGTGCAGGCCGCCCTCAGTGGCGTTGATCGCCCGCACGCCCTGGGCACGCAGGGTCTTCGCCGCGCTGGTGTACCAGTCGCGGAACATCGCGAAGTCGCGGGTCGTAGTGACCTCGGGGCCGCCGCCCCAGCCGGGGGCCGACACGGTGCGGGCGACGTCGGGCATGTGCACGCCGCCGCTCGCGTCCACCGAGACGCCCTCGATCGCGCGCTTGCCCTCGAGCCCGTGCAAGGTCGCGGTGCCGTCGGCTCGCAACTCGGCCCGCATCGCGCCGAAGGTCGTCCCGCTGGCATAGACGTGCCCGTCTCGGTACGCGAGGTCGGAGCCGACCAGGATGATCGGATTGCAGCCCAGGGCGTGGGCGATGGCGACCGCCGCGTTCGCGACGCAGAAGCCCGCCGACAGGTGGTGCTTGGGATCGACCTTGGCCGAGAAGATCGAGCAGGCGTTGGTGTCGACGGAGATCGGGATGCGACGGGCGAACGGCAGCGCCCACAGGGCCGGGTGGCCGGTGAGCTCGAGGAACGCTGGCACCTCGCGCAGAAACGGCAGCGCCGCGAGCTGCGAGCTGACGTCGAGCGACTCGATCGCCACGACGGCCGAGGGGCGGATGCCGGCCTTGCCCAGCGCGGTCGCGGCCGTGTTCACCGCGAGCACGAACGCCGAGCCGACGGCGCGGCGGAGATCCTCGAGGTTGGCGTCGAGGCTGGGACCGGCGGCGACGATGATCGCCGGCGTGCCGGCGAGGCCAAAGGCGAGCGCCGCGAGGCCGGGCTCTTGGGCGAGCGCCGGCAGGTTCGTGAGGTAGTGGCGCAGCCAGCCGGGGCCGCGGATCCGGGCGGTGCGGTGGCGCAGCGAGGCGCGGTCGACCGCTTGGCCCGCCGCCTGCTTCGCGGCCTCGTACACCTCGGGCGCTGCGCGCATGCTCGGGACCCAGCGCGCCAGCACGCCGCGGTCGGTGCCGCCGAGCCGACCATAGAGGTACTCGCCCAGGCGCGAAGGCGTCGTGAACACGCGCGTGCTCGGCTGGATGGGACCGTGGTCGATGCCCACGGCCAGCACCTCGAGGTCGGGCTCGAACACGATGATCGCGGCGGAGCTCCGGGCTGCGATCGCGCGCACGACGTGACCGCTGCCGAAGCCCAGCAGGATCACGACGGTGACGTCGCCGAGGTCGAGACCGCGGGCGAAGCGGCGGGCCTCGGTCACCGGGTCGCGGCCGCTGTGCAGCTTGCGGCCGTCGACGGCGACCACCGGACCTGTGGGCGTCTGCACGGTGCACGCGCGAGCCGAGGGGGGCAGGGCCTCGATGCGCGCCAGGCCGTCGGGGTCGTCGGCGAGGAGGCGAGCGAGCAGCGGGGACGTGGACACGCCGGGCTCCGCTGCAAGCGCGGGGCCGGGCCCGGTCCGTCAGCCCGCTGACGCGCCGCGGCGCAAGGCGGGGGCCGCGGAGACCGGCGTCCCGCCGAGGTGGCGTCTGGCGGCCCTCAGTGCCCGCTCAGGAACGCCATGCGGGTGTCGAAGCCGCAGTCGTGCAGGACGATCTGGGCGCCACGACGCGAGCGCAGGCCGATCCCCAGCGGTGCCAGGAAGTTGGCCGTGGGCTCGTCCGGGGCCGGCGGGACCGAGCAGATCGCCAGCACCGCGATCTCCTCGTCGTCCTCGAGCTCGCAGAACGCGATCGCGCGGCGCACCTGCTCGACGGGGTAGTCGGGGATGAACGAGACGGGGTCCACCACCACGAACGCGAGCGCTGGGATGTCCGCGGCCTGCAGCCAGCGGAACACCGAGCCAGGCCGATGATCGACCAGCACGAACGTCCTGGCGTCGGCGAACCCGGGGATCCCAAGCGGGAAATGGATCAGTCGATCCGCCGGGGCTTCGAAGTCGCCGAACCGGGTGGAGCGGATGGTTCGCGTAGCGTCTCCAGCCGATCGAGGCTGAGATCCGTGATCGCGCGGGCGTTCTCGTCCGCGATCTGTTGGTAGAGTTCCTCCCGATACACCGGCAGGCCCAGTGGCGCCGTGATCCCGAGGCGCACTTGCCGCCCCCGGATCTCCCGCACCACGATCTCGATGCCGTTGCCGATCAGAATCTTTTGTCCGATCTTCCGCGTGAGCGTCAGCACCTTCGCCTCCGGGGCGTATCGGGCCGGACCGAGTCGAGACCTCTCGTTTCGTCATGGTCGGCGTCGCTTCACGCGTGCTTAGCATCAATTTGTGTCGTCGTGCATGGGGAAAATGCGGTCGATCGTCGGCGCTGTCGCGGGATCGCCGTGGGGTTCAGGCCGCAGGCGCCCCGCGATCGCGAAGGCGTCAGGTGTCCAGTAAGCTGGGGCCAAGCACGCGGGCGGCGACCGTCACCGCCGCCTTCATCGTGTTCTCGGCCAGCGTGAGCCGTGAGAACGCCTCGGCCGCGTCGGCGTCGATGAGGTCCGATCGCAGGCCGGTGTAGACCGCGCGCGCCTGGGTGGCCGCAGAATTGGCGCGGTCGAGTTCCTCCATGCGGACGCCGGTGCGGGTGCGCTCGGCCAAGACCTGCTCGAAGGCGGTCGTGACCGTGTCGATGTCGGCCTGGATGGCGACCGCGTCGTTCGCGGAGAGGTTCGCCTGGAGTTGGGCGAGCACCGCCACCACGTCGATGCTGCCGGGGGCGGCGCCGCGCTGGGCGAAGGCGTGGCTGCCCGACGCGCCGATCGCGACCCGTTGGTTGGGGCCGACCTCGGCCTCGCGGATCGCCGAGTAGGCGTCGACGTCGTAGCTGAATCCGGCGCCGGGATCGTACGGCCGCGTGCGGGTGTCGACATGGGCGAACACGTACTCATCGCCGTGCTGCGTGTTCACGAGATCGACCATCGCGCGCTGCAGCTGGGCGACCTCGGCCGCTGCCGCCTGACGCTCGGCGCCCGACATGGTGCCGTTGGCCATCTGGATCGCGAGCTGGCGCGCGCGCACCAGCACGTTGCCGGACTCGGCCAGCGCTTGCTCGGCGGTCTCGAGCCGCGAGCGTCCGTACTGCGACGTGGTGAGGTGGGAGTCGGCACGGGCCTGCAGCTCGCCGAGCAGACGACCGCGGGCGGCGGCGGCCGGGTCGTCCGACGGCTTGCTGACGCGCTCGCCGCTCATCGCCACCTGCTGGGCCTGCTGCAGCCGCGCCCGGGCGGAGGCCACAGCCAGCAGGGCGAGGCCGCTTTGTCGGGATTGGGTCACGCGCATCATAGCGATAGCACCGCGTCATAGAGTTTCTCGACCGTCTGGATGATCCGCGCGCCGGCTTGGTAGGCGCGCTCGAAGCGGACGAGATCGATGAGCTCCTCGTCGATCGACACGCCGGTCTCGGATTGGAACAGGGCGTGGTTCTGCTCGAGCTGGGTGCCGGCGGCGAGCGCCGCGTCGTTCTCGGCCCGCGAGGTGCGGCCGATCTCGGCGATGAGGGACGCGACCGCACCGCCCGGGGTCGTGGTGCCGCCGCCCGCGATCGGGGCGTCGGTCAGGGCGATGAGTGCGAGCAAGGTGTCGTTGCCCCCGACGGCGGTCGCGGCGTCGCCGGCCGCGGCGAGCCAGCCGGGATTGTCGGTCATACCCGCGGCCACGCTGAAGTTGGCGGCGGCGTCGGCCACGGCGCCGGGCGGGGCGAAGAGGTTGCGTCCGCCGACGCCGTCGGTGCCAAAACCGCCGGAGTGGACCCCGTTGAATGCGGTCGCGAGCTCGAAGGCGAGGGCGTCGAGGTCGTCGGCGAAGCCGGCGAGGATGTCATCGCGCAGCTCGATCCGACCCCCGATCGATCCGCCGCGCAGGTTGCCGGTGACGTCGAGCGCGGCCCCCGATGCGTCGACCAGATCAATGCGGCGGTGGCCGTCGAGCGCCGGGTCGGGGGTCGCGCGGAGCGTCGCGGCCGTCGCCGACTGGACCAGGGCCGCACCGCCTTGGAGCAGCACGGTCATCGAGCCGTCGGCCGCAGGAATCGTCGAGATCTCGACCAGGCCGGCGAGCTCGTGCAGGAGTCGCTCGCGTTCGTCGAGGTGCTCGGCCGCTGCCAATGTGTTCGGGGCCGCGCCGACGACCTGCTCGTTCACGCGGGCGATCGCCGCCGTCAGCTGGTTGACGCGCGCGACCTCGACGCCGATCGCCGCGTCGGCGCTGGCCTGCTCGCGCACGATCGCCGCGGCGCCGTTCGAGAACGCCTGCGTCACCGATCGGGCGCGGGCGATCACGTCGGTGCGCAGCTGCAGATCGGCGGGGTTGGTGGACAGGGTGCGCATCGACGCGAACATGGCGTCGATGCGGGCGCCGATGCCGGAGTCGCTCTCGACGAAGCCAGCCTCGATCGCGGACATGCCGGCGGCCTTGGCGTCGTGGGCACCGAAACGCGCGCTCGACAGCAGCACGCGCTGCTCGACGAAGCTCGACGAGCGGCGCATGACGGCCGCGATGCCCACGCCGGCGCCGGGCAGCGAGCGCATCGACACCTCGCGGCGGGCGAAGCCCACGGTGTCGGCGTTCGCGGTGTTGCCGGAAATCACGCCGATCGCGGCCTGGTGCGTCGCGAGGCTGCTCCGCCCGATCTGCAGCAATCCGCCGAGCGTGGTCATGACGTCACCCGAAGTCGCTCGCGAGCACGGCGGAGGTGCTCGCGGTGAGGGGATGGGCGCGGCCGTAGCCGGTTCGCGGGGCGCCGGTGAGGTGATCGACGAGGCCGCGGACGACGTCGAGCGACGCCCGTAGACGCTGCTGGTTGCGGCGGCCCTGCGTGATGACGCGGGTGCGCAGCTCGAGCATCGTGGCGCGCTGCGCCGGGGTCCACGCGCCGCCTGGGATCTCGGTGGGGATCGGATCCCACGCGGCGACGATGACGGTGTCGAGCTCGAGCTTGGCCTCGGCCGCCTGGGTGATCGCGGGGAGGTCGAAGCTCCGCAGCGCCTGATCCTCGCGGGCGAGGATCGCGTCGAGTCGAGTCAGCGCATCGATCAGGGTGTCGGGATCCTGGCTCATCGGTCGTGTCGCGCCGCGGTGGCGCGCCTCGACCGTCAACCCTTCACATCGCGTGCCAACACCGTGTCCGCGCCGGTGGCGACGACGCCGGTGCGCGGAGCCGTCCCGTCTTCGGCCGCCGCATGCCCCTGACGCAGGCGCTCGAGGTAGCCCTCGGGATCGATGGTGCGACCGCCCTCGCGGACCTCGAAGTGTAGGTGCGGCCCGGTGCTCTGCCCGGTGCTGCCGACGTCCGCGATAGCCTCGCCCACGTCGACGACGTCGCCCTCGCGCACGTGTAGGCGCGAGGCGTGGGCATAGCGGGTCACGACGCCATCGGGGTGGCGCAGCTCGACCATGTTGCCGTAGCCCTTGTGGCGACCGGCGAAGACCACGGTGCCGCGTTGCACCGCCCGGATCTCGCGGCCCTCGGGGGCGGCGATGTCGAGCCCGGCGTGGAAGCGCCGCTCGTTGTGGACCGGATGCATGCGGTAGCCGTACTCGGAGCTCTGCCGTCCGCCATCGACGGGGAACAGGCCCGGCGTGGGCGCACCACCGTCGAAGCGCGTGCCGATCGCCGAGGATGTCGGCGCCGCCGCGCGCATCCTCGCGGGATCCGGTTTCCACGGCGCGTCATCCTGCTGCTCGGGGATCGCCCGGGGCAGGGCAGCCGGCGCGCGACTCACCCACGCGCGATCGGGCAGCGGCAACAGGCCGCCGTCGCTGCCTGAAGGGCGCGTGGCCGTCGGTCCGCCGAGCTGGCGCGTGAGCGCGTCGGCGATGCCGATCCCACCGGCCGCCGCGTCGACGATCGACTGGTCGAACATCTCTTGGTAGGTGCCCTCGGCGAAGTCGCCCTCGCCCTCTTCGCCGAAGGCCGTGCTCGCGCGCATCGCCTTGACGAGCTCGCCCAGCAGCAGGGTCTCGAACTGCGCCGCGACCTTGCGCGCGTCGCCCTCGGCGTCCTTGGCTCTGGCGGCGGTGGGCGCGGGGGCGCCCGGGGACGGCACGAACGGACGCAGCGCGTCCATCACTGCACCTCGATCTCGGCCCGCAAGGCGCCGGCCTGCTTCATCGCGAGCAAGATGGCGACCAGATCGCGGGGGCTCACGCCCAGGGAGTTGAGGCCGCCCACGACCTCGCCCAAAGTCGGTGCCCGCTCGAGCACCGCGATGTCGCGACCATCCTCGGTGACGGTGATCTCCGAGCGCTGGACAACGGCGGTGTCACCCCCAGCGAGGGCGCCGGGCTGCGAGATTTCGGCCCGCTCGTCGACCTGCACCGTCAGCGCGCCGTGGCTGATGGCGCACGGCATCACCTGCACGTCGGCGCCCATCACCACCGTGCCGGTCTTCTCGTTGATCACG
>Ga0105045_10002844_pt1 | contig 14708 bp, 14 predicted proteins | sample MAT02_FD_78089 | JGI IMG/M metagenome (GOLD analysis project Ga0105045, IMG submission 78089) | Freshwater microbial communities from Lake Fryxell liftoff mats and glacier meltwater in Antarctica - MAT-02 (megahit assembly) | ecosystem: Environmental > Aquatic > Freshwater > Ice > Liftoff...
TAACTGGAAGACTGGCCAAATTCCTGAAAAATGGGATGGAAATACAGCTAACCGAATCATTGACATACTTTTGGAAATACTATAATTTAATCATCTCACAAATATTATTTCATCTCTATGAATGCACCATTAACACCCCTTCACCAATCAACCATAGCCGTGATAGGCTTGGGATATGTCGGACTGCCGCTGGCCGTGGAATTCGCAAAAAAATATGAAGTAATTGGTTTTGACATCAACGGCAAGCGAATCAGCCAACTCCAGCAGGGTAAAGACACTACGCAGGAAGTATCAGATGAAAACCTGAAAGCCGTTCTTGTAAAAGAAATTACCCAAGGTGTGGGCCTCTTTTTGACTGACAAAACCGCAGGACTTGAATCGGCCAGTATTTTTGTCGTAACGGTACCCACCCCGACAGATAGGCACAACCGTCCCGTACTCACGCCCATGCTCAAAGCATCGAAGACAGTGGGTAAAGTCCTGAAAAAGGGAGATGTGGTCATCTATGAGTCGACCGTTTATCCGGGAGTAACGGAAGATGAATGCGTGCCTGTGTTGGAGAAAATTTCCGGACTTACCTACAACGAGGATTTCTATGTGGGCTATTCTCCGGAAAGAATCAACCCGGGTGATAAAGAGCACACAGTCTCCAAAATATTAAAAGTGACCTCCGGCAGCACCCCGGAGGTAGCGGAATACGTGGATGCACTCTACAAAAGTGTCATTACCGCGGGCACATACAAAGCTACCTCCATCAAAGTAGCTGAAGCAGCCAAGGTAATCGAAAATTCACAAAGGGACATCAACATTGCTTTTGTCAATGAATTGTCCAAAATATTTAACCTGATGGGGATAGATACCCAAGAGGTATTGGAAGCGGCAGGTACCAAGTGGAATTTTTTACCCTTCCGGCCAGGACTTGTAGGTGGCCACTGTATAGGCGTAGATCCCTACTACCTGGCCCAGAAAGCACAGGAAGTAGGCTATCATCCCGAAATCATCCTGGCTGGACGCAGGTTAAACGACAGCATGGGTAAGCACGTAGCCACGGAGGTCATCAAACTGATGATGCGTAAGAACCTCAAGGTGATAGATGCCAAGGTGCTGATACTCGGCTTTACTTTCAAAGAAGACTGTCCGGATGTGCGCAACACCCGGGTGATAGATATTTATCAAGAGCTGAGATCCTTTGATATGGAAGTGGATGTATATGATCCATGGGCCAACAAAGAGGACGTTTCCCACGAGTACGGGATCGAGATTATCGAAGGACAAACCCCTCCCGACCTCACCGCCTATTCCGCGATTATCCTGGCGGTAGCCCACCGGGAATTTAAGGCACTGTCCATCCGTAAATCCGATCAGCAGGTGGTTTTTGATGTAAAGGCCGTGCTGGATAAAGATTTGGTGGACGCCCGCTTGTAGGAAGATTATACATTGAGCCGCTAGTCAGGAGAAGGCAGCGGCCAGACCTTGGAAGGTATGCGCAAAGGGCGGCAGTTGGGTAACATTCACCTTCAGTCTTCTGACCTTTTAGAACTTGCTAGCTGATATCCATTCCGTTGAAGGGGTTGAAGTGCCGCCGGGAGATGGAGGCGCCTACTGCCCGGCAGACAGTTTTGCTGCCATACTTGCCGTTGATATGGTCCAAAGCCTGATAGAGGGCGATGTCCTGTTCGGTATCTTCGAAGAGATTGATCTGATAGTGGCCGTGCACCAGCCCGGAGAAGCGGACGCCTATCAGCCGGATGAGAATTCGGCGCTGGTAGAGTTTCTGAAAGAGTTCCTTAACCAACGGAATAAGGGTATGGTCTGCGGAGGTATGGGAAACACGTTTTTGGATGGTATGGGTGTCAAAGTCCGAATAGCGGATTTTTACGGATACGACAGCGGTAAGCTGTTGCTGTCGGCGAAGTTTTGATGCGAGCTGTTCTGTCATCGCCACCAGGGTGGCATCCAGCATGCGCACATCGATGGTGTCCTGCTCGAAGGTGCTTTCGGTGGAGATTGACTTGGCCTCTGTATACGGGGTCACGGGAGTCTGGTCTATTCCGTTGGCTTTTTCCCAGATTATACGTCCGTTTTTGCCAAAGGCAGATTCCAACAGTTCGCTGGGCATGTCCTGTAGCGTATGTATTTTTTTTACGCCCATGTTGAACAGCATCAGTGAAGTTTTCTTTCCGATCATGGGAATTTTCTTTACCGAAAGCGGAGCGAGAAAGCTTTTTTCCCCGCCATGTGGGATGTGCCGTTCGTTGTTGGGCTTGGCCTGTCCTGTAGCTACCTTGGAGACAGTTTTGTTTTCGGAAAGGCCGAGTGAGACGGGCAGCCCGCTTTCCCGGAGGATCTTTTGGCGCAGTTCGGCGGCCATCTTGAAGCATCCAAAAAAGCGGTCCATGCCGGTATAGTCGATGTAAAATTCATCGATGGAGGATTTTTCAAACAGCGGCACGTTTTCTTTGATGATTTCCGTGATTTCCTGGGATTTTTGACTGTATCTGCCAAAATCTCCCCGGATTAGCAGGGCTTGTGGGCACAGCTGCCTGGCCGTGCGCATGGGCATGGCGGAGTGTACGCCAAAACTGCGTGCCTCATAGCTGCAGGCAGCCACCACGCCCCTGTCCCCGCTTCCCCCGATAAGTATGGGCTTGCCGTTTAACCGGTTGTCATAGAGCCGCTCTACCGACACAAAGAAGGTGTCCATATCCAAGTGTACAATGTTTCTCTTGTTTTCCATCACGTAGCTCCTCCTTATTTTAAAATGGCGTGTTGCCTCTTTAAAGTAAAATGTTTATTTAATTAACATTTTTCCGTCAATAATATAAGCAAAATAACTATCTTTACCACCGAGTCACCTGCTTAAATTTTTATGATGTATATTCATTCAAATATTAAATTTCTTCGTAAAAAGAAAAGAGTGACGCAGGCGATCATGGCAGAGGCAGTCCGAATCACCCGGTCTAAGCTGGCAGGCTATGAGATGAATGTAAACCCACCCCTGGATGTAGTGGTGCGTCTCTCCGAGTACCTCGAAGTGTCAGTTGACCTGCTGCTCAAGGAAGACCTGAACGGCTATCCCGAACACCGACTCAGGGAGGTATTGGAAACGAACCGTTTTTTCAGGGGGAAGGATTTACGCATTTTGGCGACTACGGTAGATGCGGAAGGCAAGGAGTTTATCGAAGTAGTATCCCAAAGGGCCAAAGCCAGCTATTTGGCAGGCTTTGCGGATCCGGATTTTATAGGGGAACTGCCCCGGTTTTCACTGCCTTTTTTGTCGGAAGACAAAAAGTACCGCGTCTTTCAGGTGGATGGAGACAGCATGGATCCCATCCCGGACGGTGCTTGGATTATCTGCGAATATATCGATGATTGGACGGTCATCCGGGATGGGGAAAAGTACGTCGTCGTCACCGCACAAGATGGAGTCACTTTCAAGTTGGCGTATAATATGCAGGGGGAGGGGAACAGGCTCCTGCTCTGTTCTACCAATCCTGTTTATAAGCCGTTTAGTGTGGAAATGGAGACGATCAAGGAAGTTTGGAAATACCGGATGATGATGGTTTAAACCTTGTTTTTTATTTTTAAGTTATAAGACATATGAAAGAGACTATGGTAATAACTTCTTCGTTGGGAAATATTCGGCTGATTGCTGAAGACAGTTACCTGCTGTCTCTGCAATTTACCGAAGAGCCCGAGGACCTGGGTACGATGGATGTCTTTCTGCTGGAGGTAAAGTCCCAGTTGGATGCGTATTTTCAGGGAGACCTCAAGCTATTCAATATTCCCGTTGCCCTAGGGGGGACGGATTTTCAGCAGAAGGTATGGATGGAAGTGAATAAAATTCCCTACGGGGAGACAGCCTCCTACCAGCATATCGCCAAGCGCCTGGATTCTCCCAAAGCCGTGCGTGCCGTAGGGGGGGCAAACGGGGTGAACCCCATTTTGGTGATTATACCCTGCCACCGGATCATTTCCCAGACAGGAGAGCTCAACGGATATGCCGGGGGGCTTTGGAGAAAGCTAAAGCTACTTCAACTTGAATCCCGAGACCAGCCGGGGAAGCCGTATAGTCTCGGTTTTTGATTTTGGGACGGATTTTGGATTTATGATTTCTGATTTGGGACGAAATATAAAAATCCCTTGGCATTGGCTGTATTTTTAGGCAGAAGGGGGTATATTTGAACAAATTGAAACGTTTTTAATTCCCTAATGTGTGAACCCATTTGCGTATCTACTTGTTCGGCTGACTATCGGCATGAGTATGCTTGGCCGCAAGTTGGTTCGGATTCCAAAGTTAATGGCCTTTAGCGAGGGAATGGTTGCCAATTTTGAAGGGTCGTTTTTGCCCGCCATGATGGTGAGGCCATTTAGTTTGGCATTGCCGTTTCTTGGGTTTATCTTCGGGGCGTTTCTATTGACCGGATTTAAGACTAGGTTGCTTGCACAGGCGGGAGGAATCCTTGTGGTCATACTGATATTCGGTACTTCTATGATTGAAAACTGGAGTGCGCTACCCTCTCAAATGATCTATGCTTCTTTTTTTATTGTGCTTCTCCAGTTCATGGCATCCAACAACTACATGGCGTTGGACGGTTGCCTGAACAAATAAACAATACATTCCCATTTAATTCTTTATGAAAGTAGACAGCATTGAGCTAAGAGATAAAATTCCCCAAATTACCGATCCCCGGTTGTTGGAATATATGGCAGAGGAAGGTAAGGTGTTGACTTTTGAGAAGGATGCTACCATCATGGAGCCGGGGCAATTCATAAAAATGGTCCCAATCGTGCTGTCCGGCGCCATCAAGATCCTTCGCATGGATGAGGATGGCAGGGAATTGTTTCTTTACCACTTGGAGCCGGGGGAGACCTGTGCGCTTTCCCTGACTTGCTGCAGTGCGCACAAGCCCAGTGAAGTGAGGGCGGTGGCAGAGGAGAAAACAACCCTTTTGGCCATTCCCTTGCAGCGGCATGAGCAGTGGTCGGATGAATTTAAGCAATGGAAAGATTTTGTATCAAGTACGTATCAGTACCGATTCCAGGAGTTGCTTTCCACGCTGGATGCAGTTGCCTTCAAGCGGATGGACGAACGGCTTATGCGCTACATCGTGACCAAAATGAAGCAAGTCAAGGCCAATGAACTGCAAACCACCCATCAGGAGATAGCCAACGAACTGGGGACTTCGCGGGAAGTTATCTCCAGGTTGTTAAAGCAGTTGGAGAAGAAAAAGTGGATAGAGTTGGGAAGGAACATCATCTATGTGCGGGATGATTTTGAAGAATTGGTAGGGAAATAGACTACTATTTCAGCATGGACTGGAGGAATCTTAATCTTGCTTCAATGGAAGAAGGAGAGGGGGTGACGTCCGGTGAAAAAGACACAATCCTACTCAAACTTTCCATTTATCCCCAGCTTTTTATAATTTTGCACCATGCTTTCAATAAACAACCTCTCCTACTTTATAGGAGGAAGGGCATTGTATGAAAATGCCTCATTACATATCAAACCAAAAGACAAAATAGGCTTGGTGGGACTCAACGGTACCGGCAAGTCCACCTTGCTCCGGATTATCAACGGAGATATCCTTCCCAGCAGCGGTGATATCCAAAAAGCCAAGGATTGTACCATCGGTTTCCTGAATCAGGATCTGTTGTCGTATTTGTCTGAAGACAGCATCCTGAACGTGGCTTTGGAAGCTTTCAAAGAGACCCTTAACCTGCAGCAGGAAATCGACCAGGTGCTCCTTCAGATGGAGACAGACCACTCGGATAGCATCATGCAAAAGCTGGCCAACCTCCAGGATAAATTTGAAGCCAACGAAGGCTATACCATCAAAGCCAAAGCCGAGGAAGTGTTGGAAGGCATCGGATTTCAAACGGCTGATCTGAACCGCCCGCTAAAAACTTTTTCGGGGGGATGGCGCATGCGGGTTATGCTGGCCAAGCTGCTGCTTGAAAAGCCCTCCCTGCTGATGCTTGACGAACCTACCAACCACCTTGACCTTCCTTCCATCCAGTGGGTGGAGAATTATCTGAAAAGTTATGAGGGGTCCGTGATCGTGGTATCCCATGATCAGACTTTTCTCAATAACTCCACCGAGGTCACAGTGGAAGTTTCCAGGCAAACTTTGACCAGCTTTCCCGGCAATTACGACTATTATAAAAAAGAAAAAACCGCCAGGGAGGAAATCCAGCAAAATGCCTTCGAAAATCAGCAGCAGATGATCAAGCAGACAGAGAAGTTTATCGACCGGTTTCGGGCCAAAGCCACCAAGTCCAACCAGGTACAGTCCCGGATCAAGGCGCTGGACAGGCTGGATAAGATTTCCGAAGTGGTCAGCGACGATGTAGCAGTCAATTTCAAATTCAAATTTTCCCAAAAATCCGGACGGGACGTTGTCGTGCTTGATAAAATATCCAAGTCTTTTGGAAACATACATATTTTGGATCGGGCACATGCGCGGATGGAGCGGGGTGACAAGATCGCTTTGATCGGAGCCAACGGGAAAGGTAAATCCACGGTGCTCCGAATTATCAACGGGTCGGAGACCTTTACGGGGCACCGGGAGGAAGGCTACAATGTGATCAAATCGTTCTTTGCCCAGCATCAGCTGGAAGCCCTGGACCTCAACAACGAGATCCTGCAGGAAATGGTACAGGCCGGCAGCAGCAAGACCGAAGCCGAGCTCCGAAACGTACTGGGCTGCTTTCTCTTCACGAATGATGATGTGTTTAAGCGGATCAAGGTCCTTTCCGGAGGTGAAAAATCCAGAGTCGCCCTGGCCAAAACGCTGATTTCAGAAGCCAACTTCCTCCTCTTGGACGAACCTACCAACCACCTCGATATGCAATCGGTCAACATCCTGATACAAGCCTTGCAGCAATACGAAGGAACTTTCGTCACGGTCTCCCACGACAGGCATTTTATCAAGGGAGTTGCCAATAAAATCTGGTACATCGAAAACCACCAAATCAAGGAATACCCGGGGACATACGACGAATATATCTACTGGGAATCCCAACAACAGACCAAAGAAGCGGCACCAACTCCCGTAAAAAAGGAAAAGAAACCAGCCCCCGTAAGCATATCCCTGGAGGAACAAAACCAGGTAAAGAAGGCCTTGAAAGGAAAGGAAAAGGAGCTTGCGGCACTGGAAGAGCAGATCATGGAGATAGAAGAAGAAAAGCAAAGGATGGAGGTAACGATGGCAGATCCGAAGGTGTTTGAAGATCTTCCCAAACTTGAAAAGCTAAACAATTTGTATCAGGCCGCGGTGACCAAAGAGGCCGCGTTGAATGCGGCATGGGAAATGTTGGCTGAGGAAATAGAAGAACTGCAGGGTTCGCTAGCAGTCAAATAGCATATCGGTGAAAATGAAGTGGCAGGATGTTTGATTAGATTGAATTATGACAATAAATGGACAAAGGATTTTTCTGGGGATATGGGCACTCATATTGACACAGGGTACTGTGTTTGCCCAGAAGGTATTTGAAGACCGTGTTTTTGACGAGAACATTCAGTCGGTAATGTTATATCCCGGCGGGGCGGATTTTTCTACCCAGACTAATCCGCCAGTCATCGCCCTGACTGGCGCTGCTTCCCTGGTGCTTCACTTTGATGACATTGCCTACGAAGCCGGGATGTTTTCGGCAAAAATCATCCATTGCAACGTGGACTGGACGCCTTCTCGGCTCCGGGATGCTGATTTTCTCCAGCAATACAATGAATTCAACGTCAATCAGTACGATTACGGCATCAATACCCGGGTGCCCTACATTCATTACACCTTCGCCATCCCCCCTGTCACCAAATCCGGCAACTACATCATCCAGGTATATCGGGGTAGGGATGAGTCCCAAACGGTTTTTACCAAGAAGTTTATGGTGTTTCAAAATCAGGTCTCCTTGGGGGCAGCCGTCGTACCGCCTAGCCGAACTCAGGACCGAAGAGATTCCCAGCAGATCAATATCAACGTGAATTATAATAACCGCGAACTATTTGACCCCCTGAACGCAACCAAGATCATCATCCGCCAAAATCAACGTGACGACTTGGCGATTGTTGGCCTCAAGCCTACATCCATCCGGGAGGATCTGAAGCAAATTCAATATCAGCTTTTTGACGGCAGCAACACGTTTCGGGCTGGCAACGAATTCCGCTTCGTGGATATGCGGTTTGTCCGGACTGTGGGGAGAAACATCACAGCGGTCCGGATGGAAGAGGACGTGGTGTTCGCTGAAGCAGGGATCGACGAACCCCGGCAGGGACAGGGGTACCTGGAATACCTGGATCTCAACGGCCAGTTTATAATCATGAATGCCGAGCGGCAAAACCACGAACTGGAAAGCGAATACGTGCTGCTAACCCTAAATCTAAAATCGCCACCTCTTCCCGAACCGCCTTATGTGCTTGGGGCTTTAACTAATTGGGGAACGAACCCGGAGGCCAAGATGACGTATGACCAAAAGAAAGGCATGTACCAATCCACCCTGTTTTTGAAGCAGGGTTGGTACGACTACCAGTATGGGTTGAAGACCCCCCAGGGATGGGACATTGAGAGCTTAGAGGGTTCCCATTTCCAGACCGAAAATGAGTATGAAGTGTTTTTTTACTATCGGGAGATGGGCTCCCGCTATGACGAACTTATCGGATATACTATCTTGAATCCGAATAAGAGGCGGTTTTAGGGTTGTTAAATAATTTAAAATCAAACTTCTAATCAAATTTAAAGTCCATCACCGCAAATCCCAATTCATCCCCCACATTGACATGGCTCCAGAGCTTGCCATCTTTAAAGAACGAGTCACGGGTACACTAGGAAGTCCTTCGATCTTTGTCTCCCCGAGGAACTCCAGATCTTGAGAGAAAATCACCAAGAAAATCTCCAATACAGATGGTTTGAATTCAGTTGGGTGAGAAAGAACCCTACTCGCAAACCGAAAATATCGCTGGGAATTTTCATCCCAAACAAAGCTCCAGTAACTGATTTGAGTTGCTAATTTTTTTAATTCTTCCTCAAATTCCTCCTTGCTATGAATGCGGTTTTTCACTTCTCCCTCTTTTTCCAGCGGCACTAGCTCAAGGGGGAATTCCCTATAAAAAAGGCTATCCATGTACGGGTCGTAGATATAAATGCCATTTCCAACTGTAAATGAAATAATTACTTGGTCGTTTAAATGCTGCAAAAAAGGCAACTCAATTTTCAAACCTCCCCCTTCGCCTTCTCCTGTTCCGATAGTGAATTGATTTGCTTTTGAAATTCTGGAAGCGTTAGCATTTTTATTCTTTCTCCAAGGGAATCCAGGACGGCAAGATAATACTCACTTGTTTCGTAGTTCAAAGGGAGCGAGTACAATTGATCCAAGATGGAATTTAGTATAACCCTATTGGTTACAGAGCCTGGTTCAACCGGAAATCCTTCAGTTATATTCCCTGGAATCAGATTCCATGACCTTATTTTTTCTCCGGATTCATGGAGAATGCTAGGCCGCTGAAAATTAGGGAAAAAGAAGCGGTCTTCTGATAGCGGCTGAAATGTAAACGTAAAGCCAGGGCTATTTGGACCATCCTTTTCAAAGAAAAAAGTTTCTATCATTTTTAGAGAATCAAGATCTATTTTTTGCACATGGAGCGTTTTGTAATTCAGGATATAATAATACCGGGCATTTGGAGACAAGCTACTGATAAATGGAATTCCAAAATTAATAAGGTCTTCTCCTGTATCCACCATCACGGTATCCACCGAAAAAGTTAAATCCGCAAGAATATTCATTTTTTTGGGTTCTGAAATAATTGATTCTGAGTCTGATTTTTCTTTACAGGAAAAAACTACAACAAGACTTAATGTGGCAAACAACCTAGTCATCTTTTCAAAACTAAGCATTTGAAAAAAAAAAACTAGTTCATATTCCTCATTCACATAGTTCAGAGCTTGCCGTCTATGAAGAAGGGATAGATCGGCAATTAACGCATGAATGCCAATCTTTGAGATTCCATTTGCAATGACCTGCTGATGCGCAAGGATGACAGATACAATGTTCGATACTTCTAGTAATAAGCCTGTAATTTTTCTAATAAAACAGGGTTTACCTCTTTTAAATAGGCATTCAACCGGATATCGAGTTCCGTGGCTTTGCCGGTCTCGGTCTCATACAAATCAGTTACCTCACCCAGGTCTTTGGCAAGGTTATAGAGCTCCAATTTGCCCGTTTTCCAAAACTTGATTGCCTTAAAATCTCCCTGGATGATGGCAGAATGGGGATACCCATTGTGATAGCGGTGAAAGACCAGGAAATCATTTTTTCTGTTGACCTTTCCTTTTCCGCCTGATTTTATAATACCCGCAAAACTTCCTCCATCCAATTCCTCCGGCAAAGGCATGGAATAACCCGCCAGTTCACCAATGGTCGGTAAAATATCCCAGCCCCCCACAGCTTCATGGCTCATCTTTCCAGCAGCTATGCCAGGCCCTTTTACCATGAAAGGAACCCGTATACCTCCTTCATAGAGGGTCCATTTGCCGCCCCGAAGGGGAGAATTTCGCATGGGTTTATCGAACGTTTCAGGATGCAGCATTTTCTGTTTCGAAGGAACCGGAGGTAGAAATTCTACCCCCCCGTTATCAGCCATAAAGATGATATAGGTATTTCCTTCTATACCAAGAAGTTCCACCTTATCCATTATTTCTCCGATGGTATGGTCCATATCCTCCAACATCCCTGCCCATCCAGGGTTGTTGTGCTTTTCCCCTTTTGGCTTTTTCATGTATTTATCAAGGGTGGCTTGCCTGGTCTGAATATCTACATGTGGGGCATAATGCGATATTTGAAGGTAAAAAGGATTCCCCTGTCTCACCTGCCGCTCCATAAAATTCATGGCCCTACCGGTAATCGAGGACGTTCGCTTGGGATCATTATTTATATATAGATCATCCCATTTATCTTCCTTGTTGGCCATTAAATTGCCGTGGGCGTTACGGGTGTCACCGTCACTTTCATCATAGCCCAAATCTTCCGGGAAAATCTCAGCCCTTAAATCCCACTTGCCGAAATGGGCCGTTTTGTAGCCCGGATCAATGGCTTTTAACAAAAAAGGAATTGTGAGTTGATCCTTGTTGGAATAGGGATGATGATTTTCGGAGAAAGTTTCATCTCCAAGCCTAGCGGGAGTCTGTCCAAAAAGAATACTTCTTCGGGATGGAGAGCAAATGGCAGCAGGTGCATAGCCATTGGTAAACCTAATCCCTTCTCTGCCCATCCTGTCAATATTGGGCGTCTCAAAATAATCACTCTTTGATTCCGGAATCCGGTCGTCCATACCAATCGATGTGCTGCTCCAACCTTGGTCATCGGTAAGTATAAATATAAAATTGGGCGGAGCCACCTTGTCCGTTTTATTGGGGATTTTAAAACTTCCCGTGCCAATAACCATTAAAACGGATAGCATAAAAATCAACAGTATTCTTTTCATGTGTATTGGTCTTTACCAGTTGTATTAAAGCATTGATGAAATAAAATCCTTGCTAGTTAGGATGGCTTTTTCGAAAATAATTGAATCGGGATTGCATTTCATAGGGAAATTCGTCTTTAACCTCTAAGAATAGAGGGTTATTGTTCTTAATAATTCCCAACCTGGTACTCCCCGAATATGTACCATTAAAGGTTTCATTCCTTAACCGAAGGGTATTTCCGTGTGATGAAAAAACCATTTCAGTTGCTTCATTGTGGATTTGAAGGCCAGGATCCATCCCTGCAGCTAAATTTGCACTGATTCTCCAGTTTCCAATCTTGATTTCCGCGATTCCATTAGTTATGACCCCTCCCAGCAATTCGGTATCGTTGACCTCCTGCCCAACCTGAATCACTGCAAAAAACCGCATTTGTGACGTTTTTTCCATATTGCTTGCCTTGAAGTGATATTGGTTATCCTCATAGGATTTTAGGCTACCATCTTTCATGAGGGTTTCTCTCCAATTCACTGCGCCACCTCAAAAGTATCCCTAAGGTGAAAGGACAGGCTTTCTGAAGCCCAGGGCCGCCCCTTTCCTACGCCATTTTCCAGGTCCACGGAAAAAGTTTGGTTTTCCCTGTCAATTACCATTTCGTCAAGGCTATGGATGAGCCATGACCAATCCACTTCCTTAGCGGCCTCTAGATCATCATAGACAAGTATCACGTCAGGTTTCAGTAAAACTAAGTGCCTGTGGTTTTTCAATACGAAATAATCTTCTCCGGTTTCTTTACTTTGGTAGGCCTGGGAGGCATCCCCTTTGGCATATGCCAGATCATCTCCCTGCAGGAATCGGGCAATCCACCCAAAAGCTTCCGTACTGTAGGGCTGGCCTTCCCCGTCTACCAATATGCCGTTCTGACTTTTGGTGTGCTGATACCAGCCGGTACGATGAGGGTCTTTCATAGATACCTTATAACCTGTTCTGTAAAACAATTTTTTGCCCCCATAGAGAATGTTGAAAACATTCTGATCGGAAAGCATGTGGCCGTAGGAGCCAAAGGGGCTGGAGCGCATGGCTACCATCAGGTTTTCCTTTATATGGGTGATTTCACTGTGCATGGCCACCAAGCCCACATCGGTAAAGGACCTTCCCATTGGCAACTCAAGATGAGTCGGTGGATCGGGAATGGGCAAATCGTTGGTTTTTGTAAGCCGTATCCACCTGAGGATAGACTCGTCCGAAAGGTCTGATTTATCGTATTTTAAACATTCGTTTGCATACCAAGCAGCCTTGGGATTCCCGGTAAGTTTTGCAAGTTCGAGCGCAAATACAACGTAATCGATACCCGGTAAATTCAATTCTTCCGAATTGTCCGCAAAACCATCTGATGCAGCACCCGGCGGAATGTGGTAGATCATCCAGTCTGCCTGGTTTTGGTACCAGGGATGGGCATTAATGAAATCAAATCCCGTAAATTTTTTGATGTATAAAGGAATGTCTATCATAGTTTCCATATTCATTCGAAAATAAGAAACCCCTTCCGACCAACCCCCATCCATACCACCTAATACAGGAGCTCTTGCCAGAAACAATTCATAGGCATAAGCCAACCACGCTGCTGCATCCGGTTCATCGTCATAAACTGCCAGGCAAGTTTGGAAAAAATAATGCAGTATATGTTGCCATACATGCCCGCTCAATACCTTGGCCTCTATGTTGTTGATCCAGTCCGTATAAAAATGGGATGCCCTTGGTTTAATGGATTGAAGTAAGGTTGATTTTTGATTTTCACTAAGCCTGTCATAAAAAGTATCATATACCATCGCCATGGCAAGCATGCAGCGTGCATCACTAAAATCATTGGTGTTCGATACACCTCTTGGATCCCATTGGCTTACTTCAAAGGCTATTTGAATGGCTTTCCCGGCGTAGGCCTCCTTGCCGCTCAAAACATAAGCTTCGGATAAGGAGACTACGGCGTTGTAAACCTGAGTGCCAAGTTGCTTACTGGCATCAAGACGAAGCTTTCTTTCCTGTTCCTCCTCCTCACCTTTTCGTTGGGGCATTCCATCCTGCTCCTTAGGAATCCTCATAAGAAGCGCTTTTTCTGCATTCCTTATAATGGCCCTGATATCCCCGTTTGGCTCCAGCTGACGAAGCAGGGCAAGATCAGGTTTGGTGGCAAGTACCCTTGGATGCCGGGCTGGCAATGCCTGTAAAAATTGTTTGGCCGTGGGCGACACCATGGGAATGGCTCCATCTCTCACCACAAAATGCTGTACATTAGACCACTGCTCTCCTACTTTTTTGTATTGCCAAAACCAAGTACCGGATTCCAATTTTTGGTGGGGATTAAACATTGACCAGGGACCGTCTTTTATTTCCAGTATTTTATCCGGCGTAGAAAAATCATTTTCAGCCGATAGCCGCACGTCGTAGCGGGTATTTTCCCCTTTTATGGCTGGCCATCTCAAAACCGGTGGATTCGTCTGCACGCTTATACCCGCAGAGGGTTTTGGGTAGTCCAGAAAGCGGGGATGGACCACCTCCAGCGCAAAGGGTGTTTCGGGCAGAATGGTCTCCTTTTCATTTTTAGTGCATCCAAAGAACAGGAAACCAAATAAAACCAAAAGGACTGGCACAAAAAAGAGCAGACTTTGGTTGAGGTTGAAGGTTAAACCAAAAAGACCGGTTAATTTTTCTTTAGGGGATTTCATTGGGTAAGTGCCCATACTTTAAAGTTTTTGTATCGAAAATGCGTCCACCGCATCTGCCTGAAACCTATTTTCCCTTCCTGTAAAACGGGACCATGTTCATTCTCATCCGTCCAGTCTATGATTTTCCGGTTATCTACGTACATTATTATTCTGGAATCTTCCTTTATTAATTTGAGTCGATGGACTTCCTTTGAGGCTATTGGAATGCCGGGTTCCTTTTGCTGCACCAAATGAAAACCACTGTTTTTCCTTAGGTGGGAGATTTCTCTTCCGGGCTTGTCTTCTCCGTTGGCATAATACGAAATATGGTAAGTGTTTAGCTTTTCACTTTTGGTGTACTGCCTGAAAGTACCATCTCTCAAAGGAAAAGATGCCTCAAAAATATCCTCCCCCTTTTTTCCTTTGGCAGAAAAGAAAACAATGCATAAACCAGCCTCAATCTTCAGGTTTTGGGCTTCCCACTCGGCAATAAAACTCCCCGGAAAATCCACGGGGCACCAAAAAACATGGTGGAATTTTTCCTGGGGAGCATACA
>Ga0105045_10002845_pt1 | contig 14708 bp, 13 predicted proteins | sample MAT02_FD_78089 | JGI IMG/M metagenome (GOLD analysis project Ga0105045, IMG submission 78089) | Freshwater microbial communities from Lake Fryxell liftoff mats and glacier meltwater in Antarctica - MAT-02 (megahit assembly) | ecosystem: Environmental > Aquatic > Freshwater > Ice > Liftoff...
TCCGTTTTAATTGATAGAAAAGATTCGAAACAAGCCTTAACTGAAATAAAAAAAATGGGGGAATATATTGAAAAACATAAGAGGTTAACCGTTATTTTTCCAGAAGGAACTAGAAGTAAGACAGGAGTTCCCAAAAAATTTTCGGAAAGTGGCATAAAAGTATTATGTAAATACGCTCCATCGGCTTATATTGTGCCAATTTCTGTCAACAATTCATGGAAAATGGTTCGTTATGGGCAATATCCATTGGGTTTGGGAAACCGAATAACATTTGAAATTCATGAGCCTTTCGCAATAAAGGGAAAGCCTTTTGAAGAAATTATAACACGTACTGAAAACACCGTAGTAAACGGAATTAAAATTTAAATTATGTCTATTAAAAACATTCGCTTAGAAGTGATGCAACTTCTAGAAAAGAAAGTCGACTCTTTTGTGGAAGATTACTTAATTCCTGTCGAAAAAATTTGGCAACCAACCGATTTATTGCCTGAGTCTGAAAAAGAAACCTTTTTTGAAGAAGTGAAAGAACTTCGTGAAATTGCAAAAGATTTACCGTATGATTTTTGGGTTGTTTTAGTAGGTGATACCATTACGGAAGAAGCCTTGCCAACTTATGAATCGTGGTTGATGGAAGTGGAAGGTGTTGACAACGTCGAACGAAACGGTTGGTCAAAATGGATTAGAAGCTGGACAGGTGAAGAAAATCGTCATGGCGATGCACTAAATAAATACTTGTATTTGTCCGGTAGAGTGAACATGCGTGAAGTAGAAATGACTACGCAACACTTAATTAGCGACGGTTTTGATATTGGCACTGGAAGAGATCCATATAAAAACTTTGTATATACGAGTTTTCAAGAGTTGGCGACCTATGTTTCACATAATCGTGTGGCTCAAATGGCTAAGAAATATGGTGACAACAAACTATCAAAAATGTGTAAACTAATTGCGGGTGATGAAATGCGTCATCACATGGCTTATGCCGAATTTGTTAACCAGATTTTTAAAGTAGATCCGAGCGAAATGATGTTGGCTTTTCAATATATGATGAAACAAAAAATCGTTATGCCTGCTCATTTTTTACGCGAATCAGGACAAAAAATAAGTACAGCCTTTGAGCAATTTTCAGATTCTGCTCAACGAATTGGTGTTTATACAGCAAACGATTATGTGGATATTATGCAAAAACTCATTGACAAATGGGAAATTGACAAAATCAGCGGATTAACCGATGAAGCAGAAAAAGCAAGAGATTTTTTAATGAAATTACCTGCTCGTATGGCTAGAATTTCTGAACGATTAGTGATTTCGCAAGATAGCCATGTTTTTAAATGGGTGCAACCGGCGTTGGTAAAGTAAAATTGTAAATTTAAGAGTTTGGGATTTTTTAAATCCAATTAAATGTCAGTAGTAGATAATACAATTCTTTTCGTAAAACAACAACTTCAAGAGGCAGAAGGAGGCCATGACTGGTTTCACATCCAACGCGTTTATAGAAATGCGCTTTTAATTGCAGAAAATGAAACCTGTGATTTTGAAGTTGTTAAGTTAGGAGCCTTGCTTCATGATATTGCCGATAGTAAATTTCATGAAGGCGATGAAAACGTTGGACCAAAAATAGCAAGAGCATTTCTTGAAAAAGAAAAGGTGAGTGAAGAAACAATTATTCATGTTTTAAATATTATTGAGAATATTTCGTACAAAGGTGGAAATTTTAAACAGCAATTTTTATCCAAAGAATTAGAAATTATTCAAGATGCAGATCGTTTAGATGCTTTGGGAGCGATTGGAATTGCGAGAACTTTCAATTATGGCGGATTTAAAAACAGGTCAATTTATAATCCTGAAATTGGGCCTAATTTAAAAATGAGCAAAGAAGAATATAAAAAAAGTGATGGGCCCACGTTGAATCATTTTTATGAAAAATTATTACTCTTAAAAGACAAAATGAATACCAAAACGGGCAAAAAAGTTGCAGAAGAACGCCATAATTATATGGTGAATTTTTTATCGCAATTTTATGCAGAATGGGATGGACAGAAGTAGATGATTTACTAGTTATTAAAAACAATCAAAGTTGAAACATATTCTTTTAGTTATAGTGTTTTTAGTGTTGAACGTCAAACTTTGTTTAAGTCAACCTTATCAATCTATGCTAGCAGAATCAAGTCAATGGCATTTTACAACATGTAATTTTGGATGTTTAACGGATGTTTATTATACCAATGGCGACACAATTGTTGATGGACTAAATTATAAAGTTTTAGATGGTTATCACTACATTTCAAGAACATTTTTATTGCGAGAAAATGTATCAGAGAAAAAAGTTTACTTAAAAAAAACATATCCAACTTTTAACAGAGAATATTTACTTTATGATTTTTCCTTAAATGAAGGTGATATTTATGAGATGAAAAATCCGATTAGTCCTTTTCCAGAAAATGGTGGTGAATTTCAGCTGGATTCAATCCGCATGAAACCATTAGTAAATGAAATTGAATACAAACACTTTTATTTTTCTCCTATCGAAACAAATACAGTTGCTACTTATCCTGTAGTTTGGATAGAAGGAATTGGTTCAAAATCAATTATAAATGCGCCAGGTGGCGAAGCCGATAGTAACGGAGCTGGACAGTTGAGCTGTTTTTTTAGAGAAGATGAGTTGGTCTATTCGCAGTTAGATTCGACTATTTTGTGCGATTACGTCACCTTAAAAGTGAATTCAATTCAATTTCAGAAAATCAAAATTTTAAAAACGAACCAAAAAAATGTTTTCGAATTACAAAATATCGAGAACATCAAATTAATAGAAGTTTTTTCCATAAATGGACAAAAAATTAAATCGATGACCAACAATCAAAACAATGCTGTTTTTTTATCAATGGAAGAGTGTCAATCGGGTATTTATCTTCTTGTTCTTTATGATGATTTTGAACAGAAGAAAGTTTATAAAATAAATTTATAAGTTATTTTCTTAAATAAATTATTCTGAAGACCATACAAGGTAAAATAAGTAATCTCATTAGCTTCGTTAATTTCTAAATATGAAGACGGTAAAAAAGGTGTTGCTGAAAATGGCAAAGGATAATAATACCAATTAATGCCAGAATCAACCGAAAATAAAGTCGTTTTAGTCGATTTATTCAATAAATAAATTTGATTTTTATTTTCGAGTACTGTAAAGTTATCTTCAAAATCTTGATTAGGTAAATCTCGGTTTAATATCAATTTACTTGAATTAGATTTCATAACTAATATAGAATCGTTCATAACATTAAAATGTTTAAAATTCAATAGTTTTATAGGTTCTTTGAAAGTGTTGCTATTAATCGGATTAACAAATATTTGTTCGCTAATGTTAAACTTCCAACTTTCATTATCTTGAACTAAACTTGGTTGAAAATATTTTGAATCATAATTATATCGCTCATTTTTAGTCCATTTTCCCAATAAAACCGTGTATTTAATCTTATGATTAAAATTATAATGGTTATAGTTGCTGTTGTAATGAATAGTATCGGGCGTTGTTAATGAATCTATTAACTTGAAATTTTTGAATAAATAATACGTTCCTTGTTGGATTTTGTATTTTTTGCCTTTCATTTTAATATCACGCAAGTTAAAGCCTAACGAATAATTTTTATCAATAAATGCAAATTCTCTAAATTTATAGTCTTCAAATAATTGTTTCATTTTTGGATGTTCTTGCCAAGATAATCCTTCGTCTGTAGAAAAATAAACTGTTTTTGAATATGGACAATTAATATCATTTGTAATTGTACATGGCAATTTTAGAGGTTCTCTTGTTGCAGCAGTTTGATATATTACATCATTATAAGTATCTATATATAGTTTATAAGTATAAAATTGAGTCAAACTTGGTTTGGGTTTCCACTGCGTGATGGTATTTTCTTTTTTGTTAAAACGAGCAAAAACATTTTTAGCCATTGAATGATTTAAAGTGTCTAAATTATATTGGATTAAACCATAATATTCATCAGGATTTTTTGTTGGATAGATTTCTTTATAGCCCCAAATGCTTTTATAGGGCTTAAATATTGAATCAATTTTTATGGCTTGTTCCGTTTTTGAAATCGTGTACATTGACTTCATAAATTTTGAACAAACATACTCATCCGCTTCTTTAATGAGTTTTCCTCTTTCATTATAATCAAAAGTTATTGCAAGTTTTTCATACACTTTTTTTGGTATTATAAAATGACTTTGCTTTACGTTTTTGATACTCATGTTTCCTTCTGTGATTGGTAAATTATTTAATATTTCATTTGACCATTCTGGAAAATAATAATGGCCAGGAATAAATTTAATTGTTTTATCGGTTACAAACAACCCCATTTTTCCGAAACGACTTCCAGTTTCACTTGTTTCATAAATAATTTTTGTACTACCAATTCCTGTAGATTGATTTATAAATAATGTGTCTTTTTTATGAATAATTTTAATTTCAATAGGCTTTTGATTATATTTTGATTGAGCTAAACGCAATGAAAAATCATTAATTTTGATATAGTTATAAAATGCAAATGAGTTCTCTTCAGCTATTGGTAATGAATCATTTGGAATAGTAGAAGTCTTGTAAACTATATCATCAATTTGAATTTGATATAATTTATTTGACTTAAATGAAATTTCTTTATCATTATCATCTAAAATAGTATAAAAATAGCGCGAAGTATAATCTTGCCATCCAGGTTGAGCAAAGCTTTTTTGAACAATAAAAAACAGAGCAATTATTAAAAATAGTTTGGAGTTATTATTCATGTTTTTTTAATTTAAATTTATTTCAAATCTTTTTGACAAAGGTTAAAGAAACGGATTTAATTATAAAACCTTTTAACCTTATAAACCCATAATCTCTTAACCATTTTTTACAACAAAAGCTCCCAATAACTAGCACTATTAATAACTTTTGTTAAAACAGGTTTGTAGTTTTTAGTAAACGATTTTGTGAATTTTACTTTTTGATTTGGATTGTGCTCAATTTCTTAACCTTCAATTTCTTGGTTTTTTATTTCTAAATAATCAATTTCGGCTCGTGCGTGTTTCTCCAAAAATAAGTATCCGAAAAATCAAAATTGTAACTCAATTTTTTTCCTTTCGCTAATTATAAAGTTTTCCCTTAATGGGCCAACATCATCACGCAACTCAATTGGTTATAAGTTTTAATGATTCTGTTTCGTAAACCTACATCCTAAAAATATACTTTTCGTCCTTTTTTAAGTTCATTATCTTGATTTTTACTAAAAGCATGCAAACTAAAAACAATAAAGTTTTTACTAGAATATCAATATTTTTTTCAACTGTTAATCGGTTTATTCCTAAATCATTACCTAAAGAAGGTGCGTTAACTTTACTTCCAATTCTAAAAGCCAGCTTTTGAACTAATTTATGTAATGTTGCCGATTTTTTTTATACCTTCGAGAGGAAGAATGTCTTTGTACAAAAAGCCATCAACCAAATCGTTTAGAATTTTTTCTTCTTTTCCATGCTTATTAATTACTTCTGGATACTAACCATAAACCAATAGCTGCGGAAGCAACCTACTTTCTTCAATAAAATTAGTATGAGGAACCATTTCAGAAAAACTTAACGGAAAAAGTTGTAGTTCTTCTTTTCTAACAACCATGCTTTCTTTGGTTTTATCAGCCAATTCAAAAGCACTATTTCCTGAAGCAATAATTTGAATTTCAGGAAAATTATCAACCATTCTTTTGATTAACAATCCAATATTATGAATCAGTTGAGCTTCGTCAATAACTAAAATTTTATGTTCTCCAATTATGGCTTTTAACCTGTCGGAAGTTATATTTTCTAAAAGGTGTTGCGTAGCTGGTTCATCACCATTTAACCATAAAAAAAAATGATTTTTTACGGTAAGTTTACTAATCGCCGTTTTGCCTACTTGTCTAGCTCCAAAAATAAGTATAGCTTTTCCTTTAAAAAACGAGTTATCGAGGTAATTTAGTTGTCTTCTATGTATCATATTTCATACTACTTGTGATACAACTATATAATAAAATGATATTAAAATGTGAAAAAATTATAAGAAAGTGATATTATAAAAATCTGATTACTTAAAATCCGCCTTCCTTTTCTCCAAAAATGCAGTCGTCCCTTCAATAAAATCTTCGGTTCCAAAACAAGCACCAAAATTGGTAATTTCGGTTTCAAAGCCGTTTGTGCCATCTTTATAGTTGGCATTAACTGCTTCAATCGCTTTTGCAATTGCAGTCGACGAATTTCGTGCAATTTTTGTTGCGATACCTTTTGTGAATTCTAACAATTCGGCTTGTGCAACTACATGATTTACTAAACCATAATTTTTAGCTGTTTCAGCATCAATCATTACAGCCGACATAATCATTTCCATCGCTCGTCCTTTTCCAACTAATTGCGGTAAGCGTTGTGTTCCGCCATAACCAGGAATTACACCTAACGTTACTTCGGGCAAACCCAGTTTTGCATTATCACTCGCCACTCTAAAATGGCAAGCCATTGCTAATTCTAATCCACCACCAAGTGCAAAACCATTAACAGCCGCAATGACAGGTTTATTCATTTTTTCGACAAAATCAAATAAGATTTCTTGCCCTTGTGCCGCTAATTTTCCTCCATTTTCGACAGAAAAATTGGCAAATTCTGAAATATCGGCTCCCGCTACAAACGCTTTTTCGCCACTTCCTGTTAAGATAATTACGCGGGTTGCCGTGTTTTTATTTTCGGCATCAAAAGCTTGGTGAAGTTCTTCAATAGTGGTTTTGTTTAACGCGTTTAATTTTGTTGGTCTGTTGATGGTAATCACGGTGATTCCGTTTTCGCTTTCAAGTACTAAGTTTTCGAATTGCATCATTTTACGTTGTTTTTTCGTTTGTATTTAAGGGTAAAGAAACCACAAATTCTGTTCCCATATTTAGTTGAGATTCAAAAGTGATTGTTCCTTGATAATTTTCAATAATTTTTTTGATAATTCCTAATCCTAATCCCATTCCGCTGGTTTTGGTGGTAAATTTTGGTTCAAAAACATAGGATTTATTTTCGTCCGCAATACCAGAGCCATTATCTCGCACTTTAATTATGACCGATTCTTTTTCTTGATAAACGTCAATTTCCACCAAGGGATTTTCATTTTCAGTTGGAATAGATTGAATGGCATTTTTTACTAAATTGGTAATGACACGAATCAGTTGCGTTCGATCCATAACCGTGAAAATTTCTTCTTTTTCTGGTTTAAAGTCAAGAAAGTTTTCATTAAATATTTCAAGAGCCAATTGAATGACTTTAACCACATTTATCACTTCATTTTGTTGAGCTGGCATCGAGGCAAAATTAGAAAATGCTCCCGCCACAGCACTCATGGTGTCAATTTGTTGTAAAATGGTTTTGGTATAATCGTCTAACTTATTTATAATATTTGGATCGTTTTGATCAAATTTTCGTTGGAAACTTTGAACAGTTAATCGCATTGGCGTAAGCGGGTTTTTAATTTCATGAGCTACTTGTTTGGCCATTTCTCGCCACGCTTGTTCTCGTTCACTTTGAGCTAGTTTGGTTGCACTTTCTTCTAGTTTATCCACCATACTATTATACGACTCAACCAACAGATCAATTTCGCGACTACTGGCTTCTAACTCAATTTTTTCGTTGTTTTTGTTAAGTTGTGTTTTGATTAATTTATCAGAAATAGTTTTGAGTGATTTTGTGATATAACTCGATAAGAAATAGGCCAAAACGCCAGAAAGTATCAACATAAACGTGTAAACTTGTCCAAAACGAACTAAAAATTTTTGTAATTCTCGTTCATAATAGCCATCGTCTTCAATATAAGGTAAGTTTAAAATAGCCAAGGGTTTAAATTGCGTGTCTTTTACCTCGCTAAACGAAGAAAGATTTTTCACGCCGTCCACTTCTTTTACTTCCACATAGCGTTTATCCATGCTGGATTGAATCAATTTGACAATATAGATATCAATTGATTTTGGCTCTTCATCTATAGCAAAAGAAGATTTTGACGATTTTAAAAGTCGGCCTTCTAAATCGAAAAAATTGATTTCTAAACCATGAATATCCGACAGTTCATGAATCTTATCTCTTTCAGAAAAAATGAGTGGAATATTTTCCGTCGTTAGCGGATACGTAGTTGTATTTAAAATATAATTGATGTGCTCTCGAATGGCATTTTCTTTTCGTTCAAGTCGCTCGCGATGGTAATCTTTCGCTTCATTTCGAAATTGGTAAATGGAAACGGAAGCAATTAAAATAGAAGAAATCACGGTTAGTAAAATCATCGAGATGAAAATTCTAACTCGTAGCGAGAGATGGCTTATTTTTTTCGAAAATTTCACTCGTTTCGTTCTCTTATTTTTTTATAAAATTTAAATCCAAGCATGATTATAATTGAAAACAGAAAAATCCCGATTACACCAAATATCCAGTCGACAGCACTTTTTAAAATAACCAAAAACACAACCGCAAATAAAATTATAGTTGCTCCTTCATTCCATAATCTAAAAAAATTAGAAGACTTTTTGACTTCATTTTTTTGTAATTGTAAATAAAACTGATGGCATTTGGCATGATAAAGATACAATAAGAAAACAAAACCTAATTTCACGTGCATCCAAGGTTGTGATAACCACGCTGGGTTTAAATATAACAAATAAAACGCAAATAAACTTGACAAAACAGCACTTGGCCAGGAAATGATATACCATAATCGGTATTGCATTAATTGGTATTGTTTGATGAGAATGTCTTGTTCAGGTTGCGGTTTTTGTTTTGCTTCGGCATGATAAACAAATAGCCGAACAATATAAAATAGCCCGGCAAACCAAGTGATGACAAAAATTAAATGTAATGATTTTATATAGTTATATTCCATAAGATTTATTTTATTGATTTCTTCTTTAGTTCTTTCATTAACTTTTTATAAGCACCCAAAATTAACGAATTTGATGATTTTGAAAAATGCACATCGCTCGAACTATTTTCGGGAATGGAAGCTGAACCGATGACTTTTTGACTGTAAATTATTTGTAAAAGCGATAAATCATAAATTTCTAAAATCACTTCGTTGCTATTGGTTTCATTGTTTCGAAATTTACGATTTGAAATTGAAATTCCATCAAAATCATTTTCAAGAGTAGCGGCTTTGATATTGATAATGTAATCAAAATTAGTACCAATTTTCAGTTCCTTTAATACTTCTTTAGTTGGTTGTAACGGAATTTTCTTTGGTAAAAGAAGTCCTTTGGCCTCTTCAATTTTTAGTAATCTATCGCCTAATAAAGCATTAAAATCATCATAAACTTTTTCTTTAAATTTATCTTGCACACTAAGCGGTGCGTCAATTTTATTCAGCAACCACTTTCCGTTAGTAAAATCAACACCAAAATGCTGGCTTTGATTTACCATATAATAATTGGGCACACTGCACGAATGCAGTGAAAAAGCTAGTAATAATAATAAAAAAAATCGTTTCATTTTAATTTCCGAATCATTTCTCGTTTTAAATAAAATCCTGTGACTAATGTAGCTAAAATATCGGCAATTGGAAAAGAAATCCACACGCCAAAAACGCCATAATAATTAGGTAGAATTAATATCAAAGGAATCAAAAAGAATCCTTGTTTGGTCAAGGTGAGTAATAAAGCTGGAATTGCTTTTCCGGCCGCTTGAAAATAGGCCGCCCCGATTAGCTGAATGGCAACAATAGGTGAGGCAGCAAAAACTAACCGCAAGGCATTGGGAGTTTCTTTTAGAATAGTGGCATCAGTTGAAAAAACAGCCACAATCTGTTCGGCAAAAATTAAAATCGCCAAAAAAATAACGGTTGCTAATCCAGCTGACCATTTTATAGAAATTGAAATAGTTTCCTTAACGCGGTCAAATTTTTCTGCTCCATAATTATATCCAGCAATGGGCAAAAACCCTTGTGTAACACCCAATATTGGAAATAAAGCAAACATCAGCATGCGACTAACAATTCCATAAACTGCTACAGAATATTCTCCTCCATAAATAAATAAGGTATGATTAATTATAATCGATAAAATAGCAACGACGCCTTGACGGGCAAAGGTTACAGAGCCCAACGAGAGAATTTCTGAAACAATTTTAAAGTTAAAAGAATAGTGTTTCAATTGTAATCGAAGATCACTTTTGTAAACAAAAAACCACAATATAAATGAAAAACACATGAAATAGGAAATAGAAGTCGCCAAAGCTGCTCCAAACATTCCTAAATTCATGAATTTTATAAAAATAATATCTAAAATAATATTACTAAATGCCGGAATAATCATTGCCATCATTGCGAATTTTGGCTTTCCTTCAGCTCTAATGACCGTGTTTCCCATCATGCATAAAGCCAGAAAAGGAACACCAAATAAAACGGGCATAAAAAATTCCTTGGCGGGTTTCATGATATTGCCATTGGCACCAAAAAGTAATAAAACTTCTTCGGAATAAAATGAGCCTATAATAACAGTAATTACCGATAAACTGAGCGTCAGCATAATTTGATTGCCAAACGTTTTCAAGGCTTTTTCTCGATTATTAGCACCTAAAGCTCTAGAAATTATGGAACTTCCGCCAATTCCTAGAGCCATTCCTAAAGAGGAAATTAAAAACGTAATTGGTAAAACAACCGAAACAGCAGCTATTGCCAATGAGCCAATCCATTGACCCACAAAAATAGTGTCAATCAAGATGTTGACTGACATAAATAGAATGCCAATGGAAGCCGGAACCGCTTGTTTAAAAAGTAATCTTTTAATACTTTCTGAGCCTAAAGCTCCCGATGATTTTGCCATTTATACTTTGATTTCCTGCCCAGCAAAAGCCCATTGATCAATCCATCTGCTTAATGTTCTACACCAATTATCATCGTCATTTAAACAAGGAATAGCTTTAAATTCTTCGCCGCCGTTTTCTATAAATTCATGATTGGCTTCCATCGCAATTTCTTCAAGTGTTTCTAAGCAATCTGAAACAAAAGCAGGGGTTACAACAGCTAATTTTTTAATACCTTTTTTGGGCATTTTATTAATTTCTACATCGGTATACGGCGTTAACCATTTGTCACCAGCTAAGCGAGATTGAAAAGTTTGACTGTATTTGCCTTCTGGGATTTCTAGAAATTCAACCACTTGTTTTGTCGTTTCGTAACATTGATGACGGTAGCAAAATTCATGAGCTGGTGATGGTGTTTGACAACACGAACCGTCAATTTTGCAATGGCTTTTGGTTATATCTGTTTTTCTAATATGGCGTTCCGGAATTCCGTGATAAGAGAATAAAAGATGGTCGTACTCAAAACCTTCTAAATGATTTTTGATGGAATTTGATAAATCTCTGATGTAATCTTTTTGATTGTAAAAGGCAGGAAGTATGGTAAAAGTCATATTTGGATAATTCTTTTTCCGAATTTCTTCTGCTAAAACCAAAATAGTTACGGTGGAAGCCATGGCATGTTGCGGATACAAAGGAAAAAGCATTACTTCGGTAACACCTTGGTCGTGCAATTCTTTTAGTCCAGACTCGATGCTCGGTTTTCCGTAACGCATTGCTAGACTTACAGGGATACTCGTGTTTGCCTGAACTTTTTTATGCATTCTTTTCGACAAAACAATTAAGGGAGAACCCTCATCCCACCAGATTTTTTTATAGGCTGCAGCCGATTTTTTTGGACGTGTTTGTAAAATAATCCCTCGTACAAGCAACGCACGTAACAAAAAGGGAACGTCAATGACATATTTGTCCATTAAAAATTCGTCTAAATAGGGCTTAACATCTTTTGGGGTTGGACTTTCTGGCGAACCTAAATTTACTAATAGTACTCCTTTTTTCATTTTTTATAGCAATTAATTTATTAATGACATGAGATATTTTTTTGGTGTAGTACCAAATTTTTTCTTGAAGGCGGAAATAAAATGGCTGGAAGTGCTGTAGCCAATTTGATTGCCTACTTCATTCACATTATACGATCCTGAATCCAGCATTTTTCGAGCTTGTTCCATTTTATAATCAAACAGAAAACCATAAACACTGTCGCCATAAACTTGTTTAAAACCAACTTTAAGTCGCTTGATTGTAATTCCTACTTGGTCTGCTAAGTCTTGTAAACCAGGCGGCTCTGCCATGTTTCGAACAACGATTTCTTTGGCTTTTTTAATCTTGGCTAAATTTTCTTCATCAATTAAAAACGGACAATTTTCTACATTAGGATCTTCATTTCTATTAAAATACAAACTCAATAGTTCATAACCTTTTCCTTTATAATACAAGTTTTTAATCGAGGTATTTAAATTAAAATGAAACAATTGATTGAGCACAATCGCCATGGATGGACTGATGGATTCTTCTGAATAATATTTTTTCTCTCTATTTTCAAGACTTAAAAACGGAATATGTTCCGCTTCCGTTGAAAAAAGTGAATGTAGTTTTTTAATCGAAATTAAAATGGAAATCATCCAAGAGTTTGGGCCAATTTCTAAATGAACGGGAAGCTCTTTTTGCGGATTATAAAAAAGAAGCGATTTTTCTTCGTGTAAATCCAACGCATAATTCCCTTCGTTAAAAACAAATTTTGCTTTTCCTTTCAATCCATAGTGAAATTGTATCAATTGGTGATGAACAGGTCGTTGATATACAATCGTTTCGTCCGTATCGTTTTGAAAACGTATTAGATAGAAATCATTTTCAATTTTTATTTCTTCATTTGAACCCATAGCGGTATTTTTTTTGATATAACGAATGAATATAATCCTTTTTTATTTAGAGTAATTCTAAATAAGACTGTTTAAACCTCCATAGATTGCTATTAAATTAGAATCATTTTAAACAACAACAAAAATAAATCTTTAAACGATATAAAAAGAACTTTGAGCGTTATTTTTTTGCTAATGTTGGTTATAATTTTGCAAAACATTACCCCGATAATGAATTTATGGATAGTATTAAAGGATTAAAGTTTCAGACGTTTTATGCGATTGGCTTAAGTTATAAAAAAGCAGATGCGGAGGTTCGTGGCAAATTCAGTTTAGATGAGCACGCCAAAGTAGCTGTTTTAGAGCAAGCAAAAGTAGAGGGAGTTGAAAGTTTATTTATCATTTCGACATGTAACCGAACAGAAATATACGGGTTTGCCGAGCACCCTTTTCAACTTATAAAATTACTTTGTGACAATTCTAAAGGAACAGTTGAAGAATTTCAGAAAGTGGCTTATGTCTATAAAAACAACGAGGCCATTAATTTCTTGTTCCGTGTAGGAACAGGATTAGATAGTCAAATACTAGGAGATTTTGAAATCATTAGCCAAATTAGAAACGGCTTTATGCAAAGCAAAAACGCCAATCTAGCCAATTCTTTTTTAGAACGATTAGTAAATGCCGTGATTCAAGCGAGCAAACGAGTCAAAAATGAAACGGAATTGTGTAGTGGAGCTACTTCAGTTGCTTTTGCGGCAGTTCACTATATTTTCAACACGGTTTCTGATTTATCCAATAAAAATATTTTACTTTTTGGAACAGGAAAAATAGGCAGAAATACCTGTGAAAATTTGGTTAAACATACCAAAAATGAAAACATTACGCTGATTAATCGTACCAAAAACAAAGCAGAGAAAATCGCAGGTAAATTCAATTTAATTGTAAAAGATTATGTCGATCTACAAGTTGAAATTCAAAAGGCAGATGTAATTGTTGTTGCTACGGGAGCTCAAAATCCAACCATTGATAAATTGTTGTTGAATCTAAAAAAACCGCTATTAATTCTAGATTTATCTATTCCTAAAAATGTAAACGAAAATGTGAAGCAAATAGAAGGTGTAACCTTAGTTCACATGGATTATTTATCGCAAGTTACCGATGATACGTTAGAAAAAAGGAAAGAACAAATTCCGCATGCAGAAGCTATTATATCCGAAATTAAATTGGAATTTATCTCTTGGATTAAAGCCCGCAAATTTGCTCCTACGATTCATGCATTAAAAGAAAAACTCAACGTTATTAAAGACAATGAATTGAGTTTTCAACGTAAAAAAATCATTAATTTTGATGAGCAACAAGCTGAAATCATTAGCAACCGCATTATCCAAAAAATCACTACCCATTTTGCAAATCATTTGAAAGACGACAACACAACCGTTGACGAAAGCATCGAATGGATTGAACGTGTTTTTCAAATTGAAGCGGTTTCAAAATGAGTAAAGTTATCAAAATTGGAACTCGAGATAGTGAATTAGCACTTTGGCAAGCGCATACGGTTCAACAAAAACTTCACGAATTAGGATATCAAACAGAAATTATTGCCGTCAAAGCTACTGGTGATTTAATTCTCGATAAACCACTATACGAACTCGGAATCACAGGAATTTTTACCAAAACATTAGATATTGCTATGCTCAAAGGCGAAGTGGATATTGCCGTTCATTCCATGAAAGATGTGCCAACGGTTTTACCAAAGGGAATTGTGCAAGCAGCCGTTTTAGAACGAGCTTCGACCTTAGATATTTTAGTATATAAAGGAAATTTGAGTTTTTTAGAAAACGAAGCTATGTCAGGAACGATCGCCACGGGAAGTTTAAGACGAAAAGCCCAATGGTTAAATCGGTTTCCCGCTCATGTCGTTCACGATTTACGAGGAAATGTAAATACCAGATTAAAAAAATTAAAAGATAATCCGTGGAA
>Ga0105045_10002846_pt1 | contig 14705 bp, 12 predicted proteins | sample MAT02_FD_78089 | JGI IMG/M metagenome (GOLD analysis project Ga0105045, IMG submission 78089) | Freshwater microbial communities from Lake Fryxell liftoff mats and glacier meltwater in Antarctica - MAT-02 (megahit assembly) | ecosystem: Environmental > Aquatic > Freshwater > Ice > Liftoff...
ACCAGCCGCTTCTGCGCCTTGTGGTAAGTAAGGCTCACGTCGCATCGCGTACACTCCGGCACGTGTCCACATATTTCGCAGAGCAATATCGGTGCATAGCCTCTCCTGTTTTGAAATAAGATAACTTGCTCGCCTCGGTCTAGGGTTTGTGCAATAGCTTCAATGAGCTGCTCGCTGAAAAAACCTTCTTTTTCCGATTGCTTGGTGGTTTTGAGACTTACTATATCAATTTTCGGAAGCTTTCCTTCACCATAGCGTTCGGTGAGCCGCACGTGGCCGTACTTCCCATTTATGGCATGGGTCATTGTTTCAAAAGCCGGGGTTGCACTACCCAACAATACTTTGGCATCGTGGAGCTGAGCCAACCGCAGCGCTGCATCGCGGGCGTGGTAGCGCGGGGCGGGTTCGTGCTGCTTGAAGGATGGTTCGTGCTCTTCGTCCACAATGATTAATCCCAATTGCCGAAATGGCAGAAAAATGGCACTTCGCGCACCGAGTATTAATCGACCTCGATCGGGGGTATTTCCCAATACCAAATTCCACACTTCCACGCGCTCGTCCTGGGTAAAGCGCGAATGGTACACCGTGAGTTGGGGGCCGAAATAGCGCTCCAACCGATGGATCATTTGGGTGGTTAGCGCTATCTCCGGAAGGAGGTATAGCACCTGTTTACCAGCACCTAATTGCTCTTCGATAAGCTTGATATAAATCTCCGTTTTGCCCGAAGACGTAATTCCCTCCAGCAGCACCACCTTTTGCGCGTTGAATTGTGATTTAATTTCAGCTGATGCCGTAGTTTGCGCAAGGCTGAGCTCAAAATGACTGTCGGGCGAAGCTTCGATATGCTTCAAGCGATCAACTTCGCGGCGTTCCAATTCGAAAATTCCTTTCTTGACCAGTTCGGCAATAATGGAACTGCTCGTCTTCGCCAATTTTTGAAAACTCAACTTTCGAAGTGCATTCTCCGGGTTTTCCATCGCTCCGCTGGCCTGCACATATTGCATCAGAACTTCAAGTTTCTTTGGTGAACGCTCCAAGCTGGCAAATGCAGCGCGCAATCCATCCTCCCCAGCCGAGGCAGCCGATAGCTTAATGTAATCTTCGAATCTGGGTTTATAGCGCTCTTTCAGATTCTCATATATAAGTATGGCGCCGATCGACAGCAGTGCTTTCAGCGTGGGCTGAACAGTGGAAATGCCCAATATTTGAGTGATATCCTGGAGATTGACCGACTCGCGGTGGCCCATAGCTTCCAGCAGACTTAGCTCACGCTGATTCAAATTACTTACGTCACCATCGAAAGCTGGATTTGGCACGTAAACCGATTCGCTCGATAGCCGAAGGCCGGTGGGCAGGGCTGCTAAGAGCACTTCACCGATATTGCACATGTAGTACTTCGCAATCCACCGAAGGTGTAGCAACTGGAGATCGGTCATCACGGGTTCTTCATCGAGGATACAGTCAATATATTTGGCAGCATAGGCCGAAGGAGGTGATGTGTGAATTCGCTCGATAATCCCTGTGAGCAATTTACCCCTGTTGAACGGTACTACCACGCGCTGGCCTGCCCTAGCATAGGGCTCCATGTTTTGCGGAAGCCGATACGTAAACGTATTTGGAACCGCCAATGGCAGAATAACTTCGGCGAAATAGGTAGTCAAATCGAGGAGAAAATGGAGGCACGAAATTAATGCAATTACCAACATACCTCCGTGGCAATCTTTGATGTTGCGATTCAAAGCGATAGAAACAAGAATCTAAATTGCACTGCTAAAATCTCACGCTCCAAATGGTATTAAGCCTTCTCGATTGGCTCGCTATTGCCTCCTTTTTAGTTCTCAGTTTATTGGTCGGGCTGTATTTCCGCAAAAGAGCTTCGTCGAGTATGGCGAGCTTTTTTGTAGGCAACCGGAATATGCCGTGGCTCGTGGCTGGTATTTCGATGGTGGCCACCACCTTTGCCGCCGACACACCCCTTGCAGTCACCGAATTGGTGGGTAAAAATGGTATCTCGGGCAATTGGCTCTGGTGGAGTTACCTATCGGGCGGCATGCTTACCACCTTTTTCTTCGCCCGTTTGTGGCGCCGATCGGGGGTAATTACAGAAATTGAGCTTGTGGAACTGCGCTACGGCGGACCAACTGCGTCATTCCTACGTGGGTTTAAGGCCATTTACCTCGGACTTTTTATGAATGTGCTGATCATCGGCTGGGTCAACCTTGCCATGATTACCATTATCACACAATTCTTTGGTGTAAGTTATGAAATAGCGTATGCCGTGGTAGGCGGGGTTATGGTATTGGCGGCGATCTATACGGCCCTTTCGGGAATATGGGGAGTGGCAGTAACCGACGTTATACAATTCGTAGTGGCTATGGGCGGATCAATAGTCCTGGCCATCATAGTAGTAAATAGCCCTGAAGTGGGAGGTATTGCTGGTATGAAAGCTGCATTGCCGCCCGAAACTTTCTCCTTCTTCCCCAAAATCGTAGATGACTCAGGAGGCTCATCGGCAGCCCAAACCTTGGGTATAAGTGTCGCAGCATTCTTTGCTTTCGTGGGCATGCAGTGGTGGGCGAGCTGGTATCCAGGGCAAGAACCGGGCGGTGGCGGCTACGTAGCCCAGCGAATGATGAGCACCAAAACCGAGAAAGGAGCAGTTTATGCCACCCTGCTTTTTCAGATAGCGCATTACTGCTTACGTCCCTGGCCGTGGATATTGGTAGCCCTTTCATGCTTGGTGATCTACCCAGAGATGAATCCTGCATTCCACCCCGAATTGGGCGAGGGTGAATTTGGAAAAACATATGTGCTCGCCATGCGCGACTATCTGCCACCGGGGCTCCGCGGCGTTCTATTAGCATCCTTTTTAGCCGCCTACCTTAGCACCATCAGCACCCAGCTCAATTGGGGAGCGGGCTACCTGGTCAATGATTTATACAAGCGTTTCTTAAAACCCGAAGAGTCTGACAAAAGTTACGTCGATGCTTCGCGCATAGCCACCGTTTTTTTGCTGATCGCGGGGCTTAGTGTTACCCAATTTATGGACTCTGTGAGTGGGGTGTGGACCTTCATAATAGAATGTGGTGCTGGTCTGGGTTTGGTGCTCATCTTGCGCTGGTATTGGTGGCGCGTGAATGCCTGGAGCGAGATTACGGCCACCATTGTTCCATTCATCGCCTACTTTACAGCTCTTTACGTTTTGGAACTCGAATTTCCAAACCGCTTCTTCTTCACTGTAGGCGTTACCACCTTGAGTTGGATCGTGGTAACCTTCCTCACTCCACCCGAAAAGGATGCCACCCTACAGCGCTTTTGCGACCAGGTAAAACCCGACGGTGCCTGGAAAAATTTTTCGAACAATAAGGAGCAATCAACGAACCATACCACATGGCTAGCCGTATGCTGGATAGCTGCGGTAATCATGGCTTACTCAGTACTATTCGCTTTTGGCAAAATAATATTTCAGGAGTGGAGCGAAGCCACTGCTTTTGGTGCTGCAGCGCTGGTGTCGGGAGTAGTCCTGGTGCAAGCATTAAAACGAACAAGCATTTGGCAATAAATAAAACGAATCGGTGTAAGACGAAGGAGAATAAATACTTCATTCGTATCACCCTTAGCTTACATCTCATGAGCAATCAATTTTTGACTTCTACAACGCTGATTCTTCTGCTTACTACTGCCCTTAGTGGCTGCGACGAAACGTCTGTGCAGCGGGGAAGCAATGATTCAATGACGACGATAGATAGCACCCAATCGACCATGTTGAATATTGCGGGCAAACTATTCAGTGTGCCTTCGCCCATCCAAACCGCGATTTTAATCCGCGATACCAAATCGCCTTACCGCCGCGATCAACTCAGCGACCCGAAATCATTGGATCAATTTTCTTCCAAATATTTGAAAGCCCTAAATCTGGGAATCTACGGCACAGATATGGCCTATGCTTCACTCTACGAAGATGGTCAGTCGGCAGTGCGATCGTTCAAAGCCGTTGACGAATTGGCCAACCAGCTGGAGGTAAAAGGAGCCATCAATAAAGATGTGCTTCGAAAGTTGAGCGAAAATTTGGAAAAACCCGATTCGCTTATCCTGCTTTCGAGTCAATTCTACCAACAAGCCGATGAATATTTGAAAAACAACAGCCGAGCAGAAGTGGCGGCTGCGGTATTGGCCGGAGGATGGCTTGAAGCAACTCACCTCACCATTGTTGCTGCTCGAGGTGGCAATAAAGAAGCGCGTACCCGCCTAGCCGAGCAACGCGACGTGATAGGTACCGTTTGCGATGTGCTGCAAGAAACCGCCGATGAGACGTTTACAAAAGACCCTATCTTGGGATTGTTCAAGGATCTAAATGTGGAATTTAGAGGTGTGGATTACAACTACACCTACATTGCCCCAAATACGGATGCCGCCGCAAATAGAACGGTAATCAACAGCACTTCGACTTACAGCATGACGGATAGCCTCTTTGAGCGAATATCGGGAAAGACAGCTTTTCTTCGAGACAAAATCACCTTAGCACCATGAAAATTCTCAGCTTATTCTGCTTCCTCTTATTTATTGGTACCGGCGTTAGCAGCTTTGCCCAATGCGATTCGACGGCCACCCTCGCCCAAGGGTATATGGAAACTCCCTTCATAGGCGATGGACAAGATTACCGAGCCTTAATATTTGGAGACCAAGTCGCCGAATTCCGATCTACTTTTTATGCCAATGCAGAATACCGCATTGTAGCAGTGGCAGGAAGTGTAGCGCAGCAACTGATCTTCTCGCTATACGATACCGAAAATAATTTGCTCTTTACCAATGCCGATCATGCCAATGCTCCGTACTGGAATTTTAACTTTAATTCTACCATGACTTGTAAGATCGAAGCAACGCTCGACAATACGAAACAAAACTCGGGGTGTGCCGTACTACTCATCGGATTCGGACGCTGATTGAACGGTTTAAAAACAAAAAACTTGAAGCGTCCGAATGGACGCTTTTTTTTTGACCCCAAAACTATGAGTGAGCGCATACTTAAAGCATTAATTCAACTATTTGCTATTATCGCAAGGGTTGACCTTGATGATAAAACAGACCTACACGGACGCGGTATCGTCGAGTCATTCCTACGCGAGCGATTACCTCTCCACCTGGTACACGGCTACCTTCGGCTTTTCGACGACTACATCGAAACCTACCAACAAGTGAGCGGTGGTAAGAACGGGAAACAAAAGCGTACCGCCGGAAACTCGGTAAAGATCCTCCGCATTTGCACGCAGATTAACGAAGAGCTGACCCAACGTCAAAAGGTCATAGTTCTGATGCGACTGCTGGAATTCGTAAACAAGAACAATGAGATTACAGAGCTCGAAACCGAATTTGTAAGCACCGTTTCCGAGGTTTTCAATATCGAACCAGATGAATTTAATTTAGCGCGCAAATTCGTAGAAGAGAATGAGACAAATTTCGTCGATTCCCCGAATATATTACTTGTTGGGCCGGACGAACTTCACCAGGGAGCCCATAGCAAACACTACTCTGCTGCGCAATTGGATGGATTCTTCCGTGTATTGCGAATAGGTAGTGTAAACCTCCATTTTATAAAATATCGGGGCAACGGAAGCTACACGCTTTCGGGTCAAATAGTATTTAGCGATCGCTATTACGTCTTGAATCAAGGAGCCTCCATACGCGGTGGCAAGATTGGACCGATCTATTACAGCGATATCATTGGAACCTTCCTGAAAGATGAATCGCAAGAGAAAATATACTTCGATGTCGAAAAACTGAGTTATTCATTTCGCAAAGGAAATAAGGGGCTCCGCGATGTCGAAATGCAAGAAGAATCGGGCCGCATAGTAGGTATTATGGGAGCCAGCGGTAGTGGTAAATCTACCTTGCTCAATGTACTGAACGGCAATCTCCGGCCAACAGAAGGGAGCGTGAAGATTAATGGAATCGATATCCATCAAAATCCGGAAGCGGTAGAAGGCCTTATTGGCTATGTAGCGCAGGACGACTTGCTGATCGACGAGCTCACCGTATTTCAAAACCTGTCGTACAACGCCAAACTCTGCTTCGGACAAAGAACGAACGAAGAAATTGCCGAGCTGGTTGAAGACATGCTGGGCGTATTAGGCCTTACCGAAACCCGCGATCTCCGGGTAGGGACACCCTTAGACAAAACAATTTCTGGCGGTCAGCGCAAGCGCTTGAACATAGCCTTAGAAATGATTCGCGAGCCGGCTGTATTATTTCTCGATGAACCTACTTCGGGACTTTCATCGCGCGACAGCGAGAATATCATGGACTTACTCAAAGAGCTGAGCCTGAAAGGCAAATTGATCTTTGTGGTAATACACCAACCTTCTTCCGACATATTTAAAATGTTCGACAAGCTCTTAATGCTCGATAATGGTGGCTTCCCCATCTATTATGGCAATCCGGTAGATAGCTTGGTATATTTCAAGCGAATGGTCGATCACATCAATTGTGAAGAAGCAGAATGCCTGACCTGCGGAAATGTAAAAACCGAAGACATTTTTAATATAATCGAGGCCAAGGTGGTCGATGAATTTGGAAACCTTACCAACGAGCGAAAAATAAGCCCATTGGAATGGAATGAAATTTACAAAGAACAACTGGAGCCCATCGATTTTGTAGAAGCCGAAGAAGAGCGACCCGTTCCGGCGAGCAATTTCATCATCCCCGATAAGTGGAAACAGTACTTCATATTCTTTGCCCGCGACTTGCACTCCAAGCTCACCAATAAGCAATATGTGCTTATCAATTTGCTAGAAGCTCCCGTTTTGGCGATGATATTGGCCTTTTTCATGCGGTTTTTCATCCCCGAAGGAAGCGGCGAAAACTATGTGTATCGCGAGAATGAAAATATACCCATTTACATTTTCATATCGGTAATTGTGGCCTTGTTTATCGGCCTCACGGTGAGTTCCGAAGAGATTATTCGCGACAAGAAAATCAGGAAACGCGAAAGCTTTCTCAACCTAAGTCGCAAAAGCTACCTGTACAGCAAAATCAGTATTATGCTCATGATCTCGGGGGTGCAAATGTTTCTCTTCGTGGTGATCGGCAATGCGGTACTCGAAATTCAAGGTATGACGCTTCCTTATTGGCTCATCCTTTTCTCTGCCTGCGCTTTCGCAAACTTACTGGGATTAAATATTTCTTCGAGCTTCAACTCTGCGAAAGTCATCTACATACTCATCCCTATCGTCATTATCCCGCAGTTGCTTTTCAGTGGCGTCATCGTAAAGTTCGATCGGTTGAATCCCATTTTCGCTTCTCAAAACGGCGTGCCGTGGATCGGGAACATTATGGCCAGTCGATGGGCGTATGAAGCTATAGCAGTCACCCAATTCAGATGGAATAACTATGAGAAAGACTTCTTCGAAATGGAGAAGCGGAAGAAATACGCGAATTGGAAGAAAGATTATTGGATTACCGAGCTGAAGAATAAAACCGCTTCCGTGCGCCGAAGCCTTGACTTAGAAATTCAAAATTCGCAAGTCGACAGCGATTTAAACATCGTTTACAATGAGCTCAAAAAAGAGAATAATTTCTTAACGGCTATGCCCTTCACGCGATTAGAAGATTTGCAACCCGAGAAGGTAAGCGAGTCGGCCTTAAACGATGTAATCGTTCATCTCGATAAGCTTTCGGATCATTACAAGCGGGTGTACATCAAAGCCGATAGCGACAAGGAAAGTGCAATCTACGCTATGACTCAAACGCCCGAAAAGAATGTGGAGTACAAGGCCCTTTTCGACAATTTTAAAAACGATCAGCTCGAAGCCTTTGCGACCAATCGCAATGACATCAACTACATAGCCGAGCACAATGGAGAGTTAATTCAAAAGAAAGACCTGGTATACCTTACCCCTTACAATGCCACGTTTTTTGACGCGCATTTTTACGCTCCGTGCAAGAATTTATTCGGGCGATTTATCGATACCTTTTGGGCCAATATGCTCGTGCTCTGGGGTATGACCGTCTTGATGGCCGTTTGCCTATTCTTCGACATCATGCCGCGAATAATAACAGGAATCGAGTTTTGCTTAGCCGAAATGATGCCCAATAAAAATAAGCCTGGCGGACGTTAAAAACTTGCCACCTTCACCATCTCAAACTCGAGATCGATAATAGCGTCGTAGTCTTCACCGGCTTCGAGCATATCTTCATCATCTTCTTCGTAGTGCCATAGCACCACCACATCCTTACCCGACTTCTTGATGGAAACGAAGCGCTTAAATACCTCGAGAATGCACTTGCTACTCGACGTATTGAAATACTCCAATTTCATATGGATTTCTGTGCGATCGGCGGGGCTATTCGAGTACTGCTCAATCCAGTCGTAAATAGGCTTGTAGAAGTCGAATGAGTTTTCGGGGATCGACCGACCCTTTATCACGAAGGTGTTTTTCGCACCGTCGAATTCTACAGTGGGAGTTTTGGGTGTACCTTCAATTTGTATTGATTCCATGAGTTTTAATTATTCTTGTTTTACCTGAACGTTAAGGCTAAAAAAGGAACTTCCATCGGCAAATGGAACGAACCCAAAATCGAGTTTTTCGCCGCTCTTACGCGCTATATCGATAATTCCGAGTCCGCCGCCACCTTTTTCCGAAAGGCTTCCTTCGGCCAATACTTCCTGATAGAGTTTCTTAATATCTTCCGGGCTCATCTCATTGATTTCTTCGAGTCGCTTTTTTAGCATGTCGGCATTGTCCTTCAGTATATAGTTGCCTGTGATAATGGAGTAACCCGTCACATTTTTTGCGACCATTACCAGTATAGAAGGGGTATCTTTTGGTGCCACATGCGGTGGGCGATCAATATGGTGGTGCAAATTCTGAAGGCATTCTACCAAAATGTTAAACATACGCTTCTTCACTTTCTGGCTTTCGCCAAAGCGATCGAGCTTATTTTCGATAATCTGGAGTATCGAAGAGAGAAGGTCGGTAGAAAGATCGCCTTTGAAGGAGAGCATGATATTGCGCTTCTCCATGCTATCATATAGATCGAATACCTCCTGAATTTCGGTCAAAGCAATTTTTTTTTGGGTAAAGGTATTATTCTGGTCAGGCCGCAACAATTGTGTCTGGTCGATTTATTCATCAGAGGGTTGTTAATTAATCTGGAGAGAATAAATTGTAGCTTCGCACCTTATTTTCAGCCTGACCATAGCCCGTATGCAGCCGAAGTCTTGGTACCGTTCCTGGTTCGATTCTCCTTATTATCACTTACTTTACCATCGTCGCGATGAGCGAGAAGCTGCGCAGTTTATCGATAGATTGCTGCGGTACTTCGGCCCGAAGCCCGAATCGCATTTCCTCGATTTGCCCTGTGGTCGCGGTCGCCATTCGATCCATATTCACAAGCGCGGTTTCCGGGTTACCGGCCTTGATTTGGCACCAAAGAACATTGCCCAGGCGAGCGAATCAGCCGCGCCTGGTCTGACCTTCGACGTGCACGACATGCGCGAACCTTACCGCACGGAAGGTTTCGATTTTGTGCTCAATCTCTTCACAAGCTTCGGCTATTTCAGCGAAGTGGAGCAAAATATGGATGTGCTCCGCGCCGCCTGGACGAATCTCAAGCCCAAGGGTAAACTGCTTATTGACTTCCTCAATGCCGAGCCAACCATCAGAGGACTGAGATCGGCGGAGCGTATTGAAATCGACGGTATTGTCTTTGAAATATCCCGTCATTTTCGAGATGGTACAATCTCAAAAACCATTGAAGTAACCGACGGTGCCGAAGTGCATACGTTCGAAGAGAACGTTTTGGCCTTGCGCCGACCGGAGTTCTCAGCAATGTTGCGCCGGGCAGGCTTCGAAATACTCGATTCATTCGGAAATTATGCATTGGAGTCTTACAATGCAGATAGTTCTTCGCGGCTGATATTGGTAGCAAGAAAAGTGGGATGAACGCGGCTAACCTCTTACTCCCGATTATTGCCGGCCTCATTGGAGCCGGTTTGGGCATCTATTTGCGCGGGAAAATTACCCGCGATGTAAAAATTCTATTGGCCTTCAGCGGAGCCTATTTACTTGGCCTTACTTTGCTGCACCTCCTTCCGGAAATTTATGCCCATGATAGTACGCGCGCATCCTATTTCATCCTTACGGGATTTTTGCTCCAGCTCCTGCTCGACTATTTTTCGAAGGGAATTGAGCACGGCCATCTCCACCTTTCTGATCAAAAGCTTGGTACTTTTCCATTGGGGATATTCCTGAGCCTTTGCCTTCATTCTTTTATCGAAGGTATGCCACTAGCTGGTTTTGGCCATGATCATAGCCACGCAGGGCACAGCCATGAAACCAGCTCGCCTTATGCTTTTTTGCTGGGTATAGCCGTTCACAAGATTCCCGAAGCACTGGCTCTGGCCGCCCTGCTATATCATCACTTCCAAAAGAAATCGAAGGTATTCGCCTACATAGCTGTTTACACGCTCTGTACCCCAGTAGGATTGTTAGTTGGCGAATGGCTGACCCAAGGCTCCGCGGAAGCCGAACAAGTTTACGCCGACCTTCTTGCCGTAGCCGTTGGTATATTCTTGCACGTGTCTACCACCATCATCTTCGAGGCCGACGAGCATCACCGGATTAACTATAAGAAGATTCTTGCAATTTTAGCAGGATTGGGATTGGTGTTTTTGATGTAAGCATCTTTGCACGTTATGAAAATCATCCCAAAAATTTCCGCTTCAACTCCGCTGTCGGAATCATACATGCGTTCTTCTTTCCAAACCAGCGGTAGCGGTTGCGGGCTATCCAGTTGTAAACGCCGTCGCGGATGAATTTTGGAACAATCCAAAAAATGCCCATCAAAGGCCACAAGGCATCCATCCTTCTGGCGATGAATAGCGCAGCCGAGCTCTGGCTCAAAATGCGCTGACCGTCATAAACCAAGATGCTATCGACCGATTGATAAGCTGGATGCGCTGCAAGTAGTTCTTGCGCCGCTTCCCAAGAAAGGCTGGCAAACCGAAACTGATCTTTCCGATCGCGCTTGATGATAAACTGCACGGCACCGTTGCAGAGATTGCAATAGCCATCAAAAAGCACCAGAACTTTATCGGAAGGTATTTGAACCATGGGTTCGGTAGGTGGTTATTACCGAGAGCAAAGGTAAGGGATCGCGAAGTATTTTCTACTTTTGCGCACCCATTTAAAGGCTACCACTTATGAAGAGAGATACTCTCGTATTCGATATCATCGAAAAAGAAAAACACCGCCAACTTGAAGGTATTGAGCTTATAGCGAGCGAAAACTTCGTGAGCGATCAGGTAATGGAAGCTATGGGCAGCGTAATGACCAATAAATACGCCGAAGGCTTACCTGGAAAGCGCTACTACGGCGGTTGCGAATTTGTTGATCAAACAGAAACTCTTGCCATAGACCGTCTAAAAGAACTGTTTGGAGCCACCTGGGCCAACGTTCAACCCCACAGCGGCGCGCAAGCCAATGCAGCGGTAATGCTGGCGCTACTAAAACCAGGCGATTCGATAATGGGCTTCGACCTCAGCCATGGAGGCCACCTTACCCACGGGTCGGCGGTGAATTTTTCTGGAAAGCTTTACAAACCCCATTTTTACGGAGTGGAACGCGAAACCGGGGTGATCGATTACGATAAATTAGAGAAAAACGCACTCGAAGTGCGTCCGAAAATGTTGATTTGCGGTGCCTCGGCCTATTCGCGCGATTGGGACTATGGCCGACTGCGGTCGATAGCCGATCAGATAGGAGCCTTTTTGCTGGCCGATATTTCCCACCCGAGCGGACTAATCGCTACCGACTTGATGAACGACCCACTCCCCCATTGCCATGTGGTGACTTCTACAACCCACAAAACCCTTCGGGGTCCGCGGGGAGGCATAATTATGATGGGTAAAGATTTCGAAAACACCTTCGGGCTTACCACCCCAAAAGGAGATCTCCGCATGACATCTTCACTCCTCGACTCCGGCGTATTTCCCGGCACACAAGGTGGTCCTTTAGAGCATGTTATCGCATCGAAAGCCATTGCTTTTGGAGAGGCGCTCACACCCGAATCTGGTGTATACACCAAACGAGTGGTTGCTAATGCCCGCGCCATGGCAGATTCCTTCGTAAAGCGAGGCTATAAGGTTATAAGCGGTGGTACCGACAATCACAGTATGCTCATAGATCTCCGCAGCAAGAACGTTACAGGAAAAGATGCAGAAAACGCACTCATCAAGGCCGATATCACCGTGAATAAAAACATGGTTCCCTTCGACGATAAGTCGCCATTTGTAACGAGCGGTATACGTGTAGGGACTCCAGCCATTACTTCACGGGGGCTCGATAGCGGTAAAATGGAGTGGATTGTAGAACGAATTGACCAAGCACTTCAAGCGCGCGATAACGACGCCGACCTGAAGGCGATAAAAACAGAAGTCAATAAGGAGATGAAACAATATCCCCTTTTTGCAATGTAACAGATGGCGATCCAAATTACAACACCGATTACGGCAAACGATCCGCATCGAAAATCATGGGTTGAAGTACCCACAGACAGCGATTACAGCATTCAGAATATTCCATTCGGGCTATACAGCGTGGGCGGTGAAACGAAGCGCGCCTGCAGTGCCATCGGCACGCATATTATCGATCTGTTTGAGCTTTCGCGAAATGGTTTTTTCAAAGGTCTACCCTTCGATGAGAATCAATTTATAGGCTTTACCCTCAATACCTTGATGAGCGAAGGGAAAGAAGGGATGCGAAAATTGAGAAATCGGGTAGCTGAGCTCTTCGATGAAAAAAACACCGAGCTCCAGAGCCGAACTGCGCTCCACGACGTAGTGCTGAAACCCATGGACTCGGTATCGCTTCACCTTCCAATCGAGATTGGCGATTACACCGACTTCTATAGCAGCATCGAGCATGCCACCAATGTGGGCACCATGTTTCGAGACCCAAATAATGCCTTGTTACCCAATTGGCGTCATCTACCGGTAGGCTACCACGGCCGCAGTTCATCGATCGTCACTTCCGGCATTCCGGTGCGGCGACCCAAAGGACAAACCAAGCCGAACGAAGATCAACCACCCGTTTTCGGCCCGTCAAAACAGCTCGATTTTGAGCTAGAAATGGCATTCATCACCTTCGATGGCAAGCCTCTGGGGCAACACATACCCGTGGCAGAAGCCGAAGATCATATTTTCGGATTAGTGCTTTTTAACGATTGGTCGGCCCGCGATATTCAAAAGTGGGAATACGTGCCACTCGGACCCTTTCTAGCCAAGAATTTTGCATCGTCGATGTCGCCGTGGATTGTGACCCTCGATGCCTTGGAACCCTTCCGCATCCCCGGCCCGAAGCAGGAGCCTGAAGTGCTTCCCTACCTGCAATACCAGGGCGCGAAAAACATAGATATTGCCCTCGAAGTACAGATTAAACCCGAAGGGGGAGAGCGCACTGTAGTGAGCCGTTCAAACTTCCGTTACATGTACTGGAATATGGCTCAGCAGCTCGCCCACCATACGGTAAACGGTTGTAATATTCGCCGAGGCGACACCCTGGCATCGGGTACCATTTCGGGTACCGATCCTTCCAGTTATGGATCGATGCTTGAGCTTTCGTGGAAAGGCACCAGGCCTGTGCAGCTTTCAGACGGTCAAACCCGCAAATTCATTGAAGATGGCGATACCGTAACCATGAGCGGATATTGCAAGAAAGACGGAGTCCGCGTAGGTTTTGGATATGTGACCACCAAAGTATTGCCCGCACTCGAATAAAGCATTAGCTTTAGCTACCGCAAAGCCCCTACATGGACGTACAGATTGACGTAGAGAAAGAGAAAAAGGAAATTTTAAGCAGCTACCGCAGCCTTTTGCGGGTGGCGAAGTATTCTAAAAACAATAAGGATCGTAAGCTCATTCGCAAAGCTTTCGATGTGTCGCTTGAAGCACACAAGAACATGCGTCGGAAATCGGGCGAACCTTATATCTACCACCCCATAGCTGTAGCGCGAATTGTAGCCGAAGAGATCGGCTTGGGCACTACAGCCATTGTGGGCGCCCTCCTTCACGACACGGTAGAAGATACGGAGCTAAGCCTTGACGATGTAGAGCACACCTTCGGCCCGAAAGTCCGCGCTATCATTGACGGACTTACTAAAATCTCAGATGTATTCGACGCATCGTCGAGCAGCCAAGCGGAAAATTTCAGAAAAATGCTCCTTACCCTTTCGGACGATGTAAGGGTAATACTGATCAAACTTGCCGATCGCCTGCACAACATGCGAACGCTTGACTCGATGCGGCAAGATAAGCAGCTCAAGATAGCCAGCGAGACACTTTATATGTACGCGCCGCTGGCTCACCGCCTCGGGCTGTACAGCATGAAGACCGAGCTCGAAGATCTGGCACTGAAATACACCGAGCCAGAAGCCTATTCCGAAATCGAGACGAAACTCAAGAAGGGCCAACCGGTGCGTACGCGGTTCATCAATCGCTTTGTGCTACCCATCGAACGCGTTTTAGACAAGGAGCAATTAAAATACATCATTAAAAGTCGCCCAAAATCGATTTACAGCATCTGGAATAAAATCCATTAGAAGGATATCCCCTTCGAAGAAATCTATGACTTATTTGCTGTTCTAATTATAATCGACACCCCAGCCGACGGGGAAAAAGCAGACTGTTGGAAAGCCTACTCCATCGTTAC
>Ga0105045_10002847_pt1 | contig 14705 bp, 9 predicted proteins | sample MAT02_FD_78089 | JGI IMG/M metagenome (GOLD analysis project Ga0105045, IMG submission 78089) | Freshwater microbial communities from Lake Fryxell liftoff mats and glacier meltwater in Antarctica - MAT-02 (megahit assembly) | ecosystem: Environmental > Aquatic > Freshwater > Ice > Liftoff...
ACCGGAGCGGTGGTGGCGATCGCTGTCAACCAGGCGCGCGCCGAGACCAAGGGCGTGGAGCTGGAGATGGAAGCGGCCCTGACCGAGCGCCTGAACCTGACCACCAACCTGACCTACATCGACCCACGCTTCACCGAGGGCTGCGACGACTTCGAGTTTGTGCTCAATTCCGGCGGAATCGCTTATCGACCAGGTGATTTCGGATCGCCCAATTGCGACATCTCCGGCAACCGCCTGCCGCTGACCTCCAAGACCCAGGCCAGCGTGCTGCTGGCCCACGAGCGTCCGCTGGCCCAGGGGCTCGTGTTGTTCAGCAACCTCACCTACAGTTACGAGGGCAGCAAGTACGTCCAGGTACACAACCTGGCCGAGACCGGATCCACCAGCCTGTTCGGCGCGCGTTTCGGGGTGCGCGGCGAGCGCTGGTCGGTCGCCGCCTACGGCCGCAACCTGACCAACGAGGACACGGTTCCGATGGCCACCCGCTGGTTCGACCTGCGTTACGGTGGTTGCCCACCAAGTCCCGCAGCGCCGTGCAGCGGACCGTCCGGCACGGCCCCACTGACCGCCGATAGAGGGTCCCCACGCGCATTCTTTACCTCGTTGCGCAAGAGCCGGACCTTTGGCATCGAGGCGCGCTATTCGTTCTGAACCTGCGGGGGTAGCGACTGCACCGTCAGTGCACCGCTACCCCAGGCACCTTGCGTAACCACACGATACGACCACTGCAAAGCGTGCAACGCGCAGGAGGCAAGGCGACATGCTGATGCGACGGCGGGATCTGTTGCAGGCACTGGCCGCGGTGCCCGTGTGTGCACTGGCCGGCTGTGCAACGGCGCCCGGCGAGGGCCCGGACAGTGACGTGATCGTGGTCGGCGCAGGCCTGGCCGGCCTGCATGCGGCACTGCGCCTGCAGGATGCCGGGCTGCGGGTACGGGTACTGGAAGCCACGCGCCGCGTGGGCGGACGTTTGCACACGGTCCAGGCCGACGGACAGACGATAGAACTTGGCGGTACCTCCATTGGGGGCGGCTATGCGCTTGCGCGCGGGCTCGGTACGCGCCTGGGTGTGGCCTTTCGCGATCCGCCCCCGGCCGCAGTCGCGATCGCTACGCCGCGGCCGTCGCAGGCGACGCTGGGCGTGAGCGCGCGCACGCTGATCGGCACAGGACATCGCCTGATCGCCGATGCCGCCTGGCCGCAGGCGCCCGCCAACCAACTGCAGGGCCGGGAGCGAATGATCGCGCCGCCGCTGCTGTTGGCGCGTGCGCTCGAAGCGAACCCCCTGGCCACGGCAGGCGACTGGCTGGACCCGGCCCATGCCGGACTCGACATTGCGCTGGATGCCTGGCTGCGCGCAGGCGGCTGGTCGCGGCAGGCGATCGAATGGATGGACGTTGCCGCTCTGTATCGCAGCCTCGGCCAGGTCAGCGCGCTGGACGTGTTGCGTCGCGACGCCCTGCGCCGGCAGGGTTCGCAATGGGCCGGCACCGTTGCCGGAGGCAGCCAACGCCTGCCCGAGGCGATGGCTGCAGCGCTGGCGCAACCAGTTGAACCCCATGCCGAGGTCGAAGCCGTCGTACAGGACGAGGACGGGGTGCGGGTTGTCGCGCGTGACGGCCGCCGCTGGCGCGCGCCGTATGTGGTGCTGGCGCTGCCACCGGGACCACTGCAGCGCCTGCGGCTGACGCCTACGTTGCCTGCGGCGCAGCGTGCAGTGGTGGCCGATCGTCACCTGAGTGCGGTAACCACCGTGCACCTGCGACCGCGCCGTCGTTACTGGGAGGCCGACGGCCTGCCGGTCAACATGCACCTGGATGGCTCGCTCGAGCGCGTGTTCGGGGTGCCGGGTGAGGACGGCGGCATCGCAAGGATCATCGTCTGGGTAAACGGTCGCGGGGCGGAGGCCATCGACCGGATGGACGAAGACCGCATCGCCGGCTGGGCGCAGCGCGAACTCGCACGCTGGCGCCCTGCATCCGATGGCGCAACCGAGGTGCTCGCAGTGCGCAGTTGGGGCCGCGACCGCCATGCGATGGGCGCCTTCGCCGAGATCGCACCCGGACGCTGCGTCGACACCGCGCGCCTGACCGCGCTCGTCCATGGGCGCCTGCACTTCGCCGGCGAGCATACCGCCTTCGACGCCCCGGGAATCGAAGCGGCGCTGTCCTCGGGGGTACGCGCCGCCGACGAGGTGATGGCGGCCGTGGCCGGCGCAAGGGTTGTGGCGGCGTGATCGCCCACGGCCAGGTCGCCTGAGCCGGCCAACGGAGTGCGCCAGGGCGCCGCACGGGCAAAGTTGCCGCTGTACCGGGGCCGCCGGCCCGCGTCCTGGTTCAGGGGGCGGTGCGCCGGGTCAGGCGCATGCTGTAGGCGAAGCGGCCAGCAGGGTGCAGGCTGGTGGCGCAGCCTACAGCGGTGCGGTCGCCGCTGAAGTACACGCGCAGCACGCGCAGCGCCGGGGCCGCCGGCTCCTCACCGAGCAGGCGCGCGTGAAGGGTCGGCAGTTCGACGGCATCGAAGGTCTGGTCGACATGGTGGATGCGACGCAGATCCAATACCTTGAACAGGGCATGCACCGCGGTATCCACGTTGACCAGGTCCGCACGCGGCATGCTTCGGGTCGGACGGAGGAACACCTCGGTGGTGCAGATCGGCTCGTCGCTGTCGCAGTGTGAGCGCAAGCCGAACAGGCGGTAGCCTTCCGCGCCCGCGCGCATGTCCAGCAGCACGGCGATTTCCCGCGGTGGTGCAGTGCGCTCGCACACCGAAAGCGCCAGGCGATGGGCGCGCCCGTACTGCAGGAGGTCGTCGAGAGTGTCGATCTCGCGCTGGTAGCGCATCGGAGGGTTGGGCGCGGTGACGCGGGTGCCGGCGCCGGGCCGGCGCGTGATCAGGCCCAGCGCATGCAGCCGGGCCAGCGCTGCGCGCGCGGTGTGGCGGCTGACGCTGTATTGGGCGCAGATATCGAACTCGGTTGGAAACTGGCCGCCGATGGCGTACTCGCCCGACTGGATCTTCGCCAGCAGCGCGTCAGCGAGGGTCTGGTAGCGCGGCGTGCTGCGGGCGGGGGAGCGGGTCATTGCAGTATTGTCACAGGTCGCGACGCAGTGCGTGCCAGGCGCGCGCCAGCGCTTCGCGGTCGTCGGGATGGGCGATGGCAGTGAGCGCGCGGGCCCGGCTGTCGACATCGAGGTCCCGCAGCCGCACCGCGCCGAATTCGGTGACCACGGTGTCGACTTCGCCGCGGGCCAGGCTGACCGGGCCGGGGGGCAGTACCGGCACGATCCGCGGCTCGCCGCGACCGGTGCGAGCGGGCAGGGCGATGATGCCGCGACCATCGCGCGCGCGCACCGCCGCCTGCAGGAAGTCCGGCAGCCCGCCTGCGCCACTTGCCTGACGCTGACCGAGCCGCTCGCCGTTGACCTGGCCGAACAGGTCCACCGACAGCGCGGAATTGATCGCATGCAGCCGCGGTAGAGAAGCCAGTACGCGCGGGTCGTGGGTATGCGTGACCGGTGCAAAACACACCCGCATCAGCGCGGGAGAAGCGTACAGCGCGGCGCTGCCGAGGGCGACGCCGGCGAGGACGGCGTCGTCACCGTCGTCCAGGGCGCCGGCCGCGGCCAGCGCCAGCAGCCCGTCGGAGACCATGCCGGCGTGCAGCCGCAGACCGCGCCGCTCGCCCAGTGCGCCCAGGACGCTGGCCTGCAGCCGGCCCAGGCCGAGCTGCAGCGTGGCCCCGTCCGGGACCAGTGCGGACACCTGCGCTGCCACCGCATCGAGCGCTGCGTCCTCGGGCATGGCCAGCGCCTCCAGCAGCGGCATATCCTCCTCGATCGCCGCCTCGATGGCGCTCACCGGCACGAACGGCCCGCCGGTGCGTGGCATCCGCGGGTTGAAGTGCACCAGCACCCGCCGCGCCCGCGGCCACGCCGCCGGGGTGAAATCGCAGGCGACCCCGAGCGAGCAGCGGCCGTCACGATCGGGCGGCGCGAGCTGCAGCAGGGCCAGGTCGAACCTGGCGTCCTCGGTCAGCCAGCGCGCACAGCGGTAGTAACCCTGCGGGCGATGCTCGAAGCGGCCGGCACGCCAGCTCGCCTGCCAGTCGGCGGATACGAACGGGCCGGCGAATCGCGCCTGCGCATGCAGCGCGGCTAAATCGAAGCGGTTGAAGCCAGGCAGATGCACGCCGAAGAAGCGGCAGCCGGCGGTGGCCTCCGGCGACTGGCGCAGCCAGCGCTCGAACAGGAGTGAATGCCCGGCCGCGCCCGGAGCGTAGATCTCCTGCGCGCCGCGCAGGGCATCGGCGAACAGGTCCGGGGTCAGTTGAACAGGCATCAGTCGGTTGGACCTGGCGTTTGCGGCCAAGGGCCGGTACCCCTAGGATATGTCCGGACAAAGTTTGCGCAAGCGGGGCCGGCGGAACGCCGGCAATTGCGCGCAAGGAACCTGACACGATGCTTGGAAAAACTGGCACGGGTGCGTTGGTGGCCGGCGCCCCGGGCTCAAGCCGGGGCTTGCCTGAGCACGCATCGAAGGCGTCGACTGGTGCACTCCGGGTCGCGGGGCGCTGCGCAGGGCGGGCACGATGAGCAGCCAGGACGCCCCCCCACCGCTGCTCGACCTGCTGTCCGCACGCCTGCTGGCGCCGGTGGACGCGCCCGCGCAACGGCGCGCGGCGTTGCTGGTGCTGGATTGGCTGGGTTGCGCGCTCGGTGCGCGGCGCCTGCCGCTGGCCGCCCAGCTGCGGACGGTATGTGCGCAGCAGGCAGCCGGGCCGTGCAGCAGCCTGGGTGCAGGTCGGCGCGAACCCGGCGCCGCGCTGCTGCTCAACGCCGCGCTGGGCAATGGGCTGGAGATGGACGATGTCGACCGCGGTGCGATCCTGCATCCCGGCCCGGTGGTGATCCCGGTGGCGCTGGCCGCCGCGCAGCTTCGCGGCGCCGACGCCGGTGCGCTGCTGGCGGCGGTGGTGCGCGGCTACGAGGCCACCATCCGCATTGGCCGCTCGCTCGGCCGTGGCCACTACCGGTACTGGCATCCGACTTCGACGGCGGGGGCCTTTGGCGCGGCTGTGGCGGCTGCCAGCGTGTTCGGCCTGGATGCGTCCGCGCTGGCCGACGCCATGGGCACCGCCGGCAGTCGCACCGGCGGGCTATGGCAGATGCGTCACGAACCGGTGCCGACCAAATCGCTGCACAACAGCGAGGCCGCGCGCAGCGGCCTGACCGCCGCGTTGCTGGCCCAGGCCGGCATCCCCGGCCCGCGACGGGTGTTGGAGGGTCCGCAGGGCCTGTATGCCGCCACCGCGCCAGACGCCGCGCCCGAGCAGATCCTGCGGGACGCGCCCGACTGGCTGATCCACACCACCAGCCTCAAGCCCTGGGCCGCCTGCCGCCACGCGCACCCGGCGATCGACGCCCTGCGCCTGCTGCGGCCCTTCGATCCGGTTCGGGTTGCCGCGATCGAGGTCGCGACCTACGGCGAAGCGCTGCAGTTTTGCGACCGCCTCGAGCCTGCGACCGAAGCGGAAGCCCGCTTCAGCCTGCAGCACGCGCTGGCCAGCGTCGCCCTGCACGGCGATCCGGCCCCGCACCACTTCAGCGCGGCGGCCCTGCACGGCTCCGGGCTGGCGGCGCTGCGCGCCAAGGTGCGCCTCAGGCTGGACCCGGCGCTGGACGCCGCGTTCCCGCGACACTACGGTGCACGCGTGCGGCTCACGATGCTCGATGGCAGCGTGCGTGAGCAGACTTGCCTCGATGCCTGGGGCGATCCGGAGTGGCCAATGCTTGAATCGGACGTGCGCAGCAAGGCGCATGCGCTGGCAGCCTGGGGCGGAGTGCCGGCGGACGCGGCCGGGCTTGGGTTTGACGCCGCGCTGGCGCTGGCCGACGGCGGTGGCCTCGACACATTCGTCGCTGCATTCGATGCGCTTGGGCAATGCGCAGACGACGAAGGCGAAGGCTGCGCGCCCGATCAAGCGCGGATCGCCGCACGATGAGCGCTGCCGTTGAACATGGCCCGCGCCCACCCGCTACGCCACGCCTGACCGAAACGCTGCTCGCGCATCTGCTCGCGCTGCGCGATGCGCCGCTTGCGCCGGCCACGCAGGCGGCGGCACGCGCTTTCCTGCGCGACAGCATCGGGGTCGCGATCGCTGGCGCCGCTACCCCGCTGGCATGCCGCCTGCAAGCGCTGTGGCAGGCAGGCGGTAGTGGCCAGGCGCAAGTCTGGGGCACCGAGCTGCGCGCGCCGCGCGATGCCGCGGCCATGCTCAACGCCTTCGCCATCCACTGCCAGGAGTTCGATTGCGTGCACGAGCCCGCGGTGGTCCACCCGCTGGCGGTGACGCTGGCGGCGTTGCTGACCGATGCCGATGCCCGCGGCGGGGTTTCCGGCGAGGCGCTGCTGCGCGCACTGGTGATCGCGGTTGAACTGGCAGCGCTGATCGGAATCTGCAGCCGCGCGCCGATGCGATTCTTCCGCCCCGGCATGTGCGGTGCACTCGGCGCCACGGCGGGACTGTGCGCGCTGCGCGGTCTCGATGCCGATGCCAGCCGGCACGCGCTGGGGTTGGCCTGCGGCCAGCTCTCGGGAACCATGCAGGCGCACCAGGAAGGCCTGCCGACGCTGGCGCTGCAGATCGCCTGGAACGCGCGTGCGGCGCTCACCGCGGTGGATCTGGCCCAGGCCGGCCTGCCCGGGCCGCGGGATTTCCTGGAAGGACCCTACGGCTATTTCGCGCTGGTCGAGGGACAGGCCGGTGTCGACTGGGATGCCGCGCCGGCGCTGGCGGCGATCGCCGCGCCGGTACGCGCGATCGAACAGATCAGCCACAAACCATTCCCGACCGGGCGTGCCGCGCACGGCGCGCTGGACATGCTGGGTGAACTGCTGCGCTCGCACGGGTTCGCCCCGGAGCAGGTGGCGCGAATCGAACTGGCCGCCCCGCCACTGGTGTTGCGGCTGGTCGGCCGACCGCTGGTGGAGCCGTTGACGCCAAGCCACGCGCGGCTGTGCCTGCCGTACCTGCTGTCGACCTGCCTGGCGCGTGGACAAGTCGGCTTGGACGACTTCACCCAGGACGCACTAGCCGACCCGGTGCGAAGCGCCAGCGCCGACCGGGTGGCTTGGGGCGGCAACGACTGCACCGATGCCAACGCGCTGGCCCCCCAGGCGCTGCGCGTCACCTTGCAGGATGGCCAGTGCTTCGGCCTCACCCGGGATGCCATCCTGGGCGCGCCGCAGGTGCCGCTGGCTGCTGCTGCGCGCGACGCGAAGTTCGCGCACTGCCTCGACCATGCCGGCGCGCCGTTCGACGCCGCCGCGCGCGCAGCACTCGATGCATGCATCGCCGGGGTCCAGGCGTTGCCCTGCGTGCGCGCGCTTGCCGACGCCACCGTACCGTCCACTGCCCTGCCTCGCGGACACCTTGATCGATGAGCCACAAGACCTATTTCGACAGTTTCGATCCGCAAGCCTTGTTGCGCGACTATCCGCTGGAGGAAGGATTCGTGCAGCGGCATCGCGAGCTTTCGCGTGACGCGCTGTTTGCGCGCCAGGACGCGGCGTTTCGTCGCTGCCTCGCGCGCGCCTGGCAGATCCCGTTCTACCGGCGGTTGTGGGGCGCACAACGCCTTGAACCAGGCGATATCCGTGGCCTGGCCGACATCGACCGGCTGCCGGTGTTCGGCAAGCACGAGATCATGGAATCAGTCGCCGCGTATCCACCGCTTGGCGATTTCCACGGTTGGCGCGACGGCAGCACCGTGGGCGACGTGCCGGTGATCTTCCACACCACGTCGGGCACCACCGGCCGGCCGCAACCGCTGCTGTTTTCGCCGCGCTCGCGCGAGGTGCAGTCGCTGCTGCTGGCGCGGCTGTACCGATGGCAGGGTCTGCGCGCGGGGGACGTGGTGCACTCGGTCTACGGCCACGGCATGATCAACGGTGGCCACTACGTGCGCGAGGCGGTGACTCACTACACCCAGGGCCTGTTCTGCTCGGCCGGCACCGGGGTGGAGACGCGCTCGCAGCAGCAGGTGGCGTCGATGCGCGACCTCGGCGCCACGGTGATCGTGGGTTTCGCCGACTACATCAAGAAGCTGGCACAGGTTGCGCGCGATGCCGGCCTGGAGCCCGGCCGTGATATCCCGGTGCGGATGATCTCCGGCCATCTCGGCCGTGAATCGCGCGCGGCCTTGGCGCAGGCCTGGGGCGGCGCCGCGCTGTTCGACTGGTACGGCGTCGGGGACACCGGCGCGATCGCCGGCGAGGGTCCGGACCACGACGGCCTGTACCTGATGGAAGACGCGCAGTACGTCGAGGTCCTCGACTGCGACCGCGGCACGCCGGTGGCCGACGGCGAGGCTGGCGACCTGGTGGTGACCTGCCTGTACAAGGACGACGTCTACCCGATCATCCGCTTCAACACCCACGACGTGACCCGGGTGCTGACCACGTCCTCCCCGCTGGGGCTGGCACTGCGCCGGATCGAGGGCTTCCTGGGGCGCAGCGACAACATGGTCAAGATCCGCGGCATCAACGTGTTTCCCCAGGCGATGGCGCCGATCCTTGAAACCCAGGCCGCGTTCGCCGGGGAGTTCCTGTGCGTGGCCACGCGTGATGAGCAGGGCCGCGACGGGATGACCGTACATGTGGAGGTGCGCGGCGACACGGCAGATCCGGCGCTGGCCGCCGCCTTCGCGCAGGCCTTGCGTGCCCACCTGGGGGTGGAGGTGGCGGTGGCATTGGAGGCGCCGAACGCTCTGGCTGTGCAGACCGGCATCGAGACCCGGCAGAAGCCGGTGCGACTGATCGACAGGCGCTTTGCATGAGCGCTGTCGACGCGCTGCGGCAGGCCGATCTTGCGCGCCAGTCGCGCGCCCTGGCCACGGGCGAGACCAGCGCCGAGGCGCTGGCGGCCGCATACCTGTCCGCGATCCAGGACAGCCGCGCGCGCATCAACGCTTACATCGCCGTCGATCCGGAGCGGGTGCTGGCCGATGCGCGCGCCTCCGACGCGCGTCGCCGCGAAGGCCGCGCCGGCGTCCTGGAGGGCCTTGCAATCGCGGTCAAGGACAATATCGACGTGGCCGGCTACGTGACCACCGCCGGCATGGCCACGCGCCGCGACCGCGCCGCCGCCGCGCAGGATGCGCCGGCGATCGCAAGGCTGCGCGCCGCTGGCGCGGTGCTGCTGGGCAAGCTGAACCTGCACGAGGCCGCGTTGGGCGCCGACAACGACAACCCCCATTTCGGCGCCTGTCACCACCCGCAGCGACATGGCTACACCCCCGGGGGCTCCAGCGGTGGCGCCGGCGCGGCCGTCGCCGCCGGGCTCTGCTCGGCGGCAGTGGGCACCGACAGCATGGGCTCGGTGCGGATCCCCGCCAGCTACTGCGGCGTGTACGGACTGAAACCGGGCCATGGCGTGATCAGCCCGCGCGGCAGCGTGGCCGTGGCGCGGCGGCTGGACACGATCGGCGTGCTGGCGCGCGCGCCGGCGGACCTGGCGCCGCTGCTGCAGACGCTGGCCGGTTTCGACGCCGGGTGCGCGCAGTCCGACGCCATTGCCGCGGCGGCGATATCGCGCGATGCGCCCGGCGACGACCTGCCATCAAGAGGGCAGGGCGTCGGCGTGCGGGAGCGCCTGGGCGTGCCGTCGTTCTCGATGCTCGGCGTCGAGCCCGAGGTCGTGCGGGCGTTCGACCAGGCGCGCCGCTGCGTCGCCGCGCTTGGCCATGCGCTGGTCGACCTGCCGCCGCCTGACCCGTTGCCCGGCCGGGTGCGTCGCGCCGGGCTGTTGCTGTGCGAGGCCGAGATGCTGGTCGAGCATGCATCGGACTGGCATGCCCGCCGCGCGCTGTTCTCGCCGCCACTGGCGCGGCTGCTGGCCTGGGCCGAGCAACGCCCTGCCGCCGACCTAGCCGCAGCCGACCGCCTGCTCGATGCTGCACAGGTGCAGATGCAGCGCTGGCTTTCGAGCTGCGACCTGCTGCTGTGGCCGACCACGCCGCAGACCGCCTTCGCCTTCGGCGATCCGGTCCCGGACAACCAGGCCGACCTGACCTGCTTCGCCAACTTCGCCGGGGTGCCGGCGCTGTCGGTGCCGCTGCCGGTTTCGCCGGGCGCATTGCCGATCGGACTGCAACTCATTGGCCGCCGTGGCGACGAGGCACGGTTGCTCGTGCTGGCCGGACAGTTGGCCGCCGTCTTCGCCGGGCAGGCGCGCTGATGGGTCCGCTGACCGGCGTGCGCGTGCTGGACCTGTCCAGGATCCTCGCAGGCCCCTGGGCAACCCAGTTGCTGGCTGACCTGGGCGCCGATGTGATCAAGATCGAGCGCCCGCAGGTTGGCGACGACACCCGGCACTGGGGTCCCCCGTGGCTCAAAGGCAGCGATGGCGCGGACACGGCGGAGTCGGCGTATTTCCTGGCTGCCAACCGCGGCAAGCGCTCGGTGGCGATCGACTTCACCGAGCCACGCGGCGCCGATCTGGTGCGCGCGCTGGCCCGCGACAGCCAGATCATGGTGGAAAACTTCAAGGTCGGCGGCCTGGCGCGCTACGGACTGGACTGGCCAAGCCTGCATGCAGTCAATCCGCAGCTGGTGGTCTGCTCGATCACCGGCTACGGCCAGACCGGCCCCAACGCCCAGCGCGCCGGCTACGACGCCGCGATCCAGGCCGAGGCCGGGCTGATGAGCCTGACTGGCGAGCCCGACGATCTTCCCGGGGGCGGCCCGCAGAAAGTGGGGGTCGCCGTCAGCGACCTGATGGCGGGTATGTACGCGGTGGCTGGCATCCTCGCTGCGTTGCGCCACGCCGAGGCCAGCGGCGAGGGCCAGCATATCGACCTGGCCTTGTTCGATACCCAGGTCGGCTGGCTCGCCAACCAGGCGATGAACTACCTGGTTGGCGGCGAAGTGCCGGCGCGCCGAGGCAGCGCGCATCCCAACATCGTGCCCTACCAGGTGCTGGCGGCCGCCGACGGGCATTTCATGCTTGCCGTCGGCAATGATTCGCAGTTCCAGCGCCTGTGCCAGGTGGCCGGGCAGCCGTCGCTGTCGTCGGATGCACGCTTCGCGCGCAATGCCGCCCGCGTGGTGCATCGCGAGGTGCTGATCCCGATCCTGGCGCAGGCCATTGCACAGCGGCCAGTCTCGCATTGGCTGGCCGCGCTGGGCGCGTGCGGGGTGCCGTGCGCGCCGGTCAACAGCCTGGACCGCGTGTTCGACGATGCCCAGGTCGCAGCGCACGGGCTGCGCTTCGAGCTGCCGCATCCGCTTTCCGGCAGCGTGCCGATGGTCGCCAACCCGCTCAGGCTATCGCGCACCGACATCGCCTACGCACGCGCGCCGCCACTGCTCGGTGCCGACACCCATGCCGTGCTGGGCCAATGCCTCGGCCTGTCGTGCGTCGAACTCGAACAACTGGCGGCCGCCGGCGTGATCGGCCCGGTCCAGCCCGCAAGCCACCCCGCAAGCCATCCCACGGGCGGGCCCTGAGCAGGTTCGCAGGTTCCGCGAACCTGCCGGACCACTCGCCCGCCCTCGATCCTTCCCAGCTACTGCCATGAACGCGCTGGCCAACTTGCTGCTCCTCGTTGCACTGCTGCCGGTTGCCGCGCACGCCCACGAAGCTGCGCACCGACCCGAGCCTGGTGGAGCGCGTGCGCGATCCGTCCGGCGGCCAGGCCTCCCTCTGGATCGACCAGCACGACCACGCAATCCGCAAGGTCGGCTTCGCCACCCCGCGCGGCTGGCACACGCGCATCCACAGCGATTTCGCCTTACCACGAAAACCCGCGCTTCCAGCAGGCCCGGCGCGTGCGGCTGTACTACGGCGACGTGCTCAGCAACGACATCGCCTGGCAGCGCTATGAGGTAAACGGACCGATCGACGATGCGGTGTTCATGCTGGAACCGCGCTGATCCATGGCGTGCCGCAGGGCCTTGCGCGGCGGCCAGCAAATGCTCCGGTCATCTCCCCCGGCTCAGTCCGCAGCAGTCTCCACGTCGCTGCGCGCGGCCTCGGGACTGACCCGCTCGATGGTATGGCGCAGTTCCCGGCCCAGGATCACCTTGGCGTCCCGGGCCCAGGTGCCCAGGTGGTCGTCGAAAATCAGCTTGCTGTTCTGGTCGGGCCATACCAGCTTCATCTCGCGCAGCTTCTGGATGAAGCCACGGAACAGTGCTCGGTCGAAGAACTCCGGGGCAGCCGGCGCATACAGCAGGCTCAGGCGTTGCGCAGCCTGCTGGCACAGGCTTTCCAGATCGGCCGCCGACAGGGTGCCCGGGCCATTCTTGACCAGCACCGAAATGGCGATGTAGTAGCGCTCGAACGCCTGCTGCAGGGAATGGCCGATGGCACGCAGGCGGAACACCTCGTCGGTCTGGCCCGCGTTGCGCGACAGGATCCCGCCGTCCTCGTCCACCACCAGTTGCAGCAGGCCTTCGCCCACGAACAGGTCGATGGTGCGGTCGATGCGTTGCGCGAACTCGTCCTCGGTCCACGGCAGGAACAGCTCTTCCTGCAGGAACGGGTACAGCGATCGCCCCAGCCGCAGCACCCGCGGCCGCGACATCCGCCGGTTGGTCTGGAAGCAGCAGGCGATCCACGCCGCGGCGGTGAACAGGTGCAGGACGTTGTTGCGGTAGTAGCTCATCAGCACCGCGGTATCTTCGCTGACCACGTCCAGAACATCGCCCATGGGGTGGCGGATGCGCTGCAGCACGTTGATGTCCAGGCCGTGGGCGATGATGCGCTCGGGCGTGTGCGGGGTCACCGTCACCCGGTCCGAATACGGCATCTCGGCCAGCAGCTTCTTGGACAGCTCGATCTGGGCGATCAGGTCAGCCTCGCCCATCGCATGCTTGGGGGTGGAGAGCAGCGCCAGGGCCAGCAGGTTGATCGGATTGACATCGGCCGCGGCGTTGATGTGCACGTGGATCTGCTGGGCAAGCCCATCGATGACATCGGCCAGCCAGGCTGGCTTGTCTTCCTCGGCCAGCGGCTCGCCATCCCACTGCGGCGCATGCCGCGCCAGCACGTCGCTGAGGGGGATCGACTCGCCGAAGTTCACCACCACCTGGCCGAAGTTCTGGCGCAGGATCCTTGGCAGGCTCCACAGCAGCACCCAGATCGACTCTTTCTCCTTGGGCCGCCCGCTGAGCTCGTCCAGGTAACTGTTGCCTTCCAGCAGCTTCTCATAGCCGATGTACACCGGTTGGAACAGCACCGGCTTGCGCGGCTGGCGCAGGAACGCGCGCACGGTCATCGACACCATGCCGACCTTGGGCGCGAGCAGCCGGCCGGTGCGCGAGCGGCCGCCTTCGATGAAGTACTCCAGCGAATAGCCGCCGGTCACCAGCTGGGCGACGTATTCGGTGAACACCGCCGAGTACAGCGGATTGCCGCGGAAGCTGCGACGCATGAAGAACGCACCGCCCTTGCGCAGCAGGGTGCCGATCACCGGCAGGTTGAGGTTGATGCCCGCGGCGATGTGCGGCGGCACGATGCCGCGCTCGTACAGCACGTAGGACAGCAGCAGGTAGTCCATGTGGCTGCGATGGCAGGGCACGTACACGACCTCGTGGCCCGGCGCGGCCTGCTTGAAGGCTTCCAGGTGGTGTACCAGCACGCCGTCGTAGATGCGGTTCCACACGTGGGTCAGCAGGAAGCTGGCCGAGCGCACCAGCGGGTTGGAGTAGTCGGCCGCGATCTCCCAAGCATAGCCGTGGGCGCGTTTCCAGGCTTCCTCGGGCTTGAGGTTGTCGCGACGCGCCTGCGCGGCGATCGCCTCGCGCACCGGTTCGGCTGCAAGCACCTGGTCCACCAGCAGGCGCCGGGTGGACAGGTCCGGGCCGATCACCGACTCGCGGATGCGGTGGAAGTGGGTGCGCAAAACGCGCGAGAGCTTGCGCACGGTGCGTTCCGGCGGCAGGTCCTCGGCGATGGAATCGCGCAGCGACACCGGCGCGGCGAAGCGCACGATGGTGTCGCGGCCGTTGAGCAGGATCGCCAGCAGCCGGCGGAAGCGGCCCACGATGGTCCAGTTCTCGGAAAACAGCACCGAGAACCATCCACTCTGCTTGTCCGGCGCGCGCCCGACGAAGATCGACACCGGCACCAGGTGCACGTCCAGCGCGGGATTGGCGCGGTGCGCCTGCAGCAGCCGCGCCAGCGAGCCCGAATGGGTCTTGGTGCTGCCGGCCTCCGGGATCAGCGCGCTGGCATTGCGCCGGGACAGCGCCACGTAGGCACGCTTGCGGCCCAGCGGATCACCCGGCAGCGGCACCAGTGGCGAAGGCATGCCCGCGTCACGACAGGCGCGGTCCAGGATCAGCCCATTGGACAGCCCGTAATCCTCCATCACGTAGCAGACCGGCCGCCCGTCCAGGAACTGGCGCGGATCCTGCGGCTCGATGGCGAGCTTGAGCCAGGGATCGGAGAGCCGGCTCAACAGCTTGGCCCACCACGGGCGCCGGGCGCGCCGCGGCGGCGCGCTGTTGGCAACCGGCACGGCAGGCTGCCCCGGGTCGGCCGGCTTCGGCACCGGGGCGTCCGGGAATGGCAGCGGGTTCTGTTCGGGCATCGCCGACATTATGGCCCAGGCCCCCGCGCACCACATTCCGCGCGCTCAATCGGGGTTTAGCGCGGGTTTTCCGCTTCCGCAGCGGTTCCGCTACCGGTGGCGCCG